>ENA-UOOH01002567-UOOH01002567.1-fermentation-metagenome-genome-assembly--contig:-NODE-2567-length-15356-cov-13.259918_pt1 | contig 15356 bp, 7 predicted proteins | sample MGYA00245778_ERZ724025 | MGnify/ENA primary metagenome ERZ724025 (study PRJEB28704, sample SAMN03018313) | fermentation metagenome | biome: anthropogenic terrestrial biome; feature: soil; material... | reverse complement strand
ATTATTTATTTTAGTTGCAATTGTATTTGCTTTAAATCTTAGTTCCAAAGCTGAAGACTTTTCAGCAGTAAATAGTGAGGGCGACACCATTTACTATAATATTATTTCTCCTTATTATGCTTACAGCCAAGTTGAGGTAACTTTTAAGGACAGTAATGAATATGCTTATAATGATGAATATATTGGTGCAATTGCAATTCCTGACTCTGTTCTTTATGACGGTAATTATTATTATGTATCTAAAATTGGTGACAGAGCTTTTTATTATTGCACTGGCTTAACCTCTGTTACAATTCCAAACTCTGTTACACAAATTGGGGATTTGATTTTTTACAATTGCTATGGGTTAGTATCTGTTACCATTCCAAACCATATATATATGATTCCATTTAATACTTTTTATAACTGTACGAGTTTACAGTCCATTACTCTTCCTGAGAATCTTATTTATTTGAATAGCGAAGCTTTTTATGGTTGCAGTAGCTTAACATCAATAACAATTCCTCATAATGTAAGAAATATAAGTGCTTCTGCTTTTGAGTATTGTACTAATTTAACTTCTGTTATTCTACCCGATTCTCTTACTGCAATTTATTCTAATGCATTTAAAGATTGCGTTAATTTAGATTCAATTACAATTCCTAATACTGTTACTTCAATTGGAGGTGATGCTTTTTTGAATACTCCATTTTATAATAATATGCCTGATGGTTTAGTATATATTAATAATATTTTATACTCCTACAAGGGTTCAATGAGTCCAAACACCTCAATTGGTGTTCGAAATGGTACAATAAGTATTTCTGGAAATGCTTTTAAGGATTATAGCGGATTAGTATCAATATATATTCCAAACTCTGTTGCTTCTATAGGAGGTGCTACATTTATGGGTTGTAGTAATTTAAAAAGCATTAAAATTCCAGATTCTCTTAAAACTATTAACTCGTATACATTTTCTGGTTGCAGTAGTTTAGCCTCAGTAAAAATACCTGACAATGTTATATCAATTGGTTCAAGGGCTTTTAACAATTGTACTGGTTTACAAACTATTGTTTTACCAAGCATATTGAATTTTATCAGTATTAATGCTTTTGACAGTTGCATTGCTTTAAGTTCAATAATTAATCAAGCAACAACTCCTCAAATGATTTTTTCTAATACTTTCAAAAATGTAAATAAAGCTATTCCTGTTTATATTCCTGTTAATACTCTTTCAAGTTATCAAACAGCTCAATATTGGAGTGAGTTTACTAATTTCATAGAAAGGGATTTTCAATATATTGATACCACAGTTTGCGATGGAAATACTTATAATTTTAATGGAACAATTATCGATTCTGCTGGTATTTACTTTAATGATAGTGTTGTATTGACTATAAATATTACTCCAACTCCTAACGTTCCACAAAATTTGAGTGTATATAATATTACAATGAATTATGTTACTATAAGCTGGCAGGGTGATGCCGACAGCTATGATATTTACAGAAATGATACCTTAATTGTTAATGTTACCGACACAATCTATGTGGATAATTTCAGCATGCAACAGGGTCCCACTTATCATTATAACATAAAAGCTATAAATAATACTGGTTGTGAAAGTGCATTAAGTGATACTGTATGGTTTGCAATTATTGGCGTAGAAGATATTAATATAGAAAACACAAATATTCAAGCAAAGCTTTACCCCAACCCAACAAATGATAAATCAACTCTTGAAATTGAAGGCTTAACCTCTGAGGCAGATGTTTTGGTTTATGATATGATTGGTAGAGTTATTCAAACTTATAAGATTAATCAAGGCACAAAAGCTTTAGAGATTGATTTAAGCACTTATGCAAAGGGAGTTTATTCAATAAGAATAGTTAATGAAAGCATTAATCAAACCAAGAAACTTGTTGTACAATAATTAAAATATTTATTTCATGAAAAAAGCAATCTTAATATTAAGTTTCTTATTATTTTACTTTACTTCTTTTTCTCAATTCAGTGGTGGAGATGGCTCTTTGTCAAATCCTTATAAGATTAAATATGTAAAAGACTTGATTACATTATCAAACAATGTTATTAATGGTAATCACTATTTGAATGGTTATTTTATTATGGTTGATGATATTAATTTTGTCAGTACAACTATTGACAGTTCACAGTTTTTCAGTCCTATTGGTGGAAGGGGAATGACTAATGCTTTGATAAATCGTTTTAAAGGTAATTTTAACGGTGATGGTTATGTTGTTAAAAACCTGACTATAAATACTCCAGATGATAACAATACTTCTCTTTTTGGCAATATTGAAAATGCAACAATTCAAAACATAGGAGTTGATAATGGGTATTTTGTTGGCTCTTATAATTGTGGAGGGTTAGTTGGATATGCAACTAATAGCACTATTCAAAATTCATTCTCAAAATCATATGTTTCCATTAATAATTCAAGTACTGCTTCAAATTGTGGTGGATTAGTTGGTTTCCTTAATAATTCGGTAATAAACAATTGTTATGCTATTTGTAATGTGAATGTGAATTCGAATATAATAAATGGAAATATAGGAGGTTTGGTGGGTAGTGCATACTATAGTTCTACTTTTATCTTCAATTCATATTCTGCTCCAACTGGTTTCTCTGCTCCAACTAATACTAGAGCTGGTCTTTTTTGTGGTAATCTTAATACTGGTGCAACTATTTCAAATTGTTTTTATTCTACAACAATAAGTGGTTATGATGGTTTAGAAATTAATTATTCTGCAACAAGTAATTTGTTGGCTAAAACTGATGCTCAACTGAAAGACTCGTCAATGATTGCTACTTTAAACAGCTCTCAAACTACTTCTCCCTGGACTAAAGATATTCTGTCTATAAATAATGGTTTTCCTGTTCATACATGGCAAATGAACATTTTAAAGGTTTTTGTTCAATCAGTAGGTCATGATTCAATCAGTTTGAATGTGGTTTATAATGATACTAATTCTGTTACTTCAAGGGGTATAGTATATAAACAATCAACTTTAAATACTTGGGATACTATAAATGTTTTGGATACTAATTTCAATTGTACTTTATATAATCTTGTTCCTAATTCTGACTATCACATTAAGGCATTTGTTGTTGTAGGTTCTGACACTATTTACAGTAATATTATTACAGCAAGAACTTCATGGCAGGGTGATGGTACTCAAAATAATCCATTTATTATTAATAATGTGAAAGACTTACTTATTATTTCTAATAATGTTATGAATGGTACTACTTACTTAGGACAATATTTGAAAATGAGCTGTGATATTGACTTTAATAGCTCCACTGTGGATAGTTCACAATTCTTTACTCCAATTGGAGGATGGACTTCACCAACTACGAACATTATCTCAAGAGTTTTTCAAGGAAATTTTGATGGAAACGGACATAAAATACTTAATTTAACTGTTAACAAGCCTGGCAATGGTAATGTTGCATTGTTTGGTTATGTTAAGGATAATGAAATAAAAAATCTTGGAGTTGTTGGCTGTACTTTTATTGGAAAGACTAATGTTGCTGGTTTTGTTGGTCATACAAATAATTCTATTATAACTAATTGTTATTCTAAAAGTAATATACATGCTACTTCTGATGAGCAAAATGCAACTGCTGGAGGAATGGTTGGTAATTTCTATGGTAATTCAGTGATGAATAATTGCTTTGCTGAAGGGACAATTAATGCTTCTGGTATTGGTATGAATGTTGGTGGTTTAATTGCTTATAACAGTGGGTCAACAATTAAAAATTCCTATTCAAGAAATAGGTTTTATGTTACTGGTGGAAATTCTTCATTAGTTGGCGGTTTGGTTGGTTATAACTATGCTTCTTCTGTATATAATTCTTATTCTGCACCAATATTATTTGATATTCCACAGCTTTATAATGTGCGTTATTCTTGTTTTATTGGTAATGTAATCGCTGGAGGAGCAATTGTAAATAACTATTATTCTGATTCACTTTCAGGTTTCCCAGGTGTTTATACAGGTTCTTCAAGTGGTATTTATCCCAAAACTTATTCTCAACTAAAACATTTTGATATTATATCTATCCCTTCAAGTTTGGGGAATAGTTTAAATTTTGATTCTGTTCCTCCTTGCCCTTGGACAATTGACACTTTAACAAATATGAATGATGGATATCCAGTACAAATATGGCAATATCATTACCCAGCAAAGCCAATTGTTGATAACATTGTTGTTTATATCGATTCTGCTTATGTTCACACTCAAATAATTTCGGGCACTTATCCAGTAATTTCAAAAGGTATTGAATGGAGACATGCAGATTCACTTTCATGGGATACAATTAATATGCCTGTTACTGATTATTCAACTACAATATTAAATCTCGCTCCAAACACTAATTATGAAATAAGAGCTTTTGCATCAACTATAAATGAAACATATTACGATTCAGTTAGAACATTTACAACACTTCATACTCCAGTTGTTTTTGGGGAAGTAATAACTCAGGGAGTGACCAATATTTCTGATTCTTCTGTTTCTTTGAATGGTACATTAGTCAGTGTGGGTAATGCACTGGATAATATTAAAATTGGATTTGCATATTCAACTGATTTTAATGTAAATATTGATTCAAGTAATGTTGATACTGTTGAAGTTGAGTACTATGAAGGAATAACTGATTTCATCAAAACATTATCAAATCTTGTACAGCAAACTTATTATTACTATAAGGCATTTATTATAAACGATGCTGGAATAAGTTACGGGGATATTGCAGGATTCTGGTTTGAAGGTTTGGGATTAAATAATTTAGAAACAAATTCTATTTTCATTAATCTTTACCCTAATCCTGCAAATGATAGGGTGAAATTGGAAGTTGAAGGCTTAAACTCAGAGGCTGATGTTCTGGTTTATGATATGGTTGGAAGAGTTATTCAAACTTATAAGATTAATCAAGGAACAAAGGAATTGGAAATTGATTTGAGAGGGTATGCTAAAGGAGTTTATTCAATAAAAATAGCAAACGAAAATATTTACCAAACTAAGAAACTTATTGTTCAATAAATTAGTGATTAATGGTGAATGGTTAATTGGGATAAATATATAATAACAAAGTGCGAGAGAAATAACTCCCGCACTTTGTTTTTTTTAAATCTTACTTCTATTTTTTAATAAGCTCTTTTTGAATTCCCTTCGTAGTAGTTGATAAAGGCTTGGTTCACCACTTTGTTTCCTCCTGGTGTTGGGTAGTTGCCTGTGAAGTACCAATCGCCTGTGTGGTTTGGACAGGCTTTATGTAGCCCTTCTATGGTTTGAAATATTATCTCAACCTCGGCTTTGCAGTCTTGTGGGGTTAGGAGCTGGGTTATCTTTGCAGTGATTTCTTCATTGGTAAAGGGCTTATAGATTTCTCTAACATAATTAACTACCTCTTCTTTTGGTAGGTTCTCCTGTGCCTTACACTTATGATAAACCTCATCAATTATATGTGTTAGATTTCTTTCTTGCAAAAGTGCTATGGTAGCATTGAAGGCAATAAACTCTGTCATCCTCGACATATCTATTCCATAACAATCAGGGTAGCGTATTTGTGGGGCTGATGATGCTACAACTATCTTTTTTGGGTTTAGCCTGTCAATTATCCTTAATATGCTTTGCTTTAGGGTTGTTCCCCTAACTATGCTATCGTCAAGCACAACAAGGTTATCAACATAGTCCCTTATTTGTCCATAGGTTACATCGTAAACGTGAGCCACCATATCATCCCTATCGTTGTCGTTTGTGATGAAGGTTCTCATCTTCACGTCCTTAACTGCCAAATATTCCCTTCTTAAGCAGTCTTGAGAAAAGATTTCTTCCAATTCTTCCTTTGATACTACGCCTTGCTTTTGCTTTTCTATGATTTTATTTATCCTATTTTGGTTTATGTATTCGTTCATAGATTGTGCCAAGCCTTGAAAGGCAACTGAGGCTGTGTTGGGGATATAGGAAATTATGGTGTTGTTGAGGTCGTAGTTGATAGCTTTTAGGACTGAGTCTCTAAGGTTTCTTCCTAAGTTCTTTCTTTCTTCATAGATTGAGGAGTCGGTTCCTCTTGAAAAATATATTCTTTCAAATGAGCATTTTGCTGGTTTTTGTGCTGCTTCAATGATTTGCTCAACACTAATTCTTCCATCTCTCTTAACAATTAATGCTTCTCCGCAACCTAATTCCTTTACGTCATCTCTTTGCATGTTTAGTGCCGTTAGGATGGTTGGACGCTCCGATGCTGCAACAACAAATTCATCGTTATAGTAGTAAAAACATGGTCTAATTCCATGTGGGTCTCTCAAAACGAAAGCATCGCCATGCCCTAATATGCCTCCAATCACATAACCTCCGTCCCAGTTTTTGGATGATTGTTGGAGGATTTTACCAATATTTATCTCTTGAGCAATCTTATGGGTTATTGACATATTATCAAGCCCTTCATCCTTGTATTGGCGAAACAGCGTCTCCACTTCCTTATCCACAAAATGCCCAATCTTCTCGAGAATTACTGCCGTATCGGCTGCATTAACTGGATGTTGCCCAAGTTCAACAAGCTTGTCCATCATTTGGTCAATATTGGTGAGGTTGAAGTTTCCTGCAAGAATCACATTGCGAGTTTTCCAGTTGCTCTCACGCAAAAACGGATGTAGGTTTTCTATCTCGTTCTTGCCAAAAGTTCCATAGCGAAGATGTCCCAGATATAGCTCGCTAATACATTTCTCATTGGCAAATGCTCTTGATAAAACATCTTGAATGGGGGTATTGCTATTGCTTTTCTCAATGTTTATGTATGAAATGCCTGGCTCAGTGTTGAACTTAACCGATGCCAAGCCAGCACCGTCTTGTCCTCTGTTGTGCTGCTTCTCCATTAAAAGATACATCTTATTTAAGCCCCAAAACTTGCTTCCGTACTTGTTTTCGTAGTATTCCAATGGCTTTAGCAAACGAAGCATTGCAATTCCACATTCATGTTTAATATTATCGCTCATATAAATTTAGGATATTGGCACTCTCCTGTCAAGCCCAAAGCAAGATTTACTAACCTTGACCGGTGTTGGACATTGACGGCGTTTCCACTCATTAATTTTTACTAATCTTATTACTTTTTCAATTGTTTGTTTCTCAACATTTAGAGATTCCTTCTCAAAATCAATTAGAATTTCTTCTGCTGTCTTGCAATTCTCTATATGTTCTTTTAAGATTCTATCCAAAATAGGGTAATCAGGAAGAGAATCTGTATCCTTTTGTCCTGGACGCAATTCTGCTGAAGGAGCTTTGTTTATTGAGTTCTCTGGGATAGGTAGGTTGGTTGATTTAGGGTTTTCCTCCAAGAATTTATTATTGATATATTTTGACAATTCCCATACCTCTGTTTTGTAAACATCGGCAAGGATTGATATTGCTCCAGAAGTATCACCATAAATTGTACCATAGCCAACGGCAGCTTCAGATTTATTTGTTGTGTTTAAAACTCCAGCTCCAAATTTATTGGCAAACCACATCAAAGTAATCATTCTCAAACGACTTTGAAGGTTTTCTTCTGCAATATTGAAATTTTGATTTGGAAGTACTTCGTTATATGTTTGGCTGCATTGATTATAAGCATCCTTTATTGGGACAGTGTAATGTTCAATCCCTAAGTTATTTGCCGAAGCCAAAGCGTCATCAATTGAGTGCTGGGAAGAAAATTCGGAAGGCATAAGCACGCCAATAACATTCTCCTTACCCAAGGCTCTAACGGCAAGTGCCACAACAAGTGCAGAGTCAATCCCTCCCGAAAGACCTATGATTGCTTTCTTAATCCCATTCTTTTGGAAATAATCCCTGATTGCTATGGTTAGTGCATCGTGAAGGTTTTGGATTTTGGAGCTTGAGTTTTGAACAATTGTTCTAAGGGTTATGCTTTCAAAAGACTTGCTTTCGGTCCTAAACAAAGGAGATAACCCACAGAGTTCGCCCTTTCGATTCAAAATAAAACTGCCTCCACCATAAACATATCCGCCTTCAGCTCCAAAACGATTACAAAATGCAATTGGAGCGTTGAGAATACGTGCAAAAAAGATTAGCTTGTCAAATAGTTCTTTTTGTGAGTCAGGGTGATATAAATAGTTGGAGCATATAATAATAAGGTCTGTTTGGATTTTCTCTTGTGCAAACTCTTCCAAGTCCTCCAAAAACCCAAAGGCAAGGGTATGATTCCTATATTTCACAAGTTCAATTCCTCCTCCTTGATTAAATCCAATGTCAAACTGAGATAGGTTTTTTTTTGTTGAAAGGGCAAGAACTTCCCCCTCTTGAACCATAACCAATGAATTAAAACGCCCTTCACTACTTTGGATTGGTGTCCCAAAAATCATATCTCTTTTCTCCTCAAGAAGGCTTTCGCAAACCAGCATTGAGTTGGAGTATAAATCACTATAAGAAGAATTGTTTAGCAAAATTCCCCCACTAATTGAAAGCTCAGGAAAGATTGATAAAACATCAATGTTAGCATCCTTCAAACATTCAGTAATAAGATTCTTGTTATAATCAAATCCTAATGTCTTTGGATTAATTTGGTTTATTTGAATTTTCATCTATTCTTTTAATGCTTGACGAATTTGTCCCTCAAGCTCTAAGGTTAGCTCCTCATTATCTAAGAGAAGTTGCTTAACAGCCTCACGTCCTTGCCCAAGCTTAGTATCTCCATAGCTAAACCATGAACCACTTTTCTTAATCACGTTCTTTTCAACGCCCAAATCAACAATTTCTCCGACCTTTGAAATTCCTTGTCCAAACATAAGGTCAAATTCCACTTGACGGAAAGGTGGAGCAAGCTTATTCTTAACAACCTTAACCCTAACCCTATTCCCAACATTATTTTCTCCTTCCTTAATGGCTTGAATACGGCGAATGTCCAAACGAACAGAAGAATAGAACTTTAGAGCGTTTCCTCCTGTTGTGGTTTCTGGAGAACCAAACATAACTCCAATTTTATCTCTTAATTGGTTGATGAAAATACAACAGCAATTTGTCCTGCTAATTGTTGAGGTTAGTTTTCTTAGTGCTTGCGACATTAGTCTTGCTTGAAGTCCCATTTTGCTATCTCCCATCTCACCATCAATCTCCGATTTTGGAGTAAGAGCAGCAACGGAGTCAATAACAATAACATCAATTGCACCAGAACGAATTAGATTATCTGCAATCTCAAGAGCCTGCTCTCCGTTGTCGGGCTGTGAAATAAATAGATTCTCAACATCAACACCCAATTTTTGAGCATAAGAGCTATCAAAAGCATGTTCAGCATCAATAAAGGCAGCAACTCCACCAGCTTTTTGAGACTCTGCAATAGCATGAATGGCTAATGTTGTCTTACCAGAACTTTCAGGACCATAGATTTCAATAACTCTTCCCTTTGGCAAACCACCAATTCCAAGAGCAATGTCTAATCCAAGAGAACCAGTGGAAATAACATTAACCTCAATTGCAGGTTTGTCGCCAAGTTTCATGATTGAGCCCTTACCATAATTCTTTTCAATCTTATCAATTGTTGATTGCAAAACTTTTAATTTCTCAAGCTTTGCCTCATCCACTTTATTTTCCTTTGCCATAATCTTAATAATTTATTTATTTGATTTTTATGATTTTCTAATATTTATTGCTAATTCAATTCCTTCAATAACGTCAATTGTAGTTATAGGTCTTGTAATGTGTTTTCCTATGTAAACCTCAATATCATTTTGACGAATTAAGGATAATTCTTTTGTAAGGGTTTCTCCCTTAATGTAATCGAGGTTCTCTTCAATGGCTTCTTCCAAGAGGAGATTATATTCAATTTCAACAATTATGAAGTCAGTAACCTCAAAATTCTGTTCCTTTCTAATGTTTTGTATCCTATTAACAAGCTCTCTTGCAATTGCCTCTCTCTTCAAGGAATCAGTTATTGTGGTATCCAAAGCAACCGTAATGGCACCTTCATTCATAACCACCCAACCAGGAATATCCTGAGTAATTATTTCAATATCCGAAAGAAGAAGTTCAATCTTCTCACCATTAATGTCAATGTCAATCCTTCCTTCTTTTTCAATATTGGCAATATCCTCCTGTGTGAAAGAATTTATTGAGTTGGCAATGGCTTTCATCTTTTGCCCAAACTTAGGTCCCAAAGACTTAAAGTCTGCCTTAGCCTTCTTGACCAAAACATTATTCTGCAAAGAAAGAAACTCTATTTCCTTAATATTAACTTCCGAAAGAATTAGTTCCTTTATCCTTTCAATTTGACTTATAAACTCTTGGCCTGGAGCAGGAATCATTATCTTATGCAATGGCTGACGAACCTTCAAATTATTCCTTTTCCGTAGAGAAAGAACCATTGAACAAATCTTTTGAGCAAGCTGCATTCTCTCTTCCAATTCCTTATCAATCAAGCTTTCATTTACAATTGGGAAGTCAGTAAAATGAACCGACCCAGTAGGGTTTTGATTTATGTCTTTGTTCTTATTGGAAACATTATTAAGGTCTAAGAAAAGTTTTTCGGCAAAGAAAGGTGCAATAGGAGCCATAAGCTGAGCCAACACTTCAAGGCAAGTGTATAGGGTTTGATATGCAGAAATCTTATCTTGAGTATATTCTCCTTTCCAGAAACGACGTCTTGATAAACGAACATACCAATTGCTTAAATATTCATCAACAAAATTGCCTATTGCTCTTGCTGCTTTTGTTGGTTCATAATCATTATATGACTCATCAACCATTTTCACTAATGAATTAAGCTCTGATAGTATCCAACGGTCTATTTCTGCTCTTTCATTATATGGAACTTCTTCTTCTTTGAATACAAATGAATCAATATTTGCATAAAGAGCAAAGAAGCTATATGTGTTGTAAAGTGTACCAAATAGTTTTCTTCTTACCTCATCAACTCCTTCAATGTCAAATTTCAAGTTTTCCCAAGGTTGAGAGTTTGAAACCATATACCAACGTGTTGCATCAGCTCCATACTTTCCAATTACTTCAAATGGGTCTACTGCATTGCCCAAACGTTTTGACATTTTGTTTCCGTTCTTATCCAAAACCAATCCATTTGAAACAACATTCTTAAATGAAACTGAATCGAAAACTAAGGTTGCAATTGCATGTAGGGTAAAGAACCATCCACGAGTTTGGTCAACTCCTTCAGCAATAAAGTCAGCTGGAAAATTCTTCATTAACTCTTCCTTAGATGTACTAAATGGATAATGCATTTGAGCAAAAGGCATTGCTCCAGAATCAAACCAAACGTCAATTAGGTCTGTTTCTCTAAACATCTTATTGCCATTTGCAGAAACTAAAACTACATCATCAATATAAGGTCGGTGAAGGTCAAAAGAATTATAAACTGAAGAAGCATATTTATTCTCCTTCATATATCCTTTTTCAACACTCTTTTCTATTTCATTTCTTAGCATTTCAACAGATGAGATACAAATTTCTTCGCTTCCATCCTCTGTTCTCCAAATTGGAAGTGGTGTTCCCCAATAGCGTGAACGAGATAAGTTCCAATCAACCAAATTTTCTAACCAGTTTCCAAAACGTCCTGTTCCTGTTGACTCAGGTTTCCAATTGATTGTTTTATTTAGTTCAATCATCCTTTCTTGCAATGCTGTTGTACGAATAAACCAGCTATCCATAGGATAATAAAGAATTGGTTTATCTGTTCTCCAGCAATGAGGATAGGAGTGAGTATGTTTTTCTATCTTGAATGCTTTTCCTTCTTGTTTTAGATTAAGAGCAATCTCAACATCCAAGCTCATATCCTTTTCTGTCAAGTTCTTATCGTAAGCATTCTTAACAAATTTTCCCGCAAATGGAGAATATGAATCAACGTTTACACTCTCCTTAACAAAGTCCTTATCTAAATCTTCAATACTATAAAACTTACCTGTTCTATCAACCATTGGTTGACGTTTGCCTTCTTTGTCTATTAAAACTAAAGGAGGTATTCCATTTTGTTTGGCTACTCTATCGTCATCAGCTCCAAAAGTTGGTGCAATATGAACAATACCTGTTCCGTCATCAGTCGTTACGAAATCTCCAGCAATAACTCTAAATGCTTTGTCTTGTGGTCTTATCCAATTTAATAGTTGTTCATATTCAATTCCAACCAAGTCCTTTCCCTTACATTCCTTAACAACTCTATATGGAAGAACTTTATCTCCATTAGAATATTCCATTGGTAATTCAGGAGTCTCAACATTGAAGAAAGATGCCATTAGTGGTTTAGCCAAAACAACAAGAATTTTCTCAGCAGTGTATGGATTGAAAGTATCAACCCAAACATAATCAATATTATTACCAACAGCTAAAGCAGTGTTTGAAGGAAGAGTCCATGGAGTTGTTGTCCATGCTAAAAAGTAAGCATTTGTATATTCTGTATTCTTGATTTTAAATTGAGCTACCATTGTTGTATCCTTAACATCACGATAACAACCTGGCATATTTAATTCGTGAGAACTTAGTCCTGTTCCAGCAGCTGGAGAAAAAGGCTGAATGGTATATCCTTTGTATAGTAAGCCTTTTTTATATAACTCTCCAATCAAAAACCAAAGAGTTTCAATGTATTCATTCTTAAAAGTAATATAAGGATTTTCCAAATCTACCCAATAGCCCATTTCCATTGTAAGCTTATCCCACAAATCCTTATACTTCATTACTTCAGCCTTGCATGCTTCGTTATACTCATCAACTGAAATTTTCTTCCCAATATCTTCCTTAGTAATGCCAAGATTTTTCTCAACACCCAATTCAACAGGCAATCCATGAGTATCCCAACCTGCCTTACGAGCAACATAAAATCCTTTCATTGATTTGTAGCGACAGAAAATATCTTTAATGGCTCGAGCCATAACGTGATGAATACCTGGCTGACCATTGGCTGAAGGTGGTCCCTCATAGAAAATAAACTCCTTACTTCCCTTGCGAAGCTTTAAACTATTTTCAAAAATATTATTGTCTTCCCAATACTTAAAAATCTCCTTATTAATAGTAGTTAAATCAAGCTGCTTATACTCTTGATATTTCTTTCCCATACAGCACTTATTTCAAATAGAATTTATGATAAAAATTAATATGCAAAAGTAATAAATATAATTAGAAAAATCAAAAACATAGTCTCATCATAAGTTTTTTTTATAATTTGCCAACAAAAAGATTAAGAATTAACGCTCTAATAATTAGACTTATAAAGATAATCTTTGGAGTTATTCTTATTAAAAAATCAAAAAAAAGACGTAAAAATTTGCAGTGTTAAAAAAAGGTCGTACTTTTGCAACTTCAAAACTAAAATGGGAGCATAGCTCAGCTGGTTCAGAGCACCTGCCTTACAAGCAGGGGGTCACAGGTTCGAATCCTGTTGCTCCCACAAAAAAATAGAAACCTTGTGAATTAATCATTTGCAAGGTTTTTTATTATATTTTTTTGAATAAAGGAAGCTATTATAGCCAAAAAATGTTCTAAAATGGACTAAAAACTGTGCAAATATTACGCAAATTTTTACCACTCAATCCAAAAGAAAAATCATACAAAGTTCACCTAAAATTAAAACGAAGATTTAAAAAAATATCTTCAGAAAAGAATTTATTATCTTCAGAAAAGAATTTAATGATATAGTGACTTTATAAAACTATATTTTGTTGAGATAAATAATTATCTTTATCCCTATTTTCTGCCAGTATGTCCAAAGCCACCTTCACCTCTTTGAGTTTCGGATAGGCTGTCGGTTTCTTCCCACTCAATTCTCTCATGCTTGGCAACAACCATTTGAGCAATACGTTCTCCGTCCTTAATTTCAAAGTCTTGATTAGAAAGATTAACCAAAATAACCTTCACTTCCCCCCTATAATCAGCGTCAATTGTGCCTGGAGTATTCAAAACAGTAACACCATTCTTTGCTGCAAGTCCACTTCTTGGTCTAACTTGTGCTTCATAGCCAATAGGTAATTCAATAAATAGTCCTGTTTCAACCATTGCTCTTTCCAAAGGTTTAAGTACTATTGACTCGTTAAGGTTTGCTCTTAAATCCATTCCTGCAGAACTCTCTGTTGCATACTCAGGGATTTGGTGTTTCGATTTGTTTACTATTCTTACTATCATCGATTATATATTTTTCTTTTTCTAAGCTACAAAACTAATATTTTATTTCCAATTATCAAATATAATATCCTCTATCATTCATTTCCGTTGCTTGAAGCAAAGAGTATTTATCATCAATCAATTTATAATCCCAACATCCCAACTGATGAAATATCTCCCCTCCAAATCCTTGTTTGAATTTATATAGTCCATACATTGGATGTGAAGGTTCTGCATTAGGAGATATTCCAAACATATCATATTCAGTGCATCCATTTGCTTTTGCAATCTCAATTGCTCTCCATTGAAGGGCATAGGTTGGCATATAGTTTCTGTGTTCATTAGAAGAGGCTCCATAAAGATAGGTCGCTCTATGACTCGAAAGCACTAAGAACATTGCTGCAAGAGGTTGATTATCCAAATATGCAATAAGCATCTTAACCTTTACTGGCAAATCCTCATTCTCAAGCTTTGCTTTCATAACAGATTGGAAGTATTTTAGCTCATTTATATGTAGTCCGTTCCTTGTTGCTGTTGTTAGATACAAATAATACCATTGGTCTAAATCTTTAAAGCTCATAGTCCTTACATCAACTCCCTTACGCTTTGCAAGTCCAATATTATATCTTGTTTTAGGTTTCATCCTATTTAGAATTTCCTCATGGCTCCCCTCAAGGTTAAGGATAATTGTGTTTGCAGGTAAAACATCTGTATTTGATTTTACAAGATTCCAGTTATTCGTTCCATAATTGAGTTTGAACTCTTGATATTTCTTATCAGGAGCACCAATCCATTCCCCATTTTCATTATAATCGCTTTCCTTGCTCCAATGGCTTTCCCAATTCAGGTCATATCTTATAGCAATACAATCCTTTGGCAAATATGAACGAAGAATTTCGGAAAGCTCTTCAAGAAATTTCCCTTGATTTTCTTCCGAAGGCTCCACCTCAGGACCATAAGGCACATAGGCAACGCAATCCTTGTTGTTAAGATAACGCAAAAACATTACAAAATCGGCTTGAGTATTGGAGAATCCTCCAACATTAGAATATAAATCTCTATTCCTTGCTCTAAAATCAAAAGCCGAAGATTCCACTCCCTGATTTTTCTTCACCATAGACCAAAACGAAGTCTGCTGAATAATGGGAGTTGAATAAAGGTCAACAATCTCTTTTTTCAGAATACTAAGTGTCATTATAACAAATAAAAAATTTTTGCAAAGTTACCCCTAATAAAACTCCTAACCAAATTAAG
>ENA-UOOH01002564-UOOH01002564.1-fermentation-metagenome-genome-assembly--contig:-NODE-2564-length-15370-cov-3.992099_pt1 | contig 15370 bp, 13 predicted proteins | sample MGYA00245778_ERZ724025 | MGnify/ENA primary metagenome ERZ724025 (study PRJEB28704, sample SAMN03018313) | fermentation metagenome | biome: anthropogenic terrestrial biome; feature: soil; material... | reverse complement strand
TGATATTTTATTAGTTTGTTTAAATGTTTTATCTAATTTTTTCATTAATAACTCATTATCATCTAAAGAATTAATATTATTTAAATTAGATATATTTATTCCTATTTTTTGTGTCTTAGTATTATAGGTGAATCCAGTAAAGTTACTTTCAACCCTATCCATATTACCATATTTAACAATTTGGTCAAAATCAAAAGGTAATACATCACTCATTATAAATCACCAACCATATCATTAGGGCTAAATTCTTCAACACCATATTGATAATCTGAATTTATATTCAATAAAGGATATTGTACATGAATTCTATCTCCTAATTTAATTTTATCCCATACAAACTGTTCTTCTATACATTCTAAGAAATTTATAAAATCTGTTTTTATAGTTATTTTAGGTTTATTTTTTAATTCCATCTGTTTTAATCCATATTGGTATAAATCTTTATCATTTATATAATTTTCATCTTCTATTTTATCCCATATGACATATTGGTATAACTCTTGTAATTCTGCATTAGTAAAATTATTTTCTTCACTCAAATCAATTATTATATCATTTATTTCTTTATTTACGTCATCTAAAGTATTTTGAACTTCTTGAATTTCATTATTTTTATTATCAATATCGGATTCTATTTGTGATTTTATATTTAATATTTCTTTTGTAGAACTACCAGAATTTCTTGCAACGACTAGTTTATCTGAAAATATTTGTAATTGATTATTTAATGAATCTAATTCTTGATTTTTATATATTTTTAAATCACTATAAGTATTTTTTTTATTATATAAATCAAAATATTTACCTTGATTTTGAATTATTTTTGCCATTCTTTTGGTTATAGCAATACATAATTCATCACTCATATAATAACTATGCTTTAATACATTACCCTGTTTATCCATTTCAAAAGGATACATAAAAAATGTATAATCTTCTATATAATCTTTTCCTGTAGGATTATAATTTTCTACAGATAAATTATCTTTACCATATAATCTTAATCTTGTACACATCGAATCAGCATCAGCATTTCTTTCTCTAGTCATTGTTTTTAAGTAATGTTCATAATCAAAAGTTAAATTTGATTCTTTACCATAATTTTCTTTATAATAAAAATTTAATAATTGATTAACTGTATCAAATTCAACTATGTATTCAAATGTAGTTTCCAAATCTAAAATTGCTTGTAAAACACTTCCATCATAATTTTCAAATCCTCTATATATCTGATCATATTTAGAATCTATATATCCTACTGTCCAATCTGTATTATATAGGATACCTCTTGTTCCATCATTATCATTTCCTAATAATACTTGTCTTAAAGTAGACGATTCTGTATTATATCCTATTAATTTAGTGTCTTTTAATTTATATCCTAAACTATAACATTGTACTGCTATATAATCTTTATCTTGTTCTACGGTATCTGTTAATGTATTAATTTGAAAATATTCTTTTGTATTATTATATTCTACTAATAATAAAAATCTTGGTTGAATTAAATCTATATGAGGATTCTTTATTAATTTTGTTTCACCAGTCGTATTAAAATAATCATCATCTTCAACAAATACAGGTATATTAAATGTTAATTCATTTATATTCGATAGTTTATATGAGATTGTTGGCTCAATTTCATTATAAAAACTTGCTATTACTTTTTTATCTGGCTTACATAAATATATTACTGGTTTAGGTATTTCTTTTGTGTAATCTGGTGATAAAAAAAAAGTATCGACAGACATATAATCTCTCCTTTCTTTAGCCTTATTATTTATTTATATATTTACATAAAATTCGATTTTAATGTAAATATTTTATTATTATTTCTATTTTTACATAAAAAAATAGCTCCTGATTCTCATCAAGGGCTTGTATAACTATATACTCTTATCTATTAATTTTTATAAATCTTATTCCATTATTATTGCTATTTTGCAATGCAGAATATTTTGATATAAAATAATCAATATCTACTACAAAATCTAATATATCAATTATTTTAAAATTAAATTTATACATATCTTTTGTGCAATTAGGTATTAATACTATATGACCATCAGAAGATAATATATAATCTGCTTGTCCAACTTTCCCACATTCTATAAATTTATCATCATCTGAATCTTCACAATATCGAGGAAATTGTTTCCCTATATTTACATATTTACTTCTCGCTAATATATAATTAATTTTACTACCAATATAAAAAATTTGATCTTTTGTATATTTTAATCTTTTACAAATTCTTTTAATTAATCTATTTAATTCTTTTACTGTTTGTTCACAAGTTATAAATTGGATATTTCTATTATGTTCATATTTAAATAATTTAATAATATCTACATCATTATAAAACAAAGCGTCTATAAATATATTAGTATCTACTACGACCGTCAACACGATTAACACGTTCCTCTTCTACAATTCTTCTAACATCTTCTTTAGAAAATCCATTCTCTCTTATTATTTTTTGATTATAAGCCATTAATTCTTCCATCTCACAATTTAAACTATTTTGTCTAACATTTTCTCTTTCAATAACATTTTCCATTTTACCATCCCCCTTTATATTTTGTTTCTCTTTATTACCCTTGTCCAAGTTGGCATTATTTTTATTAGCCTTGTCCAAGTTGGCATTATTTTTATTAGCCTTGTCCACATTTTTGTTATCACTATTATTTTGTGGTTTGTTCTTCTTGTTCATATTAAACATCTCCCATAAATTGTAAACTATATTCTAATTTTATTATACAATTTATGGTAATATATTCAAGATAAACTATTGTATAAGTTTTGTCATATTCCCTTAATTTTCTTTTATTATAGCATATATAAAAAGAAATGTGAAGTTAAAAACCTTATGCTACAACGTGTGGAGTCAATATTTTATTATAAATTAATTATATTCTTTACTTCCATGTATTCTAAAGTTTACTATTTTATGTTATAATTAATTTGTACTAAAAAAGAGATTAATTTATTATCTCTCCTTTTAGTTTATTTATTTTTATTATTTATGCAACAGATGGTGGTTGCGGTTGTACGTCATCCAACCTTGGGAGTTAGAGTTGTTGAAAATTTTAACTAACAAGGAGGTGTTGAATATGTCTATATGCATTATGCTTTTATTGGGTATTATAATCAGTTTTTTAATCGTTTGTTTTGTTGCAGTTAAAGCATTAAATCCTTACAGTAAAACTTGTAAAATTAATACTAAATTTACTACTCATGGATTTAACTTCTCATTTGAGACAAATGAAAAAAGCACACCATCCGACCAAGAATAGGTTCGTGCTTTAGTCATTAATTATACATAATTTATCCAACAACTTTAAACCAAAAACGTTCATAGGATAAGTCTAGTATTTCCAACTAGGCTTTTTCTTATCTATATTATACCCATTCTTCTTACTTGTAGTCAATTATAATTTGTTAAATTTAATATTATGTTTTTTAAACATATTTATCTATATATTATTAATTACTTATTTGATTTATCTTTTGATTCTTTTTCTAATTTTGAGATTCTTTTCTCTTGCAGACTTACACTTATACTTATTAAAACTATCGCAATTACTTCTAATGTTCCAACTATAGATATCAACATCATTATCATTCCTCCATTTTTATATTTTGAATAGTCTAAATATTATTACGTAGAATTCTATCTAGCAATATTATTTTCTTCAATTAAACTTATTTTATTTTATAACCTATTGCTCTAATTTTATCTTTAAAATAAGTAAAATCATATATTTCATTAAAATAATCATATATATCATTTATATTTTTATATAAATGATTTTGATCTTCTAAAATCAAATTTGATCCATGTGTAGCTACACAACGCATTATTTTTCTTATTCCTTTTGCTTCAAAACCTTTTTTAATTTTAATAACTTTTATATCAGTCTCCACTTTTTCATTTTCATCTGCAAATATTTTTTCCCATCTTAAAAATTCATTAATTATATTATTATCTCTTATTTCATCTTTCTCTTTATCATATTCAACAATCAAGTTTAATTCAGGAATAAAAAAGTCAACTTTATATTGCAAAATTGGAAATTGTGCTTTTATGGTTACATAATCTGATAACATTGCGTACAAAATGTCTTTAAACTTTATTTCATTTCTCATTTTCATCTCTCCTTATATTCTCAACAATTGAAACATATAGTTCCCCACAATGGCACACTAACTAGCTATATCATCTTTCTCTAATGAGTCAATATCTGCAAATACATTGTTAATTTTTCCAATTGGGATTTGTTCCCAAGTAAATACTTTATATTTTCTAAATATTTTATTCTTAATTTTTATGTATAATGAATTTCTAGCATTAATTTTCTGACCTGTTAAAATTGACAATTTTTCTTTTAAAACACTAGTTAAATATTTAGTATTTTTATCTCTAATACCAATCATCTCAGCAGTATGTTCTATTTGTTGATCTTTAATTATAATTGAATCATGTACTATTCCTTTAACCTCAGATTTAGTTTCTTCTTTCAATTCTTCCATTTGTTTTGCTGAAGCTAACATATATTGGGACAAAACAGAAGTCATTTGTTGAAATTGTTGTGCAAAGAATATTTTATCATTTATTGCAATAGCATTTTGTTTATTAGATAATTGATTTTCCTGCTGTGACTTTTCTTTAAATATATCTTCAACTTTAATAAAATAATTTCTAGCTTGTTCTCCTCTTTCTGAATGTGATTTCATACATATTTTTTTAGCAAATGAAGCTGTCAATTTATAATCTTGCACGACATTACCCTCGACTTCGATGTCGAACCCTTTATAATCTTTATTCTCTTCAGCAAATGCATTTTCTGTGATATTTGTTTTACTCCATCTTGCAAATTGACCTTTTGACAATTGTAAATAATCATATAATTTTCTTGCAGTTGTAGTACCATCATCTTGAATATCCAACATGACTTCAATTGGTGTTAATTTTGTTTCTCCTTTGTTAATAACATTAGTTCTTTGAATCTCATTCTCTCTTTCACTCATAATTTTCTCCTCTTTACTCATGATGTTTAGGTCATCATCCATATTTTGTATATTGATTTTTATAATGAACTTGTGATATAATCAACTTGTTGAGAGAATCATATATCACAAATTGTAGACTTATAAAATTAAAGATATTGTTCCAATTCTTTATCAGCTAATTTACCGTTACAAAATTTATCAAATATTTTTTGTGGTAATTTACTTTTGATTAGAATTGGATCTTGTCCTATATTAGCTAAGACTAAATATTTGAAATTTTTGTTATCTAAATCTTTCTTGCTTTTAATTATGTAGCCTATTTTCTTATCTAATTGATTCTTATTAATTATCTTTTTATCAAACTTTACTGATTGATGACTTATCCAATCGTTATATTCTATGCTTAACAATCTAAATATCCTATAATATTTATGTCTCTTATGTATTTCTATTAGTCTTTCAATGTTCCAACCAAATGTATGATTAACTAACATGTTTTTTACAATTTTAAATGTGCTTTTACTTAAGCTTTCTAAAAATAAATTTTCTAATTTTTGCTTCAATCCAATATCATTATCATCTTGTAAAAACTCTTCTAATTCATCAGATGTAATATCTTGTCCTACTTCTTCATCTAATAATTTATCTCTATACTTGTATAATTCAAATACAGAACTACAACTATCTAGTATTTCATCAATCTCTTTTCCATTAGTAATAACCATATATATTTCATAATTTTGTCTACCTACAGAGTTTAATATTCTTTCATTTAACATATCAACATCTCCATACAATATATTTTATAAGGTTATTGGATTAATTGGTTTCATTTACCTTACAAATATATTATATAAGAATTACTATTGTATGTCAAGATTTTTCTATATATTTTACTATAATTATTAACTTACTTTTCTATTGGTACTAATTTAAATATTTCGTTTACAGATTTTCCAAAAATGCAACTTAATTTTAAAGCAACCTCTAAACTTGTATTGTATCTATTAGTTAATATATTTGATAAAGTTTTTTGACTAATATTAATCATTTCGGCAATTTGCTTCTGGTTATATGGAGATGTAGCTATTAATTCTTTTAAGTTGTTTATTATTTTATAATTTACTTTTTCTTTTAATGGATTTATGTCATGTGCCATATTATTTCTATTATTAACTATATCTTTTACTATATTTTTTACAGAATCAATTTCATTTGTTAATTCATCAAGTCTTTTCTCAAAATCTTCCTTATTTTTTACTTCTTCTCCATTCATAACTAAATACCTCTCTTTTTTTATTTCTAATATATCAAGTATATATTATATCATGCAGAAAAGGAATATTAAAAAGACCAATTAACAGTCTTTTTAATATCTATATTTTTATAATTGATTTAATTGATTATAATCAAAAGATTGTTTTACTTCTTTACCATCTGAATATATAACTATTATTTCTAATTTTTGAGGATCTAAATTCATAACATCTTTTGCCTCAAAATATCCTACATAACCTCCAGTAAATGATGGATTGTCAGGGAAAAATTTAGAAGTATCAGCTAGTTTTGCTTCATTATTTTCAAAAGTTCTAACTGGTTGTAATTCTTTGGTTTCATTTTTACCATATACTCTTAATACCATATGCAAACTTTTTAAAAAATCCATATCAGTTCCACCTACTATAGTGGTACATATAAATTTATTAAAGTTACCACTATCATTTTTTATCTTATCAATGACATTTTTATCATTAACTTCTAGATATTGTTCAGCAACTTGCTTTGAATAATCAATTGCAACAACATATGGTGTTTGTATACAAAAAGCATTACCATAAGTTTGTTGAAATATTTCGTCAGAATTAACTACTTCATTAATTCCTTTTATCATTAAATTCTTTCCTTTATATTTACTTGCTAGACTCATAGCTCGATGAAAATCTTCTTTTGTAAGTACACCTAAATCAAACCCATCAATAGTATTATCATTTTCAACCTTTTGTTGCTGAACAGTTGATACATTTGATGTAACTTGTTTACTTGTATTATTATTTTGTATCGTCTTATCTGCAAATAATTTTCCACCAACCATACTTGCACCAAATAATATAATTAATCCAACTATTATTCCAATTACCTTTTTCATTTTCATTCATCCCCTATAAATTCACATTTTATTAATATATTTTAATTTTAACTTCTATATGTATTTTTAACAAGGGATAATTATTGCATCAGAGTTTATTTGATATCTTATTTCAGTCTCTAATCTCATTTATTTTTATTAAAAGCATTCGTATTAATTTTATAAAAGGTATAATAGTACTTCTTAAAATATAATTATTTATTTCTTTACATTTATAATACTATTGTGCTCTTTAAAAGTCAACACTATTTATTGAAATTATTTATTTTTTATTTAACATCCAAAAGAAGATATTCTATGCAGTTCTTTAAATCTTCTTTATCTTTTAACATTTGTTGTACTGCTGGTATCATTTTAATTTTTTTTCTTAAGTTCTATATGAGCCTTATATCCATATTCATTTAAAAGATATACTAAATTAGAACCATCTATTAATGTAATAGGCTTGTCCTTAGCAAAATCTCTTGAATCATTTCCGTAATAACTTGTAGTTACTAATATACCCTTAATAGCCCCTTCATTAATCACAGTACCATATAGATCTCTTGTTGCTGATACTGGAACAACATTATTATATCTTTTTGCTTGAATTATAAATTTTCCACCTCTTATTGGATCATTATCAAATGCTATTGCGTCAACTCCACCATCCCTACTAGCTTGTGTAACTTTGACTTCCGAACCATCATTAGAAAATATCTTTTCAAATAATTCTCTAACTAAATATTCAAAATCTTCCCAATCCATTTCTGCAAGATTAACACTTTCATTTAATGAAGATATTACCTCCTTACTTTCTATAAATCTTTTATCATTTTTATCTATATCCATTATTGGTTTAATAGGTGCATTATTATGTAAAGATCCGCAGGTAATTCCTTTAAGATACAAAAAACAATCTTTTAAACAAACTTGTGTAAAATTTATCTTTTCAAATTTTTTTCTATCAATCATTAAAGAAATTATACAAGAGGAAAAATTATTGCCTGTTTTTTTATCTATATCATCTATCCAACCATTAAAAACTATTGATTGAATTAAATCATTTCTTGATATAGTAAAAGTTTCATATATAGTCCTTAATGTAATTTGAAATATAATTGATTCATAATATTTATTGAAATCTTTATATTTCATTATTACTTCTACTAAGCTATCTGATATTTCATCATATTTATATTTAATTATATTAGGCACTTCATTTATCTTTGGGACTTTATAATTTATAATGATTATTTCTGAATTATCATCATATTCGACCTCGAATTCTTTTTTATAATCTTTAGGATATTTAGATTTGCTTAATATGTATTTTATAAAACTAATTATGTTTTTTTTAGATAATTTATCCAAATTTATTGATAATGCATTTATATTTTTTATACCATCTGATAATATATTTTTATACATTTCTAAAATAGATAAAGCTTTTTTAGTTTCTATTATTTCTTGAGGTTTAGCTAATTGTTTCTTTTTTCGTATTTCCATAGCATTAAATTCATCTATTATTCTTTGCATATGTTCTAAAGCTTCTTCTTTAGTATTATAAAAACGAGCACAATCCCGAGGTAAATTTTTATAAAGAATGCTGTCAGTATTTTTATTTATAAAATCATTTTTTGCAAAACAACGATAACTTGTTGTTTCTACACCTGTTCTAATATTTGTATATTTATATTCTTTAAATGTAACAATTGTAGGCATTAATATACTAACCTCTTCCCTAAATATTTACTTATATACTTAATATTATACTAATAAATAGATATTAAAACAAGCTGTAATATCGTAATTTTACTTTTATTAATTTACAATAATTATTAATCTAAATATAAAAATAAACATCCTACTATATTTAAATTAATAAGATGCTTATCTTTTTATATTTAATATTCTATTTTAATAATATATATATATATATATATTATTGATTTAATATATTCTTTAAAATTTTAATCTATAATCATATGTTTTAACTTTTACTTTAATAAGGTATAAACATTCTTTTGTCCTTCTATTTCTTTGTATATTGTACCATCTTCTTTATCTATTAAGTAATCTAATGCACCTATTTTTCCAGGAGTATAAGTTACATAAAATCTTCTTTTAGTAATATCTTTTCCTGTATCAGTCTTAAATTCATCAAAAAATCCTTCTACTAAAATATCTAAATTTTTATCTCCAGTTTTTTCTTGTACCAATTGCAAAGCTTTATCCTTACTTATGCCATATTTCTGAAGATATTCTGCATATTCTTTTAATTTTTCTTCATCCTTTAACATTTGTTGTACTGCTGGTGTCATTTTGCTTGGATCAGCTTGAACTACTAAAGGTTTATTTTTATCAGAAGTTGTATCTGGTGGATAGTAACCCCATACATATTCTTGCATCTTATCTAACCATTGTTGCTGTATATTATTTTCTCCACCTATAGCATCAATCTCGTCTATTTCACTTCTATGTTGACAAATAAAACTTTCTATAGTACTTATGTTATTTTCATCAACAAATAATATAAGAGAATTATTAGCTCCTGCTATATTACTAACACACAATCCATCTGCAAATCCTTTTGAACTAACTAAAAATATCTTATTAAGCTTGAATTTATCTTTAAAGGTTTCATATATTTGTAGATTAGTATCAGTTTTATTTTGTCCTAAAGTAAAAATCTGTAATCCATTTGATAACCAGTTTTTAGTATTATCAACATAATCCTTATTATTTTCTTCACCTATTATTTGAAAATTATGAAATTCACTATTAACATTTTGTTTGACTTCATCAGATACACCATTCTTATTACCATAAATAATAGGACATTGAGTAGCACAAGCTATTGGGCTAGTCTCTATAGCACCTTGCCAATCATTACTGTCTACTACATAGACATTTTTACTATCAACACTAATTAAATGGTGTTTTACTTTTAACGCTGTTTCAAATCTGTCGTTTCCTGCAATTCTTTCTTCAATAGAAATACCTAAACTTGATAATTGATCTTCAACATTTTTAGATATAACACTAGTTCCACCTATAATAAATACTTTTTTGGTTTTTAACCTTTGAAGTTCGGTCACAATATTAGTTGGGATACTATCTTTATTTACCAATAATATTGGAGCTTCAAATTTATAAGCTAAAGGACTACTTACTACTGCATCTGCATACATATTACCATTAGTTAAGACAGCATAATAAGATTCTGACCAACCATTTTGACTAATTTTTACACAAGTATCGAATCTATCTTGTCCACTTATTCTATTAATCTTTATATCTTTAGCAAATACTTTATCATTTGATATTAAAGAAAGCCCTATTGATATTCCAATTATTAAAACTAAAGATAATATTAAAGTAGTTATTTGTTTTGATAGATATTTATTAAATCTTTCTTTTCCAATCATATTTTAGTCCCCCTATTTTTATAATTATATATACTTTTATTATAAAACAAATCTAAGGGAAAATGTAAATTATTTTATGAAATGCCAATATTGTAGTCATATTATTACCTATATTATTACAATATATTCTAAATTATGTTATAATAAAATTGTTGTCAGTAACTTAAAGTTAGCCTCAACATTCATACTGGACATCTCATTACGATAAGGAGGTGTTATGTATGTACATATTTATTACTATATTACAAATTATAGCACTTATTTTAATAATATTTGCAAATTTAATTAATATAATAAAAGCACTAAAGCATAACTAAATTTATATAACTATTATTATCATGGGATGAAACTCTTTGGCGAGAGGGAATGTATAAAAATTACTAATCCACGTTTTGTATTGTACATACTTATTATTTTTGTTAGTTTTTTATTTACGATTTTATTATAACATAGATAAAAAGAAAGTCAAGTGAGAAATCAGTAGAATTCTATACTAAATATAGTATAATTCTTTGTATCTGTATTCTATTGTGAACACTCCCTTTTTAGTGACTAATTTAACACCATCTAAAGGTATTTCTAACCAATTACCATTAAAATTAAGTTTTCTATCTTTACCTAGACTACTAGTTATGAATTTTTTATCACAATCCATTGTAATTATCTCACCAACATAAAGTCCATCAATACCTCCACTTAATTTCTTGCCAGATATTTTTCCATTTACACAAGTAGTATTCAACACTACATTTCCTATTTCGCCATATATATAATATTCTATATTTATTCCAACTCTTGTTACTCCATCATCACCTAATATATATGTAAGATTAAACATTTTTTTATTATTAGAATCTAATGCAGTCGCATCTATTTTATTTTTTAATGCTTCTATTATTTTAGTTATTGAGGGATTAGTTCCTCCTATCAAGGTAGCTCCGTTATCCCATTTTGCAATTTGCTTTTCTCTTGTTAGATAATCTTTCAAATTAATTAAACTAGCATTACTTACACCAGTTCCATTATTTGTTATTATATATGGTGTTTGATATTGTTGTGTTACATTAGCTAGACAAATTATATTATTATATTTTTCTCCATACATTTTATGCGTTACAGTTAATGTTGTACTATCATAATCTACTGTATATTGGTCTTTATTATATCTTTCTGGTAAATCATTTTGAATTAATATTGTTTGTGCTAAAGCTTTAATAGCATTTGATTGAATACAATCCTGTCCACCAGTTAAAGTTGTCGTTAAAAATTTATTCAAAGGATCGAATTTATCTATAAGTGATACAGCAATATTTCCTTGAGAACCTGGTTCAATAGCATCTAATTCTATTTCATTATCATTAGCAATTTGTGCTAATACAATAGGATGTTTAAATGTTCTTTCAGAGTACTCTATTCCTTGAGTACCAGTATCATTTATTGTCTTTACTATATTAATCATTGTATTTGATTTTATGTTTTCAATTTTAAATTCATAAGGTGCATCAAATAAATAATCTTCTGAAAGTTTTGTATCATATAATTTATATAAATCTACAACTTCTATTTTGCTAATATAGCTTGTAGTTCTTATATTTTCATAAAAATCTATATGAGTTCTATTACGAGAAAGTTGAGATATACTTTTAACAATATGATATTCTATTCTTGTATTTTTATCTATTGTATTCCCTGTATTTTCTAAAGCAGGATCATCACCTTCAGCAGTTTTACTTTCATCTATTATCATATTATTTGGATTATCAATTGTAATTTGTAGTTTTACTATATCTCCAACAGCTATATCTTGTATTTTTAAAGATTCACTATATGCTTTTATTTTTGATTCTGTAGCATATCGATCTTGTCCACCTAACCTCAATGCTCCATTCAATGCTATTGCACCTATGCCTGTTACAGTAACAGATTGTCCAGTACTACTCGTAGCAGTATCAGTAGCGTTCGTCCCTCCTAACACTACGTCATTTTTAGTAAAACCTATAGTCTGTTTTTGAACATCTGTCATCATTCCAACATTTACAAATTTAAATCCCATGTCACTTAAGTATCTAATTCCGTTGTAGTAATCTGTGCCAGTTCCATAGATAGTACTATCAGTCGGTACTTTATACATCAATGTTAATCCTTTTGGACAAATATTTGATTCATATTCTCCCCCTAATGTTCCACCTTTTTTTTCTTTATTGTATCTAGATGCAAACTCTTCCATTGCTTTTTTTGTACCTGAACGACCTGGATCGCTTGAACTACCCTGTAACCTAATAGCTGGATATATATTCACCTCAAGAGGCATACCAGTAACTCTTGTTGTTCTAGTATCTGTAGGATCTGTTTCACTAGGTTTTGAAGTTAATAAATTACCAGTTTTTGGATCGAAATCGGACGGTTTTGAACCTGCCAGCACACCTCCCAAGGTTTAAAAATAATTTTCTTCTTATCATCCAAAGTCATACTTGTACTATCTACTATAGTGTATCCAAGTGGTGCTAAAATTGAACAAGCGTTTGTATAATCGTCAGGGATAGTTTCATTAGCTACTGTACTTTTCCCAACATAAACTTTTGCCCCTACAGGAATTGACGAAGGTACAAGAGAATTAGGATCAACACAGAAATCCATATCTGATTCTTCATATAAATCAATATTGTCATTTGCTGTCATTCCAATTATTTTTTTAATATCTTGTTTATTAAAATTACTACTAGAAAGAATTATTGAAGAATCTATATCTACTGATATTCTTTGATTATTATCTCGTACAGTAAAAGACAATATTTGTGTATCTTCTAACACTACTTGTTGAGTTAACCATGACTCTCCTTCTATTTTTTTTAAGAAATCTATCATTTGTTCTTTTGTTCTTGTCCTATCAGTTGAAGCTAAATTTTTTGCATCTTCAACATTAATATTTTTAATAGGAATACTAGTTATTACCGTTCCAGCTTTTATACTACCATCACTATTAAAATCTGTGCTAACCAAACCATAATTATTTTGAAAAACTATATCATTTTTATTAAAAATAATTTTATTTCCATTATTATCAATAATATCATGTCCTGAATCACTTACTTTAAAACCATTTGTCTTTATAACATCAAAATATTGTCCAAAAATAGTAACCGCATTTTCATAATCTCCATCTGGAGGTACACTTCCTGCAAATACTCTTGGTTTATTAGTAGTTTTAATTTGATTATTTATAAAAATTGAATAGCTTTCTCCATTTGACCATACAGGAGAAGGGAATATTTGTATTCCTGAATTATCTGTAGTAGGTTGAACAATTATATTTACTTTATTTTTATTACTATCTAATACCCATACATTTGTAGTATTTATTGTAGAAGAATCCAATGGTGCATTATAATGATATGTAATTGTTTTATCTATATCACAATTGCTATAATCATTTTGTAATAATGATTTATCTGTTACAGCATTTGTTGTATCGTCAGTAATATTTTTAGCACTTTCTTCAGTTATTGTTATTAATTTATACATTAATGGAGCTTCTATATTACTTTTACCATCTAATTTCACACTTTGACTGATATATAAAAAATAATATGAATTATACTTTAATGGCAATTTAGGTGTTATATCTAATACATTATTTGCTATAGAATCAATATTTATATCAATATCTACATTATTTTTATCACCATCTTGTAAAACTACAGCTCCACCTACTATACTATTATTTACATAACTAGAATCTAATTTCCCATTTAAAGGTATTTTAATTGTTTCTGATATAGGTACATTTCCTATAGGTGTAAAATCACTATCTATATGACTTTCATTAGTCATTTCTGATTGTATAGTAAATTTTATTACTTTTTCACTTGATAATATTGAATTATTATCTACGTCTTTTATATTAGTAGTTAAATGTAATTCATAATTTCCTCCATAATCATATTTTGTTTTAGGACTTATATCTATTTCTTTCCCACTACTGGTTAAAACTATATTAATATTTTCATGAGTTGAACTACCACTTTTTATTACATATATATTTGAATCTATTAAAGTTGAACTATTTATTTTTTGTGCTGAATAAATAGAAAATGTTTTTACGGGAGAAACATCATTATAACTATCTACTGTAGTATCTCCTTCTTTTTTTGTATGAAATTTTATTCTTCTAGTTTCATTAAGACTATTTCCTTTTAATGTTTTTATTTCTGGAGATATAAAAATAAAATAATCTTTATCATAATTATAATTTACAGAAGGAGTAACATATATAGTTTTACCTCCATCATTAACAGATGTAGCAAAAGTACAATTTATTAGATTTCCTTCAACATCTCTTACTTGTATAGTATCACTATTAATTGTTGTAGTATTTATAGGTTCATCAAAAGAAACTGTTATTTTCCCATTTACAGGTACATTATCTATTTCCTGTTGATAATCTTCACCACTCTCTCCATCATTCAACACCCAAACAAAATTAGGATCAATATACCCCATTTTTCTTATTCCTAAATCACTAGGATTTTTAGTAATATTTCTTACCAAACATCTTGATATATCTCTTGAAAATTTAGTAGATACATTTACATTGTCAGAAATTAAATTTGTTCTATTTGTAAATACATTATAATTTTGTTCACTACCATCTGTAAGCAAGTGACCAGTCATTTTTATCATATCTTCTCTAGTTCCTGCTTTTCCTGTATATGTAACATCTCCAATTATCATCTTTTGTTCTGGTAATAAATTACTATTTAAATGCAATATACCTTTTGCATTAGCAACATAATTACTAATA
>ENA-UOOH01002562-UOOH01002562.1-fermentation-metagenome-genome-assembly--contig:-NODE-2562-length-15374-cov-3.690058_pt1 | contig 15374 bp, 13 predicted proteins | sample MGYA00245778_ERZ724025 | MGnify/ENA primary metagenome ERZ724025 (study PRJEB28704, sample SAMN03018313) | fermentation metagenome | biome: anthropogenic terrestrial biome; feature: soil; material... | reverse complement strand
ATATGCTGGCAAATATCGAGCAAGCGTTGGGAAAATTGAATTAGTATATGTACCTGTGTAAAAAAACAGACCGGAAAATCCGGTCTGTTTTTTTACACCTTACTAAATCTGACAGTTTTTACCAATTCCTGTTTGTATAATGAAACAAAAGGAGTGAAAAAGCATGGGTATATCAGTAACGACTACCAATAATGAGCTGATTTTTAAAATTAAAGGCGAAATAGACCATCATAACGCAGTGATTCTCAGAAATGAAATTGACTCCATCGTGGAAAATAGCAGCAGTGAAATGGTGGTGTTGGATTTGCTGGAAACCAATTTCATGGACAGTGCCGGATTGGGTCTAATCCTGGGAAGATATCGCAAAGCGGAGAAATTGGGAATGCGTTTTATGTTGGTAAATGCAGGGGACAGGATTTTGCGGTTGTTAAAAATGAGCGGACTGGACAAAACAATTGTCGTGAAAGGGGATCATATACATGAAGAATCCGTATAAAAATCAAATAAAAATCGAATTCGACGCTGTTTCTCAAAATGAAGCCTTGGCAAGAGTCATCATTTGCGGCTTTTTAATGGAATTACATCCCACGGTGGAGGAACTTTGCGATGTAAAAACCGCTTTATCCGAAGCGGTCACCAATTCCATTGTTCATGGATATAAAGATCAATCCGGCAAAATCAAACTCATTTGCCGGATATACAATGATAAAGAATTATACATATCTGTAACGGATTTCGGAAGAGGCATTGAAGATATATCCAAAGCCAGGGAACCCATGTTTACTACGGACAGAGAAAGCGAGCGTTCCGGGATGGGTTTCACCATTATGGAAACTTTTATGGATGAGTTGAAAGTCACCTCCCGTGTAGGGAAATGGACCAGGATTGTTATGCGCAAGAAAATAGCATAGTGTGTTATGGATAGTTCGAATATTCGTAATCATAACGAAGAAGAGAAAGAGGTTCTGAACAATCTTGGTTTGGTGAAAAGCATTGCCGCCCGCTTTATTGGACGTGGTGTGGATTTTGACGATTTGGTTCAAATCGGAAGCATAGGCTTGATCAAAGCGGTTCGACAATTTGATCCATCCAGAGAAAATGCATTTTCCACCTATGCGGTTCCATTAATCATGGGGGAGATCAGGCGATATTTTCGGGATAACGGACCAATCAAAATATCTCGAAAAATTCAAGGAGAACTTCGAACGATTCAAAAATATACCGATGAATACGAAAAACAACATGGACACGAACCTATCGTGGATGACATTGTGACCGGAACCGGTATTTCCTATGAAGATGTGATTCTTGCCATGAATGCCACGGCGGCACCAATTTCTCTCACACCCATCGATGAGGATATGGAAGAAATGGCTATTCAGGATAAAAATGCCCAAAGCCCTTTGCATGCGTTAGAATTTTATGATGTGATTAATATGCTGGAACAAACGGAACAGTTGTTGATATATCTTCGCTTTATCAAAGGATTGACTCAAACCCAGGTTGCCAAAGTGCTTCATAGCACCCAAGTAAAAATCTCCAGGCTTGAAAAGAAAATCAAACAAAAACTGAAACAGGAGTTAGAATAGCATCAATCATAAAAAGAAACTATGCGTGCGGTTTTTGGAGGGGGAGAATCTGCATCCGGATTTGATTGTTTTCCAAATAAACAACCGCTGCTTTGATTTTTATCAATGAGCTGTGTGTTTTGATACGTTGTAGACATACAGCATTCGCCGTCGTTTTGATGGATGCATTTTTCTTTACATGGGATCATATCTAATTCCTCCTTTATAAATTAAAAAGAAGCGAGCAAGAAGAGTGTTGGAAAAATGATATGACCTCATGCAATTGTAACGTTTTTGTTGCACTTCGGGATAAATAGAAGAGTGGAAAAAAACTCTTTTTCCCATTTATCTACATTCCCAACTATACAAAATGCAAATTTTGTATAGTTGGGAAGATGAGGGGAATTGAAACGAGGGCTTTTGCTATTGCAATAGCAAAAGCCCTCGTTTTTGATATAATTAAGTCAACAAAAAATACAACATACCAGTTATTCTATGGAATTCATACATGGGATGGAAACGCTGTTTCCAGCGAACTCAAATGATCCGTTGCGTCCCAGGTAATCATGTTCCATTGACCATGATCAAATATCAATTGTGTGATGGATGCATTTTTAACCCAGGATACTTGATACCATTGGGATGATGGAATTTGATTCAAATAAATATATAACATTTTGATCGGTATTGCGTGAGTGGCAATCAATACTTTTTTCCCGTCGTTTTTTCTTGCAATGTCGTATATGGTATCCAATACGCGCGTTTTCAGTTCCATGGTGCTTTCACCATCGTCACACCGGACAAGTCCTATATCCGATATCCAACGAGTATATGTGTCCGGAAATCGGATTGGCAATTCGGAAAATGGTACATTTTCCCATTTACCTCCATGGATTTCTCTTAAATTTTTACATAATTGGATATCCTTACCAGTTCTTCTAGCGTATGGCTCTATGGTTTGTACAGCACGTTTCAAATCACTTGAGTAAATTACATCAATATTTTCATTTTCCAGGCGATCTGCCAGTAATTGCGCCTGTTTTTTACCAATCTCTGACAATTCCATGTCGGTGTGCCCGATAAATAATCCTTGAATATTTCCAAGGGTTTCTCCGTGTCTGACGATGAGTAATTCAGTCATTTATATTTTACTCGTACCTTCCGGGGGTCCTCCCTATTTTTTGGGGTCCCCCTATATTCTTTCATGATCATTTTGTTCATCTTTCAGTTATTTTTTTCATAAATGCCGTCTAATTTATATATTCATATATCATTTACGAGTAAAGTTTTTATTATACAACGCGAATAAAGCATTTTTGTTTCATAAAGCAAAGGTGCTTTCGGGATCCTGTTCTTTTTATTGTCCACGATTCAAAGCCTTGTCAGCGCGGCTACCTTGCGGAAGATATCAGTTCTATATGAAAATGATTGCTTTCATTATAACACCAGCGAATAGCTTTGGCAAGGGATACCATGGAAAACAACGATAGAAATACAGAAAGCGCGAATTTGTCGATCGACAAATTCGCGCATAATTGGCTGGGATGGCTGGACTTGAACCAGCGAGATGCAGGAGTCAAAGTCCTGTGCCTTAACCACTTGGCTACATCCCAATGTCCTTGGGTATTATATCTTATTCTTACCTATTTGTCAACAAAAAAATAATTCTCCATCACATTTTTTGCAAAACAACCAGGAATTATCATAATATTGGGGTCTCATATAGATTATTGTTGTAAAATATGACAACATATGGTATAATTATGTTGAATAATGTTGAAGACGAGGAGGTATGTGGTATGCACAAAGTCATTTTATCCATTGATTCCTTCAAAGGAACCATGACAAGCAAACAAGCATGCTGCGCCGGACGTGACGCGGTTTTGTCAGTATTTCCCCACTGCACTTGCATTTGCGTGCCCATCGCGGACGGTGGCGAAGGCACTTTGGAAGTTTTTGAATCAATTCTTGGCGGTGAATATCGCACCATATCTGTTGTGGCACCAGATTTTACAAATATACAGGCCTCTTACCTGATTCTTCCTAGCGGTACTGCCGTCATTGAAATGGCCAAAGCATCGGGGCTTCCTTTGGTGGAAGATCACAAAAACACCGGAGAAATGACCTCCTTTGGAACGGGAGAGTTGATTTTACATGCGATAGAAAACGGTTGTAAATATGTTATTTTAGGGCTTGGAGGCTCCGCCACCAATGATGGCGGCGTGGGCATTTTGTCGGCCTTGGGGGTTAAATTCCTAGATTCGTCGGGTAACCCAATCAAACCCTGCGGATTTCATCTCGAAAAGCTGCATTCCGTCGATGCTTCCCACATGCATCCTATAGTGAAAGAATGTTCGTTCACCGTTGCCTGCGATGTGGAAAATACTTTGTGCGGTCCTCAAGGAGCCTCCTTTGTTTTCGGTCCCCAAAAAGGTGCAACCCCAGAAGATGTCGTTCGTCTCGATCGCAATCTTGATCATTTTGCCCAGGTAATCAAACGGGATATGGGAAAAGATATTTTGACTTTGGTGGGTGGCGGTGCCGCGGGCGGAATCTCTGCCGGTATGTCTGCTTTTCTTCGAACAGAGTTAAAATCAGGGATTCATCTGCTTCTGGAAACCGTGGGTTTTGCTTCCCTGATCCAAGGCGCGGACTTGATCATCACTGGAGAAGGCAAAGTGGATGGGCAAAGCGCCAAGGGTAAGGTGGTATCCGGCATCGGTCAGTATGCCAAAGAATACAATGTGCCTGTTATTGTCATAGCAGGTGACATCGGGGACGATTACGAAGATGTCTTGGAAAAAGGCATCTGCGGGGTTTTCAGTATTAACCACTTGGCTCTCCCCTATCAGGAAATCAGGCATCGTGCACCACGGGATTTAAAAGATACCATTGTTAATGTAATGCGGTTTTATCGCGCTATTAAAAACTGAGTTTATATAATTCACCCACGGCATATCCCTGTTTGTCGTAACCGTTGATTAAAATCACATTGCGGTATAAAAAGTTCACGGATTCAATACGCAGGGTTGTTTGTTCAGACACATTGCGCGTTTCTCCATTGATTAGATTTTGAATGAAAAAAGCATCGTCTACGTGCAGGCATGCATAGTTTTGCTCGGGAGATACCTCCCTTAATTGCATGTTTCTATCTGAAATACCACTTGTATTCACAGAAATTTCACTTCCGTCTGCCATATTGAGGATGTAAACATGATCATTGCTTTCGGTTTGCATCCAATAGACGGAAGAAACGAGGGTTCCCTTGTGATCTTTCACCGTTATTTTGTATTCCCCGGTTTGCGCGTCACAGACCAAATAGTTGTTGTCCATTGTATCCCCGCTATTATTTTCCATACGAATGGCAAAATAGCGGTCATTGAGCCAGGTGAGAAAGGTGACGGACACGGGAGTGTGCGCATGTAAATCCAAAACAACCGGATTTTGAGAAAACACGATGCCGTGATATTCCTTGTCTTTGGGAATTATATGAAACACAAACTCTTTGTATTCTAAAAAATAAGAGCCTTTAGGAGAAATGGAAATTAAGTATTTTCCTGCCATGTCAAAAACGGTATCAACGCCTTCAAACACCGGTTTATACTCCTTATATTTGACCGTATATACATATTTTTTTCCTGTTTCCTCCACGTAGAGAAACGCTGTTGGATCGTTGGCGCCGTTTAAATCGGCATACGCTTCTTCAACGGCATACACCGTATCATTCTGAAGGGCGCAGAGGATTTGCTTGCCCTCCGCCAGTTTCATTGCGGTGACATTCAATACGTCGGTTCTGCCGGAAATGACGTTGTAAATACGAATATCCTTCCTATCTTGTCTGCATAAAACCCCATTCTTTCCCTCATAATGAGTGTACAGAGTCTCTACCAGGTAAAAAGGGGTTGCTTCCACTTTGTTGACAACCACAATCAAACCAACAAGTAGGATAGCCACAAGCAAAAGTGAGGCAATCAACGGGATCAATCTTTTTATACTTTTATTCTTCATACTTCCTCCCAATCACAGATGGTCCATTGTATCATATACATACACGTTTAGCAAGAAATTAAAACAGATCATTTCCCCTATACTAGCTGTAATCTACTAGAAAGGCGGTCAAGCTATGTCAGAAAAACGATTGATGATTCTGGGAAATACCCGTGTCAACATGGAGCTGTCTCTGAAAACCATGCCCTGTGTTTCGCAAACGGTGTTTATCAAACCACCCTATCAATTATCCCCCGAAGGACTGGGGGCTCTGACATCCATGGCTGCTGCCCGACTGGGGTCTGATGTGGTTTTATGTACCCGGTTAGGTGATGATTCCTTTGGAAATTTATTGCTGCATATTTTTAATTACGAAGGGATTAGTACCAGAGCTGTAAAAATCGATAAAAATTTTGCCACCGGCCTTCATATCTCCATTCAACCGCAAAACGGCCAGCGTGCTGATTTAATCCATACGGGCGCCAATGCGGGGTTGTCCTATCGGGATACGGAAGATGCGTTTTTATCATATCCCGATGCTTTGATTACGCACATGGATTGCAGTGAACATACGATGAAAGCCACCATTGATTATGCGAATAGAAAGTCGATTCCCGTATTTGTGGAACCCTCCCCTTCCTCAGGCGGATTTCCTTTGCAGGGGTTCCCTAAATTGGAAGTATTTACCCCCGATGAAGATCAAACATATGGATTTACCGGCATTTATCCCGATTCCGTGGATCATGCATTAAAAGCTGCCAACAAGTTGTACACGTCTTTGGATGTGAAATATGTTGTGCTTCGACTTGGACGGAGAGGATCCTTTGTCTACGATGGAAAATACCATGAAATGGTTTCACCCGTTGAATTGCCCCTCCGGGATGAGCGAGGTCAGGCCAGCGCATATGTGGCAGCCTTGACATTGTATCATGTATCAACGGGCAACATCATAAAAGCCGCCAGGTTTGCCAACATTGTCAGTGCCGTTACGGGCAATACAGCCGGTTGCGCCGATTCCCTGCCCACCATCGATACGATCATACAATATACCTCAAAAAACGGAATCGTTGTATAATAGGCTGAAAATTTATGCAATATTCACCGGCTTTTCACTTTCTTGCAGTATCATAAGTATCAACGTAGAAAGGATGTTTGTTATGTACGAAATTCTGATTTGCGATGATGAAAGCGGCATTCGTTCCATCATAAAAAAATATGCTGAATTTGAAGGGTTCTCTGTGACGGAAGCAAAAGATGGTCTTGAGGCTGTGACCATTTGCAGACAAAAAAACTTCGATTTGGTCATTATGGATATCATGATGCCGGAATTGGATGGTTTTTCTGCGTGCAGAGAAATCCGAAAGAAAAGCAACGTTCCCATTATCATGCTTTCTGCCCGCGGCGAAGAATATGATAAAATCAATGGCTTTGAAGTGGGGATTGACGACTATGTGGTAAAACCCTTCTCCCCCAAAGAACTCATGCTGCGGGTGAATGCGGTCATTCGCCGTTTCAAGGGTACCGATGAATCTAAAAATGAAATCGTTTCCTTTGAAGGGCTTACCATTGATTTTACGGCTCGTCTGGTTTATTTGGATGGGGTCAGAATTGATATGTCCCCGAAAGAATATGACTTATTGTTTTACATGGTTCGCAACCGCAATATCGCCTTGTCCCGAGAAAAGCTGATTTCCGATGTTTGGGGATATGACTTTTTTGGTGATGACCGGACTCTGGATACCCATATTAAACTTTTACGAAAGACTTTAGGCGATTATAGTAAGTTTATTGTAACGCTCCGAGGGGTGGGATACCGCTTTGAAGCATAAACTCAGCATTCGCTGGCGTCTTTTTATCGCCTTGGAAGCATTTACTCTATTTGTTCTGATTCTTCTATGGCTGCTGCAGGTCGTATTTTTGGATGATATTTACAAAAAAATAAAAATCAATGAAATAGAAAGCAGTACGGAATCTTTACCCCATACATCCCTGGAAGATTTAAAGGAAAAACTGGTTACCTACACGTATGAAAAGGAAATTTGCGGCATGATATATTTGCCCCCCCTACTGGAGGTAGCCTATGAATCCCACACAGATTCTCCTTGTGCTTTGGAGTTGTTTTCTTATCCGCAATTGACTGAAATCTATCAGTATGCTAAAAATAGCCAAGGCTATTATCTTCTTCGCTATGTCACGACCAACGACATGGAAAACGATCAGGAGAAAAATGATTATACCCAAAATTACGATGAATATCCATACCGATTTCCCATCAATGTAAATAAGATCAAACTGGAAATGGATTGTATGATTTCCGCCAGCATCATCACCATTTCTTCAGGTGAATCTTATTTAGTGGTACTCAATTCGGTCCTCTCCCCTGTTTCCTCTACGATCGATACCTTGAAGCGGGAATATTTGATTATTTCCGTGGTTCTGTTTTTTGTATCTGCCGTATTGGCTTTTGCCATATCCTTTTATATTTCTGGTCCCATCAGAAGCATTACCCGTACCGCCAAACAATTGGCAGAAGGAAATTACAATGTGGATTTTACCTCAAAAGACGGGTACAGTGAAATCGATGAGCTAGCCAAAACATTGAACTATGCTGCCAAGGAACTGAATCAAACAGAAAACTTGCGCCGAGAACTCATATCCAATGTTTCTCACGATTTAAAAACCCCGCTGACCCTTATTTCCGGATACAGCGAGGTGATGCGAGATTTGCCCGGGGAAAACTCTCCTGAGAACCTGCAGATCATCATAGATGAAACCAAGCGGCTCACGTCGCTGGTCAATGACATGCTGGATATTTCTAAGCTGGAAGCCGGTATCATTGTTTTGGAGAAAAGCAAATTATCCATCACCGGCTTAGTGTCGGAACTCTTGGAACGGTATACCAAACTCAAAGAACAGGAAGGGTATACCATCCATTTTGACTATACCGAAAATGTCTTTGTCTATGCAGATGAAATAAAAATGTCTCAGGTAGTTTACAATCTTGTGAACAACGCCGTTAATTACACAGGGAAGGATAAAGCCGTCTTTATCCGACAAAAAATCGTGAATGGTATGGTTAGAATCGAAGTTGAAGATACGGGTAAAGGGATTACCCAAGAAGAAATATCCGCCATTTGGGATCGCTATTATCGAACGGAATCCGCTCATCAGCGTGCACCGGTAGGTACCGGTCTGGGGTTATCCATTGTGAAAAAAATTTTGCAGCTTCATGATGCCCATTTCGGTGTCAATAGTACGCCGGGTCACGGCAGTGTTTTCTGGTTCATGCTGCCGATTGTTCCATAAAATATACTATTCCATTTTGAAATGACCGTATTTTACGGTCATTTCTCTTTGATAGTATCTTGCATTCACATAGGCTCCCACTAAAAACAACATATTGGCGAGATAAATCCACAGCAACGTGATGATGAAGGAAGCCAGCGACCCATAGACGAATGCATAGGATGCATAGGTGTCCACATAGATAGAATAAAAAAATGAAATTACCAATAGCAACAAAGTACTGATGGCAGCCCCTTTTTTGACAGAATGAAATGTAATTTTTATCCCCGGACTGTATTTATATATCAATAAAAAGAAAATATAAAGAATGATCCCTAAAGGCAGATAGCGAATCACAAATAAAAAATGGCCTTGTATAACGCCGGGAAAAATATATGCATACAAACGATTTAAAAACTCTTCTCCCAACAGTAATAAAATGGCACAACCATATATTAAAACGCAAACCAGAATGGAAATGAGCAGAGAAAAGATTTTGCTTGTGATCCATCCCAATACGCCTGTGTAATTTTTTCGATAGCGGGAATTGCCATACAGAGTAGAAATCTTCGTTCTCACCGCGTGCGTTGTGCTTGTCATAGATGTCAACGTCAAAAAAATACCCAAATACAAGTACTTGGCACTGGTGTTTTGTTCCTGGTATGCCACATAATCCTCAATGAGCATGACCATGTTTTGGGGTAAAAAATCTTCTATAAGATCGGAGATTTCACTGATATCGGGTACAAGCAAAGAAAGCAATGCATTCAAAACAATCAAGACCGGAAAAAAAGTCATGATCAGATAGTATGACAACTCTGCCGCGGATGAAAAGATTTGCGCATCACGTAAGTTTGCGTATTTTTGGATGATACCATGTAACCATGTCACCGGTTGTTTCTTTTTCTGCAATGAAAATTCACCTACATGTTCAAGATGTTATTACTATTCCCAGTTTGACACAAATAAATATTTTGAAATAACTGTTGCAATATATGGAAAAATAGAGTATAATATGCACATATTTGTATCAATTAGGTAAGGAGGTTTTAGAGAATGGATAGTTACGGATCAATTATTATTATTGTCTTGATGTTCGTTGTTCTATATTTTGTCATGATTCGTCCCCAGAAAAAACAGGAAAAGGCGATCACTGCCATGCGGGATAATCTTCAGCTCGGAGATGAAGTATCTACCAACGGCGGAATTCTCGGACGAATTGTGAAAATAAAAGATGATATTGTGACTCTTGAGCTGGGCAGTGATAAAAACAAAATCAAAGTTTTTAAATGGGCGATCCGTGCAGTGGAAGTCCCTGCCAACACAGAAGAAATTTCTAAATAAGAAGTCTTTCACCTGAAAAAACAAAAGATTCAATCCGTTCAGATTGAATCTTTTTTTCGTGGAGATTGTGAATGGTTTTAGTTACTCAACCCGGTTGATACTTTCTTGTTGCCGCTTATGATATTCCAAATGTTTTTACCAATTTTCACATTTGTCAAAACGGTACCTTGGTATTTTTGCAACCGTTCCCCATAGAAAGCGGGTACTTCAAACACCACGTTATATTCAAAGTTTTGATAATCGGTGGGAATACCGCGAAGCACATAAGGCTGCCATGAACCTAAGAAGGAATTGTTATGCATATATACATATTCCCCGGCGATGGTCGTGCCGTCTTTGCGATCACTGCCGCCGTGCATGTCAAAATAGTGACCGATGCTTTCGCCCATTTCTATATTATAATTGGCAACATAGCCGCTATCTTTCCAGCCGCTTGCTGCAATGGAGTGACGGTTATAGTTAAACATGTTGTAGGATATGGTGGCGTAAGCATGTCCAAACACCACGCCATACCCCAATGCCTTGATGGTATTGTGGTGAATATAATTGTGATGGACGGTGATGCCGGTGGGTGCTTTGGATGAATTGTTTAAATTAATACCACTGGAGGTGAAGCCTGAAATTTCACAGTTGTCAAATTCGACATTGTTATACGCGCAAGCGATACCGGTTGTAACCCGCAGCTGATAGAAATAGTCTTTGCCCAGCCCCAAGCCGGTGGATGCATGGCAACGATCCCAGTGGGCTAAATGACGGGCAGGATCGGGGCCTTGTAACACAAGTCCTGTAATACGAGCGCCATCCCCCATGATACGAATGGCCGGATTAGCAGACAGCACGGTGTTTTTAATGACGGCGCCCACAGAAATCGTACCGTCTTTCCTGACAAAGCCGCGATCGGATGCCAGAGTTACGCCGGCCTTCACTTCCAGGGTTTCATGGGTCCATTTTTCCGCATCGGAAATGTCAATATAGGTATCGCCGGGAATGAACACCACTTGGCCTTTTTTGGCTTTTGTCAAAGCGGCTACCAATTCTTGCAAATTGGTGACGATGTAGTCACCGGTGGTGAAAATTTTGCTGTAATTGTAACCGCCACCGATGATATCCCCGTTTGAAAATGCCCCGTATTTTTTCCCACCGGATTCGATGCAAATTAAATCTTTATCGGCATATTCAATATAATTGGCGTATGCGCCGATTTCCGCAATGGCTTTGGAGGTGTTTTCCAGGAAATTCTTAGCTGTCAGCGTGTCAACCATGTCTACCATTAAATTCAGAATGATATATCCGTTATCATTGGTTTCGGTATAGTAGCTGTATCCCAAAGCAGGCAATAAGGGATGGGTGGTATACTTGACTTCGGGTGGGTTCACTGTTTCAATTTCAAAGGGGGTCAAGGCATCCGAAACCAGTACGGAATAAGCACCCAGGCGTTTTTGTTCCGGCGTGGCTGCCGCCTTGGAAGATTTGGAAATGATCCAGGGTTTTTTCACGTCAAATACGTTGTTTTGCATGATCACTCTGCTGTCATAGATGTCAGCTGAAACACCTTCCACAGACAAAATGGTATCGTTATAGGCGCATTCGGGATAGCCAAATAAATTGTGAGTGACGGTGATGGTACCGGTGGGCACTCCCTCTAATTGCAACAAATCAGCCCGTGACAACAATGTGTTGTTGGTCATGCTGATGGATGCAATACCTTTCTTCCAGGCAGCATATTGGCTGTCTTTTTCGAAAGAACCTTTGATGTAAACGTATGGACCGGTCACGTTTCCGGCATCCATGTTATCATGGAAATGAATCGTTGCTTTACTGCCTTCAGCACCCACAGCTGTGGTTACATTGCTGAAAAGGTTCCCATGCATGGTAACTTGAGAATTTTTTGCGTATACGGCATAACCGGTGTTGGCACCACTGATATCATGAAAATAACAGTTGCGAATAGTGACGTCGTCAGCGTTTTCCACATATATAGCTGTGTTGTAAAAACCGGAGATTTCGCAGTTTTCAATGACAACACCACTGCCTTTCACAACGATACCGATGGAGAAGTTTTTATCCGCATTCCGGATGTTGCCAAGGCTGTCCGGCCCTTGAATAACAAGACCGGAAAGCTTCGCATTTTTTTCCAGCACAATGGTACAATCGGAATAGGAAGTGATTTTTAAAATGGCACCGCCCAAGCCCTCTTTTCCACGATCGCCTATCCATGTTACATTATTTTTGATTGTCCATTGGTATTCAACTTTGGTCTTGTTGAAATTATTGGTTTCCCCTCCCAATAAGTAGTCCGATAAGTCTATAACAGATTCTCCGCCCACCCGGATGATTTCGCCGGATCGTACGACATCAATGCTGTCATGCAGTTGATCATCATTGGTGACAGGCAGATCAAATTTTGTGGTAATGGGTTTGAAACCGGCGCCACCGCCGATGGGATTGTCGGAAGAAAAAGCACCGTAATTGTTTTTTTCATCGGTATAATAGGTATGATTATAATAATCATAGTAAACATTGAGTTTTTCAGCCAATCGCAGAACGGAAAGCAGTTCGCCTTTGATGGCGTTTGTTTCCGTCAGGGAACCGCTCTTCAAGACTTCTTTAAACTGCGTCAGTCTCGTGAGCATGGTAGTATGATTGGGATAATAGGTTCTGGTTGTCATAGGGTTGACAACCATTTTATTTTTCAAAGTCAAAGGAATGATTTGCGTGTCATCTTCATTGGTGGGATCCGAATCCTTATCTTTGTCTTCATTCTCATCGATTGGATTGTCATCAATGGGAGTGTCGTTGGGATCGGAATCATCCGGCGTGGGTATTTTTTCCTCTTTTTTTCCGCACGACGACAGAACACAGGAAAAAAGCAAACACATACACAGAATCAAGGATAATAAACGCTGATAATTTCTCATAATTCCACCCTTACATCATTAAAAATTCATTTGTTTTCAATCAAATAGTACAAATTCTTCCGATTTTACCATATTCAGTTCAATAATTTATGTACTACTTCTATTTTATATAAAATTACTGATTTAGTCAATAATAATCTATTCTTTTTGTTACTATTTATTACATAACAAGAGAGCGCGTGAAAAACACGCGCTCTCTTGTTGTTGATGTGTTAATGTGGATACCCATCCATGGGCGTGACATTGCCGTTCGTGATATTCCAGATGTTGGAACCAATATATACATTGGTGGGAACAATCCCTTCATAGGCCGTATACAAACGGTAGGAATAGGACGTGTAAGGCATGTACAGAATGTTATAATCAAAATTCTGGTATAGATACGGAGTTCCTCTCAGGGAATAGGGCATAGCAGTTCCTAAGAAGGAGTTATGGTGGATATTCACATATCCGCCTGCATAGGCGTTGCCGGCGTTGTGATCCTGGCCACCGTGCATATCAAAGTAGGATGCAAGGGACTGACCGAATTCTACGTTGTAACATGCCTCGTATCCGCTATTGATACTGCCACCGCCCGCAATGGAGTGACGATTGTAGTTGAACATGTTTTCCGCAATCACCGCATATCCCTCTCCAAAGACAATGCCATATCCAAGAGCTTTGATTTGATTGTGATGGATATAGTTATTATGGAACTGATGTCCTTGGCTGGGAGCGGATTTTGTACTGTTATATCCCACTGAAATGGCAGTGGAACAAAAACCGGAAATTTCGCAATTGTCAATTTCACAATAATCCCCTGTAATGGATATACCTTTTGTGTTATATAAGCAGTAGAAATAATAATAGTCCAATTGCCAGGAATAATCGTAACTCTCTCCAGCGAAGCAGCGATCCCAGTGATTCAAGTGCTGGGCAGGGTCTGCTCCTTTGAGCACAAGACCTGTGAAGCGCACATTGTCTTTGCTTACAGTGAATAAGTATCTGGAAACCACTGCGGTCACTCGAATCATACCGCCTGTAGATACCGATCCATCTTGGTATACATAGCCTCGGTTGGAAGCAATGGTGATACCTTCCGGTACACTGAACGCTGTAAAGCTATAGGCGGATGCATCGCCGATATCAATGATGACATTGCCGGGGATGAAAATCACTTCTCCGCTGACAGCTTGACTCAATGCCGCCCGTAGTTCTGCTTCGTTGGTGACGATATAGTCGCCTGTGGTATAAATATCGGTATATCCCACACCGCCGCCAACCGGATTACCGCTGACAGAATGGGTACCATAGGTTACATCGTTGTGTGTAATGGTGCCAAGTCCATTGTCTAAAAACGTGAAATAGTTACTAAACGATCCAACCAGGGATTGAACGGATAAGAGGGAGGATTTGATTTGGGCATCCGTCTTGCTGTCCAGCGTAGAAATCAAGGACAACAAATTCTTATAGCCGGTATCATTATTATCCGTATAATAGCTGGATGTGGTAACGGGAAGATAGACAGGATTGGAATAGGTAACCGGGGTCGCTGGGTACGGTGTGATGGTTTTAGGGGTCAGATTGAAGCTGGTGCTCACAGAATATGGCGCGAACCTGGGGTCAGACGGAGTTGCCGGACCGGATGAGGATTTAGACAAAACCACAGGCGTCACTATGTCAAAGGCATTGTTTGTCATGGTCATCATAGTGTCAAAAAAAGTACCGTTTGTACCCTTCAGGAAGAAACTGCCCGAGCTGTAAGTGGATTCATTATAAGCAAACAGGTTGTTGTTCAGCACGATGGAATTGGGTAAACCCAAATAGGCAAACAGGTTGGCATCGGACAAAAATGTGTTGTTTGTCATATTCACGGCGCTGATGCTGTTTCTGCTCGGATGATAGAGGGCGTGATACCCTTTGCCTGCTCTGAGGATAAACAGCGTGGTTTGACTGTTAGAGGTTTCCACGTTGTTTGTAAAAGTAAAGACCGTATCCTCCCCGGACAAATTGGCGACGCGTGTGACGTTGGCAAACAAATTGTAGCTGGCAGTCACTGTGGATTGGTTGATCTTCATGGCATATCCGCAGTCTTTTCCGGAAATGTTATGAATGAAATTGTGATGAATGGATACACCTTCCACCTCGTTCATCACAATGGCGGCATTATAAAAGCCTGCGATTTCACAGTTGTCAATGGTAACGTTATCACCATTGACAACCAGCGCGACAGAAAGATTTTTCGCAGCGGCAGTCTCATATCTGTACATATCGGGTCCCTGGATAACAAGAC
>ENA-UOOH01002559-UOOH01002559.1-fermentation-metagenome-genome-assembly--contig:-NODE-2559-length-15389-cov-10.714817_pt1 | contig 15389 bp, 16 predicted proteins | sample MGYA00245778_ERZ724025 | MGnify/ENA primary metagenome ERZ724025 (study PRJEB28704, sample SAMN03018313) | fermentation metagenome | biome: anthropogenic terrestrial biome; feature: soil... | reverse complement strand
TCTTCGCTCAGGACGTTGTTGATTTCGTACAGCTTGAGCGGAAGGCAGGCGAGGGAGTCGGTGTACGCTTCTTCCAGCGCGCCGGAAATCTCGAACGCGGGGGTCTGGGCCGTCTTCTGCTTCTGGTTCAGCAGCTCCGCGGCCGTCGGCTCCTCCGAGACCACGAACCGCAGCGTCACGCGCGTTTCCGCATCTGAAAGGAACCAGTTCAGTACCTTGCGGATGCCCTTCTGTGCGATTTTCCGGCTGAGGATCACTTCCTGGCAGTCGCTGAAATACAGCTTCTGGCTCGCTTCGGTGAGGGCGTTGCGCACCCCGTCGAAGATGCTGTTGCCCTCCGATTCCAGAATTACGGGCTGCGTGCCCTGCTGCCCCTCTTCCCCGCCGGACGACATGTTCAGGCATTCAAAGGAAAGGTGGTACAGCTTCCCGTTCTGCCCTTCGTCGACGGCGACGGCCGTGACGATGGTCATGTTCTCCAGCTCGTGGTAGCTGAAACACCCCGAAAACGAGAGGGCGATCAGCGCCGATTCCAGCAGAGCGGCCGCTTTCCGCTTCCACCTCATTTCGCCCGGCCCCCTCCGGTCTGCCTCACCTTGTTGCGGCTGAGGAACTGGGGCCGCAGAATCATGTCTTTCCAGGGCACGCGGTAATACAGGTCCTTGTAGTCCTGCGCGGTGTGCGCGTAGGTGTCGGCCATGATGGGCACCCCGAACGAAGACATGCCGAACAGGCCGGCGAGCAGGGCCAGTTCGCCGAGCAGATAGCCGTACAGGCCCAGCACACAGGAGAAGAACAGAAGCGCGAAGCGGTGCAGGATCACGTAGCCCTTCAGGCGCGGGACCATCAGGCCGGTGATGCCCGTCAGGGCCACGATGATGATGATGGGGGCGCTGACGAGCTTCGCGTCGACGGCGGCCTGCCCGACGACCAGCGCGCCCACGATGCTGAGCGTCTGCCCCATGATGCCGGGCATGCGCGCGCCGGATTCGCGCAGCATCTCGAACACAATCAGCATGAAGGTGATCTCCAGCGCGGTGGGGAACGGGACGCCGCGCCGCGCGGAAGAGATGCTGATGAGCAGCGGCGTGGGAAGCATCTCCTGGTGAAAGTTGACCATCGCGATGTAGATGGCCGGCGTGCTGGTGGAGAGGGTGAAGGCCAGGATGCGCAGAAAGCGCCCGATGGACGCGAACATGAAATTCAGGTAGTAGTCCTCGTCGCTCTGAAAGTGCTCCACAAAAAGGTGGGGCACGGTCAGCACGTCCGGCGTGCCGTCCAGGAACAGCGCGACCCGCCCTTCCAGCAGCTTGCCGGCCACCACGTCCGGGCGCTCGGTCACGCCGACCGTCTTGACCGCTGAATACGGGGAATCCCGGATTTCCTCGACCAGGTAGTTCGTATCCAGCACGCCGTCGATGTTGATTTTTTTCAGCCGCCTCTGCAGCTCTTCGAGTGCGCCGCGGTTGACCACGCTGTTCAGGTAGCACACGCACGCCTTCGTGCGCGTGCGGCGGCCGAAGGTCATGTAGCGCATTTTCAGGTCCGGGGTGCGGAGCTTGCGGTGCAGCATGGTCAGGTTCGTGAGGAGGGACTCGTTGAACCCTTCGCGCGGGCCGCGCAGCACGCGCTCGCTCTCCGGCTCGGTGATGGAGCGCATCTTCCAGCCCTTGGTGTTCATCACCACGGCGTCGGCGCACCCTTCCGCAAACAGGACCGTGTCGCCGTACACGATGCCCTGCACGATTTTTTCCACCTGGTCCGTGCACTCCGCGCTGTCGGCGAGCGTGACGCTCTGCGCGACGGCGGCGGTCAGGCTTTCCCCTTTTTTGAACCGGTGCTGCAGCAGCGGGCGGATCACGTCCTCGTTCAGCAGCTTGTTGTTGACCATGCCGTCGATATAGACGAGGACGAAGCGCGCCGCGGGATCCGACGGGCTCGAAAGGGTCCGGACCTGCAGCGTGTCGTCCCCGGCGAACAGATTGCCGATGTACCGGACGTTCTCTTCCAGCCGGTCGGAAGGCAGTCTGGCGTCGCCAAAACCGTTTGGGCTGCTCAACGGGCATTCCCCCTTCTGCCGTTTTTCTTTAGGTTGTCCTCCGCCAAAGCAAATATACCTTCCGCAAAAATGCATCATTCGTCCATATTCATGGAACAATCTGCGCTTGCGGCCGCCCCGCGCAGGGCTTACAATGGAGGCGCAAAAGAAACGGAAATCGAAACGGATGGAGAGGAGATTCGGCAATGCGTTCGGAGCAGGTGAAGGAAGAGCTTGCGCGGGGCCGGTACGGGGAGCGCCTGGCGCGGATTTACGGCTGCACGGAGCGGGGCGCGCAGACCTGCGCGCGGCGGCTGGCCGAAACGGTGGAGCGGTTTGAGAAGCTGTACGGCGCGGGCCGGGACGTCGCGGTCTTCAGCGCGCCCGGCCGGACGGAAGTGTGCGGGAACCACACCGACCACCAGGGCGGCCGCGTGCTCGCGGCCGGGGTGGACCTGGACGCCGTGGCCGTCGCCGCGCGCACGGAGGACGGCAGGGTCCGCGTGAAGTCGGAGGGGTTCCCGGCGGACGAAATCGAGGCGGGGGACCTTGAGAAAAAGCCGGGGGAGGAGAACACCTCGAAGGCGCTGATCCGCGGAATCTGCGCGGGATTCGCCCGGCGGGGCCGGCGGCCGGGCGGGTTCTGCGCCTACACCCGGTCGCAGGTGCTGCCCGGCTCCGGGCTGTCTTCCTCCGCCGCGTTCGAGGTGCTGGTGGGGTCCGTCGTGAACGGCCTGTTCTGCGGCGGGGAGGTGCCCCCGCTCGCCGTCGCGCAGATCGGCCGGTATGCCGAAAACGAGTATTTCGGCAAGCCGTGCGGGCTGATGGACCAGGCCGCGAGCGCCGTCGGGGGATTCGCGCTGCTGGACTTTTTCGAGGAAGGAAACCCGAAGGCGGAGAAGATCCCGTTCGATTTTTCCCGCTGCGGGTACCGGATGTGCATGATCGACACGAAGGGCAGCCACGCCGGCCTGACCCCGGACTACGCCGCCATCCCGCGGGAAATGCGCCGCGTGGCGGCCTGTTTCGGGAAGACGGTGCTGTCTCAGGTGGAGGAGCGCGGGTTCTACGCGCATCTGAAGGAGGTCCGCGCCGCCGCGGGGGACCGCGCCGTGCTGCGGGCCATCCACTTTTTCGGCGACAATGCCCGCGTGCTCAAAGAGGCCGGGGCGCTCAAAAAGGGCGACTTCGGCGCCTTTCTCCGCCTGGTTGTGGAGAGCGGCCGCTCGTCGTTCATGTACCTGCAGAACGTCTACTCGCCGTCCCGCGTGTCGGAGCAGGGCGTGGCGGTCGCCCTCGCGCTCTGCGAGCGGCTGCTGGCGCCCAGGGGCGGGGCGTGGCGCGTGCACGGCGGCGGATTTGCGGGCACGGTGCAGGCCTATGTGCCGGAAGACTTCCTCGGGCGGTTCACACGGGAAATCGAATCCGTGTTCGGCGAAAACACCTGCCGGCCGCTCGCCGTGCGGCCCGCCGGCGGCGTCCGGATTCTTTAAAGAAAATTTTATGGAGGGAAAATCCGAAAATGGCTGAACTGAGATGGGACCCGTTTCTCAAGGACTGGACGATGGTCGCATCAAACCGCCAGAACCGGCCGCAGATGCCGAAGGACTGGTGCCCGTTCTGCCCGTCCTCCGGCAATGTGCCGGACTACGACGTGATGGAGTACGACAACGACTTTCCGGCGCTGCGGCCGGACCCGCTCGCGCCGGACGGCGTGGGCACGGATTTTTTCAAGACGCGCCCCTGCTACGGGAAATGCGAGGTCATCCTCTATTCGCCGAAGCACAACGCCGCCCTCACGGACCTTTCCGACGCGCACATGCGCAGGCTGGTCGACCTGTGGTGCGGGCGCTTCGACGCCCTGCGCCGGGACCCGAAAGTCAGCTATATCTTCATCTTCGAGAACCGGGGCGAGGCCGTGGGCGTGACCATGCCGCACCCGCACGGGCAGATTTACGCCTACCCGTTCCTGCCGAAAAAGCTTGCGCTTGAAACCGCCTCCGCAAAGGAGTATTATGAGAAAACCGGGCGCTGCCTGTTCTGCGAGCACCTGAAGAACGAAAAGGCGGAAAAGAAGCGGATTATATTCCAGAACCCGTATTTTACGGTGTTCCTGCCGTTTTTCACCGCGTACCCCTACGGGGTCTATATCCAGTCGAACGCACACCGGCAGTACATCACGGACTTTACGGACGCGGAAAAGACCGCGCTGGGCGTCACGCTGCGCAGCACGGTCGGCATGCTCGACAGCCTGTTCGGCTACCGCTTCCCGTATATGATGTGCATGCACAACGCCCCGGTGGACGGGCGCGACTATTCCGCCTTTTTCCACTTCCACATCGAGTTTTATCCGCCGATGCGCAGCGCGCAGAAGCAGAAGTTCAACGCCTCCAGCGAAACGGGGGCCTGGGCCGCCTGCAACCCCACCTGCCCGGAGCAGACGGCGCAAGAGCTGCGCGCGGCCTACGCGCGCTTCCGGAACCGAAAGGAGAACAGACCATGAACGTGCTGATTACCGGCGGAGCCGGCTACATCGGTTCACACACCTGCGTGGAACTGCTGGAGCACGGCTGCGGCATCGTGGTGATGGACAATTACTGCAATTCCTCGCCGGACGTGATCCGCAGGATTCAGGCCATCGCGGGGAAAACCTTCCCCGTCTACCGGTGCGACATGCTGGATGATGCCGCGCTCGAAAAGGTTTTTAAAGAAAATTCCATCGACGCGGTGATCCACTTCGCCGGCCTCAAGGCGGTGGGCGAGTCCGTCGAAAAGCCGCTGGAATACTACCGCAACAACGTGACGGGGACGCTCAACCTGCTGTTCCTGATGCGAAAATACGGCGTGCGGCGGATGGTGTTCAGCTCCTCCGCGACGGTGTACGGCATGAACAACAGGGCGCCGTTCACCGAGGATATGCCGCTTTCCACGACCAACCCGTACGGCACGACGAAGCTGATGATAGAGACCATCCTGCGCGACCTCTGCCGCGCGGAAAAGGGCTGGAAAGTCGCGCTGTTGCGCTATTTCAACCCCATCGGCGCACATCCGAGCGGCGAAATCGGCGAGAACCCGAACGGCATCCCGAACAACCTGATGCCGTACATCATGAAGGTCGCCGTCGGCAAGCTGCCGTACCTGCGCGTGTTCGGCGACGATTACCCCACGCCGGACGGGACCGGCGTGCGCGACTATATCCATGTCTGCGACCTGGCGGCCGGGCACCTGAAGGCGCTGCAGAAGCTCGATTCCCTCGACGGCGCGCGGGCCTTCAACCTCGGCACCGGGAAGGGCAGCTCCGTGCTCGACGTGGTGCATGCGTTCGAGAAGGCCAGCGGCGTCAAAATCCCCTACAAGATCACGCCGCGCCGCCCGGGCGACATCGCCACCTGCTACGCCGACTGCACCCGCGCGAAAAACGAGCTCGGCTGGCAGGCGAAGTACACGCTCGGCGACATGTGCCGCGACAGCTGGAACTTCATCCGCAAAAATTCCTGAGCCGGAAAGCAAAAAGGCGGCCGGATGCACTTTAAAGTACATCCGGCCGCACCGTTGTCTGCGCGGGGAGAAAACGGCCCTATTCGGCGGAAGGCTCCGCGGGGTCGCCCGCCTGCGGCTGCCGCTCGTCCGCGCTTGTGCCTTCTTGGCCGCCGCCGTTCTCGTCTTTGCTGCCCGTTTCGCCGTTCGGCTCGGCGGAAAACGAATGCAGAAAGTCCTCGTCGTCGTCCGCGGCCTCTTCATCCTGCGGGGGAACGGGCGGCTCGGGGGGCGTTTCCGGCTTTGGGGACGCTTCCGGTTCGGCGGGTTTTTCCGCTTCCGCGTTGCCCGGCTGCGCGGCGTCTTTCTGTTCCTGCGCCTCGGCGCTTCCGCAGCCCTCTTCGCTGCAGGGCTGGCCCGCCGGAACGACCAGCTCATCCAGCTTTGCATAGGCTTTTTTCAGGCGGCGGGCGGCGCTGTCCACGGCGGCGCACTGGGGTTCGGTCCGGGTGTTGTCGGGGTCGCGCATGGTCTCGTAATAATATTTTCCAAGCTCGATGTACGCGCGGGCCTGGTGCCCTTTCTCGGTTTTAATCACGGTTTTCAGCCGGTTGACCATCGCGGCCCGGCGGTTCTGGTCCACCACAAAGTTGACGGCCCGGGTCACGGAATCGGCTGCCTGTTTCCAGAAATCCATTGCAATACCTCCCTGCCGCGGATAGCGGTTTTGCTCTGAAGCTTATTATACCTCAAACATTCTGTAAATAACAGTAGTATTTCATCTATTCCTTTTTTTATGACGACGTGCTATAATCTACAGTTATGCGGAACAATAGCGCAATAAGGAGAAAGGCAGAACATGTCGACACAGATAAGCAGGGATGTCGGCTGCCCGAAATGCGGCGCGGCGGTGCCGACCCGGATGTGGCAGGGCGTCTGCGCCCAGCAGAACCCCGAACTGCGGGTCCGCGCGCTGGAGGAGACCCTGTTCGACTGGCAGTGCCCCCGGTGCGGGTACCGGGCGCAGCTGGTCTACCCGTGCCTGTACCACGACCGGGAGCGCGGGTTCATGGTTTATCTGGCGCCGAACGGAAGCGGCAGGGAATTTCAGCCGGTGGACGTCGGCGGAAAATTCCCGCAGCTTGCGGGCGTGAAAAAGCGCGTGGTGTCGTCCCCGGCGGAACTGAAGGAGAAAATCCTGATTTTTGAGGCGGGCCTCGACGACCGGGCGGTGGAGCTTGTAAAATACGCGCTTGCGGGCGTGCTGGACAAAAAGCACGGCGAAAAGGCGGCGGAAGGGTACTTCGTCTCTGCGGACGAGCGGGCCAACCGGATCAGCTTCTGCTTTTTCCCGGAAGGGCGGGCGCGGGCGATTCCCCGCAGCACCCGGTTCGACGCCTACCGCAAATCGCTGGAGATTGCGGCGGCCGCGGCGGAAACGGAGGCCGAGCGCAACAGCTTTTTGCCGGTTGACGCCCTTGCCGCCCGCGGCATGCTGGGCGAATATCTCGGCGCGCAGGAAGAAAAGTAGAAAGGACCTTATCATATCACATGTGCGGATTATGCGGATTTACCGGCGAGGTCGTCGACAGGGATGCGGCGATCCGCGCCATGGCGGATAAACTCACCCACCGGGGGCCGGATTCCTCCGGCTATTTTACGGACGGCGGCATCGCGATGGGCTTCCGCCGCCTGAGCATCATCGACCTGGAGGGGGGCGACCAGCCGATTTACAGCGAGGACGGAAATTTAGTTTTGATGTTCAACGGCGAAATTTATAACTACCGCGAACTGCGGCACATCCTCATCGGGGACGGGCACCATTTTGCCACGGATACCGACAGCGAGGTCCTCCTCCACGGGTTCGAGGAGTGGGGCGAGGCGCTGCTGAACAAGCTGCGCGGCATGTTCGCCTTCGCCATCTGGAACCGGAAGGAGCGCAGCCTGTTCCTCGCACGCGACTTTTTCGGCATCAAGCCGATGCACTACGCGAAGTTCGGCGGGCACTTCGTGTATGCGTCGGAGATTAAAAGCATCCTCGCGTTCCCCGGCTTTGAAAAAAAGCTGAACGCCGACGCGCTGAACAACTACATCTCGTTCGAATACCCCGTCCCGCCGAAGACGTTTTTCGAGGGCGTGTACTGCCTGCCGCCCGCGCACTGCCTGTGGTACCGCGACGGGGAAGTGCAGATCCACCGTTACTGGGAGCCGAAGTTCGACCCCGACGAGACCATGACGGAGGAAGAGGCCGTCTCCCAAATCGAAAAGGTGTTCGAGGATTCCGTCTCGGCGCACCGCATCAGCGACGTGGAGGTCGGGTGCTTCCTTTCCAGCGGGGTGGATTCCAGCTATGTCGCGAGCTATTTCAAGGGGCAGAAGACGTTCACCGTCGGGTTTGGCGACGACGAGCGGTACAACGAAATCGGCTATGCCAAGCGCCTTTCGCGCGAGATCGGCCTGGAAAACCACGCCCACGTGATTACGCCGGAGGAGTACTGGGGCCACCTGCGCACGGTGCAGTATTACATGGACCAGCCCCTGGCCGACGCCTCCGGCGCCGCGCTGTATTTTGTGTCGAAAATAGCGAGCAAATACGTGAAGGTCGTCCTTTCCGGCGAAGGCGCGGACGAGCTGTTCGGCGGGTACAACATCTACCGCGAGCCGGACGACACGGCCCGCTACCGCAGGCTGCCGCTCGGGCTGCGCCGGGCGCTGGCCGCCCTGGCCGGCGGGATGCCGCGGTTCCGCGGCAGAAATTTCCTGCTGCGCGGGGCGCAGACGCTGGAGCAGCGCTTCATCGGCAACAGCAGCCTGTTCACGCTGCGGGAGAAGCGCCGCATCCTGCGGGAGGATTTCCCCGCCACGCCGCCGCAGGCGCTGACCGCCCCGGTCTGGGAGCGCGTGCGGGGCATGGACGACGTGACGCGGATGCAGTACCTCGACATCAACGTCTGGCTGGCGGGCGACATCCTGCTCAAGGCCGACCGCATGAGCATGGCCAGCTCGCTGGAGCTGCGCGTGCCGTTCCTCGACCGCCGCGTGTTCGAGGTCGCCTCGCACCTGCCGCGCCGGCTCAAGGTCAACCGCGAGAACACCAAGTACGCGCTGCGCAGGGCGGCGGCGCGCCACCTGCCGAAATTCACCGCGGAAAAGAAAAAGCTCGGCTTCCCGGTGCCCATCCGCGTCTGGCTGCGCCAGAAGAAATATTACGAGATGGTCAAGACGTCGTTCGCGTCCAAAACGGCCCGGCTGTTCTTCAACCCGGCGGCGCTTCAGGACCTGCTGGACAGGCACTACACGGGCAAGTGCGACAACAGCCGCGAAATCTGGACGGTGTTTTCGTTCCTGATCTGGTACGACGTCTATTTCAACGGCGTTTCCCACGCCCCGGGCCAGATGCCGGTTGTTTCGGACTGACCCCCGCGCTTTTCTTTGGAAAAAGAAAAGCGGGTCAAAAGAAACCGATTTCGATCACGTGCGGAAAGTAAGCTCCCTCGTCCGCTGCGCTTGCCGCTGTGCGGCATTTCCCCTGTCAGGGGAAGTGCCTGCGCGGTTTCAACAGCCTGCTTTTTCAGTAGGCGCGGCAAAAGAAACCGGTGCGGGGACGAAGAAACAACAGGCGGGAATAGTGTCCGCCCGGACAGAAAAAATACTCCCGAAGCGTTTCAACGCGCTTCGGGAGCTTTTCATATGCGGGAGCCTTTCATTTCCGTCCCGGACGCGCAGCGTCATACCCGCCTTCAGCGACCCCGGCGCTGGCTTATGTCAAAAGTCGGCGACGGGCGTTCGCACGGGAAAGCGATAGTGAGGGCTTCCAGATGAAAGTCGCGCGCGCACGGGGAAACAGCAGCCGGGGCTTTCAACAAGCCGTGTTCCTTTCCGGGAGTTTTCTCTGACCGTCCCGGCAGAGTAAGCTTGGGATTTTCACCGTTCTTTATGCCGGGCCGACGGGAGCGGCAACCTGCCGCCGCCCCCCGACAACCGACAGGGCAAATTTTTTGGCGGCGGAGAGGTCGTTTTCGTCCGGGTGGCCCTTGGCGACGCCGCCGAACATCTTCATCACCATGGTGTCGTACCCCTTGCAGGCGAAGCTGCCCGCGACGGCTGCGCCCGCTTTTTTCAGCTCCTCCGAAAAGCCGTCGTTGTATTTTCCGCTGCCCGTTCCGCTGGTCGAGAACACAAACACGGTTTTGCCCTTCAGGTCCATCGCCGCCGCGGCCTTTCTCAGCTTTTCGTAAAACCGGCCGTAGGCGATTCCGGCGCCGAATCCGATGATCTCGTACTCGCCCGGATTTTTGCCCTGCGCCTCGTCGGCCGGGCAGAGCTGAGCGCCGGTGGCCTGCGCCATGGCCTCGGCGACTTTTCTGGTGTTCCCGTGGTGGTAGGAGTCGTAGACAATCAGGCATTTTTTCATGGAAATCCCCCCGTTCCGAGAGTTCGGCGTTTCTTGTCTGTCTTTATTATGTATTCTTTATGTTCCCTGATTTTCGCTATTCTATCAGGCCCAGGTGCCGCACGGCCTTCAGGATTCCGTCGTCGAAAATTTCCGCCGTGACATAGTCGGCGGCCCTTTTCACCTCCTCCACCGCGTTGCCCATCGCCACGCCGCAGCCGACCGCGCCCATCATGCTCACGTCGTTGTAGCCGTCGCCGAACGCGACGGTGTCCTCTTTCGGGATTCCGGCGTAGGCGAGGAGGCGCCCGATGCCCTTCGCCTTGTTATGTCCGGGGAAAGAGAGGTCGGCGGTCAGGGTGCCGGGGTGCCGGTTCAGCACCATCTCGCCCCGGAACGCGTCTTTCTGCCGCTGGAACTCATCCTCGTCGGCAAAATAGAAATCCATGGAGCCCGCGTCCACTTCCTCCGGGCGCTGGTATTCGCGCAGAAAGTCCGGCAGGCCATAGGCCGCGTTCAGCGGCGCGTACAGCGGGGCGGGGACGCGGTGGGCCCATCCGTGGTGCTTGCCCACGAAGATGTACCGGCAGCCGAACGCGTCGAAATGCTCCGCCAGCGCCCGCAGGCGGGCCTGCGAGAAGGAGCTGTCGTACACCGTGTGGCCCTCGAACACCACGTGGGCGCCGTTCATGGCGACGAAGCTGCCGAAGATGCCGGGGAAGAACCGCCGGATGAACGGCTCCTGCCGGCCGGAACAGATCGCCACCCGGTGCCCCGCGCGCTTGAGGGCGTCCAGCGCGAAAAGCGTGCTCTGCGGAATCTGGAACGGGCGGCCGTTGCGGGTCGTCAAAAGGGTTCCGTCGATATCGAAGAAGATGGTTTTCTGCTTCATTTTTTCTCCTTTCGATGTATAGGACAGATGCCGCGGGGCGAAACTAAAGCCGAGGTGATGAAAGCGTGGATTACCTGTGGTCTTTTATCGTCGGAGGGGCGCTCTGCGTGGTGGGGCAGATCCTCATCGACTTTACCAAGCTGACGCCCGCGCGGATTCTGGTTTCGTTCGTGACGGCGGGCGTAATCCTCGGCGCCTGCGGCGTGTATGAACCGTTGGTGGAGTTTGCCCGCAGCGGCGCGACCGTGCCGCTGACGGGCTTTGGGTATCTGATGGCGAAAGGCACGCTGAAAGCCGTGCGGGAAAAGGGCCTGCTGGGCGCCTTTACCGGCGGGCTGACGGCGTCGGCTGCCGGGATTGCGGCGGCGGTGTTTTTCGGCTACCTGGCCGCCCTGTTTTCAAAATCGGGCGATAAGAGTTAGCCCCGGCTGGCGCTATGCGCGCGCGGGCTACCGCTACGCCGCGCTGGCGTGGCGCGTTTTCCGCATCGTGAACGGCAGCTTTTTCGGCCCGCTGCTCTGGCAGGGCGCAAAATACGCCTGGCGGCGCTGGCACCGCCGCCCGCAGAACAGGCAAAACGGACAGGTGTAGAACCGCCTGTCCGTACCGTTTCCGCTCTGCCGGGCCCGCGCGGCGAAGCCGCCGAAGCCCGTTTTTGCCCGCCCGATTACTGGATGGAGCAGTCAAGGTAATGCTCCAGGTCCTCTTCGTCCTTTTTCTTTTTCTCAAAAAACAAAACCACGGCGACGGCTACGGAAATCACCGCGGCAATCGTCGAAATCACTGCAATCCATACGGAAAGCTTTCCTGAGTTCTTCAAATCGGACACCCCCGTTTTCGTGAAGCCCGCAGTTTGCGTCTGAACCATTTTTATCATAGCCGGTTTCGGGCCAAAAGTCAATCCCGCGGGAGGCCGCGCTCCGCCTGCCGGGCGGGCAACAAAAAAGCAGGGCGAAACGCTCTGCTTTTTAAAACGCGGAAGTTTTCAGGAATGGGAATCCGCAGCGTTCAGCTTGCGCATCAGCGCGGATTTTTTTCTCGCCGCGTTGTTTTTATGCAGATGCCCGCGCGCGGCCGCCTGGTCGATCTTCTTTACGGCAGCCTGGACCGCCGCGGCTTTTTTCGCATCGCCGGAGTCGATGGCGGAATGCGCTTTTTTGATTTCCGTTTTCAGCTCGGTCTCGGCGGCTTTGTTGAGCTGGGTCTTCATGGCGATGACCTTCACGCGCTTCTTGGCCGATTTGATATTGGGCATGGTTCCACCTCCTTCGGCACTCAATCAGGAATCATATCCATTATGATACCATTCACACCGCAAAAATGCAAGGAAAATCTTGAAACCTGAAAGGGGAGATTCCATGAACTTCCGCACGGACCTGGCGCTGGAAAGCACCGAGCCGGCCCGGCAGGTGCGCCGCAGAGTGGGCGGCTGCACCGTCACCCGCATCGAGGAAGGGAAAAACACCTACGTCACCCTGGAGGTCAAGGCCATCTCGGACAGCATCGATTCCAACGACGCGCTGCTGAAGCTGGTCGCGCAGGAGCTGGCCGCCCTGCTGCCGGGGGAGGGGCCGGTGCTCGCGGCCGGCCTCGGGAACCGCGCGGTCACGCCGGACGCGCTCGGCCCGCTGACCGCGGAGCGCGTGCTCGCCACCCGGTATATCAAGGGGGAGATCGCCCGCGTGACCGGCCTGGGCGGCCTGCGGCCCGTCGCCGTGGTCAGCCCGGGGGTGCTCGGCTGCACGGGGATGGAGGCGTTCGAGGTGCTGCGGGCCATCGTCGCCGAAATCCGGCCTGCGGCCGTGGTGGCGGTGGACGCGCTGGCCGCGCGCAGCCCCGCGCGGCTCGGCTGCACCGTGCAGCTCAGCTCCGCCGGCATCTCGCCGGGCGCGGGCGTGGGCAACAGTCGCCCCCGCATCGACGAGAGCACCCTCGGGGTTCCCGTGGTCAGCATGGGCATCCCGACCGTGGTGGACGCCGTCACGCTCGCGCGCGACCTCGCGGGCAGGGCGGACCCCGAAAAGGTCGCGCCGCGGGGCGCCTCGATGATGGTGACGCCCCGCGAAATCGACCTGATTATCAACCGCGGGTCGCGCCTGCTGGCCATGGGCGTGAACCGGGCGCTGAACCCCACCCTGACCGTCGAGCAGTTTGAGGAGCTCACGTAGGGGCGCAATCATGAAACCGCGCCGGGCGGCATAAAAATGAAGGGTGCGGGCTTATCCCGTGGAAACCGTGCGGAACGGAGGCGGGACATGAACAGATGGGCTCAGAGGGCGGCGGCCTTCGCCACGGCGCTGCTGGCCGCGGCCGGGGTGGCGTGCGTCGGCCTGCGCCTGCCGCAAGAGGCGGCGCACAAGGCGGCGTTTGCGGCGGCGGGGTTCATCCTGCCCTCCGGAGACGCCGCGGATTTCTTCAGCGAAGAAGAGCAGGAAGAGGAGGGCGGCTCCTCTTCCCCGGCCTCCTCCGCACCGCCCGCGGCCTCCGGCGCGCCCGCATCCTCTTCGCCCTCCTCCGGCGGGGCCTCTTCGGTGGCGGCTTCTTCGGCCGCGCCGTCCTCGCAGCCGGCCGCGGGCCAGAAGGCGCTGGAGATGTGCATCGACAGCGGCGGCAAAAAGATTGAGGGGTTCTGGGTCAAGAACCTGACGGAGAAGAACGCTGCCATCGACTTTGCCCAGGAGCTGAAAAAGCAGCCCGCCGTGAAGATCCGCAAAAACGCCGGGCCGCAGGTGCTGATTTACCACACGCACACCACGGAAGCCTATGCCGAGAACCCCACCGCGCGCACGACGGACAAAACGCAGAGCGTCTGCGCCGTGGGGGACGAGATTGCAAAGCAGCTCACAGCCGCGGGCATCGGCGTGCTGCACGACACGACATACCACGACTACCCCGCCTACAACGGCTCTTACGACCGCTCCCGGGCGACCATGCAGAAGGACCTGAAAAAATACCCGGGGATTCAGGTCACGCTGGACATCCACCGCGACGCGATGCACCGCAGCGACGGCATGAAGCTGAAGCCCACCGCGCTGGTCAACGGCAAAAAGGCGGCGCAGGTCATGATCATCAGCGGCTGCGACGACAAGGGGGCCCTCGGCTACCCGAACTGGGAGTACAACCTGAGGCTGGCCCTGCGCCTGCAGAAGGCCATGACCGCCTACCAGAACCTCGGCCGGCCGCTGGATTTCTGCGCCCGCAAATACAACCAGGACATGACCAGGGGGTCGCTCCTTGTCGAAGTCGGCACGGACGTCAACACGCTGGCGGAGGCCAAATACGCCGGCGAGCTTTTCGGCAGGGCGCTCGCCGGGGTCCTGAACGGCCTGACGTAAAGACGTAAAAGAAGCGCGAACCGGATGCAAAGGAGAAACTGAGGAAGTGAAAAGCAGGAGGAAAGGCAGGAGGAGCGGCCGGGGCCTGCGGGCTTTTCTGACCGCGCTGGTCTGCACGCTCTGCGCGATCGCGCTGGCCTGCGGGGTCCTGGTTGTGGACAGCCGGTCCCGCAGAATCGGCTTTGACGACGGAAAGACCCTGATTTCGCAAATTACCGGCAAAAACATCAGCCTGTCTTGCATTGACGATAAAATATGTTATAATTATTTCGTATTGGAACCGTCGGGCGGAGAATGACAACGGAGGATTTTCATGAAGCGGCTGGGAAGTCTGATTTGTGCGCTTTTTCTAGTCCTTGCCCTGATTTTTTCTTTCCCGGCAGGCGCATTTGCGGCGAACGGAGGCGCGGGCGGCACGCCCGGAACGAACAAAGTGACGTCCGCCTCCTCAAAAACGTCTTCTGCGCCGCAGAACTCCACGTCGGAAAATCCGCCGCAGAACTCCACGCCGGGAAAAAGCACCACGTCGAAAAAAGAGACAAGCAGCAAGCCGGTTTCCCATTCTTCCGGCGGCGGGGCGGTGCAGCGCAGGGCGTCTTCCGCACCGGCGTCAAGCCGCAGGCGCAGGCGGAAAACGGCCTCCTCCTCTTCCGCCGCCTCCCTCCCCGCCTCCAGCGATGCCGCTTCCTTCACGGAGGCCTCCTCCGCCGAATCGGAGACGCTTTCCCTGCCCGCCGTGGGCAGCGTGGTGGAGCAGGACCCGCTCAGCTCCGCCGTGGAGCCGGACACCGGCAAAAAGACCCTGATCGGCGTGCTGTCCTGGGCGTGCATCCTGCTGGGCGTCCTCGTCGTGCTGATTGTGGTGCTGAGCAACCGGCGCCCGCCGCGCGGGCCGGGCCGCAAGCGCTACCGCAGGCCGAGGCGCGGCGGAAAACACCTGCTGAACGACAGATATTACCGCGGCCTCAACCGGTACTGAACGCCGTGCGGCTCCGCGGTTCCGGGGCGCCGAGTGCGCCCCGTTTTTCTATATAAAAGGTGGGATTCTTTTGACCGTTCCCCGCGAAAATATCCGGAATTTCTGCATCATCGCCCATATTGACCACGGCAAGAGCACGCTGGCCGACCGCATCCTGGAGCTGACCGATTCCGTCCCCCTGCGCGAGATGGAGAACCAGATTCTCGACGATATGGACCTCGAGCGCGAGCGCGGCATCACCATCAAGGCCCACGCCGTCACGCTGCTGTACCACG
>ENA-UOOH01002558-UOOH01002558.1-fermentation-metagenome-genome-assembly--contig:-NODE-2558-length-15392-cov-3.752429_pt1 | contig 15392 bp, 18 predicted proteins | sample MGYA00245778_ERZ724025 | MGnify/ENA primary metagenome ERZ724025 (study PRJEB28704, sample SAMN03018313) | fermentation metagenome | biome: anthropogenic terrestrial biome; feature: soil; material... | reverse complement strand
TCGGGTTCGTGGCGCCCATTTCGGTCTATCCCGGAAACCAAGGGTTGTCCGCATTGCTTGCCGGTGCTCAAAGGATTTTGGAACAAAGTCCTACCCAATAGTCAACATAAAGGAGTGTGTTGTTTGTGGGATTTGCCAGTCTAAAGAGGGACCTACAAAATGGTCCAAAACGCAGTCTGACAGTTGCCTGGGGGCTCGATAGCGGGGTTTTACGGGCTTGCCGCGAGGCGCTGGATCAAGGCCTTTTGGCAGAAGTGCTTGTTACGGGACCAGCCGATAAAATCGAAGCTGTTGCAACAGACGCTGGTCTTAACCTCCAGGGATTCTTTATCCATGCGGCTTCAACCCCGGAGGAAGGTGCGGCCGCGGCCGTCCGTTTAATTCGCGAGGGCAAGAGCGATTTGCTCATGAAAGGTCACCTAAATACGAGTGTTATCTTGCGGGCTGTTCTGAATAAAGAGTGGGGAATTCGGGCCCAGGCTTTATTAAGCCACATTGCCACCATTGAATTGCCTACGGGGCGTCTCGCTCTTTTAACGGATGCTGCCATGAACGTGAAGCCAGACTTAATACAAAAGTCGCAGATTCTAGACAATGCCATTCGGTTTGCCTGGTCTATTGGCCTTACGAACCCAAAGGTAGCAGTCTTGGCATCTGTCGAGACGGTAAATCCCCAGATGCAGGACACGATAGATGCAGCCTGTTTAACCCTGATGGGCAAGAGGGGACAATTCAGCCATAAGGCTGTGGTTGATGGGCCCCTGGCCTTTGATAACGCCTACTCCAAAGAAGCAGCCATGCAAAAGGGCATTGAAAGTGATGTTGCGGGAGAGGCTGACATTTTTATGGTTCAGGAACTCACGGCAGGTAATCTACTTTACAAAGCTCTGTCTTATGTGGGTGGGCTCTCCATCGCCGGAGTGATTTACGGGGCAACATGTCCTATTGTTTTGACTTCTCGGGCTGATAGTTCTGAAAGCAAACTTAATGCCATCGCACTTGCTTGTAAGGCCTTACAAGCAAAGTAGAGGGGAGAGTGTCATGGACCAAATCATCTTAGTCATCAACCCCGGCTCCACAAGCACAAAATTGGCTGTTTTTAAGAATGATATTCAGACACATACCACAAGTCTATCCCATTCCAGTCAGGACTTAGCGGGTTTTTCGGATATCGTGGAACAAAAGAGCTTTCGAGAAGAAGTAACCGTCCAGTGGTTGGAACAGGAAGGTATTGCTCTTGAATCCCTTACAGCCATTGTGGCCCGAGGGGGTCTTCTAGCTCCCATTCCTGGCGGTACGTATAACATCAATGATACCATGATCGAACAATTGGCTGAGGGGCGTTACGGGAAGCATGCCTCTAATTTGGCCGCCCTCATTGCCTATGGGCTGAGTACGCCCTTGGGAATTCCCTCTTTTATTGTGGACCCCGTGGTCGTGGACGAAATGCAATCTGTGGCCCGCATCAGTGGTAATCCCAAAGTAGAACGGATCTGCATTTTTCACGCCCTGAACCAGAGGGCTAATGCCAAGAAGGTAGCTACCCAAATGGGCAAACGCTATGATGAACTCAACCTCATTGTGGCACATTTAGGCGGGGGCATCTCCGTTGGAGCGCATCAGCAGGGGAGAGTTGTCGACGTCAATCAGGCTCTGTCCGGGGAAGGACCGCTCTCTCCAGAACGAGTTGGCTCGGTACCAACAGATGGTCTAGTACACTATTTCTTTGACCATGGCTTTACCAAATCTGAGCTCATGCGGGAATTTGTGGGTCGCTCGGGTTTGGTGGCCCATCTAGGATCGAATGATAGTCGGGAGATTGTCCGGCGTATACATGAGGGCGATCAAGAGGCAGAGTTTCATTACGAGGCAATGTGTTATCAAATTGCTAAGGAAATCGGCAGGATTAGTTCGGTCTTTTGCGGTATAGTTGATCAGATAGTCTTGACAGGTGGTCTCGCCTACTCCACTGAACTCGTGGAACGGGTTAGGGAGAGGGTTGAGTTTATTGCTCCGGTTACAGTGATGCCTGGTGAAAATGAATTGGAGGCTTTAGCCTTCGGCGCCTTACGAGTTTTGACAGGCGATGAAGAGGCCCGAGATTATTGATGGTATTTTGAGCATCTGTAGAGGAGAGGGGAGGTGAACCGATGCCTAGAGGTGAAGTGATTGTGAACAAAGAACTCTGTAAAGAGTGCAGTTTATGTGTGGTCGCCTGTCCCCACGGTGTTTTGGGGATTGGGAAAACCATAAATTCGAAAGGTTATCATTCTGTAGAAGCTGTTGCACCTGAGAAGTGTACGGGATGCACTCTCTGTGCTGTCATGTGTCCTGATGTGGTATTAACCATAAAACGAAAAAGCCCCGAAAGGAAGTGATCGTATGGCAAAGACGTTAATGAAAGGGAACGAAGCCCTATCCGAAGCTGCCATTCGGGCGGGGCTAAAAGCTTTCTATGGCTATCCTATTACCCCTCAAAACGAGGTTCCCGCGTATATGGCTGAGCATCTTCCGCTGCGCGGTGGTGTCTATTTACAGGCAGAAAGTGAAGTATCAGCTATTAATATGGTCTATGGTGCTGCTGGAGCAGGCGTACGAGTGATGACATCATCATCGAGCCCTGGTATCAGTCTGAAGCAAGAGGGGATTTCCTACATTGCTGCCGCCCAATTACCCTGTGTTATTGTGAACGTGGTTCGTAACGGCCCAGGCTTGGGCGGAATCCAACCGGCCCAAGGCGACTATTTCCAAGCTGTGAAAGGGGGAGGACATGGTGATTATCACATGATTGTTCTCGCCCCTGGCAATGTACAAGAAATGGCGGATCTTACCACTTTGGGTTTTGACCTTGCCGACAAATGGCGTAATCCCGTAATGATTCTAGGTGACGGGATTTTGGGACAAATGATGGAGCCAGTAGAGTTTGCTGAAAATCAGGAACCAGTTAATGTAGAGAAGCCCTGGGCCACAACGGGTGCAGTTGATCGCGAACCTAATATCGTGAACTCGTTGGATATTATTCCAGAAAAGGCCGAAAAGAATATGCAAGCATTGCTAGCGAAGTATGAGAAGATTAAAGAGGAAGAAGTGCGTTGGCAGGAAGATGGCACCGAAGACGCTGACGTGATTCTGGTAGGCTATGGAACCTCAGCCAGGGTGGCTCGCTCGGCCATGGAGCTTGCTCGCAAAGAAGGGTTGAAAGTAGGCTTGTTTAGACCTATTACCTTGTGGCCTTTCCCAGAGCAGCGTCTGCGTGAACTGGCGAAGCCGGGAAGAAAATTCTTAGCTGTGGAAATGAGTGCCGGCCAGATGATTGAAGATGTTCGCCTGGCAGTGAATGGAGTCAGCCCAGTCTATTTGAGCAATCGCTTAGGCGGTATGGTCCCCACTCCTGAGGATGTCCTAACGAAAACTCGTGATATCGTTCAAGGGAGGGTCAACTAGTGAAAACAGTTTTTCAGAAACCCGAAGCAATGACTGATGTGCCAATGCACTATTGTCCTGGTTGTACCCATGGCATAATCCATCGCCTGGTAGCCGAAGCCATTGACAGCCTCGGAATCCGTGAACAGACGATTGGGGTGGCCAGTGTAGGCTGTTCGGTTTTTGCCTATGACTATTTTAACTGTGATATGCAACAAGCAGCCCATGGCAGGGCTCCTGCAGTAGCTACCGGTATCAAAAGAGTCCGTCCTGAGGCTATGGTCTTTACCTACCAGGGCGACGGCGATCTGGCTTCTATCGGTATGGCTGAAATTGTGCATGCAGCAGCACGGGGCGAGAACATCACCGTTGTTTTCGTCAATAATGCCATCTACGGCATGACCAGTGGTCAGATGGCTCCAACTTCGTTGCTTGGGCAAAAGACAGCTACATCACCTAGGGGCCGCACTGTGGAGGAAATGGGTTATCCTATCAAAATGTGCGAATTGCTGGCAACTCTCGATGGACCAGCATACTTAAGCCGCGTTTCGACGCATGATTCTCGCCATGTGCTTCAAGCTGGAAAAGCCATCAAGAAGGCCTTTGAAATGCAGCAACAGAAGAAGGGCTTCGCCATGGTAGAAGTACTGTCCACTTGTTCGGTGAACTGGGGTATGACACCAGCTAACGCCCTGAAGTGGATGGCAGAGAACATGGTTCCCTATTACCCTTTAGGTGTGTATAGAGATGTCACCGCAAAGGAGGGTAACTAATGGCTGATATTATTATTGCCGGTTTCGGTGGTCAGGGTGTATTGGTCTTAGGTCAGATGATTACCTATTCAGGAATGATTGAGGACAAGGCTGTTTCCTGGTTTCCGTCCTATGGTCCAGAACAGAGAGGCGGGACTTGCAACTGTTCGGTCGTGATCGCGGATGAGGAAATCGGCTCGCCGCTTGTAACTGTACCTACCGCAGCCATTGTCATGAATGCTCCTTCTTTCGATCGCTTTGAACCAAAGGTGGGCAAAGGCGGACTGTTGATTTACAATTCGTCTTTGATCAACAAGAAGTCCGAACGGGACGATATCCGGGCCATTGCAGTACCGGCCAATGAAATTGCTGATGAGTTAGGTAGTGCCCGGGTGGCCAACATGGTTCTTTTGGGTACCTTCATCGAGGCCACAAATCTTATCAAGCCCGAAAGCGTTGAAAAAGCCCTAAGGGCAGTGCTTTCAGAGCGTCACCACAACCTCATCCCCTTGAACATGCAAGCTTTGGAGAGGGGAAGGGCATACCAATAGCAAATCCCCAGGGGAGGCTAATGGTGTGGAATGTTCTTTAAAGTGGGGCGTTGTTCGCCGAGTTCGCAACTTTTCCGGCAGGCAGGAACTTGTAGTTGAGGTTGGTTCACACGTGGCTAAGGCCATGAACTACCCACAACTTACAGGTCCTTGCCAGCCCGATGATACAGTTTTACTCAATACCACTGCAGACGCACTGCAGCTTGGTACTGGAGGATGGCACTACGTTCTCGCCATATGTGGGCGGGAACGTAGTCTTTCTAAATGTGGACATATTATGAAGCTCCGCTATACACCACTGCAAGGACGAACCTTGTCGGTGGAAGAGGAGGAAAGTCCGTACCATGAAGTCATGAAGGGGGCCCAATCTCTACAGGGCTTGCCAGTTGCTGTGGGCACCCTCCATAGCATGCTGGCACCATTAGCTTGGACAATTCAGCAACACAACAAGGATAAACGCCTTGTTTATCTCATGAGCGATGGCGCGGCATTACCCCTGGGTTTCAGTCAAGTAGTCCATGTACTAAAGACAAGGGGTTTGATTCATAAGACGATCACCTTCGGCCATGCCTTTGGAGGTGACTTGGAGGCTGTGAACATCTACAGCGCTCTATTGGCAGCAAGTCATGTGGCAAGAGCGGATATTGCAGTAGTTTTAATGGGCCCTGGCGTCGTTGGAACAGGTACCACCTTTGGAACAACAGCTATTGAACAGGGTGTTTTCCTCAATGCCGTTCTGCAATTGGGAGGAACAGCCGTTGCCATTCCCCGCCTGAGCGAAAAGGATTCTAGGATACGCCATCTAGGTATGAGCCACCACACCCGAACGGTGCTCTCAAAAGTGGTTCAAGGCAAAGTTTTTGTACCCATGCCAGAGTATTTTCGGAAACTCTTTCCAAAGGGTCAAAAACTCGAAGAGCTAGGGCACAAACTAGTGTGGGAGCAGACGGAAGAAAGCTATGAAAGGCTCTTTGAGGCAAGACTCCCCTTTTCTACAATGGGACGCGGTTTGCGCGACGACCCTTTATTTTTCCACGGTGTCTTAGCGAGCGCCCAATTTTGCACTCGTTTGTAATAAAGTGGGGTGGAAGTACTTGGCAGTCATCTATGGAGACTTGCACATACATATCGGTAGAACAAGCCAGGGGAGAGGTGTAAAGATAACTGCTTCACCGCAGTTGACCCTGGATAATATTCCAAAAACCGCCAGGCAGAAGGGGCTAGGCCTCCTGGGAATTGTTGATGCTGCGACCAGTGGCGTGCTTTGCGATCTGAAACAGCTTCTTAAGGAAGGGGAGCTCAAACCCCTAGCTGGAGGAGGCTACCAGTGGCAGGGTATAACGTTATTCCTCGGTCATGAAGTAGAACTGGCCCACAGCACCGGGAAAGAAGCCCATTTCCTGGCGTATTTCCCTGATCTAGAACGGCTCGAGAACTATGCCACCAAGCTTTCGCCCTGGGTAACCAACCCTTCCCTCTCGACCCAGAGATTGAAGGTGGGACCCGATGCTTGGTTACAAATGGTGGTAGAAAACGGGGGAGTCACTCTTGCAGCCCATGCTTTTACACCGCACAAGGGGGTATATGGTAACTGCGTGCGAAGACTAGGAGAAATGTTCACCGATCCGCATCTGATTAAAGGACTGGAGCTCGGTTTGAGTGCCAATACAGATATGGCCTTGCAGATTAGTGATACCCACCGCTATGCTTATGTATCGAATTCTGACGCGCACTCTCTCGGTACTATCTCACGTGAGTTTACGGCCTATGATTTACCTGCGGTTAATTTCGAGGAATGGATCCATGCGCTGGCCCACAATGGACAGGGTATTGTGGCTACACATGGTTTAGAGCCTTTGTTGGGTAAGTATTATCGCAGTTTCTGCCGGAAGTGTCAGTTCCTGGCAAATGAGGATTATCCTCTCTTGGAGTGCCCAAGATGCAAGCAACCCATGATCATTGGTGTCTGGGACCGTCTCCGGGAAATCAAAGATTCCACGGCGAAGGCCCAGAAGAGACCTCCTTACAGATCCCATGTGCCTCTTCTTATGCTTCCTGGCGTGGGTCCTAAATTCTATGGAGAATTAACGAAAAAGCTGGGAACCGAAAGAGAAATCATGTATACTGTAGCCTTAGAGACCATTGCCGATGTGGCAGGGACTGCACTCGCTCGACAGATTGAAGCGGTCCGATTGGGGAACCTGCCCATGTTGCCCGGTGGAGGAGGAAAATATGGTCGGGTAACGAAGGTAAAATAGGTTAAAGAGGAATGGAGTGAACAGATGACTGCAAATACCATTATCTTTGTCCGGCACGGAGAGACTCTCTGGAACAAAGAAGGACGCTACCAAGGCCAGCAGGATAGCCCCTTATCTCAAGCGGGCTTAATACAGGCGGAGCAGGTAGGAGAGTTTCTGCGAAAGCGTAGTGTTCAAGCGGTGTATTCTAGCGATCTCAAGCGAGCCTGGCTGACGGCTACACATATTGCCAAACATCACCGACTGAGTCCGGTGATGGATCCCCGTTTGCGCGAGATGTCCTTTGGCATTTGGGAAGGCAAGACCCGTGAACGAGTGAGGCAGGAGTATCCCGAGCTATGGGACGAGCGTGGTCGGGATACATTAAGAACCCGAATTCCCGGGGGTGAGCTACCTTCTGAGGTGGTGGAGCGTTTTGGAAATTTCCTTGAGGACGAGGTGGCAGAGGCTCTGGGTCAGACGATTGTCGTTGTCTCTCACGGAGGAGCTTTACGGTTGACGATTGCTTCGCTCTTGCATATTCCACTGGAGAAATCCTATTGTCTCCATCAAAGCAATGCAGGGGTTTCTGAGCTACGATACTCTCAGAAGGGACGCAATTGTTTATGGGAAGCTCTTTGCTTGAATAGCACAGCGCATTTGGACTAACATATTCTCTTTGGGTAAAGCATAAAGTAAGATGATGCTTAAGCTGAAGAGGTGTGTAACATGTTTATTGCAGGGGCCTTCGGTGAACTAGTGGGGAAGTATTTTTTTCGTCATCTACCGCTTTATTTGGCACTCATTTTACTCTTTGTAACGGGTTTGGGATTTGGGGCTGTGGCTACCCAAAAACTCTCACCCGTTCAAAAGGATGATTTGGCGAATTACATATCTGGTGTATATACTTCTTTAGGTGACGATGATGGGCAGGTTTATCCCCGTGGCGAAGTCTTTTACCAGAGTGTGATGGAAAACGTGGTGAAGACTGCAGGTCTCCTCTTCCTCTTGGGACTCACGGTGATTGGCGCTCCTTTAATCTTAGCTATCGTATTTGTGAGGGGTTTTGTCTTAGGGTTCACCGTGGGTTTTCTCGTTCAGGAGACCATGGTACAAGGGTTGATTTTGTCAACAACGTCCATTTTGCCCCACAATCTGGTGGTGGTACCGGCGATCCTGATCGGAGCGGGTGGAGCGCTGTCGTTTTCTGCTACCGCCTTGAAAACCCTTCTTGGTTTTTCCAAGGATGGCATTTATTCCCAATTTGCCAGCACCACATTTTTGTCCCTCTGTAGCGGATTGTTGTTTGTGCTGGCAGCTTTGATCGAAGCGTACTTAACCCCGATTCTCGTTCATTTTGGCAGTGGATTCTTGATTTAAAGGAGGCTCGCACATGACTTTATCGCACATTTTCGATGAGTACTATGCCTTTCTGCGCATAGAAAAAGGACTGTCTGATAATACTGTTGGGGCCTACTCCAATGATCTACGCCAATTTCGGAAGTTTTTGGCAAGGGAAAATCTCTCCCCCCATGAAGTGGAAGCAAGGGATGTGGCCCTTTTTGTGCAGGATCTAGAGGGTCAGGGCATAGCTCCACGCTCAAGGGCTCGCAAAGTGTCAGCATTGCGGAGCTTTTTTGACTACTTAGTGGAGGAGCAAATTGTTCAGAATAACCCTTGCGCCTACATGTCTGCGCCTAAGTTGCCCATACGTTTACCCCAGATCCTCAGTGAACAGGAGGTTCTCGCCCTTTTGGATGCTCCCACATTGGACAAACCTTCTGGTTTCCGTGATCGAGCCATGCTGGAAGTATTGTATGGTTGCGGGCTTAGGGTATCGGAGCTTGTAGGTTTAAATGTTGGTGACATCGATGAACTGGGTTTTGTTCGTTGTCTAGGTAAGGGAAACAAGGAGCGTATTATTCCCTTAGGTACGCATGCCCTCAAGGCTACATCGGACTATCTCACGTATGCTAGAAGGCGCCTTGCCACCAATCACCGGGAGCGGGCTCTCTTTGTGAATACTCGTGGCAACCGCCTCACTAGGCAAGGATTTTGGAAGATACTCAAAGGGTGGGCTAAGGCAGCAGGAATCGAAAAAGAAATCTCCCCCCATATGCTTCGGCATTCCTTTGCTACCCATCTTCTGAGGCATGGTGCTGATCTGCGCTCTGTTCAAGAAATGCTGGGTCATGCCGATCTAACTACGACGCAAATCTATACCCATTTGGATAAAGGACATCTAAGGGATGTCTACGGAAAGACGCATCCTAGGGCGGTAAAGGAGGACGAAAAATGAAACGGATTGTGATTATTGTCTTAGACAGCGTAGGGGTTGGTGCCCTGCCTGATGCTCATCTTTACGGTGATGAAGGGAGCAATACCCTGGCACATGTAGCAGAGGTCGCGGGCGGCCTCCACATGCCTAACGCAGGAGAATTGGGTCTGGGCAATATTATTCCCATTCAGGGAGTGCCTTCCGTGGCAAGACCTCAGGGTGCCTGGGGGAAAATGGCGGAAGTCTCCAAGGGCAAAGATACGACGACGGGACACTGGGAAATTGCAGGCCTAACGCTAGAGGCGCCTTTTCCGACATATCCCAACGGTTTTCCCTTAGAAGTTATCCAGGCCTTTGAAGAGAGGATCGGTCGCAAGACGCTTGGCAATTACCCCGCTTCAGGCACAGCGATTATTGAAGAGTTGGGGGAGGAACACATCAAGACTGGATTTCCCATTGTGTATACGTCTGCAGATAGCGTATTTCAGATCGCAGCCCACGAAGAGATTGTATCCCTGGACCAGCTTTATGCATGGTGTGAGATTGCCCGCGAACTTCTCCAGGGTGAACACGCCGTGGGGCGCGTGATTGCTAGACCCTTTGTAGGTGAAGTCGGTTCTCTGAGGCGTACGGCGCATCGTCAAGACTACAGCCTTCCTCCCTTCGAACCTACTGTGCTGGATATACTCACCAAAAGAGACATTCCCGTTTATGGCGTGGGGAAGATCTCCGATATTTTTGCAGGTCAAGGTATTCGTGCGTCCTTCAGCACAAACAGCAACCAAGCAGCCATGGAACAGGTTGTAGAGCTGATGAAGATCAAAAACGAACCATGCCTCATTTTCGCCAACTTGGTGGATTTTGATATGCTCTGGGGTCATCGAAATGATGTAGCAGGGTATGCCAAGGGTTTAGAGGAATTCGACGCGCGTCTGCCCGAAGTCCTAGATGGCTTGGGCCACGATGATCTCCTATTTATTGTGGCTGATCATGGTTGCGATCCGACCTTCCCAGGAACAGACCATACCCGTGAATACGTGCCACTTTTAGTGGCGGGCCCTCGGGTTCAGAGCGTTGATTTGGGAATTCGCCACAGTTTTGCCGATGTGGCCAAAACGGTCGCGGAGTTTTTTGCCGTGGAATATGATACAATTGGTATCAGTTTTCTAACAGAGGTTACGCCGTTAGGGAGGGAGTAGACTGATGCATGCTGTAGATCTGATCCGAAAAAAACGTGATGGAAAACGGCTATCTCGCTTAGAATTGGAATTCTTGATGGAGGGTTATGTTGGAGGGAGTATTCCAGATTATCAGATGGCCGCTTGGAACATGGCTGTCTATTTTCGGGGAATGGATCCCGAAGAAATCACGGATCTGACTTTGATCATGGCCCATTCAGGAGACACTTTAGATCTAAGTGCTATTGAGGGAGTAAAAGTCGACAAGCACTCCACAGGTGGTGTGGGAGATACCACTACATTGATTGTGGCTCCCCTTGTGGCAAGCCTAGGTGTTCCAGTAGCTAAAATGTCCGGACGAGGGCTAGGACACACGGGGGGCACGGTAGATAAGCTCGAGAGCATCCCGGGCTTTAGGGTGGATCTAAACCCCGAAGAATTTGTGTCCCAGGTCAATCGAATTGGGCTCAGTCTCGTTGGCCAAACAGGTCAGTTGGCTCCAGCTGACAAGTTGCTCTACGCCCTGCGCGACGTGACAGCAACCGTAGAATCTATTCCTCTCATCGCCTCATCGATCATGAGCAAGAAGATTGCCGCTGGAGCCGATGGATTTGTTCTGGATGTGAAGGTGGGATCGGGAGCCTTTATGAAGACTGAAGAACATGCGTTGGAGTTAGCCAAGACCATGGTGCAGATTGGTCAACTAGCTCAGCGCGATACGGTGGCCTTGGTCACAGATATGAACCAGCCCCTAGGACGGGGAATAGGAAACGCCTTGGAGATCAAAGAGGCCATCCTCACTTTACAAGGCGAAGGTCCTTCACGGTTAACAGAGCTTTGTATAGAACTGTCCGTCGAGATGCTGTTGTTAGCGGGGGCAGCAGAGGATCGCTCGGATGCCAAGCGCTCTGTGGAGAAGAGTTTAAGGGACAGACATGCCCTGCGGAGATTTAGAGAGTTGATTTCTGCCCAAGGCGGAGATTCAAACGTCGTAGATGACGTGAGCCTGTTGCCGCAAGCGCGCTATACAAGGGATATCCTGGCTCCAGATACTGGCTATGTGCAAGCCATTGATCCCATGGCGATTGGTATAACGGCTATGGAACTTGGTGCAGGACGGGAGACTAAAGACACAATCATTGATCTTGCGGTGGGGATTGAACTGCACACAGAGATTGGAGATTATACTCCCAAAAACGCGGTTATGGCCAAGCTTTTTGCCAACGATTCTAAGAAACTTGAAGATGCGGCGGTACATGCCTTGCAGGCCTTCCAAATTGGCGAAGGGAAACCCACTGTACCACCTACGATTTATAGGAAAATCACGGCAAAAGAGTTATAAAGGCTGGCCCGGCCCCATAATTATTGTAGTGGGGAAGGGGGAGGGACTGTGAGGATGTGTTGGTTATCTTGGACCAGGTGGTTGATTGCCATCACTCTATGTTTAAGCATAGGAAACGGTTATGTGGCAGCTTTGGACGTAGGCGGTAAAGCCTATTACTTAATGGATCCCTACAGCGGACGTGTATTTCTAGAACAGAGTGGTGATGAGGCATTCCCGGTGGCCAGCATTTCAAAATTGATGACCCTGGTGTTGGTCCTGGAAGCTGTAGAACGGGGTGAAATTCGCCTAGACGATCTAGTTATAGCAAGTCCTTTTGCAGCTAGTAAGAGAGGATCCCGAATTTGGCTTGAGGCTGGTGAACAGCTGGCTTTGGGGGAGTTGATCTACGCCATCGCAGTAGGTTCCGCCAATGACGCAGCTGTGGCAGTGGCAGAATTCATGGCGGGCAGCGAAACCAATTTCGTGGATCGTATGAATGCCCGCGCCAGTGAGCTCGGTTTGGACGGGACTTTCTTCAAAAACAGTACCGGACTCCCAGAGGAAGACGGTTCGAATACGATGAGCGCCCAGAATGTTGCTGCCCTAGTCCAGCATGCTATGGGCGTTCCACATCTTATGGAGTATGTATCCACCTACGAATACACCATGCGGCCTAACACAACAAAGATTCCGGTGCTTTGGAACGGAAACAAGCTGTTGCGCCGTTATTACGGGGTCGATGGCATGAAGACCGGTTTTACCACCGAGGCCGGTTACTGTATTGCTGCTACAGCAGAGCGAGAGAACTTTCGCCTGATCGCGGTAACCCTCGGGCATAAAAGCGAAGAAGAACGGGAAAGTGCTGCCAGAGCTCTACTGGACTATGGCTTCCGCAAGTATCAAAGTCTGCAGCTTTACTCTGAAAAAGACGTGGTAGGCACCTTCGAGTGCCCAACGGGTACGCCGCGCATGGTGGATGTCGTCCTGCCTAGTGATTTTTTGGTCACGGTGGAACGCGGGAAGGAGCTCGACTTAACAACCGTGATCCATTTGGACAGTGAATTCGTACTTCCAATCAGAGAGGGCCAAATTGTCGGCACGATAACGGCCTTTTATGGTGAGGAAGTCGTAGGCGCAAGTCCTTTAACAGTGAGTCAAACGGTACAGAAGCTCGGTTTTCCGACGTTAGTGTTACGTCTTTGGGAGGCCATGGCCCAGGCTATTTTTTGATCTCCTCCGTTAGAAGGTAAACGGATATTTCCCTCGAAGAACTAACTAAACTCAGGAAAAGGAGGGAAGCCTGTGCAGTATCATTTCCAACTGGAGGGACAATCACTCATAGCTACTTTACGAGGTGAGCTGGACTTACATACATCGCCCAGATTCAAAGAAGAACTCACAAGACTCTTTGAGACCCACTCGAACGTTACGCACTTGATCATGGATGTCAAGGGCCTGTCCTTTGTTGACAGCTCAGGTTTGGGAGTCATTCTCGGCCGATATCGGGAGTTACAAGAACGTGGAGGTCGACTTTTTTTTGTACAAGCTAATCCTCAAGTTAAACGCATTCTCCAGATGTCGGGCTTTCAGAAGATAGCAGAATTTTCCAATTCGACTTCAGATGTTTTAGAGCGGATCTAAGGAGGCGACTTTGATGACAAGTACAAACTGGATCAAGCTAGAGATCCCCAGTGATACCCGTAATGTAGCCTTTGCCCGTACGGCCGTGGCGTTGTTTGCCAGCCAGTTAGACTGGACACTAGATGAACTAGAAGACATTAAAGTAGCCGTCTCCGAAGCCGTGTCTAATTCGGTCATCCATGGTTATGGTCTCCAAGAAGGCCTAGTGAAAATTGGAGCTTCATACACGGGACCGGAATTACGCATCGTGATTGAAGACTTTGGCCGCGGCATTGCAGACATTGAGCAGGCTCAGGAGGTAGGGTTTACGAGTATTCCTGAGGAACGGATGGGTCTTGGTTTCACCTTTATGCATGAATATATGGACGAGGTTCTAGTTGCTTCCCAAGTTGATACGGGAACTACGATAACCATGATCAAACGGGTCAGAGATTTAGAGAGTTAGGGATAGCCATGGAAACGGAACAGATTCGGCACTTGATTTCCCAATCCCACCAAGGCGATCAAAAAGCCCGCGACGAGTTGGTAGAAGCCAATCTTCCCCTAGTCCATAGTATAGCTCGAAGGTTTTTGGACCGTGGTTTAGAGTATGAAGACCTTTTACAGATCGGCTCTTTGGGCCTGCTTAAGGCCATCAATGGCTTTGACCTTACATACGATGTGCGATTCTCCACTTATGCTGTCCCTAAGATCATGGGAGAGATTAAGCAACACCTACGGCAGACGTCCACCCTACAAGTGGGACGTTCGACAAAAAGACTTGCCTCCGACGCCCTCCATGCTAAGGATATGCTTGCGCAAACCCTGGGTAGAAACCCGACCATTTCGGAGATTGCAGCCCATTTGGAAGTGGAACCGGAAGATGTGGTGTGTGCGTTCGATGCCGTTTCTCCAGTCTATTCCTTACAAGCCCGCATTACCCAGGGTGATGAAGAGGCTCCTGAGTTTCAGGACTTTGTGGCCACAAGTGGGGGCCATGAACGTTTCATGTTGAAACATGCCCTCCAAAATTTGGCACCGGACGAACGCCAGATCATCTTGCTTCGTTATTTTGCAGAAAAGAGCCAAAGCGAAGTCGCCAGAGAGCTGGGCGTATCGCAGGCCCAAGTCTCCCGTAAAGAAGCTCGAATTATCCGCCAATTGCGGCACGAGCTGTAGAAAAGAGGATTAGTTTGTTTGCCGACTTACACTTACATACAACTGAATCCGACGGCACTTGGACGCCGGAACAATTAGTGAATCAGGCAAGCCACATTGGGCTCTCTGCCATTGCTATCACGGACCATGACACAACCGCCGCCATTGACGCTGCTATTGGATGTGCCCCGGCGAGCATAGATGTGATTCCCGGTATTGAGCTGAGCTCCGCAGCGGAAAATGGAGAGGAAGTACATATTGTGGGACTTTGGATCGACCCCCATTATGAGCCTCTGCAGAGCAGACTTACCATTTTGAGAAAGGAACGCATCGCCCGTGTGGACAAGATGTTAGAGAGACTCTGTAATCTAGGCATTGTTTTGAAACATGCAGATGTACGCAAATTTGCCCATAAGGATGTACTAAGTCGTAGCCACATAGCTTCTGCTCTGGTGGAAAAGGGGATTGTAGGGTCTAAGCAGGAAGCATTCGATACCTATATTGGGCAAGGGGCCCCTGCTTATGTGGAGCGACCCAAACTCGCCCCTGAGGAGGCGGTGGAGTTAATACTCCAAGCTGGTGGTGTGCCGGTTTTGGCCCATCCCGGTTTGCTCAAGAACCTTAACATTTTGCCTACATTGATTGGCGTGGGGCTCGTGGGTCTTGAGGTAGTTCATCATAGTCATAACGGTGAGCAAACGCGGCATTTCATGCAGGTGGCTAGAGAACAAGGGCTCCTTCCAAGTGGTGGTTCAGACTGCCATGGACCAGGCGGCAAGGACCAGGTGTACATCGGAAAGCACACAATTCCCTGGAATTGGCTTCAGAATCTGAAAGCGGAGCGTAAGAAACGGCACTGAAGGCTCCACCG
>ENA-UOOH01002556-UOOH01002556.1-fermentation-metagenome-genome-assembly--contig:-NODE-2556-length-15400-cov-5.773412_pt1 | contig 15400 bp, 9 predicted proteins | sample MGYA00245778_ERZ724025 | MGnify/ENA primary metagenome ERZ724025 (study PRJEB28704, sample SAMN03018313) | fermentation metagenome | biome: anthropogenic terrestrial biome; feature: soil; material... | reverse complement strand
CGGATCCGGATGGGGAGGTCAGGTTGAGAATGCGGCTACCTTTTCGGACGGGCTCGGACTAGCGAAGGATATCGCGCAGGCTCGATTCGGGGGCGATTCGGAACAGGCGATTTTCCCGAGGTCGCAGGTCCTCAATGGTCAGGTGCCAGGTCTTGCCCTGGTCTTCCAGTGTATAGGTCGGTGTGGAGACCCCGATCTTTTCACCTACGATCTTGGGGTTATCGATCGGGTGGGGGAGAATGACGGTGACCACAAATTTCTCGATTTTCCGGTCACCTGCGTTGGAGACCGCCAGGCGCAATTGACGGCCGGCGACGAGATTGGCACGCACCTTCACAAAGGCCCAATTATACCACCAATCGACAATTTCCTTGGAGGTCGTCACCCAGGTTTTGTTTTGCAAGGCCTCTTGAATCAGTGCGTCGACGGCGTCTTCGTAGGCGCGACTAGCAAAGGCAGTGGGGGGGAGCATCAGGTGGTAGAGCCCACGGCGGGCTTGGACCTCTCTGGATTCCTTCAAAAGGGACTCGATTCCAAGAGGGGCCTCGGAATACCCCTCAGGATCGACCCGCAGCGGATCCGATCGCTGGTAAGTACCAGATGGAAGGGTAAAAAGATTTTTGGGTCGGCTGATTGCGAATGTGCCCTTTTGGGTCTTGCGCAGGGAGGGCGCGTCCCGATCGAGGTTCTCCGGTACGGCAAAGAGGAATTCTTGATCAAGCAGGGCCTTGACCGTGGTCTCATCCAACTTGCCATCCGGGGGGAGAAATCCGGAAACGGTGCGTCTGGTCAGCTCTTCCAAGGTCCGTTTGGAGTTGGCAAGACGCGTGTTTTGCAACGATTCCGACTGTCCCGAAAATGAAGATAGGGTATCGCCCATGGAGGCGACCTCGTTAGCGGTCTCCGCGAAACTCCTCAGACTGTCTGGATAGAGCCCCGCCTGATCTGATCCACAAAAAAGGGTCCCGCGAATGGAGTTGCGCTGCAGGAGGGAGAGAAAATCGCCGATGTTGGAGAAATCATTGTAGGTCGCGTGCGAGACGAGCATTGCGGACTCATAGTCGGAGGGCCAGATCGGCTTGAAGGCGATCGGTTGTTTGCTGACCCATGCCACTGCATTATTGAGCAGTTCGGGGTAATAGGTTTCGGTTCTGGGGCTGCCCATGGGCGATCCGAAGGTGAAAGACATCCAGACAAATCGCCCCCCAAGGTATTCTCCATGTACGACGGCGGCCGCGGTGGGTGGAACATCGGCTCCGTGTTGATCGAGTGGCCAGGTCGCGTCTACGGTGATCCGTGGTTCGACCGGCTCCATTCCGATTGGATTGTCGTAAAGGTTGACGGGCAGCCGCAGGCCGGGAGGAATGTTGGCCGTAATGGGAGAGGGACTGGCAAAGATCAGGTCTCGTGTTGAGGGCTGGTCCAGATTGGCGGCGATCAGCGGCTCGACCTCTCCCAGGTACTTCATTCCGCAGACCTCAGCCAGCAGAGGGAAATCGCGCCATTGCCCGTTTTCGTCTCGAGTGCCCGTGGCCCAGGTCAGGATGACTCCGTTACCCTCTTTCAGAAACTGTTTGATGGCACGGGTCTGATCGTCGCTCAACACGGTGGCGGCGGGGAGAACGAGGGTATCGTAGCGGTTCAAGCCATCCACGACCCCCCTGTCCGGAATGACCCGGACATCCCATCCTTGTCCGGCGAGGTACTCTCTCCATTGATCCGCGAGGCCGAGGTACTTATCTCTGGATTCGAAATAGTACTGAGCGGTCTGTTCGGAACGAAGGATGGCAATCCTGGGGACGTTGATCGGCTCTGGGTTGCTGAAGGGTAGGAACAGCTGCTTCAGCACGGCCTGTGCGGTGCCGTCATACAGCTCGATCAGCATGGCGTGGTAACTCCACAGCGCCAGGATGAGGAGTACTTGGGCGAAGATAAGCAGTCCAAACCCAAAGACACGTTTTTTCCGAATCGGTGGAATCGGAGGTGGCTGTGTTCGTAGTTGCATCATGAGCGGGGCGCGGGGGGGGGACAGAAACTGGCGTCTTCGGCGGTTTGCTCACTCTATTTCCAGCGGAAGACCTCACCCGCACTCGGCGGGTTGCTGTGAGGCGTCGGCCTGGAGGAGAAATCAAAGGGGTTGGGTGGGATGGCCTGCTCTCGTTCCAGGTCGACCTCGGGTCTGGTGGCCTTCGTCGGGGTCGTCCCTGTTTGACGGAAAATCACGTCTTGGACCACCTCCTGGGAACGGCTATCCTCGGGTTGAATGGGATCCGGGACCATCTGAGCCACTTTGATGTAGTCGTGTGTGCGTCTTCTAGCCAGAACGTAGGCTGCGATCGCGAAGATCAGGGTGCAGACTGTGCCCACGAGGACAATAGTCGCCAAAATTCCAATTAAATTATCCATAATTTTGCTCCATGCCTCAAGCAATGACCCCCTTGCCACCGGTTGATAGTAAGGATTGAACGAGCCCTTTGTCAATAATTATGTTGTCCATTCTTTTTTGGGGGCGCCAATTTGGGTCAAATCCTCCCTTTTCTCTCCAGTTTTCCCCAGGTCATCTCGATGCCAAGCATTTCTTCGAACGAGGCGAGCATTTTGCAGACGTCAGTGAAGAGCACAAAGAACATCCGGTAGATCAAGGCGTAGGGCACATGCTTGAGATCTTCCTCCTCCAGCCCGACGCAATAGAGGGCGGCCATCATGTCGAGGAGAGTGAGCTGCCCCCACCAGAGAAGCACCACCCGCACGAGTCCATAAAATAGGACGACGAAGAGGAAGAAGATATGGGCGAAAATATTCATGATCGGCCACAGGATGGCCTCGAAGGTCATGTACCATAGCACCAGGGTATTGACCCAACCTGATTGGGTGGAGAACATATAGGCGCGATGTTTCCGCAGCGATTGCAGGATTCCACGGGTCCATCGATATCGCTGTCGCATGAAGTCGCGCACGTGCTCGGGGGCCTCGGTCCAGCTGACGGAGAGCGGCTCGTACTCGATTCGCCCCCTGTGGGCCAGGATCTTGACGGTGAGGTCACAATCTTCCGCGAAGGTGTCGGAATCATACCCGCCGACCAGACGCAGGACCCGTTTACGAAAGAGCCCAAAGGGGCCGGGGATGATATTGACGGCATGGAACCAGCTTTGGCCCCGGCGCACCATGTTCAAGCCCTCGATGTATTCGAGCGATTGCAGCATGGTCAGGGTGTTGTTCCGGTTGACGACCTTGACGTTACCTGCGACGGCGGAGACCTCGGGGCGGCGCATGTGTTGAACCGCAAAGAACAGGGAATCGGGGTCGAGCCTGGAATCGCCGTCGATGCAGAGGATGAAGGGATGGGAGGCCTCCTGGATTCCGTGGTTAAGGGCGGCTGCCTTCCCCTGGTTTGTCTGGGTGAGAACCTGCACCCTGCAATGGCCTGATTGACCCTCAAACTGCTTTGCCTCGGCGTAGGTCTCGTCGGTCGAACCGTCATCAATGACGATGATTTCGAATTTGGGATAGTTCAGCGCCATGACCGATCGGATGCTGTTGGCGATGACCTTCCCCTCGTTATAGGCGGGGATCAGGACGGAGACGGGCGGTAGGTAAGGATCCTGCAAATAGGGCACGAGATCGGCCTGATGCTCTATGTGCTGGACATAGGAGAAGTACATCAGGGCGAAGTATCGAAAGATCAGCAGTGCGAGGAAGGCGAGCAGAACGAGGATGGAACCGTTGACAAAGACATTCGTGATTTTCGGACTGGATTGAAGAATCGTCACATAGAGGACGAGCCCCCAGATGACGATCACCAGGCAGAAAACAATCAACAATATGTTGCGCAAACGCATGGCTCTTCACTCCGTCACGGGAAAATGGGTCCATAGGGAGAGGTGGTCTCTCCGGCCTGGAAGTTAGGGAAATACCGTTCCGGTTGTGGTCTCGGCGGCGGGAATTGGTCGAGAAGCAGAGAATCCAGATTCTCATCCAGGTTGGATCGACCCGTGGGGGGCGAGGTGGGTTCAACCGGTCGTTGCGGGGGCGGAAGCGCCCCTTGAAAAATAGTAGATGGGGAGGGAGCCCCCCCCTGCAGGTTGGGTATGCCCGTCTGACCGGACGGTGTGATGCTTCCGGGGAAGGGGTCCAGCAAGGAAGCGGACGGGCGGAAGGGTGGAAGTTGGGGTGATTCTTCCGATTTGAAGCGAGGATCCGACCTGCTTTGCGCCGCCATTCTGCGGCGGAGCTCGGCAGGGTGGGTCGGGGCAATTCTGGGTGTTGCACCGGGAACGGGGCTGTCCAAGCTGGATGTCGGCGTAAGGGGCGAGAATTCGCTCCGGCCGCCCAAGGGTGCGGTGGAGCTTAGTGGGATAGAGGGCAGGGTGGGTACGTTGGCTATTCCACTCCCTGCTGGGTCCGCTGTTATGGGCGGTACGGGGCGGTCCGACTGCAGTCGGTCTGGGGCAGAGGCCGCGGATGGTATAACGGTCCGAACGCCGCCGCCATCCATCAGGGACGGCATCGGCAGGTCCGGAATCGGGTTGGGAGTTTCGGACGCGGGCGGGACTGTGGTTGGAGCTGACGCGCCAGGCGGAGGTGCGGATTCCCTGGGGAATTGGGGGGCATAGGGAGGAAACGTTTCCCTTGTTCCCGGTGGCTGGAATTCAACCGATGGCAGAGCCATGCCGGTGCGGGACGGCTCCTCCCAGGGGCGACTCTCGGAGCTCCGGGGTTGAGGGAGATTCAGGAGTGAACCGCTGGGCATTTGCATGCTCGGCAGGTTCATGGGGAATCCCTCGATGGGGAGGTCCGATCGCTCTGGATCGGAATGAAGCTCTTTGAGCCATTCCTCCCGGGTCAGGACCCGGATGGGGATCCGATTATCGCCGCTCGGGAACAAGGTTTGGTCTGCCGAGATCGTCGATTTCCTGAGCAGCAGGTTGCGCTGTTCGAAGGGGCCGAGGCCATCCAGGCGGACCATGACTGATCGGCCGGAGGGATGCAGGCGAGGAACGATGAGTCCCCGGTGTCCCTCCCATGTATAGGCACTCAGGGCGAGGGTGGGCTGGGGCAAATAGATTTCGACCTCGAACTCGCCTGCGGCGACGGAGCCATAGTTTCGGATCTCCAACGAGAAGGTGTTGCGGTCGACATTTTGAGCCTTGGCCTGGAGCTGCAATCGAGCCTTCATCCACCGTCCGAGCTCAGAAAAGGAGGTCACCCAAACAGCGGGGCGTTGGACATAGGCGGCGAGCCGTTCAGTGGCCTCCAGCATTCCCGGCAGGTTCATGTGCTGGGCATTGGTCGAGAAGGCGAAGAGGCCGCCTGCGCGGCGGATATTGTCAAATTCGTGGCTTGCCTCTGCGAAGATGGCCTCCGGACCTGAGCGTTCCCGCACGTGGAAGATTTCGAAGTCGTCTGGAGCGAAGGACGGGATGACCACGATCCCGTGGGCGGGACCGAATCCCTGCCACCAGGGCATACTGCCGTTGCGGGATTCATGCAGAAAGCAGTAATCATAGCCGATCTGGGCAAAGGCGAAAAAGGTTCGGTAGTCGTACTGCAGTTCCGGCAGGCGAACCCCGGAGAGGGACCATGCCTGAAGGGGTTCAGCGGCGGCCATGGCTGCTTTGAGCCGGGTCTCCTGTTCCTGCAGGATGCTCATCTGCACATCGAAATCGTTATTCCTGGCCATTCCTGATTCCATCAAGGAGACCTCCCCGTGTTCGGCGAAACTTCGGAGGAGGGTCGGGCTCTGTTCAGCGATGGAGGAGAGCAGGAACATCGTCGTTGCGGGCAGTTGCACTTTGCGGAACGCCTCGATCGCGCGGAGGGCGATGTCCTGGTTCCGTTCGATGTCCATGGAGAGGACGGCGGCGGACCGGTACGACTGCGGCCACCAGGAGACCGAGGCGATCGGTTGGTGCCGACCGTATGCAAGGGCGTTTCGAACGATGGCCTGCCAGGCCTGTTGGTTGGAGAGGCTTCCCTGGACGGCGGTGATCGGAAATCCGAGCCAGAGGAACCGGCCATCGCCGATATCGCCGACGACGGCGGCTGCTTCTTGCGCCCAGCGCCTCGATCGCTGCGGACCTTCAGCGGCGGTCCCGAACCATTCAAGGGGGGCGTAGTAACCTGGATTCGACCAGCGTGCGGTGACCCGTGGGGCCGCTTCGCTCAGGGCGACCGTATAGGTCGGCGGGATCCCTGCGGTGATCGGCGTGTTACCGATTGCGATCACGCCGCCCAGGGTCTCCTTTTGCGGGAGCCGTTGTGCCAGGCCACCTGCGGGGCTGCTGGTGTAGAAGAGTCCCATCGCCCGTTCGAAGGACCATTGGCGCGTCTGATTCACGAAGGGGTTGGCGGAGGCGACGATACCGCTGTAGACGAGGAATCCCCCGCCTTTGACGAACCGGAACAGGGCGGCGAGCTCCTCTGTTTCCATCCGCTCGGTCCACGGTACAATCAGCACTTCGAAGCCGCTCAGGTCGACTTCGGCGAGGGCGTCGATGAGGGTGACGGAGGCCCCTTCGGCATGCAATAGGTTTCGCCAGGTGGAGACCTCCTCGGTCCATTGACGCTCCAGTGTGGTGGGATCGTAGCCCATGGGGGCGAAGATCCCGGTACGCAAGGAGGGCAATGCGCTGGGATCCAAGAGGTTGGTGGTCGATTCCCCCACCCTTGGCCCCCGTGGCGAGGTGACGGCGATAGTGGGATCGCCTTCGCTATTGGGGGGAAACCATCCGCGTGAGCATCCGGCCACGAGGAGCAGCAGCGGTGCGCACCCGCATACGAGGAGTGCGGAGGTCCACCGACGCCGCGGTCGCCTCTCAAGACCCCGGTCCGGTCCCGGAACATGCTGCTTATTAAGGGGATGGGTAGGGGAGGTCATATCGGCTCAGAATCGGTACCAAAGATCAACGGAATAATTAGTGGTGGCGTACTCTTCCTTGTCAGGGATACTGGTACTGGTTGTCGCATACCCGGCGAAGGCGCCTAGATGGAAGTTATCGGTAAAGTTGTAGGTCAAGCCACCTTGCACGCTATAGACGAAGTCGGAACTTTGGTCGACGTAGAAGACTCCGCCCTCCATGGTATAGGAGAGCTTTGGAAAGATCGGACCTTCGCTGACCAACACGCCTCCGTATTCAGTGTACGAGCTTGGGCTGTAGTACTGGGGGCGAACTTCGGAGAAAGAGTTGTGGTTGATTGCGGGGCCGACGGCGATCTTCGGATTCCGCTGCAGGTCGTACAGCAGTCGGGCGCGGCCGCGGAACCGGGAGTTATCATCGGAGAACTCACCCATCATTGCATTGCCGGTAAGGTGGACTCGATTCCAGGAGGAATCCGGATGTCTCGACCAGCCGTGGACGGCGGCTTCCAGGAGGAGGTCATCCGATTCGATTCGATCGTTGAGGAGGCTTTCCATGGTATTCACCTCGTAGACGATGTCCTGGTGGCGATATCCGACTGCGCCGTAAACCGAAGGGCGCATCCAGTAGCCGAGTTTAGCCAATGCCTTGGCTCCGGTCCCGACGTCCTCGCTGTATTGGACTACTGACCCGGCGGCCTCGCCGACGAGCCGTTCGTTAAACTCGTAATGGGCACCGAGCCCGCCCTCGTGGGCATGGATTCGGGGTGCATACGGGTCGCTCGGGTCGAGGCGGGCCTGCACGAGAAGTTCGTCCTGATCGAAGGTGTAGTAGTTGTAGATCGGCAGGACGGTCCAACGGCCGTTACCGCTGAAGAGCCGTGGTCTCGCATAGAAATTGAAGAGGGTGAAATCGGTGTATTCGTCCTGAATTCCCCGGATTCCGGTGTTGATCTGGGGCCGCAACTGGCGTCGGGTTTCAATCAGGCCGTTGAGGGCGGTTTCGTTGGTGGGGTCGAGCGCCAAGGCCTCTTCATAGTTGAGAATGGCCTGCCCCTGTTTGCCGGAGAAGCGGTAGAGGGTCCCGAGTGCAGCTCGGAGGTCGGGGTCATAGGGTGCTTCGCGGACCAATTGTTCGGTCGATTCGATCGCAACCGGCAGGGAGCCTTGGCTCCAGCTCATGACCTGATAGAGTTTCTGCCTGACCTGGGTGTCCTCGGGGTCCGCCTGCATGACCAGCCTATAGTTTTCGACGGCTGGGCCGATTTTGCCTGACCAGGAGAGCACGTCTGCGAATTCCTGACGAACCTTGAAGTCGTTGGGGTGATCGTGCAGGTAGCGCTGATAATGGACGAGGGCGCGATCGGACTCCCCGCTCTGGACGCGTGCACGTGCCAGTCGGAGCTCGGCCGCACTGTTCTCCGGGTCTTCGAGGAGCAACTGGCGTGCCCTGCGGACATCCATCCGAGCATGTTCCGCCTGACGTTTGTCGGCCGCCTCCAGCAAATTGTCCAGGTACGGATCATTCACGCCCTGTTTTTGCAGGATTTTGAGCTGGTTCGCCGCTTCGCTGTAGTCCTCCCGACGCAGCAACAGATTGGCATAGCGATAGCGTGTGTCGATGTCCTCGGGATCCAGATCGAGTTTGCGCTGATACCGCTCCAGGAAGAGTGGACTGGTCAGTTCGATCTCCTTGATTTTTTGGAGAGCGACCTCGTATCTCGGGTCGATCTGATAGATCAACTCATACTCACGAACGGCCTCCTCCCACATCTCCGCCCATTGGAAGACCGAGGCTCTCATCCAACGCGCCTCCGAATGGGCTGGGTCTTGGGCGACGATTTCGTTCAACTGTCCCATGGCGGCAGGTAAATTCTGTTCTGAGATATGAACGCTGGCCAGTTCGAGCCGTGCGGATTGGTCGAAGGGGCTGGACTGCAGATATTCCAAATACTGTTCTGCGGCGTCCTGGTATTGCTGCATCCAACTCAGGAGCCGGGCGTACTCGAGGCGGACGGCCTGTTGGGACGGGACGGCATAAAGATATCGTCCGTATTCTGCAGCCGCCTCCTTCCACTGACGTTCTGAGGCCAGCCGTCTGGCGAGACTGAGGCGCACGGGATGATTGAGCGGTTCCTGCTCGAGCATACTCTTGAGACCGCTGACACTCTGTGCTGCGTGGCGCGTCTCTTCGGCCTCTTTCAGCTGATCCAAGGCCTGGATCACGGTGGAGGACTGCGGTTGGATTGCCTGGGCTTGGAGATAGATGGAGCGTGCCTTGGGAATGTCGCCGAGATACTCGTAGACGTGTCCCAGCTGGACCATGGCCTCCACATTGCTCGGGTTGTCCGCCAGAATGCCGGTCAGGTCTGACTCCGCGGCTTCGATCTCGCCTGCCCAGGTCAGGACTCGGGCCTTTTCGATCCGAACCGGAAGGTCCGTAGGGTGTTGATCCAGGTAAGCTTGGAACGCGGAAATCGCCTTGTCATACTGCTCTGACCAGGCCATGTAGCGGGCCATGGTGAGCAACGCCTTGGGATCTTCGGGCCGCAATGCGACATAGCGCTCATACAGCTTGGCAGCCTCTTGATACTGGTCCAACAGGGCGAGGTCGTCGCCCAATTGCCGCAACAGCTCATCATCGTCGGGGCTCTGTTCCAGGGCCTGGCTGGCCTGGTCGATCCTGGCCTGCACCGCTGTCTTGCGGACGGCCAATATCTCTTCTCGCAGTTGACGGATGGAGGCATCGTCCGGTTCGGCCAGGAGGAGATAGTCCACTTCGTTCAGGGCGTCGGAGAACAGCTCGGCTTCGGTCAGGGCATCGATCAGTTTTCGGCGCACTTCCTGGTCATCGGGGTGTGTCGTGAGCCAGACCTGATGTTGTTGAATGCGCAGCTGAGAAGATCCGGCCAACGCGGCCCGTTGCTCGAGTGCCTGCTGATGGGTTGGGTCGATATTCAGGACCTGCTGGTAGAGATCATAAGCTTCCAGGTGGCGCCCTTTCCATCGGCGCACCTCGGCCAGCAGGAACAGGGCGTCCTTCTGTTGGGGGGCCTCTTGGAGCAGCATCTCGAGTTGGGTCTCCGCGCCCTCGAGATCGTCGCTCCATGCCAGGGCTGTTGCCAGGCCCAGGCGTGCCTCCAGATCGGTAGGATTGCCGGCGATCAGCGCCTGCCAAGCGGCGATCGCCTCCGGGTAGGATTCGTGGTTGGTGTATTGTTGCGCGAGCTCTCGTTGAACCGATCTGTCATCGGGTCTGAGCTTCAGGTATTCCTGAAACTGCCGTATGCTTTCTTCGTAATCCTTTGCCCAGGAAAGGCTGCGGGCGAACTCGAGTGTCGTGGCTGGATCGGGGCGGATTGCCAGGGCTTGGCGATAGGCGTTTGCGGCTTCGGCATGCTTATTGGCGGTATTGAGGGCGCGGGCGTATTCGATCAACTCGTTGGGGTCATTGCGGTCCAGGGCGCGTTCCCAATGGGTCAGGCTCTGTTGAAACATGTCGGCTGCATAGGCATCGGAGGGGAGCTTTTGCAGGATGCCGGCGAAATTGGTGGCTGCCCGTTTGTAGTCACGCAACTCGAATTGCGTATTGGCAAGCAGCGCCCGAGCGGCAATGTCGTCCGGGTTATCGCGCAGGTGAAGCTCGAGCTCCTTCGTCGCTTCCAAATAGACTCTTCCGCCAATAAGCTCCTGGGCCTGAAGTAAATGTGGTCCTGGCTTCGGCTCTCCATACGCCTGCTCGGACGGCTTGGCCGAGGCATTGGCATCCTGCGGCTGTTGTGCCTGCACGGGCCACAGGGTGAGCATCAAGGCGAGGGCAGACCGCAGCAGGTGGCGAAACCCGGGTGTCCGACCCAAATCAACCCCGAAGGTGAGTAAAGAGGACTTGGCGATCATGGTGCGGGGCCTCAGGAGCCCAGGGAGGTGGGCTCGGAGATTTGGAGTTCCTGAATGGCGTTTTTTACGACGTTGAGAGAGATCGAGGTCGCCCCTTGCATAAACCCGGCGAGGAGGGCGAGATCACAGATGTTGTTGATCACACGTGGAATTCCACCACTCTGTGCATGGACGGCCTCGATGGCCTCGGGGGTGAAGAGGTCTGCGCGTCCACCTGCGGCTCTCAACCGGTGTGCGATGTACTGTGCGGTCTGACTGGCATCGAGGGGCATCAAGCGCCAGCGAACCGGCAGGCGCTGCAAGAGGGGGGGGATGTTGGCCAGCCGGTCGATGAGGGATTGTTGCCCGATCAGGATCAGGATGAGGGGTGCGTTTTGGGATTCCTCGTGGATGTTGAGCAGCATCCTGATGTCCTCCAGGGCTTGGTCATCCCGGATGGACTGGGCCTCGTCGACGATGAGGACGGTACTGCGGCCCTGCTCCCCGATGCTACGGAGTCGATCACGGATCTCCCGCAGGAGCAGATATCGGGTCAGATGAAGCGGTGGTGGTGTACCCTCTTCCTGGAGCTCGGTCAGGATGAGTGCGTACAATTCGGAGGTGGGGAGGTTTGGATGGGTAATGACGACCGATTGGAATTGATCCAATTCGTTCAACCGCTCCATCAGCAGTGACCGGACGAGGCTCTTTCCGCTTCCGTACTCACCATAGAGCACGGCCCCTCCCTTCGCCTCCTTGATGGTGTAGACCAGGCGCGCGATGGCCTCCCGGTATTGCTCAGAGAAAAACGCGAATTTGGTGTCCAAGAGATTGTCAAATGGACGCTGTTTTAACTCCCAATGGGCCAGATACATAGTCGGGAATCTCCGCCACTTTTCTATTCGAAGAAGTATTCGCTGAACCGGATTCCGGTTGTCTTGGATCCGGTGGAATGCGAGTCTTCAGGCTTCTCCGCTCTTTGAGCGGGAGCATCTTTGGGCCTGCTGCTGAACCGTCCGCCGTTCTGATTCGGATCGCTCGCTTTGGGTGGAGCATCCGAACCGGATGTAAATATGGGCATTTGGCTCATCCGGAGACCGCACTGCTCCTTACCTTCCTTCGGTTTTGCCAGGGGGGGGATTCGTTCCGCATTTTTGGAGCCGTTTTGATCTGTGGGCAATCGGGATTCGGAGCCTCCCGACAGGTCTTCGCGCGGTTCGAACACCAATCCGTGCTCGGGGATCATTCGATAAGGCCAGATTGGGAAGGGTGGACTGAGGGCGAGGACCTTCCGGAACCGGAATTCGAACCGTGTTGGGACCTCGGGATCACGCTCCTCAACGACGTCGAGCTCGAAAGAGCCGATGACGCGCTGTTCAATGGCCTGCCGCACCTGATGGGCCGCTCGGGAGGCCGGCATGGGGAGTGTCATCAGCGTGGTTACACCGAGCTGCTCCAGGGCGCGGATCAAATTGTCGACCAAGGCCGGGATATGCTCCAGCCCAGTCCCTGTCAACCACGGGGTGACCGGATCGAGCACGAGGCGTTGGCAATCGAACCGATGGATCAATTCCCCCATACTGCGAAAGCCTTCCGCGGGATTGAAGGGTATTCCGGATGGCGGATGGTATTCGAGGATGGTCAGGCTTTCATCATTGAGAAACGGAAGGAGGTCGAATCCTGCGTGCTCTGCACGGATCAGGGTATTCTCTTTGTTCTCCTCGGTCACGTGCAGGCAGACCTCCCCCTTTTGGAGTCCGGCGTTCAGGAAGTGGAAAGCCATCGTTGTCTTTCCGCAATTCTTGGGCCCCGTCAGGAGATAAGCCCGCCCCTGATAGAACCCATCCAGGGTTTTATCTATGGGAAGCAGTCCTGTTTGTTGTCGTTCGAGCATGTCTCCTCCGCTTCCGGGATGAATGAAAAGGGCGCAGTGGTGTCCCAGAATCAAAGCTCCAGATCCGTATACCAGGGACATCCGCTCAGGTCTGCTCCTAGCGAAAGTGCAGACAGGGTCGGTAGCGGGGGGGAATCGGAACATGAATATAGACTGCGGGAGGCCTCCCTCCCACTTGCGTGTGACATCGAATCATCCCCCCCCTATTGCATCGGCGCCCATGCAGAGTGCTGTGGCCCAGGCGTCCATGCTGACCTGAATTTACGAGTAATATGCCTGACGTGTCAAGGTTTTGCTTTGCCCCCTAAACGGGAAATCAGCAGATTCTCAAACGTCACGCAGGGTCCATCAACGGATAGGACACACCTAGGCTTTGCCTGGTCCCTACTTTACCAGCAGGCCCGGACCATGCAACTCAGCCCTCCGGAGTTAATCGCGCCTCCGTTTGGCATCCCGAATCGCGAAAGGCGGGCCAGGCTCGAGAATCGGCGGGATCCAATTCATCTTAACGTGAGGGCGGATGCTGGTCTCCTTGGTCAGGGCGCTGCTTCGTCACCCTCTGAGGCGAGCCATTTTTGGAAAAATTCCCATGTCTGCCGTCCGCTGAACTCGTGGTCGCCACTGAAGATATCGGCGGTAAAACGCTCTGGCGCGCCGAGCAGGCCATACAGCTCTTGGAGGTTCTCGACGATTCTGCGGCTGGCGCCGATCGGGAATTCCGTGTCTCTGGTCCCGCTCTCCATCAGCAGGGGGCGTGGAGCGATCAGGCCGGCGAGATCCAGCATTTCGATCTGTTTGCCGAGGCCGGCCACGAAGTGGTCGACAGACTGGTGCATTGCGAGGATGGAGCGTCGGAATTCGTTCAGGAAACCGCTGATGCAGGCCGCCTTGATGCGGGGGTCGACACCGGCGACAAGCGAGGCGATGAAACCGCCGCAGGAGATGCCGACCACGCCGATATGATCGGATTGGATCTCTTCCATCTTCTCCATCAGATCGAGCATCCTCAGGGCGTCGAACAGCCGGAGGCCGGCCATGGTGCGCCCTAGGTGGGTCAGGTACATGGAGGGGTGCTGACTGCTGTCCGAGGAGCCTGGGATCGTCTTTTCAAAATCGAAGTCCCTGCGTCGGCCGAACCCGAACTGATCAGGAACCACAGCGACGAACCCCGCCTGTACCGCCTGGATCGCAAAATCTTTTTGGTAGCCGGGGTCTTCTCCCTCCCGCGGGTTCCCGTCTTCGAGCAGGCCACAGATCTCGTTCATGCCGTAGCCCCTACCGTGGAGGCAGAGAATGCCCGGTGCGGGCCCATCATGATCCTTCGGCGTCAGGACAAAGAAGGGCACCCAAAGGTCCGGAGCCGTCTCCACTTCATAGTAGAGCCGCCAATAATCGCCACAATCGGCGCGTTCGCGCCGCTTGGGCTTCATCGGCTGCTGGGCGTATTCGGGTGCCAAAATCTCGTGGAGCAGCTTCCGCGTCTCCTTCTGCCACTGTTCGAACGCACCATCGCGTGGATTGGGCATCGGACGCTGCCGTGCCTCCTCGTTGTAAAGGCGGTTCAAAAACGGAAGGGGTTGAAATCTTCGGCTGGCAGAATCAGCACGCAGGTGAGGTTTGGTTGCCATGGCTGGGAAACCTCAGGATTGGTCGAGGCATACACATCTGTTTTAAATCAAGTCCTGAAAAGGGGATCTACAGGCCTTCCTACATTCTTCATAAATACTGAAGTTCCCTAATTTAGGCAAGGATTTCTGTCAATTAAGCCCCATCACCTCTGCGACGACGGCCGGATCGGAGAGGTCCGCCAGGGCGTGGTCCGCCCCGGCTTCAAGGAGTTGTGCGGGGGAAAAGCTGCCGGTTCCGACTCCGAGGGTCCGTCCTCCAAAGGCGCGTCCACAGGCGATGTCCCAAGGCGTATCGCCGATCACCCAGCACTGCTCCAGCCTGATCGTCGCCCCGGTCGTGGCGACGGCGCGTTTGATTGCAATGGGACCGAGCAGGTTCCGGTCTCCATGATCACTGCCGTAAGCGCCGCGGCGAAAGAAATCCAGCAGTCCGAACGCCATGAGTTTCGCGTTGGCCCCCGCTTCGATGTTGCCGGTCAGAATGCTCAGGTAGACATCTGGGGCCGCGACCAGGCGTTGGAGCAGCGCGGGAATGCCGGGGCAGAGCCGACCGCGGTCGGACATGTCATGCAAGCGGTGAGCAAGGTGTACCTCGTACGAGGAAAAAAAACGGTGCTCCAGTCCGTTCGAATCATCCAGTCCGTGCTTGGAACGGATCTTTCCCCAGATGATGGGATCGGTCTGACCATGGAATGCGATTTCCTCCAGGGTGTCCTCAATGCCGGTGACCTCGCGCAACGCGTCCGAAAAGGCCAAGCGCCCGCTCGGTGCGGCTTGCAGTAGTGTCCCGTCAATATCGAACAGCAGTACCTTCATGCATCTCCTCGTTTCCGGTTGGCTCGTCGGGCTTCGAGTACTATCAACGATCGCGGACGGAATTTCATGCTAGCGCTTGTCCGAAACCTCATGGAGCCCCAACGGAAGGTTGCTGGTTCCGGATGGGGAGGACTCCCGCAGAGAACGCAGAGGGCGCGGAGGTTGATTGGGAGGGGGGAATGCGGCTCCATTGGAGGAATTTTCAGCAACTGCCTTGGTCTGCTGAAACGGGATTTCCAAGAAATTCCCCAACAACATGGCCGGCGCAAAAGATCAACCGCCAAGACGCCAAGGACGCCAAGAAAGAAAAGATGAGATACGGAACCGGCC
>ENA-UOOH01002554-UOOH01002554.1-fermentation-metagenome-genome-assembly--contig:-NODE-2554-length-15414-cov-4.605899_pt1 | contig 15414 bp, 12 predicted proteins | sample MGYA00245778_ERZ724025 | MGnify/ENA primary metagenome ERZ724025 (study PRJEB28704, sample SAMN03018313) | fermentation metagenome | biome: anthropogenic terrestrial biome; feature: soil; material... | reverse complement strand
CAGTCCAGTGCAGAAAAAACCTGCGTTTTTTTGCTTGTCTTGCCTTTATATATAATCTTTCCATGGAGGAACTACCTCAAGCGAATGATTCTCTTGACCAAAGCTTTAAAGTTCTTTCTATGGATGTTCATGGTTTTCCTATTGGTTTTCTGGATGTTTTGCTCCCATGTGGGACATATGGTTTCAGTTATGTCTTTAAGGGAGAAGAAGAAATAATCTGTGACTCTATAGAGAGGTTTCAACAATTTGAACCCCTTATGCAGCAGTCCGATAGGGGAGTGCAGCTTACCGATCAATGTCTCAGATTTGTTCAGTCTCTGTATGAGTCCCTTACGGAATTAATGGAATTTAATCAGGTAGTGGATCAATTTATCCGTTGCACTTCCGCCTTTTACTGGTTACTCAAAGAAACATATCCCATTGCTAGAAACCCAAAGGTAAAGGTTTTGGCAGAGGGTATCCGACATTATCAGGAAATAAAAGCATCCCACATATCATTAACCGAATTCTCTCTGGAGCAGTTTGAAGTTTGTCTGAATCATTTTCCACCAACAACAGGTGAGCAGAGGTATGATCTTAATACTGGAAGATATATCAGTGCATTGATGAATATGCGGGAAGATTTGCGAAATAGTTTCTTTAAAGAAGATTCCAGCGTGATGATATATCATTGCATGGAAGCATCAAAAACCATACAACAATTCGGGGAATATCTAAAAAATGAAATGGAGTATTCCAGTCAACTGTTGCACCGTGTATTTTGTAACACCGAGGATGGGCTTATTACGGAGTTGCTCAGAGCCTTTGTGGAAATCAGTCAAAACGACGCCGATACAGCAGAGGTTCTTAATTTCATTGATCATATATCAGACAAATTCAAGAGTATAGTCACATGGTTTGAAGAAAAACATGAGTCCAGTTTGGGCATTAACTTAAATAAACTCAGTATTCTTCTGGAGAATTTAAAACCTGCAAATCAGCGGTCTGTTGAAGAGAGCGTATCTGGGCAGGAAGATGTTTCATATGAATTTATTGGAAGCATGAACAGAATTCTGGAGTTCTCAGGGATTGAAGCACAGAAAAAAGAGTTTTTCAAAAACTTTATAGAGCATTATAAACAGGATAGACCTAGAATTGAACAAATTCCTAAAGAAACCAAACGGAAAGTCAACGATATTTTCTTTGAGCTTTATGAGGCGGTACTGATCAGGTTCATAAAAGAAGAACCCAAGGATAAAGTACTGGACATGTTCTTGTTATATGGCTTTGTAGACAGTGACCTGCTGTTGCCCCAGCAGGTTCGTGGTCTTTACAACCTCATGCATCAATATGATCGGGAGGGAAACATATATTCCATAAAAAGCTGGCTTACACAGGTTTTATCTAGGGAAAAATCACCATCAGTCAATGAGCTTGGAATACCCTATGCACAATGCATCAAAGAGGTGAAATATAGAAATACGCAGGATACTGGTTTGAATACCGGGGAGCACAGGCTCCATTATGAAATCACGAATATGTTTCGGACAAATCACAGGGTATGCAGCGGTCATTCCAGTACCTATTTTCCGGTTCTCCATGACGATATGCTTCCGGAAGATATACAGCGGGTTGCAGTAACACCAAAAAGAATCAGAGAATCCCTACAGGAGATTCTGGAAAAAGATTATTCAGCTTTTCACCGGGAAGTGTTTTATTCGGGCGACAATGAAGTCTTTCAAAAGGAAATTATCATGAAGCAGGTACTTCCAGAAATTATTCTATTGCCTGTTGTGGGAACTCGAGGGATTATGTGGCAGGAAATTTCTGGCCCGAGCAAGTCTTCTCCGGGAAGATTTATTATTCCCATGCTCACGTCGGAAGACCTCACTCTGATGCTGATAAAGATTGTAGGGCAGTTCCGCTGGGAGTTATGCAGGTCTATTATGGGTGTGAGATGGAATGATGTTTCTTATAATTGTTTGACCTCCACTTATTCAGATTATATAGAAAACTACAAAAAGAATAAGAACCTGACTCCGGATATGAAAGAGTGGGTCCGGACGCAAACAAAAAGATACAAGAATAACCTGAGGAATATATTTGCCTCAGATTATGAAATGTGGTTGCGCTATGAATATCAGGGAATGCGAAAGCTCAATAAAGAAGTTCGGGCTATCCTACATCAATTCTGTCCTTTCCAGCGTTCAAAAAGAGAGGAATTCATGAAACAACCTGCTCTTACAGATATAGTTATCCGGTATGAGAATGAAAGAAAAAAGGTTGTAAGGGAAATTGAAACCCGGTATGCTTATTATGTCAAGCGTGGCCACGCTCTTGAGCCTGAACTGGAAGAACATCTCAGATTACTGAAAGAAATGTAATAAAAAACATAAAGTCAAATTTCTGCGAAATTCCGTGTGGAAAGGTTCTGTTCAATTTGCACCTAATACTCTGTAAATTTTAAAAAATTGAATAAATATCCTTCAATGTTATCTTGAACGACAGCGAAGGATCTTTTTCTTGTTAGGATACTTTTTTGCACGCAAAATGATAACAAGCAGTCGTTACAGGATAGAGTAATAGGATAGATCATAGTTTCAGATTTTTCTTTAAAAAGGATTGAATTCGTTTCTGAAAAGGTTTATAATATTCATGTAAACGATTACATAAACATGCAATATACTTATACATAAAATCTGATATTATAAGTGTAATGCTTTACAAGGAGAATGGATTTGTCAACTATTAATGATGTAGCGGCTATGGCCGGCGTTTCAGTAGCCACAGTATCCAGATTCATCAACGGCAGTTCTAAGGTGTCGCCTGAAGCCTGTGAAAAGGTAACGAAAGCAATAAAGGAACTAAATTATCGTCCCAATCTTTTAGGTAGGGATCTTCGACGAACAAAGTCGCAAAGAATTTTAGTACTTCTTCCCAGTATATCCAATCCCTTTTATTCAGAAATTGTGAAAGGAATAGAAGACATTGCGAACCGAAATGGTTTTAGCATTATGCTTTGCAATACCGATTCGGATATCAAGCGGGAGAAAAAATATATAAAAATGCTTAAGAGTCGTCTGGCAGACGGTGTCATACTGATGGCCTCAGAAATGACCTGTGAAGAATTAACCGAATTATCTCTGGAAGTTCCCATGGTTCAATGCTGCGAGTATAAAGAAGGCGTTCCGGTTCCACATGTATCCATCGATAATGAAAAAGCTGCCTATAAGGCGGTGAAGCATTTAATCAGCCTGGGACATACCCGCATTGGGTTTATTGGAGCAGACAACCAATTTCTTTCTTCCAGTTTAAGAAAGAAAGGGTTTTTGCGGGCTTTATCCGAAGAAGGAATTGCGCATGAGCCTGCTTATTCTTGCTATGGAAACTATGGCTATAAGAGTGGTTACCGGATGCTGAAGCGTTTATTAAGCCTCGAGAATAAGCCCACTGCGGTTTTCTGCATTTCTGATTTGGTGGCAATTGGTGCCGTACGATCTGCCATGGAAGAAAAGATGCGAGTCCCGGAAGATCTTGCGGTCTGTGGTTTCGATAATATTCATTTCTCATGGATGTTCCAACCTTCCATTACAACTATTTCACAGCCAATGTATGATTTGGGCTGCACAGCCATGGATGTACTGATGGGTAGTGTTGAGGGCAAGGATATGGATGTAGTGCAGTATTTTCTGGAACATGAATTGGTTATACGGGAGTCTACAGTAAAATAAGTAATTAATATTAAAAATAATCCGAAGGAGAGATGGTGTAATGGAAATTAAGGTGACAGTGTGGAATGAATTCAGACATGAGAAAGAAGAAGGTCCGGTGAAAGAAGTGTATCCACAAGGGATTCATATGGCTATAAAAGCCTTTTTGGATACTACAGGTGGGCTTGAGGTGAAAACAGCAACATTGGATGAGCCCGAACATGGCCTGACGGACGAAGTTCTGGAGAATACGGATGTATTAATCTGGTGGGGACATAGGGCTCATGGTGAAGTTCGGGATGATATCGTAGATAAAGTTCAAAAAAGGATCTTAAAAGGAATGGGTCTTATTGTGCTCCATTCGGGTCATCATTCCAAGATATTTAAAAGATTGATGGGCACAAGCTGCAATTTGAAATGGCGTGAGATGAATGAACGTGAAAGGCTTTGGGTTGTAGATCCCGGCCATCCTATTGCCAAAGGGATCGGTGAGTATATTGAATTGAACAGGGAAGAAATGTATGGTGAGTTCTTTGATATACCTACCCCGGACGCATTGGTGTTTATCGGATGGTTCCAAGGCGGAGAGGTTTTTCGAAGCGGATGTTGTTACCACCGTGGATACGGGAAAGTATTCTATTTTCAGCCTAGACATGAGTCGTTTCCGATTTATCACCAAAAGGATATTCAGAGAGTCATCGCAAATGCAGTGCAATGGGCAAGCCCAATCAAGCAAGTTGAAAAATTATATTGCCCGAATGTGGTAGAGCCTCTGGAAAAGATTTAAGGATAAAGGATTATCAGTCGTTATCGGAAACCACATAGAAAATAGTATGCCAAACAAAGAATATAAAACACTTTATTTATGAGAGGAGTAGTTGGAATGATTGGAATTGGAGTAATTGGTTGTGGATCCATCTCTATCAGAAGGCACATTCCCGAATATGATTCCCGCGAGGATTGCAGGTTGGTTGGATATTATGATCCAATCGTGGAACGTGCACAAAAGATGGCGGATCAATATGGCGGAAAAGTGTTCGAGACTTTGGAGGATTTATTGGGGGATAAAGATATTGATGCCGTTAGTGTCTGCACATCGAACAAGTACCATGCCCCCGTTACATTAGCTGCGCTAAAGGCTGGAAAGCATGTATTGTGTGAAAAGCCCATGGCAACCTCTGCTGAGGCAGCTCAAGCCATGATTGATACAGCCCGTAAAGAGGGGAAATTCTTAATGATAGGGCATAATCAAAGGTTGGCTCCTGCACATATTCGGGCCAGAGAGATTTTGCAAACCGGTGAATTGGGTCGAATTCTAACCTTTAGAACCACTTTCGGCCATGGCGGCCCTGAGTATTGGAGTCAGGACATGGGCAGGCATACGTGGTTCTTTAAATATGACGATGCGTTTATTGGAGCAATGGGGGATCTGGGAGTTCATAAGGCCGACTTGATCCGCTGGCTCATTCAAGACGAGATAGTGGAAGCGAAAGCTTATGTAACCACACTGGATAAAACCAATGATAAGGATGAACCCATTGAAGTGGATGATAATGCCGTATGTGTTTTGAAATCTAAAAAAGGTATTTACGGAACTCTTACAGCAAGCTGGACTTATTATGGTGCTGAGGACAACAGCACAGTCCTGTACTGCTCCAATGGTGTAATGAAGATTTATGACAATCCGGAGTTTCCGATTGAAGTAACTAAAAAGAATCGGGAAAAGGTGTTTTATAAAGTAGGGAAAATCCAGACCAATGATAATCAATCCGGGTCGGGCGTAATTGATATGTTTGCAGATGCAATCAACAACGGGAAAGAGCCTGAAATTAGTGGAGAAGAAGGGTTTGCAGCTTTACGTATTGTACTGGCTTGCCTGGAATCAGCTAAAACAGGCAGAGAAGTTATAGTTAAAGGAGGCGAGTAGCATGCCATTGCGCTATGGATGTGTTGGAGCCGGGGGAATTGCCAGAGGAAAACACATAAAGGGATATCAGAAACTTAAGGATATAGAATTTGTCGCAGTATGTGACAGTAATGAAAAATTCGCACAGGAAGTGGCTGGGGAGTTTGGGTTTAAAACATATTACCGTGACTACAATGAGATGATTGAGAATGAGAAATTGGACTTTATCAGCATTTGTACACCTAACTTTCTGCATTATCCGGTAGCAACCCTGGCTCTTAATAAGGGAATTCACGTGCATTGCGAAAAGCCCATTGCACTGAATGCTTTTGAAGCACAGCAGATGGTTGATGCAAAAAACAGGACAGGTAAAAAGCTGATGATAGCTTTAAACAACCGATTTACAAACCATGCCTGGTTTGTGAAAAAATATGCAGACGAAGGCCTTTTTGGAGAAATCTATCATGTGCGTTGTGGATGGAAGCGTCAGCGTGGCATACCCGGAAAGGGCGGTTGGTTTACGAATAAAGCTTTGTCCGGTGGCGGTCCGCTCATTGACCTGGGCGTGCATTTTATGGATTTGGCAATGTTCTTTATGGGATACCCTAATCCGGTTTCTGTTACAGGTGCAACCTACGCCATGTTTGGAGAAAACAAATGTATAAATTCATCCGGATGGGGAATGACAGGAGACGAAAGTGGAATAATGGATGTAGAAGATATGGCTGTAGGATTTGTTCGTCTTGATAATGGAGCTACATTGGATCTGGAATTCAGTTGGGCATCCAATATTGAGAAGGAAGAGAATTTTTATGAAATCCGGGGAACAAAAGGTGGTGCAATATTTCGGCATGGCGAATTAAAAATTGTCACAGAGCAGATCTCCACCGTTGTAGAGGTACAGCCAAACCTGCATTTCAAGAGTCCTGTCGATGAATTCGAACACTTTATCGATTGTATCCAGAATAATAAGGAACCTTTGGCAAAACCGGAAGAGGCAGTAAAACTAATGAAAATTATTGATGGGTTTTATCAATCGGCTGAAACAAAAAAAGAAATCAAATTATAGGAGGAGCTTTATTATGAGTTTTTTAGAAAAGGTAAGCCTACAACTATACACGGTCAGGGATGAAGCAGAAAAAGATTTTTTGGGAACACTTGAAAAGGTAGCCGCAATGGGCTACAAAGGGGTTGAATTTGCAGGGTTCTTCAATACGGAGGCCAGTGATTTAAAAGCTGCCCTGGAAAGACTTTCTCTGACACCTGTTGCAAGCCATACGTCAGTTCAGCTTTTACGAGAGGATTTGGATAACGTTATTGCTTATAATAAGGCCATTGGAACGAAGTACATCGTTTGCCCCTTTGCAAAGATAGAAACCCTGGAAGATATCAAGAGCATGGCGGAGTTATTGAACACAATTGCTCCGAAGATAAGCAAGGCAGGAATGGGGATTGGTTACCATAATCATAGTCATGAACTGAAGATATACGATGGAGAATATGGTCTGGATATTCTAATGAATCTTACGAAAGAGGCTGGAGTTTTTCCACAGATCGATGTATTCTGGGTTGAATTTGCAGGGCTTAATCCTATCGAATACATCTCAAAGTATCCAAAACGATGTGATGTAATCCATCTTAAAGATATGAAAGTTAAAGGAGAACGCGCATTCGCTGAAGTAGGAAGTGGTATTTTGGATATGAAAGGCATTATTCAAAAAGGTCTGGAGATGGGAGCTCTGTATTTTACTGTAGAGCAGGATCAAACCGACATGCCTACTCTGGAGTCCAGTAAAATCAGTTTCCAAAACTTAAAGGCGATAGCACAGCAGATGGGCATATAATTTATGGTTGCAACCTTTTGTAATACGTAAATGCTTAAATATACTTTATGGTCTGTACATCTTGAAATACAGGGATGCAGGCCATAAAGATGAAAGCAAAAATCAAAGTATAATGAGGAGGAAGATTATGAAACTTGGTGTATTTACTGTTCTTTTATCAGCAAAAGGGCTTGAAGAAAGCCTGGCCTATCTGAAAGAATCGGGTGTACAGGCAGTAGAATTAGGAGCGGGAGGATATCCCGGTAAAGCCCATGTCAACCCGGATATACTCCTCTCAGATGAGGCTGCTATTACAGAACTTAAAGAATTATTGAAAAAATATGACATGGAAATTAGTGCAATCAGCTGTCATGGGAACCCGGTTCATCCACAAAAGGAGATAGCACGTTCTTTCCATGAAGATTTTGAAAAAGCGGTTCTGCTTGCTGAAAAATTAGGAGTTGACAGAATTGCCGGTTTTTCAGGATGTCCTGGAGATTCACCCAATTCACTCTATCCGAACTGGGTGACCTGCCCATGGCCGGACGATTTCCAGAAAGTGTTGGACTATCAATGGAATGAGGTTTTAATTCCCTACTGGAAAGCAACAGCAAAATTTGCTCAGGATCATGGGATCAGTAAGATTTGCTTGGAAATGCATCCTGGATTTTCGGTATATAACCCAGAGTCCCTTCTGAAACTGCGCGCAGCGGTGGGGGATATTATTGGTGCGAATTTTGACCCAAGCCATCTTTTCTGGCAGGGGATTGATCCGGTAGCGGCTATTCGCAAGTTGGGGAGCTCCATTTATCATTTTCACGCAAAAGATACCCGCATTGATACTTACAATACAGCTGTAAACGGTGTGCTGGATGTTAAGCACTATGGAGATGAACTGAACCGTTCATGGATTTTCAGGACAGTAGGATATGGTCACGACCAACAGGTGTGGAAGGACATGGTAAGCGCTCTTCGCATGGTAGGGTATGATTATGTTCTTTCCATTGAACATGAGGACAGCCTGATGTCAGTAAATGAGGGCCTTCAAAAAGCCATCAGTTTCCTGAAAGATGTCATGGTATTTGAAAAAACCGGTGGCATGTGGTGGGCATAAAAAATGGAGGGTCGAGTAAGCAGACGCAGTGATGTGCCTACTTATTTAACCCTTCGCTTTCTAATATATGCTGACACCTGTTCCAACAGGTACTTGATTGAAAAGCTCATTCACATCTTCATTATACATTCTGACGCATCCGTTAGAGGCTGCTGTACCTATAGATGCAGGGTTATTTGTGCCATGTATGCCATAATGCGGTTTTGATAACCCCATCCAACGGGTTCCAAAAGGTCCGCCTGGGTTAATCTGCTTGTTAATAATTGTAAAGTTTCCTTTGGGCGTAGGAGTTGTAGGTTTACCCGTTGCGACAGGATATACCTTGATAAACCTGCCTTCTCGATATAACGATAGAGTTTTAGCTGCAATACTAATTGAAATAAATACGGGAGAAGGTGCTGTTGGTATACAGATTACTTGACCCACATATAAGTTGTTTGGGTTAACCGCAGGGTTTGCATTCAACAGTTCCTGTACTGAGATATTAAATATTCTGGCAATGGTTAAGAATGTATCCCCCCGGCGGATAACAAAATAATTATATGTGGGGCAGGTGGGTTCCTCTGTTTTCTCATCCGTGACACAAATCACCTGACCTATATATAACCTTTCAGGCACAATATCCGGATTTGCCGAGAGTATTGCCTGTACGGTCGTATTAAATTTCCGGGCGATATTGGCCAATGTATCACCACTTTTTATTTCATAAGGTGATGTGCCAATGGGGCATGTAGTGGGTGGTTTTGGAATGCAGATCACCTGTCCGATAAACAATCTTTCAGGAGAAACCCCTGGATTAGCAGCAAGTATTGCCTGTACAGTGGTATTTGTTCTTCTGGCTATGGCGGCTATAGTGTCACCGCCTTGTATACTGTAGGAAGATGCACCATTTGGGCATGTAGTCAGTGGCTGCGGAATACAGATGACCTGCCCGACAAAGAGCCTTTCAGGAGCAATACCAGGATTGGCAGATAGTATCGCTTGCACAGTCGTATTTGTTCTTTGGGCTATGATAGCAAGGGTATCACCGCTTTGTATGATATAAGAAGTTGTACCTGTAGGACAGCTGGGTTGTGGAGGTTGAATTTGCGGGACACAAATTACCTGCCCTATGAAAAGTCTATCAGGAACAATATCAGGGTTTGCAGTAAGAATTGCCTGTACTGTTGTGCTAAACCTGCCGGCAATTGCATAAAGAGTATCTCCTCTTTGTATTGTGTAGGGGGCTGTACCGCTTGGGCACTGACTGTATATTTCCAACTCGGGCATATTATTCACCTTCTTAAAACTATTTTTTAACTATTCTCAAATAATGCTTATAACCGTACCAACGGGTACAAGATTAAACAGCTCGCTTACATTCTGATTGGACATAATGATGTTGTTGCCTGTAGCTACAACATCGATAAACTCCGGGGTGTTTGTGCCGCGTATTCCGAAACCGGCTTCCGATAAACCAATCCATCGTGCTCCCAATTCAACACCAGGATCAACCTGCTTGTTCAATACAGTGAAGGTTCCTCTTGGCACTGGACTGGATGGGTTTTCTGCAGCTATGACATATGTCCTGAAAACGCTTTCGCTTCGATTTACGATAAGCCTGCGTTCTCTTACGTTAATAGTGATTGTGACCGGAGAAGGAGCAACAGGTATACATAAAACCTGATCAACATATAAGTCATTGGGGTCAATTCCATAGTTTGAAGTTAAAAGCTGCTGCGGGCTAATATTGAAATACCCGGCAATCGATGCGAAACTATCTCCGGCTCTTACTACATAGTAGTTTGTAGTTGGGCACGAAGGATATTGTTGTATTCGTAATGGTACACAAATCTGTTCTCCAATCACCAAATAATTCGGATTTAAGCCGGGGTTTGCATTTAGAATGTCTTCTGCGGCACTGTTATACGCTCTCGCTATCCTGTTTAGTGTATCACCGGCTCTTATACGATAAGGAACAGAACCTGCCGGGCACTCTCCGTTTGAATTTAAAACTGGCATAAAAGTCACCTCAATAAAAAACTTACAATTACAGTTACACTATATTTTATTATGTTATGTTCATTGTGTTACGGGTTTTAGAGAACTATTTTGGTTTACATAATTTACTCCTTGAATTTCGGGTATATCTCCTGTAAGGTATAAAGGAGTATATAAAGGGGGATATCATCCGGTGGTATGTAGAAAAAACTTTAAAATAATTATTATTTCAATAATAGCTTGCTTGTTTGTCATGTCTATTATCTTTGCTCCAGGCACCTACGCAGCGGACAGATATAACATGTCATATGTTTATTTTGGTAGTTCAATTGATTATTATCAAAATGTAGAAAACACTAAGAATTCACTGCATGGAATATCTCCAAACTATTTCAACCTTCAGGATGACGGTAGTCTGGAACTAACACAGGCACTTGACACTTATTTTGTAAAAGAAATGCACAGGCAGGGAGTTAAAGTTGTGCCCTTTTTAAGCAACCACTGGGATAGGGAAAAGGGCATAAAAGCCTTACAGAACAGACATGAGCTTACGGATCAAATTGCAGATGCTGTCAGGGAGTATGACCTGGATGGTGTCAATGTAGATATAGAAAATGTGACCGAAACCGAACGGGAAATGTATACAGATTTTGTAAAATTTTTAAGGGACAAGCTCCCCGAAGGAAAGACTTTGGCGGTTGCAGTTGCACCGAACCCTTATGGAATAAAAACCGGATGGCAGGCTTCCTTTGATTATAACGGCCTGGCCCGATATAGCGATTACCTGATGATTATGGCTTATGATGAGAGTTATCCAGGAGGACCGGCAGGACCTGTAGCAAGCTATAATTTTGTGGAAAATACAATTAAAAAAGCGTTGACCGAAGTTCCAAAAGAAAAAATAGTACTCGGCATTCCTTTTTACGGAAGGTATTGGAAGAATGGTGCTGCCAAGGGAGGAAACGGTTTGAGTAACACAACCGTGGAAGAACTCATACGCAATTACAACGGTAAGGTTACTTTTGATGCTGTGAGTAAATCGCCAAAAGCGGTAATCACCATCGGCAGTAAAGATGTCAAGCCAACTATTTTCAGCACAAAACTTACAGAGGGCACATATACAATATGGTATGAAAATGAGGCTTCGATAAAATATAAGCTGGAGCTTGTCAATAAATATGACCTCAAAGGTACCGGAAGCTGGAGTTTGGGGCAGGAAACGCAGAACACCTGGAATTATTATGGAATGTGGCTTAATGGCCTTTACTATAAAGATGTGCAAAACCATTGGGCAAAGGAATCCATAATTTCCATGGCAGAAAAAGGGTGGATGACGGGAGTATCCGAGAGTACATTTGCTTCCGATTATCCTTTATCCAGAGCTGAAGCTGCGGTTATTCTGGTAAGGGCATTTGGCCTTACTGAGATATATGGAAAAAGCGTGAGTTTTAAAGATATTTCGAATCACTGGGCCAAAAAAGAAATCCTGATAGCTGCCCAAAATGATATCGTATTAGGCACAGGAGATGGGAAGTATTCTCCAAACCAGCTTTTAACGAGGCAGGAAATGGCTGTAATGCTCGATAGGATACTGAACAGCCTGAAAGACGCGAATTATGCATGGAATCCATATAAAGACGTCAGTAAAAGCAAAAACTCCTGGTCTTATAATTCTATAATGAAGCTTACGCACTATAGCATCTTCACAGGGAATCCCAATGGAACTTTCAGCCCCAGGGAAATCACCACAAGAGCTCAGATGGCAGTGCTTATGGACAGGGTTTCAGCCTATATTAACGGTGATGGAAGTGTATTGGCAGGAAAGTAAATAGAGATAAGCTGTAAAACCCCTATTATAATGTTTAGGGGTTATTTTTTTATGCATTTATGATAAAATGAGAGTGGTAATCAGCTTTATGATAGATTGACTAAAAGAGTTTACTTTTGCTATACAGTAAGCCACAAACGTGATAAAAGAGGATGGAACTACATAAAAGAAAAGGGGCAAAGGCATGGATAAAATGATTTTAATCGATTTGGAAACACAGAGCTTTAGTGTAAGCTCAGGAATATATGAAGTGGCCTGTATGGTTATTGAAAATTATCAGGTGGTAGATGAGCTCTACTTGGGCAAAAAGATTGAGGGTTATAGAGGCGAAACGAAATATGGTTTCGGATTTTATAACATCTGTGAAGATAGCGAATGTGTTGAAATATTTAAAAGCTTTATAAACAAGTATAAGTATCCGTTGGTTGCTCACAATTGCCCATTTGATAGAAAATTTCTGCTGTATTATCAGTGGATAGAAGAGGATTATCCTGCATATTGCTCTATGAGGGCCATTAAAAAGGCGGTTACAACTCTTAGGAGCTACTCTTTACATAATCTTGTAAATCATTATGCTATTGCGGATGAAGTAGAACATACAGCCATGTCTGATACCCTGCAATTATATGGTTTATTATCAATTATCAAGCCCAACACATGGGTTCCTGTGGGTAGTAAGCCAATCAATAAAAGGTGGACCAATAGAACAGGATAAAAGAACATTAACAAAGCATAAAGGACGCCAGAAAAACAAGGAGTGCGCTCTGTAAGTCAGGTATGCAGATTTTCAATTCATTTTTTTGTTCAAAATCTGCAAAATAACGGCGAATATGAAGTGCCGTACCTAGCGGAACGGCACACAAGCTCGCACTCTATACTCTGGTTATTTAACGTTTTTTGCAGGAGAATGTGCAGAAAAATGAACGACATGATGCATGTGTGACTTTTTGAGCGCACACCGGTTACTTATTGAATAATTCTTCTACCTGTGTAATAAGTATTTGCATAATATCCAGACATAATTGTCGATACCTTTACCACATCCCCCGTTGAAGGCGCGTGTACAAATTCACCATTACCCACATATATTCCTACATGATGTACATTTTTTCCGTCTCTTGCGAAGAATACCAGATCTCCATATATCAAATCTTCTTTTGGAATATACGTTCCAACTTTTGCCTGATCTCTGGATACTCTGGGTAATGATATACCCATCTTTCCGAACAGGGAATAAACCAAGCCGGAACAGTCATAGCTGTCCGGACCGGTTCCGGCCCATTGATACGGTTTACCCATCTCCTTGGAAATGAGGCTTTTCAACATATCAAACTTTAGGTTTAGCGTATCTCCCCGTGATATAGTAGGATTTTCGCTGTTGATTTTTCCAATCTCGTGGTGAACAGGTATTTCTTTGTTTTCTGAAAGAGAGAACCGCTCGTATACTCTTTTCACAAGAGCAATGGCTTCTTCCCGGGAAGTATCTCTTTCCGGATTAAATTGATTGTCACCAACACCACTGATAACGCCTTCTTGATGCAAATAGGCTACAGATTCCTGTGCCCATGATGATATGCTGTTTTGGTCAGAAAATATGTATTTATTTTTATTGGAAAGAGTATATTCCGGTTTTGCAACCTGTAAGGTGCGATATAGCATGACACTAACTTCTTCCCGAGTTGCTGTAAGATGAGGAGCAAATTTTCCACCACCTATACCATTTACAATTCCAAGGTTGTTGGCCGCAAGTACTTCTGGATTTTGTGTATCTGTAAAAGGGTTTTTATTCCCAGCCAAACTTTCATTACCACTTAGTGCCTGATATAATTTTACAGTAAGCTCGCTAAATTCTTCACGGGTGATACTGACCGTATAATTTCCCTGGAGTTCATCTGGCAGCAGATTGAATTCTTTCGCTTGTGCAATCTCTCTCTTTGCCCAATTACTTGGGATGCTTGCATTAATTTCCGTTGCGTAACTTTTGATTCCTGGCGTTAGCCAAATCATGAGAATGACAAGAGCTAAGCCAATTTTATGAAATGATTTCATCATTTGTAAACCACCTTTGTTTTTGCACCCAGTATTGAAGCGCTTTTTGTATAGAGCTTTTCCTATTTACATGGTAACACACATTTTTATTATGTAAACTTACATCATTCTATCAATTATGTTACAAAACAAAAAAAGGACGCAAAAAGCAAACTACTGATGAAGCAGTCGAGTTTTACTTTTTAGAAAAATATTGATACAATTATTTTCAGAAAGCAGAGAAAATAACAAAAACACATTGGCTTGGTAGTTTATATTATTCTGTTTTTTCAGGTTTATGGTACCATGAAATCACATCAGAATGGTGAATGCTTTCAGGAGGGGGTTTCAGTGCAAAGAATTTATAAAACGAAAAGGCTGGTTTTGAAAATATTGGACAAAACATTCGCAGAGTCTGTTTTGGATTACTATTCCAGGAACAAAGAATTTTTAAAGGAATGGGAACCCTTGAGGGAAGAGGTTTTTTACACAAAAGAATATCACGAAAAAAAGTTAACCGAGGATTTAATGAGCCTTGTAAAAGGGAACTTATTCAGGCTGTGGATTTTTATAAAAGGTAACGATAACAGAACAATAGGGAATGTAAGTTTCAACAACATAATAAGAGGGGCTTTTCTTTCATGTCACCTGGGTTATAAATTGGATAAAGACGAAATCAACAAGGGCTATATGACAGAGGCTGTTCAAAAAGGGATAGACATAGTTTTTTATGGACTTGGGTTACATAGAATTGAATCAAACATCATGCCTGAAAATATACGTTCATTAAGAGTGACTGAAAAATTAGGGTTTTATAACGAAGGGTTGGCAAAACAATATTTAAAGATCAACGGGAAATGGGAAGACCATATTCATATGGTGCTATTAAATGACATAAATTCATAACGAAGTTATTTTAGGTAGTTGTCGCTAGGAGTCTGCACGAAAAGTCCTGCACGCATCTTTCCGCCCAGTTGTCCGCGTATTCGCCTGCAAAAAAAGCGTTAAATATCCAGAGTATAGGGAGTGAGCTTGTGTGCCGTTCC
>ENA-UOOH01002553-UOOH01002553.1-fermentation-metagenome-genome-assembly--contig:-NODE-2553-length-15426-cov-5.318392_pt1 | contig 15426 bp, 11 predicted proteins | sample MGYA00245778_ERZ724025 | MGnify/ENA primary metagenome ERZ724025 (study PRJEB28704, sample SAMN03018313) | fermentation metagenome | biome: anthropogenic terrestrial biome; feature: soil; material... | reverse complement strand
CCGGGTCCGGATGGGGAGGTCAGGTTGAGAATGCGGCTACCTTTTCGAACGAACTCTAACAAGAGCCCGGAATCGTACCCGAACACAATGATACGGCGAGTACGAGTACGAGTACGAGGGGGTGCCGAACAGTCCGATCATTGTCGAAATCGAAATCGGTATCGGTATCGGTATCGATCCCTCCTCTGTATTGCGCCTGGCCCTCTCAGCACCACAACAGTACGGTTGGGCCACCCGGTTTCTCGTGCCCGAATCCCAGCCCGCGTCCTTTCGATACCGAGACCGATAGCGACCCCGACCCCGATCTTAATTCGCCGTTGACCTTATCGGACGAGCTCTAGCTCCCGATCCGACCGATCCGACCGATCCGACCGATCCTGGTCGAAATCGGAATCGATCCCTGCTCTGGTTGGCGCCCACCCCCTCTCGAATGCACTATTCCTCCTGTCCCGTGTCCGCACGCAAACTCGAGAGCCCGACGTAGTACTTGCAGTAGTGGTGGCCGTCGTTGAAAAGCGCACCCTCGCTCGGCTGACAACGGACCAGCACCGTCGCGCGCTTGGTGACCCGATTGACCATCCCGCGAACGGTCTGGCCTTTGTATTCAAAGCAGACCCGGCTGCCGACCCGCAAGCCCATGTCGTGCAGCTCCACCCGCGCCGACGCCAGCGAATGCGTCACCTCCGTATGACCAAACCATTCATAGGCAAGTCTGCGGAATCGATGGGCAGAACAGCTCGACCTGCCATACAACAGGAATTCGGCCAAATGGACCAGCTCATGCTCCAGAACCAACATCATGGCCGTCAAACGATCGCGCGCATAGATTCCGTTGATTTTAATGGGACCAGGCCTTAAGTCCGTAAAACTCCGCGCCAGGAGATAGGAAGAGACTTGGACATCGAACCTGCGGGGCCCCATCCGCGGTCCCGAAGCAAGTACCCGCCCTCCAGCTCGACTCAATCGGGGGTTTGCCGAGAATGCGACCGTATGGTTCCCAGCTTCGATCAGGGTCGATAAGGCGCCCTTGAAGACCATGCGCTCGTAGACCTCGAAAAGAAACGTCACGTAATCCCCAACGAGAAACATGCGTTCGTTACGGTCCAGCTCCGGGAATAGTTCGAGGTACCGGCCGGCCATTCGATCCCGCTCTAGAACCGCATGATCCGACCGCCTCAGTGAAAGCAAATACCGCCTGGCGGTTTCCGCCGATTCAAAATCGCGCTCTCCCTCCATCCTCTCCCTCCCCCTCGGGTAGCAGCAAGCATTCCATCGTCCCCCACCCATGGCCAATCTCTGCACCCGTCTCCGCCATTGGAAGCTCAATCCACAGATACAGAAAAGGGAAATCGAGGTCGGGGTCGCGATCGGAATCGATCTCCCCTCAACGGCTTGGCCTTCTCCATCACAAGGCCAGAAATTGTTTGCCTTACGCCCGATCGGATGCACAAGATGCCATGGGAGGTGCGATCCCCTCCGACCCATCTGCAAGCATTTTCAATAGCATCACATAAGGAGAATTACCATGTCCGAACCGTTTCGACTGAGTACCTGCCCACCTACGAACCGATTGCGCAACGCCCTTCCCAAGATCGGAATCCGTCCGATCATCGACGGGCGCAGAAAAGGCGTGCGCGAGTCGCTCGAAGATCAGACGATGAATATGGCACGGGCGGCCGCCAAACTGATTTCCGAAAACCTGCGCCACCCTTCCGGGCATCCGGTCGAATGCGTCATTGCCGATACCTGCATCGGCGGTGTCGCCGAGGCAACCCTGTGTGCTGAAAAATTCGCGCGTTCGGGGGTCGGTGTCTCCCTCTCAGTCACCCCATGCTGGTGCTACGGCACCGAAACCATGGACACCGATCCTTTGATCCCCAAGGCCGTCTGGGGATTCAACGGGACCGAGCGCCCGGGCGCCGTCTACCTGGCCGCCATGCTGGCCGGCTATACCCAAAAAGGCCTCCCCGCGTTCGGCATCTATGGACGCGATGTCCAGGATAACTCCGACACGACGATACCAGAGGATGTCAAGGAAAAAATCCTAAGGTTCGCACGGGCCGGGCTCGCCGTGGCACGCATGCGCGGCTCCTCTTACCTCGCCATCGGTTCGGTCTCCATGGGGATCGCCGGCTCTATCGTCAACCAGGACTTCCTTCAGGAATACCTCGGGATGCGCACCGAGTCGGTCGATATGTCCGAGATCACCCGCCGTATCGACGAGAACATCTTCGATCCGGAGGAGTTCAAGCGCGCCTTGGAATGGGTCCGGCGCAACTGTATTGAGGGGCCCGACAATAACCCGCCCGACTTGCGACGATCCAGGGAACAGCTCGATAAGGACTGGGAATTCGTCGTCAAGATGACCCTGATCTGCCGCGATCTGATGGTGGGCAATCCTCAGCTGGATGGGATTGGCTACGGTGAGGAGGCCCTCGGGCACAACGCCCTGGCAGCCGGATTCCAGGGGCAGCGCCAATGGACCGACCATTTTCCCAATGGCGACTTCATGGAGACCTTCCTCAATTCCTCTTTCGATTGGAACGGAATCCGCCAGCCCTACGTCATGGCGACCGAAAACGACAGTCTCAACGGTATCAGTATGCTCTTCGGCCACCTGCTGACCGGGACCTCCCAGATCTTTTCTGATGTGCGAACTTACTGGAGCCCCACGGCCATCGAACGAGTGACTGGCTGGAAACCGACCGGTATGGCCGAGAACGGGTTCATCCATCTGATCAATTCCGGCTCCACCACCATGGATGGCACCGGCAAGATGAAGCGCAACGGCAAACCGGCGATGAAGCCCTTCTGGGAGATCGCCCAGGAGGAGGTCAAGGCCTGCCTCGACGCGACCCTCTGGCGGCCAGGCTCCACCGGCTACTTCCGGGGCGGCGGCTTCTCCAGTGACTTCCTCACCGAGGGCGGAATGCCCGTGACGATGTCCCGTATCAACTTGGTCAAGGGCCTCGGACCGGTCATGCAGATCGCCGAAGGCTATACCATCGAGGTCCCGGATGCCGTCCACGACAAGCTCGATCTTCGGACCGACCCGACCTGGCCGACCACCTGGTTCGTGCCGCGCCTGACCGGGGAAGGCAACTTCCGGGATGTCTATTCGGTAATGGCCGCATGGGGTGCCAACCACGGAGCAATCAGCTTCGGACATATCGGTCCGGATCTGCTCGCACTCTGTTCCATGTTGCGCATTCCCGTCTGCATGCACAACATCCCCAGTGATCTGATCTACCGTCCGACCGCGTGGAACAGCTTCGGGTTGGATCCCGAAGGCAGCGACTTCCGCGCATGCCAAAACTTCGGTCCGATCTACGGCTGAGGCTTGGTCAGATCGCAAGTCACAAGACGCGCGCCGGAACCGGCGCGCGTTTTGTTTCCATCCATGTCTCGGCGGGTACACCCCTCCTCAATCCAGATGAAAAACCTCCGTAAGCTCGTCGGATACCGGGCTGTTGTCCGGATTGGAGGGCATCACCTCCACCATGTGTGCCCACCATCGGCGGCAAACCTCGGTTTCTGCAATCGCCGCCCAGCGGGCCTCGTCCTCAATCTCGACATAGGCGAAGAGCTGGTTTCGAGGTGGATCCAGGAAGATCGAGTAATTGGAAACCCCATGCGACTTGAGCACCTGCTCCAATTCCGGCCAGATGGGGTTGTGACGGCGACGATACTCACCATGCCGATCCGGGTTCACTTGCATACGAAACGCCTTGCGAATCACTGTGGCCCTCCCTCCGAAACACCCTGCCTCCCGCTGAACATCAAACCCCGTCAATCCAGTCCGACCGAGAAGAGGCAATCCAGATCATGCCTTGAATAAGCACGATAGGCCACCATCGATTCCGTTTCCCGAATCCCCTCCAACTGCACCATCTGATTGGTCACCAGTTCAGCCAGGTCCTCATTCTTCTGAACCCGCACCACCGCTACCAAATCAAATCGGCCGCCCACTGAGTAGACTTCCGAAATCCCATCCATGTCGGCTAACGCCTCCGCAATCTCGTTGATCTTCCGAGGCTCCACTTTCAACAACACAATCGAAGTCATCATGACACGTACACCCTTGTCCCTGATTCACCAATTAAAGACCATTACCGATCGATCATACATGACCCCCATCAGAGACTTCAAACCAAACTGCCCCCCGACCTGCGGTCTCGCCCTCAACCCCATCTTCCCCGAACCTTCAGGCCCTCGTGGCTGGAGGTCGCAAGAAAAGGTCGATGGCGAAGCAAGCTCGGGGATCGATTCCGATTTCGATTCCGATTTCGATCCCGATTTCGATTAACTCGATTAACTCGATTGACTCGACCCCGACCCCGATCTTGCTTTACCCTTGGGCGTTTTCAGACCGCCTCTAGCCGGCTGCATTCCCCCCACCGCTTTTCGCCACCTTTGGCCCTTCCAATCCCCGTCGGCCACTTCCCTTCCGGGTATCTTTTTCGCTTGACCCGAAGGGTGCCATTGATTCATGAATAAGAACCCCATAGGGGCCGCTTACACCCGGACTTCGGGAGAGAAACGGATCCCGCAACATCATCGTGGAGTTTCTGTAGGAGGGTGGAATGAAAAGGTATTGGATTCTTTGCAGCAGTCTTCTGCTCTGTATCAGTACAGGCTGGCTTCAAGCCGAGGTACAACCTGTGCTCGTCTTCCAGGACACATTCGACACGTCTCGCAACGACAACGATATCAACTTCGAAATGGGCGGGCGGCAATCCGGTACCGCGGCGCCGTTGTCCTATTCGGATACATCCGTCTACGAGGCCCTGACCCAGGTTAACAACGATGCCGCCCCCGGTTGGCTTTGGCTCCAACCGGATACCATCGAAAACCAGGCCTCCGTTTCCCCGCTCTACAACTTCAACCACATCGGCCCGTTCACCGTCGAGTTTGATGTCAACCCCGGTTTCGACGACGCGACCCACGCCTCCGGTGATTGGGCCGCCGTCATCATCGGCGCCAACGGTCCCAATACCTTCGTCAATGCATCGAACGGCATCGGAATCCTGTTCCGAAACAACGGGCAAATCCAGGTCTTCAATCGCAACGTTTCCGCCTATGGCGGAGACGGCGGAATCGACGGCGGGATGCCCCGCGACGGGTTCCACGTCGCCATCGAAGTCGATCTGACCGATTTCCTCGGACAATCTCCAGCCACCGTCCGGATGTTTATCGACGGCGTCCAGGCCGACATCAACCAGGACAACGGCCCCGAACTCGTTCTCGCCAACGGGCTGACCTCCAACTACATCACCCTGATGGGCTATGCCGAAGCCGGCAACACATGGACACACCTTTTCGATAACCTGAAAATCACCGGTATCCCTTGCCTCGAAATCGGTCAGACCACGGCCGAGGTCATGCGCAACGAGACCACCAGCCCGATATCCGTCACCATTCCCGCCGGCCTCAATGCCACCGAAGCCGCACAGGTCGTGATCACAAGCAGTGCTCCCGGTGTCGCACGCCCGACCGGCGCCGGCGATGACGGGATCCTCACCCTGGAGTTCCCAGCAGGCGGTGCCACCACGCAAACCTTCACCGTGGACGGGGTAGGCCCCGGATCAGCCGTGCTCAATTTCTCAAGCCCCCAAGGTATCTGCGTCGCTCAAAACCTCGCCGTGATGGTTGCCTCCGGCATTCCCGTCCAGGAAATGCTCTTCCTCGATAATTACAACACCTCCGAGGAGAGCTGGGATATCAATTATGAAATCGATACCAACCGCCAGACCGGCTCGGTGACGCCTCTGGAATATACCGAGGCCGCCAATACCGCCGCTGGCGGATTCGACGACCTCTTCACAGCCGTGAACTCCTCCCTCGCCCCCGATGAGCTCTATGTCGTCGAGAGCTGGGTTGCACCCAATCACAACTTCGTGGAAGGCAACGCATTCAAAATTGAGTTCGATGTTCACCCCGGTTTCAATATTGGCTATTACGAAGAAACGGACTGGGCGGCCGTGGCATTCGGTGCCTCAACCCCGATCGGCGTGCTTCCCCCCAATCAGGGAATCGCCGTCCTCTTCCGCAACAACCTGCGCTATCAGGTCTTCGCTGGACCTACCATGGTCTTCGAAAGCCCGCTGGAGGAACCCCTCCCGATTCCGCCGTTCCATGTCGAGTTCGACGTGCAGGCATCAGACTTCGCAGGCGGCGGACCGACCGTCGTCAGCATGTACGTCAACGACACCCAATACCCGCTCACCGGAAGCGGAGCCGAGTTGATCAAGGCAGATGGAATCCAGGGTAACTATATCTCCCTGATCGGATACGGGGCGTTCCTGGACCACAGCTTCGATAACCTGGAAATCACCGCTGATGCTTGTATTCGAACCGGGGTGAGCAGCCTCCAGTTCGAGCCGGGCATCACGACCTATGAGATGGCTGTACAGATCCCGGCCGGGTCGAATCAGACCCAGGCGATTGATGTCACTCTGACCTGTGCCGATCCTGACGTGGTCACTTTGGCAGGCGCAACCGACGGTGTCCTGGAACTTACCTTCGCCGCCGGTGGACCCAGCACTCAAATGGTCACCGTCCAGGCCGTGGGCAAAGGGATCACCACGATCGGTCTCGACACCACGAGTGCCCTCTGTTTCAACCCGCCGATCGAGGTCTCCGTCCGCACCGGGCTGGTCCTCAATCCCAGTTTCGAGGTCGATCCCAGACCGGCCGCACCCGGCTACGGCACGATCTCCAATTGGGCCGGCGGTAACGGCATCAACAGCGGCGGTCCGTTCTCCGATAACGGCATCGTGCCCGATCGCAATCAGGTCGCTTTTATCCAGAACTCAGGAGCCCTCACACAAAATATCGTCGGGCTCGACCCCGGACAGCTGTACTGGTTGCAGTTCTTCTACAACACCCGCAATTGCTGCAATGTTCGAACCGTGGATGTGGCGGCCTCCTTTGACGGGAATGAGTTGATCTATATCCCGAACGTCCAACCGGTCGGCAGTGAGAGCCTCTATGAATTCCAGAATGTCGAGTTCAGCCCGGGCAGCGACTCCGGACTCCTCGCTCTGCAAACGGTGGTCACCGGCGACGGTACCGGCCTGTTTGACGCGGTCACGATCGTGAAACGCTCCGCCGAGGAGCTGGTCATCTCCAATCCAAGCTTCGAAGCGAGCGGTAACCCGCCCGCCCCGGGATATGTCCGTCCCGCACGCTTGGCTGGATGGGTCGGGACCAATAACTACGGAGTCAATCTCTCCGGCGCAGGCCCCTTCGCGGACAACGGTATCAACCCGGATCAGGATATGGTCGCGTTTCTGCAGAATGCAGGTTCCTCACTGAGCCAGACCGTGTACGGCCTGGTCCTCGGCGAGGAGTATACCCTCAGCTTCAGTGCAAACGCGCGGTTGGGGAACAGCCCCAACCTGCTCGTGACCCTCAACGGGACAACCCTCCTGGACGAGGTGCTGGTTCCGGTGGAAACAGGACCGTATACCACCTACAACATTCCCTTCACCGCGACCGAGCCCCAGGTGGTCCTCACCTTCGCACAGACCGCCGAAGGCGATCACACGGCCCTGATCGATGACGTGCGCATCTTCGGCGAACGCTCGCAGCTGCCTTGCATCTCGGTCGAGCCCACCAAGTTCGACGTCGCTGTCGGTCAGACAGGCAACCTCGTCACCGTCACGGTCCCCGAGGCGCTCACCGCGGTCTTCAACCCGGTGTATGTCACCGTCACGACAAGCGATATGGAGTTGCTGGTTCCGGATGGCGCGAATGATCAAGGCCAGCTCACTCTCGCCTTCCAGGCGGGCGGCGACCTTTCTCAGTCGTTCGATGTCTTGCCCTTGCAACGGGGAGCCTCGCAACTGACCTTCTCCAACCCGCATGGTGTCTGCTTCGTCAATACGACCGTGTCCTTCAACGCAACCAGGAACTATCTCTCCAATCCGAGCTTCCAGGAGAATGGTGTACCGGCGTGGCCCGGTTACGGGGATATCGCAGGCTGGGGCGGAACAGGCAACTCCGGCGTCAATAATGATGTGCCGGCATCCAGCCCATTCGCCGACAACGGCATCATCCCGGATCGGAACCAGGTGGCGTTCATCCAAACCGATAACGCGATCTTCCAAAATATCGGCGGGTTGATCCCCGGCGAGCAGTACTGGCTGCAGTTCGCATATAACAAGCGGAATGGCGAGTTCCAGAGCGATCTCACGGTCACCTATGACGACCAGACAATCATCGTTCTGCCCGATATTCAGCCTGTCGGCGGTCAGAACCCCTACTACCAAGCGGCGGCGACCTTCACCCCGAGTGCCGATTCCGGACAGCTGCGCTTCCAGAACGCAGTCACCGGTGACGCGACCGTGCTCCTGGATGCCGTGTCCATTACCAAGCGCGGCCCGGAACAGGTGATGATCATCAACCCATCCTTCGAGGCCAGCGGCACACCCCCGTTCCCGGGCGTGATCGGTCCGCAATTGATGGCCGGCTGGGCTGGCACCGGCTCCTATGGTGTGAACCTCTCTGGGATCGGGCCCTTCGCCGATAACGGACTCAATCCAGACCAGGAGCGAGTGCTCATCATGCAAGGCATCGCCTCCGTGTCGCAGACGATTGCAGGACTGACCGTGGGTGAGACCTATAACCTCTCCTACGCATACAACGCACGGAGCAATAACAGCCCCACCCTTCAGGTCACCCTGAATGGAGCGGTTGTGCAACAGGCGACCGTGAACCCCGTGGGTGGCGAGAACCCGTACCTGGTCAATCATCACACGTTCGTCGCAGATCAGGAGAGCGTGACCCTCACCTTCAGCCAGGTGGCCGAAGGCGATAACACAATCCTGATCGATGACGTTCAGATTGCCCTCGGCGCCGGCCCGATCGAGCTCATCCTCGATATCCAGAAAGGCACCGCTGCGGGATCCGTCGTCCTGTCCTGGCCTGCCGATGGCGGACAGTCCAAACTGCAACGCGCCGACGGCCCCAACGGCCCCTGGACCGATGTCACCGAGCCAGTCGTCGAGACCGGCGGGGTGATGAGCGTCACCCTCCAGACCGGCAACGCCGCCGCGTTCTTCAAACTCGTTCAGTAATCCAGGCTGAGGGCGTTACCGCCTGAACCCAAGCGAGGCCGGGGAACCCTTCCCCGGCCTCGCCCTTTTTCGTAACCCCTGACCGAACAACAACTCCGACGAAGAGGCCTGTCTGCTCGAGCATCATCCCAGCTGAACCAGGGATGACCCGTGGCATTCCAAGATGGACGTCCTCAAACCGCCTTCATAAATGGTTGAATCCTGGGTTGTTGGTGAATACAATTCGCACCATTCGTGGGGAAGATTACGCGCTCGACTATTGCAGGAGGCAATTCATGATCCAAACAGCGCGCGCAGAGGGATACTACATCCGCATCGAACTGCTGGATGTCTCACCACCTGTCTGGCGGACCATGAACGTCCCGTCAGGAATCAGGCTCGACGAATTCAGCGTTCTCCTCATGATCGCTATGGGCTGGGAGGGTTCACACCTGCATCAATTCAGGGCGGGTAAGCAGGTCATCGGACACTCCGACCAGAGTGATCACGAGGCCCACCTGAACGAGCAAGAGCTCTTCATCGAAGACCTCTTCCAAGAGGATATTTCCCCGATCATTTTTGAATACGACTTCGGCGATGGCTGGGAACACGAGATCACACTGCTCGGAGAGCTCTCCGCCGAGGACGATCTCCTCGTCGTCATCGACGGCGAACGCGCCTGCCCCCCTGAAGATTGCGGCGGCCCGTCCGGATACGACGACCTCGTTCAGATCCTCGCCAATCCCAATGACCCGGAATACGAGGAAATGCTCGACTGGTTGGGGGAGGATTTCGATCCGGAGGCCTTCGATATCGATCTGGTCAATGACCTGCTCGCCGGCCTGGCCGAAGAGGATTTCACCAGTTTCATCAAGAACAACGGCGAGGACGAAGAAGAACAAGATTACCAGAGCGACAGCGACTTCTTCTGAGCCCAATCCTCCGCCTATTCCATCCCGATCAAACCCTGAACGAGCGGAGGGTTGCCCTCCCATGGACACCCGCTCCTTCGATCAGGCCGCATCCCACCCGCAAAGATGACGGTTCGGTAATCTTGATGACAGGTTGTTGTCACCCTCGCCGTGCGATCGTGCCCTCAATGCGATTTCAGGCGGGGGCCCATGTTCGCACGACGACCAGACCCTATCTATTCTTTCCATCAAGACGCCCGTTTGAACTTGAATGAGCATCCTGCGACCGGAGGGCAGTGTGGGCCGCGATCCAAATCTTCCATCCACCCGAACGATCCCGGAAGAGTTCTACCTCTCTGTGATCGTTCCCGCCTGCAACGAAGCTGATTGCCTGCCCGCTCTGGTTGAGGCCTTGCTTCGGACCCTGCACCCGCTGCATCGGCAATTCGAAATCATCCTGGTCGACGACGCGAGCACCGATTCAACCGCCGCCGTCATCCATCAGCTTCACTCCCAATACCCGGAGGTCGTCGGCCTTTTCCACAAGGCAAACCACGGACAGAGCGCCGCTATCGTGTCGGCCTTGCACATCGCCCAGGGCCATATCGTCGTCACCATGGACGCCGATATGCAAAACCCGCCCGAGGAAATCCCGCGCTTACTCGCACACCTCACACCTGGCACCGACGCCGTATGCGGCGTGCGCTTGCATAGAAACGATCCCGCCATACGCAGATTCGCCTCGGTTGTCGCCAACAGATTCCGAAATCTTGTCACGGGTGTTCCAGTAGAGGACGCCGGCTGCGGCCTGCGCGTCATCCTCAGAAGCGCCACCACCGAACTCCCTGTCTTTAACGGACTGCATCGGTTCATGACCACCATCCTGAAACTGCAGGGGTTCAGGGTCAAGGAAGTCCCCATCGCCCACCAGCCCCGGCTGGCCGGGGCATCCAAATACGGAATCAATGATCGACTGTGGCGTGGAATCGCCGATTGCATCGCCATGCGCTGGTACGCGCGCCGGGTGATCCCCGTCCGCAGAGGAGACGATCAAGCATGAATCGCACCCTGGGCCGCTCCTCCTACCTGTTGCTGACCGGCATGTGGATGCTGCTTCTGGTCGGGATCAACACAATCCCCCTGGAGGACCATGAGGCTTATGTCCTCCAAACCACTGAACAGATGCGGCAATCCGACGATTGGATCGTCCCGGTCTTCAATAATGCTTTGCGCCTGGAAAAGCCGCCGCTCAATTATTGGGCGACCGGCCTGATTTCAGCCCTCGACCCCTTTCATGAACGGGTCCAGATTTGGCACGGCAGACTCGTCTCCCTGTTGGCCGCGCTCCTGATGCTCTGGGCGACGGCACGGACGGGAGCACTGTTTTACGGCCCCTCCGTCGGCATGCTCGCGGCATCCCTGTTAATGGGTATGCAGGGCTTCATCCATTTATCACATAACGCACGTCCGGATTTTCTCTATTCATGCCTGGGCCTCCTCCAAATCCTCGCATGGACGGAGGCATGGCACGCGCAGGATCGTTCCCTTCGACAATGGGTCGGAAGCCTCAGTGGGTGGTTGGCCGCCGGCTTGGCGGTCTTGTCCAAGGGTCCCCAACTCCCGGGCATGATCCTGCTCGGTTTTCTCATTTTCCTGGCTCGTCAGAAGCAATGGCAACGTGTCCGCTCCATCCTGCGGCCATTGTCGGGATCACTCCTGCTGCTGATCATTGTCCTGCCGTGGTGGACAATCCTGAATCACAGGCTCCATGCCATGGGCGCCGATGTTTCGGAGTCCCAATTGTCCGGATCGCTCCTGCTCGACGTGGCCAGTTGGTGGGAGGTCCTGAAAGTCTACTATCTCTATACATTATTCGCGCTCACCCTACCGGTCGGGACCCTCCTTCTGTGGTTACTGCCCCAGCTCAAACAACTGAATGACAACACGGATCGCTTTGGAGAACTCATGCTCATCGGTATGGGAACCATCCTCGTCGCCTTCACCCTGGGTGGGCAATACCGAAAGCATTACATCATCGCGCTGCTGCCGATCACCGCCCTCCTCCTCGCCCGCCTGCTGTCTCGATGCTCACCGCCGACCATCCGGCCTCGTCTCAAACCGCTGGTCTATGTGCCGGCAATAGCAGCCGGCTTAGCCTGCTTCGCGTTCATCGCATGGAAAGGATGCTACCCCGCCCTTCTCGGACTGCCCATCGGCGGAGTGTTGGTCCTCACCCTGCTGAAGCGGGAGCTCGGCACCCTCGAGCATCCGCAGCAGGCCGTGATCATACCGCTGCTCCCCTGGATCGTTTACACCGCTATCCTCACGATCGGCATCGATACGACCCTCCCCCTGAGCGGAAAGCGCGCGGAGATTCAGGAACTGGCCAACCATATCAACGAAAGACTCGAACCGAATGGAGAGTTCGTGGAGTGGCAATCCGCAACTCCAACCCTACCCTTCCTGATCCATCGGGATATTCCCTGGTTCAGCGATCCCAAGGCGTTCGTTCAATACTTTCAGGCCCACCGCTCCGAAGCACCGTTCTTCGCAATCCTCCCACACTCCGAACTCCCCCGACTACGAAGGAGCTTTGACCTCGAACTGCGCTACGTAGAAGACGATCCAGAGGATTTTGAGCAGCCGCCGGTCATCGTTCAGTTGTTCGCCGTCAGGCCTTCTCCTGAACGTGCGACTGAGGATACAACGCCTGCAAATCGGCAACAGGTTCCAACACTCCGCGTCGGATTCACTTCCCGGCTTCCCAATCGATGAGATTGAGCCATACTGTATCGGTTGTTGAACTGCCATCGGTCTCCCTTGCCAGAAACACCCGCCATAGAGATTGGCCATGAAGATACTGCTCATCGAGGACGACCCGCGAACCGCCTCGTTTATCATCAAAGGATTGCGCCAAGAAGGGTTCGCTGTGGATCACGCCGACAATGGCGAGGACGGCCTTCACCTCGCCATTGAAACCCAATGCGATGCCGCCATTGTCGATGTCATGCTTCCGCGCGTCGATGGAGTCACCCTGATCGAACGACTCCGTGGTGAAGGTATCGGCCTGCCAGTCTTGATCTTGAGCGCACGCTCCTCGGTTGAGGACCGTGTTCGCGGGCTCCAGGCGGGCGCGGACGACTACCTGATGAAGCCGTTTGCCTTCTCCGAGCTGCTCGCCCGCATTCATGCCCTGTTGCGCCGCGCCCACGCACAGGCGGACCCCGTCAACCTCCTTGCGGAAGATCTCCAGCTCGACCTCATTCGCCGCCGCGTCTTTCGCGCAGGCACCGAAATCGAGCTCCAACCCAAGGAATTCGCCCTCCTTGAATACCTTTTGCGAAACAAAGGCAGAGTCGTCTCCAAAGCCATGATCATGGAGCACGTCTGGGATTATAATTTCGATCCCCAAACCAATGTCGTCGAGGCCCGCATCTGCCGCCTGCGGGATAAGATCGATCGGGACTTCGAACGAAAACTGATCAAGACCGTTCGGGGAATGGGCTATGTCCTCGAGTAACCGAAAGCACCACCGGCAATCCTCGGTTGTCATGCGATTGACCCTGCGGTACGGCCTGGTTAGCGCTCTGTTCTGTACCGCCGTGTTCTACCTGGTCTCGGTCCGCATCCGGACCGCCATGATCCACCAGGTCGATGATTTGCTCACCGATGAGTTGCACGAGTGCGCCATCATCTACGAAACACAGGGGATGTCCGGCCTGGTCGAGGAATTCCTGCGCGAGACCGGCGCAACCGCACCCGATGAACTCTTCTTCCGCCTGGTTTCCGTGAAAGGCGAAGTCCTCAAGAGCTCGGACCTCACCCAGTGGGCAGGCATTGAAGAAGAACTCGTATCGGCGGCCATACCGAACCAAGGGGAATATCGGCATGTCACTATATTTTCGCACGACCATCCCCTGAACGCCCGGCTGGCTTCCCTCAACCTAGACGGCCGCGTTGTTTTGCAGCTCGGCCTCAGCCTCCAGCACGAGAACCTATCCCACCTCCGAACCCGGCAGATTCTCCTGGCAACCTCCCTGGCGATGATCGGCTTGAGTACCCTCGCCGGCTACTGGGTGGCCAGGCAGGCCATGACTGGGGTCCGAAGAGTCACCCGAACCGTGCAAGGAATCCATAAGTCGAACCTCAACCGACGGGTTCCCTCGGGAACGGAAGGGCGTGAGATCGATGAACTGGCCAGCGCGTTCAACCAGATGCTGCACAGAATCGAGGCCCTCGTCTTCGAACTCAAAGAGGTGTCCGACAACGTCGCACACGACCTGCGTAGCCCCATCACCAGGATGCGCGGTATCGCGGAGACCACCCTCACCGGAGCGCCGGACCTCACCGCGTATCAGGATATGGGATTGATCGTGCTCGAGGAGTGCGACCGCCTTGCCGAAATGATCAACACCATGCTCGAAATCGCACAGTCGGAATCCGGCGTCCTCGTCATGGAGGAGAGCGATGTCGAAATCAATAGCCTGCTGCGAAACGCCCTCGATCTCTTTCAACCGCTCGCGGAGGAAAAGAATATCCTGCTGCTTTCAGACCTCCCCGAAAGCGAGGTGGTCCTCCGCGGTGACAAAGGCCGCCTTCAACGCGCCGTGGCCAATCTCCTGGATAACGCGCTGAAATACACCCCGGCCAACGGTTCGGTTCACCTCGCCTGCAACACAACACATCAACAGGTCGAAATCACCATCGGCGATACAGGCCCCGGCATCCTACCCGAAGAGCTCCCACGCCTGTTTGATCGCTTCTATCGAGGTGAGAAAAGTCGCTCCTCCCCAGGGAACGGACTCGGCCTCAGCTTGGCAAAAACGATCATTCAGTCCCACCACGGCGACCTCACCGTCGAAAGCACCCCAGGGCAAGGCAGCGTCTTCGCGATCTCCCTCCCACGCCCCGCGAAATAATCTGTCATGCCAAACACACAATACAAGCGCAACCTCATGCAGCAGCTTTTCCCCGCGCCGGAGGAGATGGGACCGTGACACACGATCCGGCGAAGCATCATCGCAGGAGCATTCGACTGAAAGGGCATGATTATGCCGGTGGCGGGTTGTATTTCGTGACGCTGTGCGCGCATCGGGAATTCATCGCCTGGGCCCGCGGGAATCCATTCGGCAATAGGGCGACTTGGGCGACATGCGTGTCGCCCGTACAGATCATTGAGGAGGAATGGCGCCGCAGTGGGGAGATTCGTGATGATGTGTTCCCCGGAGGATTCGTTGTCATGCCGGATCATTTTCATGGATTGATCCGCATCAAAGAGGGTCCATCCGAATTGGGCCACATCATCGGCGCATTCAAAGCCGCCGTATCCCGCCGCATCCGTAGGGGCGACACGCATGTCGCCCCAACCCAAAACAATAACATCCCCCCAACCCAAAACAAAAACATCCCCCCAACCCAAAACAAAAACATCCCCCCAACCCAAAACAAAAACATCC
>ENA-UOOH01002552-UOOH01002552.1-fermentation-metagenome-genome-assembly--contig:-NODE-2552-length-15432-cov-3.503544_pt1 | contig 15432 bp, 13 predicted proteins | sample MGYA00245778_ERZ724025 | MGnify/ENA primary metagenome ERZ724025 (study PRJEB28704, sample SAMN03018313) | fermentation metagenome | biome: anthropogenic terrestrial biome; feature: soil; material... | reverse complement strand
AGGGCGGGGAGCCGAGAACATTCGTGCGCAAATTATGATTAAGCCCGGTGATTATGTTCCTGGTAATATGTACTTTACAACCACTCGTGCCCATCAAGAGATGAATGGGGCAACCTTTAGAGACATCATTATTGATGAGGCCCACGACTCCCAGAACGAACATCCTTTTAAGGGCAACGTAGATTTGAACAAACTGCAAGCCCTAATTAATGAAGTAGGAGCAGAGCGCATTCCCTACATCTGCCTGGCAGTAACCGTAAACCTCGCAGGTGGTCAGCCTGTGGCCATGAGCAACATTAAGGCTGTCTATGAGCTAGCTCAAACGTACAATATTAAGGTCATGATGGACGCAACTCGCTGCGTTGAGAATGCGTGTTTCATCAAACAGCGTGAACCTGGCTACGAGAACAAGACTATCAAGGAAATCGTGCGTGAAATGTACAGCTATTCCGACGGCTGCACCATGAGCGGTAAGAAAGATGGCATCGTTAACATTGGCGGATTCTTAGCCCTAAACGATGACGAACTCTATCAAAAGGCTACCAGTCTTGTTGTGGTTTATGAAGGTATGCCCTCCTATGGCGGCATGACCGGTCGTGATATGGAAGCATTGGCTCGCGGGCTACGCGAATCCGTCGACTACAATTTTGTGGCCCACCGCTTAGACCAAGTAAAATACTTAGGTGACAAACTCATAGAAGCCGGAATTCCCGTGGTAAAGCCCATCGGCGGCCATGCTGTTTTTCTTGACGCCCGTCAGTTCTATCCACACATCCCTCAAGATGAGTTCCCAGCACAAATGCTGGCAGCTCAGCTTTATCTTGAATCCGGTGTACGCAGTATGGAGCGGGGTATCATCTCGGCTGGACGCGACAAAAATGGCAATCACCACTATCCGAAATTGGAATTAGTGCGCCTGACCATTCCGCGTCGAGTCTACACCTACTCCCATCTAGATGTTGTCGCAGAGGCCGTAAAAGAACTCTATGAACACAGAGAAAAAGTTAAGGGTCTCCGGTTTGTCTATGAGCCACCTGTACTTCGCTTCTTTACTGCACGTTTTGAACCACTAGCATAGTTGCAGTGAACATCAAACATGCCCTAAGGGTCACCCCTTAGGGCTTGTTTCCATATCTCAGCTCGAAATGCTAAAAAGTCTAGGAGTTCTGACTTTTCCACCCTGCTTACTCCGCTATGCTCAATATCAAGGGGTAATCTCCCGTAGGGGTCTGAGCTCCTTGTGCCTAATAATCGGTTTGCGATACGGGTCAAAGCTAGAATCAAGCTCTAGAGCCAATCCAGAGCGTCTAAGAATCCCTTCCACCATATGGGCGATGGCTGGTGAAGAAGTTAACCCTGGGCACTGAATACCGGCGACATGAATGAACCCGGGCACCTTGGTCTCTTCGATAATAAAGTCATCTGTGGAACTGCGCGCCCGACCATGGCCACATCGTAGGTTTCACTCCATCACCAATCCTTAAAGAAATACGTCCGCGTAGGCTCCAAACCTATCAAAGAGCATCAAAAGTCCCACCACTACAAGGAGGATGCCCGAAAGAGTCTGGATGACCGTGAGATTGCGTTTGATAAATCCAAAGGTGCATTGCAGTCGATTCCAGAGCAGGGCCGTGAGCAAAAAGGGAACCCCTAGTCCTAAAGAGAAGGTCAAAAGCAGGGCCATACCCTGGTAGAGTGTATCTAGACTCGAGGCCATGATCAGTGCGGTCCCCAAAAAAGCTCCAAGGCAGGGGGTCCAGCCCAGAGAAAAAGCGGCCCCAAAGAGGAGACTCGACCAAAACTTAAGATCCTTGGTATTGGCGCCAAGTGCACGACTCCGGTTCAGAAGTCCAATCTTCAGCACGCCCAGATAGTTTAGTCCAAAAGCAATGACCACAATTCCACCAAAGCGCTGCAGCAAAATGCGATGCTGCGAGATGAGGTTTCCTAGGACTGAGGCGGTAGCTCCGAGCGCGATAAACACAAGAGAAAAGCCGGCTATAAAACCTAGAGTATTTACGATTAGGCGCCTCGCAGGTTTGTGCTGTCCACCATCGATTCCCCCAAGGTAGAGTAAGTATATGGGGATCATAGGCAAGATACAAGGGGACAGAAACGCAAGGAAACCCTCGGCGAAAATCAAACCAAAAAGAGATAGGGATATCTCCGGTGCCATGGACTGTAACATTATTTAGCGTCCTCCACCATGCGCAAAACTTTTGCTTTTGTCGCTTGGCCTACAACATAGCCAGATAAATACCCCTCGGCATCGATGACGACCGTCGTTGGGAGCCCGGGAATCCCGAAAATCTGCCGTCCAACTGCTCCAAAGTCCAGTAGATTTGTCATGGTCAGATTGTTGACCGCAAGGTACTGGCTTCCCTTTTCCGCGGTTTCTTGGCGTCCATCAATCTGGTTGAGTAAAAACAGCACTGCTTCCCCAGACTCCTCAAAGTCGTCGTGCAACCCTTGAAAGTCAGGCATTTCAGCCCTACATGGCGGACACCTGCTGGCCCAAAAGTTCAAAACTACAACTTGGCCCCTATAATCGCTAAGTCGGAATGTCTCATTGTCAATCGTTAACAAAGCAAAATCCGGTACTAAGACCTTCGCGTCCTCCTGTTCCCCAGGCGATTGCGCCAGGGCTTGATTACTCCATCCCAGAAGCCCAAGCATAATCAGGCAAGACAATACAATTACGCTTACTTTACGCATCAGCCATCCACTCCCTTTTTTCTACTATACCTGAGGCGAGTTGCCATGACAAGTATAGAGATTGTGAGCACCTTCCCCTTGCCTCCTCGTTCTCCTTGACAAAGCACCTCAATTCAGAGAAGATCAACATGAGGCATGCAACACTGCATTGTAGCGAGGTGAACAGTCAGATATGAAAAAAGTCCTCTCCCTACTCTTCCATCGGGTCACCATCATCTCTTTGGCCATTTTAGCACAACTGTTGGCCCTTGTTTTAATGATTGGCAGCTTTGGTGATTACTTCCCTCAGTTTTATGCTTTCTTTACCCTACTTAGTGCTGTTGTTGTCATTTTCATCGCCACCGGACACCAAAAATCTGCTTACAAAATCGCCTGGATTATCCCCATCATCCTTTTCCCCATTTTTGGCGGACTCTTTTATCTTATGTTAGGCAATCCCCGCACCAGCCGGCGGATGAAGCGGAAGATGCACCAACTGAAGGCCCATGGCGAGAACTCCCTAGCTTTCAGTGCCCCAGTACTCCACAGGTTAGTTCATACGAATGAGCATGCAGCAAACCAAGCCCGCTACATTCAAAACTACGCCTCCTATCCTGTTTACCGGCACAGTAGTTCTCACTTTTTTCCTCTTGGAGAATTGGCCTTCGAAGCGATGCTAGAAGAGCTGGCCAAAGCGAAGCGTTACATTTTCCTAGAGTACTTTATTATCGAAGAAGGCATCATGTGGAACCGAATCTTGGACATCTTGATGGATAAGGTACGAGAAGGTGTTGATGTGCGCCTCATCTATGATGATGTGGGTTGTTTATTTAAGCTACCATATAGATACGACAAGAAGCTCGAAGCCTTGGGGATAAAGACGGAGCGTTTTCACCCCTTGACTCCCAGACTCACGGCCACATTGAATTATCGGGATCACCGTAAACTTTTGATCATCGATGGCCACACCGGCTTCACCGGCGGAATCAATCTGGCGGATGAGTACATCAATGCCTATGAAAAATTAGGTCATTGGAAAGACTCTGCCTTCCTAATCAAAGGCGAACCCGTGTGGTCTATAACCATGATGTTTCTGGCCATGTGGGAGTACCTCCGAGATGAAACAGAACCCTTAAGTGATTTTCTCCCATCTGAACTGCCCCAGGCCCAGGAGAGCAGGGGTTTTATTCAACCCTTTGGCGACAATCCACTGGACGGCGAGGCAGTTAGCGAAACAGTCTATCTCAACCTTATTAACAAGGCCAAGGACTATGTCTACATAACCACACCGTATCTGATCTTAGACAACGAAATGCTCACCGCCTTAAGCACGGCAGCGAAGTCCGGAGTAGATGTGCGGATCATTACCCCCCATATACCAGACAAGCCCATCGTTCACGCGGTAACGCGTTCTTATTACCATGTCCTAGTTTCTAGTGGCGTGCGCATCTACGAATACTCACCGGGTTTCATGCATTCCAAAACCATTGTAGCAGACGATGAAGTGGCTGTTGTGGGTTCGATCAATCTAGACTACCGCAGTCTCTACCTTGCCTTTGAAAATGGCGTGTGGCTCTATCAGACAGAAAGCGTCCTGGAAATCCGCGATGACTTCGTAAACTCCCTCGCGCTCTGTGAAGAAATCACGCTCAAAAGGTACGGCAATGTAGGGGCCCTTAAGAGATTTAGCTGGTCCCTTTTGCGACTCTTGGCTCCTCTGTTCTAGATTAAGGCAGGGAATTGCCGTTTTATGTCGAAAATGTGAGGACCAAGCAGTAATGCTTTGAGAAGCACCCACGGAGGGGGAGGTGTCACCATGCCGAAGTGGTCATTCGGGAAAATTCGTCAGCGAGTCTTGGTCCTCTTTGTGATCATTGTGTTTGTGCTCACACTTTTCGTCTTGACCACAACCGGTATGCTGAACCGTTCCTTAGTGCAGGATTTGGTAGAAAAAAGGGCCCTTGATCTAGTACAAGGTCAAAGCCATATCATCAGTCTATGGCTTGATGAACGAGTCCTCGAGCTTAGACAATTAGCCAACTCTTCCATGCTAGAAAGTCTTGATTGGGATGCGATCGAACCCTACCTGCAGCGCCGCATTGCGCAATCCCCTGACTACTTTCTTATCTACTTCGTCGCCACTCCAGATGGTAATTACAACACCACCTCGCAAAGGGAAGCTGGCAATATCAGCGATCGGGACTATTTCCCTAGGGTCATGGCTGGCGAGACAGTTGTCTCTAACCCCATGGTGTCCCGATCCACCAATGAACGGATTATTGTTATGGCCACTCCTATCTGGAGCGAAGATGGCTCTAGCGTCAGGGGTATCTTCGGTCTTTCCGTTGATCTTGTAAAGCTGCTACAAAACTCAGCAGAACTGACCAGAGATAGCTCTGGCATGCGCGTTTACTTATTAGATTCCAAGGGGTATTTCATCCTCCACCACGATCCAGACCAAATTATGCATGGCCGCATGCAAGACACCTATAGCAACTGGGACCTTCTAACTCAGCAAAACTCGGATTCCGTTACCATCACCCAGGATGGTTGGGGATATCGCCTCTTTTTCCAAGAGCTAGGTGGCATCAGCGACTGGAGTGTTGTAGTGGAGGTACCCACTACCTTTTTCAGCCAGCCGGTCAACCGCTTGATTTTTCAGTTAATTCTGGTGACTGTCGTGGGACTTCTACTCGTGCTTTGGCTCGGTTCGTGGTTTGCATCGACCATTGCAGACCCCATCGTTGAGCTGAACCAGATCTTCAAGCAGGGAGCCCAAGGTAATCTCACCGTCCGGGCTGAAGTATCCAGCACCGATGAATTGGGTGAAACAAGGTCCTCATTTAACCAGATGATGAATACAATCGGCACCATGACCTATTACGACCCCTTGACGCGTCTTCCCAACCGCCAGTATTTCCTAGATTCTCTGGAGAAAAACCTCTTAGAGCATGCCTCCGTGATTCTGGCCTTGATCTCCATTCGAGATTTTTCCGAGATCAAGACATTAGTTGGCCCAGAAGTGACAGATGGAATTTTAGTGCGCCTAGCTGAGACCCTAAAAACTGTGAGTGATGACAGTCTCATCATGGGACGAACGGCCGATGCGGAGTTTGGCATGATCATACCATCTAGCATTACCGGGGTACTTCGAACAATTGACCGTTTAGATAATCTCCTGGCTAGCCCCCTGTACTTTGAATCCGATGACCTGAACGTCCATATCTTTGGGGGAATCAGCATTAGTGAAGGTAAAGGCCTCAAGAGCGATTCCTTCTACCAACAAGCCCAGACAGCTCTCTATGAGGCAGAACACAGTGCCGGAGATCAGCTGAAGCTTTATAATCCCAACACCCACCATGCCATGGTAGATCGCCTACGGTTTCAAGCTGAGATTCGAACCGCTTTAGATAAAGGGCAATTCATCCCAGTCTATCAACCCATTGTTGATCTGAATCGAAACATGATTGTGGGCAAAGAAGCGTTGATTCGTTGGAAACATCCCGCACGTGGCTTGTTGCCCCCGGAGCATTTTTTACAGGTGGCCGAACATGGGGGCTTTATTCAAGAGATTGGCGAATATATGCTGCATAGAGTCTGTGAACAGCATCAGGTGTGGCTCGATAAGGGTCTTGATCTAGGATGGGTGGCAGTAAACATCTCGGCCAATCAGTTTCGGTCGCTCCACTTCCCCGCTTTAGTCCAATCGGTACTGCGCACCTACAGGCTTCCTGCCAGTGTCCTACATATTGAGATTACCGAAGATGCTATGTTGTCCCCAACCCAGGAGGTTCTTCAAAACTTTGAAGAGCTTAGAAAAATGGGAGTCCATCTAGCCATTGATGATTTTGGCACAGCCTACTCCACCCTGGAGTACTTGATCCGCTATCCTGTGCAATCGTTGAAGATTGATAGAGCTTTCATCGATCGAGTGGATGTAGACTTCAGGGCCCAAGGATTAGTTAGGTCCATTGTGGGTGTGGGACACAATCTATCCATGGCCGTTGTGGCCGAAGGTGTAGAAAGGGAAAGCCAGTTGCACCTCTTGCGAACGATGGATTGCAACGAAGCACAGGGCTATCTGTTTAGCCGTCCCCTTCCCCCCGATGAGTATCTCCAAACGACTTGGGAGTTAAAGGACCGCTTGAGGGACAATCAACTTGCACATTAAAAAAAGAGCTGGAGGTTCCCACAGGGGGCCTCGAGCTCTTTTACCATTAATGTGAACTACTTCTTACCACTTTTAGCAGGTGCTTGTGGCTTCTTTGGTGCTGCTTTCGGGGCCTGTTTCTTTTGTCCCATGCTAATCCCTCCTCCGCTTCACAATTGAGGAAACATGGAACAACGGGGGGTATGCGATGCCCCAAGCAACACCGTGAATTCCCTTCTCCTCGCCTTCATTCTAGCAACACCCTAGGCGTCTGTCGAAGGCGAAAAACGGGAGATTTCAACCCTTTAGGTTGACGTTAGAAGGTTCGAGCCCTTCTTTACCTTCGGCCTTTCTCAGAAGCGATAAAACGGCTGTTTTCAGTCCTTACCTATTTGCACCAAACTCTCATAGACTTCATGCCAACGAGGAAGGTTTCTGCCCATGGAAACGGGGCGAGAATCCTTGGTACGAACACAAACATGGACCGAGCTTCCCGTAGCACAGAACCGATCACCAACGAAAATCTCATAGGCGTAGGTCACCCTGAGACCATCATAGGCTTTTACCCTTGTCTTAATGGTGACTTCATCTCCATAGCGGACGGGCCTCTTATAGGATACATCAATTTTGATCACAGGTGACACATAACCCTCTTTTTCTAGCTGCACATAATCTAGGCCCATCGTTTCCAACAGAGCGCTCCGACCTAGCTCAAACCAGATCAGATAATTGGCATGATAGACCACACCCATTTGGTCCGTTTCCGCGTAACGGACATCTACCTTTGTTTCGAATACTCGCACTTACAGACCCCTTTCGAGCTTATACAAAGCTCTCTGCAAAGTGATACAAGATCCGTACACCCACACCCGTTCCGCCTTCTGTTAAGTAATCTTGCTCTTTCGACGTATAGGCTGTACCTGCTATATCCAAATGCAGCCACGGTTTCTCTTCGACAAAGGCTTCGATGAAAAGACCGGCAGTAATAGTACCTGCTTCACGCCCACCCGTGTTCTTCAAGTCCGCCCCTGCAGTCTTGTTTTGCTCACGGTATTCTGGGAAGCTCGGCAGTTGCCATACCCTCTCGCCTGATTGTTCGGAGGCGGCCTGAAGTCTCTTGTAAAGTCCATCATCATTAGTGATTACACCTGTTGTGGTGTTGCCTAGGGCTATGAGTGCTGCTCCTGTCAGCGTCGCTACATCAACGACAGTATCAGCCCTCTCCTTTGTCACCGTGTAATAGACAGCGTCCGCTAACGTGAGGCGCCCTTCTGCATCGGTAGATTCAATTTGAATGGTCTTACCGGACATAGACCCAATAATATCGCCTGGACGATAACCCGTTCCTGAGATCAAGTTTTCACAAGCCGCCACAACTGCAACAACATTCAGGCGTAAGTTTTCTCCGGCGATAGCGCTCATGGCCCCAATCACTGCTGCCGCACCACCCATATCGAACTTCATGGCGCCCATACCTTGGGCCGGTTTGATGGATAAGCCACCACTATCAAAGGTTATTCCCTTACCCACGAGACCCAAGATTTGTTCGGAGCTTTCAGGATTACCTAAGTGACGCATAATGATCAGGCGAGGATGATTAGCACTAGCTTTGCCCACCTCAAGAAATGCGGTCATGCCAAGCTCTTCGATGGCATCCTTCTCCAAGACCTCTACCGAAAAGCCGAACTTTTCACCTGCCATCTTGGCTTCCTCTGCTAACTGCTTGGGTGTCATGTAGTTCGCGGGCTCATTCACCAAATTCCGAGCTAAATTCGTGGCCTGTCCTAGAGTCTGGCCTACCTTGAGCCCCCGAACGGCATCCACTTCTTGAGAAGCGTCATAGGAAACCTGCAAAGACTTCAAAGAACGCTCCTTTTTCTCTGATAGATAGCGATCAAAACGATAGCTGTATAAAAAGGCAGCCTCCGTCACAGCCCGAATAACATCGACTACAGGTAGAACATCAAGGGCCCAAGGGACCAAAGTCAGGGTTTCCACTTTACCCTTATCCGCCTCTTTCAACGCTTTACCGCAGGCTTTGCGCACCTTTTCCAGGCACAGTTCGGAAGTCTTACCAAGGCCGCTGACGATGGCTTTTCTCGGTCTTTGTGCCCCTTCTTCCAGATAAGCGCAATAGGCGGTTTCACCGAATTTTCCCGAAAAACCTTGACCCTCACATAGCGTTCTTATGGTAGAATTCGGCCATTTGTACTCGTCAATTGCGTCTTCTGCAACCAATAGCATGAGATCTCCTGCGAGATCGGTACTATAGACTAAAGCACGTACATCCATTATCTTCTTCCTTCCTACGTAGATATTCTATACTACTTCCACATTTGCCGACACGTTTCCTTGTTACCTAGTCCTCAACATCCAAGAGTTCAAGCTTGCTCTTAGGGCTAATGACCTTACTGTCCCCATGTTTCACCTGGCTCATGGTGATAAATGCAATGATCATAAAGATGGTTGCATAGGGAAAGAGGGTACCATAGCCAACATGCTCCATGAAGAAACCTGATAGCACCGGCGTTAAAATCTGAGCCGACATGGAGGCTGTATAATAATAACCCGTATACTTACCGATATCTGAGCCCTTCGCCATCTCCACAACCATGGGATACGAATTCACATTAATGGCCGCCCACCCAAAGCCTACAAAGACCAGTAAAACATTGAGGAGAGGCGAAAACGTAGTGAAAAGAGAGGCCAGGGCAAAACACAGGGCTAATACGGCGATTCCAGTTAAGATTGTCCGCTTTCTTCCGATCCTAGCTGCAATCATGCCTGCGGGGACAAAGGCAATGACCGCGGCCACTGTGGCTATCATGAGACTTGAGGCAAATCCTCCCCCTGCAACACCCAGATGACTCTGGACATACTTGGAAAAGGCCGTTGTTACTGCATTATAAGCAAAGAACCAAAAGAATATGGAGGCCAAAATCAGCCAAAAGCTGCGTTTCACCAAGGGGTCCATTTTCCCAGAACCACCCATTACTTCTTCCTTTGCATCCCCTGCGGGATGTTCCAGGGCTTCCATTTCATGGGCGATTCTATTCTCCTTAATGGTAACGAACAAAATCGCTACAGAAATCACCATGAAAGCAGCCACAATGGCAAAGATGACAAAATAATTCGGTACTCCCGTTGCAGGCACCAGAAATGCGATCAGGGCCAAGGAGAATACGGCACCTAACGCTCCCATAAGGTTAATGATGCCATTGGCCTGGGAACGAAGGGGCTTGGGAGTTACATCCGGCATCAAGGCTACTGCAGGAGAGCGATAGGTACTCATCGCTACCAGAGCGACCAGTAGCACCAGAACAAAGAGGGGTAGACTTACTAAATTATCGGCTACAGGGATGAGGACCATAGAAATCACGGCTACTGCAGTACCGCCCAGAATAAAGGGCATCCGCTTACCAATAGCCGTGCTGACCTTGTCGGAAAAAGCTCCAAACAAGGGTAGCATAAACAAAGCCAAGATGTTGTCAATGGCCATGATACCTCCAGCCAAAGTATCCCCGATCTCAAATGTATGCTTCAAGATTAATGGAACAATGCTGTCATAAAGCTGCCAAAAGGCCGAAATGGACATGAAAGCAAGGCCGATGAAAAATGTTCTCCGATAGTTTAGCTTCACACGTAAAACCCCTCTCGTTCAATTTCGTTGGTTGATTGTCCACCATTTCCTCTTTCTCCATATTCCGCCAATTCCCTGCCTTGTCCTTAACAGGGCCGGTAGTCCCTCCTGGGAAAATGGGGCCAGACTCGAACCCTTGAAAAATACCCTAGCTTTTTGTTTACTCTGTTTACCAACTTTGTACAATATTGTTTGGCAAAAAAAGAGGATCTTCGCTAACCATTGGTGAAGATAGGAATCAGTCCTGTTAAACCAAAGGAGGTTCAAAGGCTATGAAAGAGTTTGAAGCCGGCTGTAGTCGTCCTAAGGGCCAAGCAAAGCCTGCTACGACGATTGTGGCTACACCAGAAGTTGAGAGAGGAGAGCAAAAAACAATGATTCAAGTTGGAAAACCAGCACCACAGTTTTCGGCACCAGCCTTTTATCAAGGCAAGTTTGTGGAAATGGATTTGGCAGATTACAAGGGAAAGTGGGTCATGCTTTGTTTCTATCCTGGCGATTTCACCTTCGTCTGAGCAACGGAAGTTTCAGCAGTTGCTGAAAAACATCCTGAGTTCGCAAAATTAGGTGTAGAGGTATTCTCTATCAGTGTGGACAGCGTTTTTGTCCACAAGATTTGGAATGACAACGAGCTCAGCAAAATGTTAGGTGGTAAGGATGTACCCTTCGCCATGCTCTCTGACCAAAACGGCAACATAGGCCGACTCTATGGAGTCTACGATGAAGAAGCTGGTACCGAAACCCGCGGTCGTTTCATTATTGACCCCGACGGTGTTATCCAAGCCTTCGAAGTTATGACCCCACCAGTGGGACGTAATGTGAAAGAAACACTAAGACAAATTCAAGCGTTCCAATATGTGCGCGAAGCCAAGGGCGCTGAAGTAGCACCCGCTGGTTGGAGACCAGGCAAGAACACGCTAAAGCCAGGTCCCCAGTTGGTAGGTAATGTCTGGAAGGAATGGAAAGTGCAAGAAGCCTTTGAAGAATAGGACAACACACTGGTAGTACGAAAAAGCCTGGTCTTAACAGACTAGGCTTTTCTTGATTTTTATGAACTAGGCTAACTGATTTAGGCAGACTTCTTCCCCATCATCTCTAAGAATGCATTGGATATGGCCGGGTCGAATCTGCTGCCAGACCCTTCCTGAATAAGTTCGAGTGCTCGCTCAGGGCTAATACTATGTACTCGATCATAGGTCTCAACGACGGCCAGGATCCTGCCAAAGTAGGGAATTTCATCTTCCTTGAGACCCTTAGGATACCCACGCCCATCCCAGCGCTCATGGTGGGCCAAAACCGCGTCGGCCAAGTCCGCCGTATCCTCAAACGAATTCAACAGGCGGAATCCAACCAGCGGATGGCGCTTCATTTCGTTTTCATCCTCTGGCTTTAAGGGATAGGGTTGGCGAAGAACCTCTGCATCGAGGGCAACTTTACCAATATCATGAAGCAAACCGCACAGCCGGAGTTTTCGAAGCTCGTGGTTGGCAAGTCCCAAGTACCTTCCCAATTCCTCCGCTAGAGAGCTTACCCGTTCGGCATGCTCTTTTTCTGCCACACTCCTACCGTGGAGCTCTTTGACAATTCCATGTAGTGTTTCCTTTTGAAAGCGCGTGTGTTCGACCGTCTTCAACCAATACATTTCTTCCTCGGCTTGCTGCCAAACGGCCCGAATATCCTGACCCGCATGTTCTTTGGTACTACATCCTAGGGGCAAATTCACTGTGATGGGCCCCACAGCCCGGCCTTCTAAAGCGCCCTGGAGGCGCTGACGAATGGCATTGGCCTCATCTTGACCCGTTTTTGGCAAAAGTACGATAAACTCATCACCACCCCAGCGGAAAACCCGGTCTTCTGGGCGACAAACCTCTAAAAAGGCGTGAGAAACAGCAATTAACAGCTCATCCCCCACAGAATGGCCGAAGACATCATTCGTGAGCTTCAGCCCATTGAGATCTCCAACGAGAACGGACAAGGGCCAGCGTGCTGGTTGATCCAGCCTGGGTAATTCTTGTTCAAAGAAGGCCCGGTTATACAGTCCTGTCAGCGAATCGCGAAATGTCAGCTGAGCGAGGCGAGCCTGCTGGGTCTGCCTTCGTGTCATGGCTTTGAAAGTGCAGATTACACCCAAGAGCTGACCATAGTCATGGAGAAGCGGCGACACTCGATCGCTGATGGCAAATTCCTGGCCACCCTTGGACATTAAAAATACCTGGCTGCGGCTCCGGCTCCGACCCTCTAGAGCTTCAGCAATGAGATCGGAATCGGCACCGCGGGTGTTATAAATCTCCCCATAGGCTCTTCCTACTGCTTCTTGCCGTGTCCAGCCTGTCAGTTTTTCTGCTAGGGAATTGAGCATTTCCACTCGTCCCTGGGGATTTATAATCAAGATGGCATCAGAAAAAGCAAGAAGGATCTGCTCGCACTTGCTCCGTTCTTGCTCTGCATCTTTCTTAAGACCATACAACCTAGTACCTAAAACAGCCAGCGCTATACATAATAGTACGCACACAATAAGCACCAACACACCCCCTGACCCCCAAACAGTATTATTCTGCACGTCTGAGACAATCCCTCCTCAGAAACCCAGGCTCAACGGACTTTCATGGGTTTTTTAGTAAAATGGGCAAGGCCGGGAGACACTAGGATCAAAACAGGGGAATGATGAGTATGGGTAAGACAATTCTGATCCTAGGGGGCGGAACGGGTGGAGTGGTAGCCGCGAATATACTGAGGAAGGTCCTGCCCAAAGAACATCGCGTCGCCCTCGTAGACCGCAGAGATAGCCATGTCTTCTTAGCCAGCTTACCCTTGGTCCTGGCCGGTCGGCGCAGGCCAGAGCAGATTACACGAAGCCTGCAAAGACTAGAAGGTCCTAATATCCAGTTTTTTCAGGCTGAGGTAGAACAGTTTAACCCCGACGAAAAGACCATCCGAACCGATCAGGCACTGCTTTCCTACGATACTTTGATCATCGCCCTAGGTGCCCAGCAGCAGGGCATTTCAGGGCAAAGCCAAGCCTTCAACCCCTACAACCTTCACGAAGCAACGCTACTCCACAAGGAGTTGGCTGGCTTTCAAAAAGGACACATCGTGCTCTTTATTTCCAGTCTCCCTTTCCCCGGTGCCATCGCCCCCTATGAAATCGCCTTGCTCCTTGACTCGTACTTTCAAAAACGCGGACTTAGGAGGAACATTCAAATTTCGTTCATCACGCCCGAAACCCGTCTCCTCGAGTTTGCCGACCCCCGCTACAGCGAAAGACTGACCTCGATTATGAAAGGACGGGGTATTAACGTGCTCACAAAGAGAAAGGCACAATCCCTCTCCCAAGGAAACGCTCTAGCCCTAGGGGACGGAGACATTCCAGGGGACATGTTTATCGGGATCCCCCATCACATGGGCCCCGCCCCCTTTCGAGACTCTGTCCTGGCAGGCCCATCTGGCTGGTTAAAAGTAGACCCCGCAAGTCTTGCCACCTGTATTCCCGATGTGTACGCCGTCGGTGATGCCACAGGGATAGAATCTCCTGTAGGAACATGGATTCCAAAAGTGGGATTCTTCGCCCATTATCAAGCTGAAGTCGTGGCCCGTAACCTTGCCTTGAGGTATGCCAATGAAGAACCTCGGTTTAGCTTTGTCGGTGGTGCCTCGGGAGCGTCAATGCTTTCCAGTTTTAGCAGAGGCTGTTTTGCCTCTGTAGACGCTTATGCCTCCCCTCCACGTATGACCCTATCTTCCCCCACTAGACTGGCTTATCTTACCAAAATGCTCTTTGAGAAGTATTGGCTGCGATCATGGTTTTAGTGCGTGTATAACTTGTGGCCGAATCATACACTCTAAGAAAGGGTTAAGATACTACAAACACAGATTGGAGATAGTCATGTCAAGAAAGCTCGATGAACAGGGTAAAAGCAAGAAGAACCTTCAGCAGCAGATTCGTCACACCAAGGATCGTCTGCAAGATGCAGAGTTCGCCGTAGAACACGAGCAGATGTCGGAAGAGCGTCGCAAAGAACTGGAAACTAAAAATGAACACCGCCGCAAGGACATGCATGCTAAAGCCAAAGAGCTTGGAGAAGAATAAAACATGCTGCGGACCCTTTCAGGGTCCGCTAACCTTTTTCGGTTCACTTTTATTTGCGGAAGGACTTGTAGATTCGTTCTCGAAACCAAAAACATCAAGTAAAGTTAGGAGTCATGTCGTGGAACAACTGCTCAAACGTATCAACGAACTCGCCAAGAAGTCAAAAACTACCGGTTTATCCTCCGATGAACAAGACGAACAGTCTCGCTTGAGGCAAGAGTACCTAGCCCGTTTTAGACAAAACTTTGCAGCCGTCCTCGATAACACGGTCATCATGCAGCCCGACGGCACTAAAACGCCAGTAAGGCGCAAGGACAAACCTGTACATTGAATTGTTCAATTTGAGAATGGGAATCACTTGCATTTACTCCGTTTGTATGTTAGACTGGAATCAAATCAATTCCTAACCTTTTCAGTTAGGAATACTGAGGAGATGATTCCATGTTTGAACAAGCAAAATTGACATACGACTTTAACGCACTAGAACCGCATATTGACGAACTCACCATGCAAACCCACTACGGCAAGCACCATGCCGCCTATACCAATAATCTAAACGTAGCTTTAGAAAAACTGCCTAACCTCCAGGGAAAAAACATCGAAGAGATCTTGATGAATCTGGGCTCTATCAGCGATACCTCCCTGCAAACTGCTGTACGCAACAATGGTGGCGGTTTCTACAACCACAACCTCTTCTTTGAAACCCTGAGCCCTAAGGGCGGCGTTGAACCAGTTGGCACCCTTGGGACACAGATCAAAAAAGATTTCGGAAGTTTTGAGGACTTGAAGAAGATGTTAACGACACATGCCACATCGGTATTTGGATCCGGTTGGGCTTGGCTTTCCACAGACCGAGATGGC
>ENA-UOOH01002544-UOOH01002544.1-fermentation-metagenome-genome-assembly--contig:-NODE-2544-length-15466-cov-6.919343_pt1 | contig 15466 bp, 12 predicted proteins | sample MGYA00245778_ERZ724025 | MGnify/ENA primary metagenome ERZ724025 (study PRJEB28704, sample SAMN03018313) | fermentation metagenome | biome: anthropogenic terrestrial biome; feature: soil; material... | reverse complement strand
AACAATACCGTTGCGCCACCCGGTTTCTCATGTTCGAATCCCAGCACGCATCCTTACGATACCGATTCCGATAGCGAGCCCGAGCCCGATCTCGCTTCGCCATTGAACTTTTCGGGCGACCTCTGGTCAGAAGATTCCTGCCACAGAGGTCACAGAGAACACAGAGGCACAAGCCATTTCCCATCTGGTAAAGTGCGGAGCGTCCCGCCGATGGCAAAAGGAAGAATCTCTCTGTGAACTCTGTGCCCTCTGTGGCAAAAGATCCTCCCCAAGAGGACAATCCCTCTGCCTCAGCCTCTAGGCAATAGCTCCCGATCCGTCCGATCGAAATCGAAATCGGGATCGGAATCGGAATCGATGCCAGTTCCGTATGGCACCTGGCCCTCTGAGCACCGCTCAAACTTCGCTGCCGAGTTGTGTCAGCACCACAACAATACCGTTGCGCCACCCGGTTTCTCATGTTCGAATCCCAGCACGCATCCTTTCGAGCCCGATCTTGCTTTACCATCTACCCTTCCAGTTTTGGATAGCCTCCCGCAGAGGGCGCGGTGGCGTTATACGCCTCAACTCCGGGCCAGGCGCATCCCGTCGGAATTGAGTGCGATGGTGATGAAGCGGGATCGAGAGTTGGGTCGGTTCTGCTGGAGCCGATGTCTGATACGGGCGCCTGCCTTGGGGTCTTTGGCCAGGATAAGCATGTAGCCGCCCCCGCCGGCACCGAGCAATTTCAGGGCATCCACATCCGGAGAGATCAGGTTGATGATCGATTGGATTTCCGGTGGGTTGGTCCCGGAGTCCAGTGCTTGATTCAGCCGCCAGCTTCGACGGATCGCCTCGGCCAGCGCTTCCCATTTATTTTCCTGGACGGCTCGAGCGGTAAAGAGAGCGTTGAGACCGATCTCCTCGAGGACACCAAGTCGCTGGCTGCTGTTGAGAAACATCCCTCGCACGATCTCCTGTAGGATGTTTTTGGCGATCCGGGTGATCCCTGTGTAGTAGAGCATGATACGATCCGAGCTGCACTCGGAATGGATTCCATGTGCTGGCAGCCATTGAACGTTTGGGGTCTGATCGAGCCCGGGTTGGGTGCGCAGGAGTTTGATTCCGGGAAAGAGTGCCCCGGCTTGATCCTGCCAGCCGCCTCCGGTTGTGAGGAGTTGTTCCAGGGCAAGGGTCCTTAGGATGAGGTCTCCTGTATCCCACTGCAGGTTGCAGAGATCGTTGAGAGTACCCAGCAAGGAGCCTGCCAGAATACTGCTGGTGCCCAGACCGGATCCCTTGGGAATGGCTGCAAGGAGGCTGATTTCGAGTCCGCCACCAAAATCGATCAGCTGTTCACGGAGGGAATGAAAGGGGGGGCGGGGGGCGAAGTCGGGATGGAACCCGGCGATGGCGAGGGCTGCCCGTGCGATCGTGAACCCGCTGCCGACGTCATCGTACCGGCGGATATCCTCGAAGGTGGTGAGGATGTTTTCGGTCCCGAGATCGATGGACCGGATCACGATGTCTGGAGTTTTACGGATCTTGATGAAGACCTGGATGGGTGGGTGACCGTTCAAGTCGACGGCGAGATTGACGACCTTCCCTCCGAACTGCAGGCAGTAGGGTGGGGTATCGGTCCATCCGCCTGCGAGGTCGAGGCGGACGGGACTGCGGGCGGAGATGATTTGGTCTTCGATCAAGGTACAGAAGGGTCGTGCGGGTTTTTGGCGAACGAGGTCGACGATGCCCTCTCTGAGGACGGCGAATGCCTCTCCCTCTCGGATCTGAGCGGTTGCTGGGTCTTGTTTTCGAAGGACGGCGGCGGAGAACATGGCGAACCGGGATTGTTTGAGGACCTGCACATCCTTAGGAGGAGGGATTTGCGAAGGGATGTCAGGGCCGACTGGGGCGATCAGGTCTGCGGTTTGTTCGAGGTCGAGGTTGAAGAAGATGCTGCGGCCGTGGTTTGCCAGGAGTTTGGGGACAGCCTGAATGGCGTGACGCCTGCGTGTTTCGAAGAGTCTTTGCGGGTTGACTACTTCGGAGAGGCGGCTTGCGCTGATTCTCCGCGCGGAGATCCAGCGATTGCGTTGCTGGTCACGGGATTGGGGGGAGTGGGGTGGGGACACCATCCATTGAATAAGTCCTTCTAGATCCTGTTCGAGGGTCAGGACGGGAAAGAGGGGGGCGAATTGGATGTCGGTATCGGCGGGGCAGCCGAGCAGATCCGGATGGATCTCTCGTTGTTGAAGCCACTCTAGGAAGGGGATACCGAGCCATTTGGTTGCCGGGTCGAGGATGGCCCCTCGGAAGGGGTCATGGATTCCGTAAGGGCGAATGGCGAAGGCCGTATTCTCGACGGGGGCAAAGTCTAGGCAGGTCCCAGGCTCCAGGGTCAGTTTCCATTGATTGCGTGGGATACCGGTAAAGACGTGGTGGTGTTGATAGGCCCAGGTCTTGGGGATGAACGCGTTTTCGATCCAGAGGGTATGTTGGTTTGTGGAAGGTGGGAGTTCGACCTCTGCATTTTGAATGTATTGGTCCGGATGAGGAATGGCGCTTGCGAGTCCGAGGCGGGTTTGATCGAGAATGACGTTTTGGAGGGCGGAGCTGGAATGGATGAGGTCGGAGGTCTTTCCGAAATGGTGGAACTCGCCTTGAGGCAGGGGAATAATGGCGGAGGAGAGGGCATTGACATCCGGGTCTGAGGCAACCGGATGTTGTCCGAGACCGAGACCGAACTGGGCGTACAGTTCATAGGGCTGAGGACCGTTGGGGCCGAAGGCCTGCTGGCGGGGATCCCACCCGCTTCGTTCCATCAGGACCCTGATTGCGCGGTCGCTGAGGAGCCAGATGCCGGTATCGACCATATAGAAGCAGCGCCCGCTCTCTTCTCGGATCTGGTCAGGGGTCGGCTTTTGCAGGTAGAACTCGAGTTCTTCCGGGTGTGTGCGATTACAGAAGGCGACACCGAATTGGGATGCCTGTTCCGGTTTAATCCAGAGGCCGAAGATGATGACATCGGCGCTGGGCATGGGGGGCAGGTCGTTTGCGAAGCGGACGAGGACATCTCCGCTGGCGATCAGGACATGGGTCGAAGGCGGGGCGGTGTTGAGGAGGCCGGAGAGTGGCTCATATTGAAGATCGAGGAGGGTTTGGGTCAGGGTTTGTCCGAGGGACCAGCGGAATACGGGAATGGGGGCAAAGACCTTACCGGTGGGGGCGTAGGCGGGAAGGCGTCTACTCTGACCTCCAGCATGGATAATCAGGGTGGGGTCTTGACTGAGCCACTGGAGGAAGGGGGTGTTGGGATCGGCTTCACGCCAGGCTTGATGAAGCAGGTGAGCGGTGGCAGCGCCCGAACCGATTGGCTGTCCGGGCGGATCGGCGAAGGCGTGGGTGATGGGGCAATGGGGCAGGATTGCCGGCCAGGAGTCGGACAGTGCCTGAGGTAGGGTAAGGAGGGTTCGCATGATGGGGGGCGGGTTAGGATGGGTTGACCGAGGAATTCCGAAAAGGGCAGATGGCGAAGCGAGATCGGGCTCGCTATCGGCTGTCCCAAAAGGCCTAGTGCGAAGAAAGATCGGGGTCGCGATCGGTCTTGGTATCGAAGGACGCGTGATGGGAATCAGACATGAGAAACCGTTACGGTGCTGGCACAACTCGGTAGTGGAGTTTAAGCGGTCCATGAGGGCCAGGTGCCAATCCGAACAGGGATCGATTCCGATTCCGACCCCGACCCCGATTCTGACAATGATCTGACTGATCGGCAACCATTGCCGGGAGGCGACGCCTTCTTGGAGGGGCGCATGCTAGTCCGATCCTGAACGAGTCCCGCCCTGTCCATCGACGTAGCTCCGATAAATCTACATTTTTTCGATCGGAAATTTGTAGTCTTGGGCCATCGAGGGTGTCTGACCAGGTCGGATTCATTGTTCCAAGTGGTTTGAAATTAGGTTGATACAGATCGCTTTCCGTGCAGCTATTACCCTTTTGGATGGAGGTGTTAGTGGGGTGAGGTTGTTTGACCTGGCCTATACTTGGGGTAGGTTCTCATTTCCAAATGAGAAAAGCAGCGTCAGTTTACAAAACTAGGAAGTAGCATGAATACACCTCACGGCGGAACATTGGTAGACCTGATTGCGAGCGATGAGCGCCAGGCGGAGTTGAAAGCGCACTCGAAGGAGTGGGCGTCTTGGGACCTGACCGATCGGCAGGTCTGTGATTTAGAGCTATTGCTCAACGGTGGATTTTCACCACTGACCGGGTTCATGGTTCGTGCCGATTATGAGCGTGTCTGTGAGGAGATGCGGTTGGCGGATGGGACGCTGTGGCCGATGCCGATCACGCTGGACGTGACCGAGGAAGTTGCCACCGGATTGGAGTCCGGTGATCGACTGGCATTGCGCGATCCTGAGGGAGTGATGCTTGCAGTACTCCATGTCGAGGACGTATGGCAGCCCGATTTGGCGCAGGAGGGCCTGAAGGTCTTTGGTACCCAAAGCACCGACCATCCAGCGGTGGCATTCTTATTGAACCGGTCGAACAAGTGGTATGTCGGCGGTCGTATCGAGGGAGTCCAACTGCCGCTTCACTATGATTTCAGGGACCAGCGCCAAACGCCGACCCAGGTTCGAGCGGCGTTTGCGGAGAGGGGTTGGGACAAAGTGGTCGCGTTTCAGACGCGAAATCCGATTCATCGTGCGCACCAAGAGCTGACGCTCCGGGCGGCCAAGGAGGTTGGTGCAAATCTCCTGATTCACCCGGTGGTTGGGATGACCAAGCCTGGGGATGTGGATCATTACACGCGGGTTCGCTGCTACGAGGCGATCCTAGGGCATTATCCGGAGGGGACGGTGATGCTCTCGCTGTTGCCATTGGCGATGCGAATGGGCGGTCCGCGTGAGGCCCTCTGGCATGCGATCATTCGCAAGAACTACGGATGCACCCATTTGATCGTGGGTCGGGACCATGCGGGCCCGGGCTCCGACTCTTCGGGAACGCCCTTCTACGGACCGTACGACGCTCAGGAGTTGTTGCAGCAGCATGAGCAGGAGTTGGGCGTGGCGATGGTGCCGTTCAAGATGATGGTCTATGTGCAGGAGCAGGACGCCTATTTCCCGATCGACGAGGTCCCGGAGGGGTTGAAGCCGCTGAGCATCTCCGGCACGCAATTGAGAGACAAGTTGGCCAGTGGTGATGAGATTCCCTCCTGGTTCACCTTCCCGGATGTGGTGGCTGAGTTGCGAAAGACGCATCCGCCGCGGGCCCAGCAGGGGTTCACGGTCTTCTTCACCGGCCTGTCGGGTTCGGGCAAGAGCACGATCGCCAATGTACTTTTAGTTCGGCTCCTGGAGATTGGTGGGCGCCAGGTGACGATGTTGGACGGGGATCTGGTTCGAAAACACCTCAGTTCCGAGCTCGGGTTTTCGAAGGAGCATCGTGACATCAACATTCGCCGAATCGGCTATGTCGCCTCGGAGATTACCAAGAATGGTGGAGCTGCGATCTGTGCCCCGATTGCGCCTTACGATCGCATTCGCCAAGAGAATCGGGCGATGATCTCGGCGGTTGGCGGGTATGTACTGGTGCATGTAGCCACTCCCCTGGAGGAGTGTGAGCGCCGGGACCGTAAAGGCTTGTATGCGAAGGCCCGCGCCGGCATCATCAAAGAGTTCACCGGGATCAGCGATCCTTATGAAGAGCCGACGGATGCCGAGATTGTCCTGGACACCATGACGTTGAGTCCTGGCGAGTCGGCGGAGGTCATCCTCTCCTATTTGCGGGAGCAGGGTTATTTGAGCTGACGTCCCCGTTCCGTAACGAGGCGGCCGGGCGGATCACGACGCGTTGGCCGGTCGCCTCGAAAGGAACATTGGCCGGTTCGATGTCGGAGGGTCTCATCCTAAGGTGGATGGGTGTGTGAATACTGCGGGAGGCGAACTCGCATGAGCTGGACTTGGGGTGCTCCAAAACGGCCGAAGGTCTTTGGGATCGGCCTGAACAAGACGGGGACGAAGAGTCTGGCCGCGGGGCTGACCCGGCTCGGGTATCGTGGAACCACCTATGACCTCGCCCTGACTCGGGCTGTCATGTCTGGCAGGATGCGGCCTGTTTGGAGGGTGGTGCGCCGGTATGATTGTTTTGAGGATTGGCCGTGGCCGCTGATTTTCCGACAACTGGACGAACGCTACCCCGGAAGTAAGTTCATCCTGACGACCCGCCGTGACAGTGAGACATGGCTACAGAGTCTCAAGCGTCATGCTGAGCGGACGGGGCCTACCGAGTTCCGACGTCTGATATATGGTTACGAGATGCCTGACGGCCATGAACGGGAACACATTCGGTTCTATGAAGAGCATAACGCCGCTGTGCGCTGCTATTTCCAGGACCGTCCGGACCAGCTTCTGGAGGTCTGCTGGGAGATGGGTGATGGGTGGGCAGAGCTCTGCCCCTTTCTGGGATTGCCGGTTGTTGCCGACGAGCCGTTTCCCCACCGGAATGCGAGTCCGAGTGCTGGAAGCCGGGGGCTGGATGGGCCTATGGACAGCCGGGCTTGACCGGGGCAAGGGGGGCACGCGGTGAGGAACGTGATCATTCTGGGTGCGGGGCGAAGTGGAACCAGCCTGGTTGCGGGGGTCCTAGCGGGTGCCGGCTATTTTATGGGCGATCGCATCATTCCGGCCGGTCGGCAGAATCCCTCAGGATTTTTTGAGGACTTTGAGGTCAATGCCATCAACGAGTCCCTGATCGAGCGCTCGATCCCGGGGTGGTGTCGATGGGTCCCGATGCGAGTCCCGGTCTTGGGCGGCACGTTGTGTCAGTCGGAGGGGCATCGATGGCTGGCGGTGCTTCCTGTAGGCCGCACGATCTGTGAACCGGATGCGGCCTTGCTTGATCGCATGAATGCCTTGACGGCGCACGTTCCCTTTTGTTTCAAGGACCCCCGTTTTTCCTACACTTTGCCGGCATGGCGGCGAAGTTTGGAGAATGTGGCCCACATCTGTATCTTTCGAGATCCGGAGACATCTGCCGCGAGCATGGTTCGGATGTGTTCATCCGGACCCTATTGGAGTGCGGTTCGTCTGAATCGGTCGCGTGCGCTGGCGGTTTGGGCGGCGATGTACAGCCATATTTTGGAGCGACATCAGTCGTCTGGGGATTGGCTCTTTATCCACTTCAACCAGCTCTTCGACGCGGTGGGAATGGAACGGCTCAAGGCGTTTACGGGTGCCGAGGTGGATCGCGATTTTCCGGATGCGAATCGGATCACAGAGCGGCCGAAATCTCATGTGCCAGGATCGTTACGTTCCCTCTATTTCCGCTTGTGTGGTTTGGCTGGATATGGTCAGAGTGGGTTGGGATAACGGGTGGATGCTCACGGGTGGTTCGAATCGGTTATGGAGGGCTATTTGCATGGTCTTCGATCCGAGATGAGTATGTAGGGTGTTTTGAACCACGGGTGGCCGAGGTGCCTGGGCGGTATGGCATATCGACTGGAACCGCTGGAAATTAATAGACTGGGCCAATGTTTGGAAGGATGTCCCATGGGCAAGGTATATGGATTGGGAATCATCGGTACAGGTGTCATTTTCGATAGCCATGCCAATGGATTGGAGCCGCTGAAGAGCCGGGTGCGTCTTATTGCGGCGGCCGATCTGGATCCGAAGCGGCTCAAGCGTGCGTCTGACCGCTACTTTGTGCCGCACACCTACACGGATCATCGTGCGCTTTTGGGGCGCGACGATATCGACATCGTGACGATTGCAACTCCGCCATCGACCCACGAGGTGTTGGTCTTAGAGGCCTTGCAGGCCGGCAAATACGTAATTTGCGAGAAACCGTTGGCCCATACGTTGGAGAGTGCGGATCGTATCATTGCGGAGATGGCGAATTACCCAGGCAAGGTTGCGGTCGGATTTCAGCAGCGATTCATGCCATCGGTCCAGAAGGCCGTATGGCTGCGTGATCACGGCTTTTTAGGCGACTGGCAGTACGGATTGTTTCGCCGATTGAGCCACTTTTCAGGATCCTCGGCCAGCGGAACAGGCTGGTGGGGCAAGTGGGATGTGAGTGGTGGGGGGGTGGTCATGACGCAGTTCATTCATGAACTCGATCTCATGATTCACCTGTTTGGTCCGGTCGTGGAAGTCATGGCGATGGCGGACACCCTGCATCAGGATATTGAATCGGAGGACACCTTCGGGGCGACGATTCGGTTCGCCAACGGAGCGATAGCGACTTGTTGTTCGACGATCAACGCGCCCTCCAGCCTGGTGATGTACGAGGCGGTCGGGGCTCAGGCCTCGGTCCACATGCCGACCTGGGGCCTGCGGTGTGCGGACGGCCATCGATTGCGTGAGATGAACGCAGCCTTGGCGGATGCCTTTCCTGAATCCGGCACACCCAAGGCCTCGAGCGGAGCTGTGGGTAGGTTCAAGGCGAAGGTGTTATGGAAACTGCAGGGGGCGGGAGCGGCCAAGAAGGTGATGCGCAAGGCCGTGGGTTTGGTTGGGATTCGGCCTGCGCCGCCCGAGCCGAGCAATCACACCCGTTTTTTCCAGGCGATATTGGACGCGATCGACAGTGGGGAGCCGTTGCCGGTTTCTCCGCAATCCGCGCGCCCTGCGATGGAGTTGTGCACTGCGATCTATGCATCCGCCTTAAGCGGGCAGCCGGTGCTTTTCCCGCTGGATTCCTCAAATGCATGCTACAAAGGGGTAACGACCGATGGGTACCGACAAAGACACTCCTACGCTGGACAATCCAACCTTGTCTGAAGCCACCGCTGAAGCTGCGGTGGCGATGGAGGAGTATCCCGTGCCTCCCGTCTCTCCGAGGGCGTCGGAGTTGGCCATGTTCGGCGGTCCGAAATCGGTGGAGGACCCCTATCGTGACCGGTGGCGCAGGATTGCATTGCGGGATGTGTTTCGAATGACCCTGGCAGCCGCCCGGGATGAGGTCACGGCGATCCACTCCAAGAGTCCGATCGGAAGACTTGAGGATCGCTTTTGCCGGATGGTGGGTGCGGATTTCGCGCTGACCATGAACAGTGGCACGGCGACGTTGCACAGTGCCTATTTTGCGGTGGGCGTTCGGCCGGGCGATGAGGTCATCGTCCCCTCCTATACCTTTTACGCTTCGGCCGCACCGATACTTCAGTGCGGTGGTCTTCCGGTCTTTTGCGACATCGATCCCAAGACGCTCACGTTGGATCCGGAGGACGTTGCGCGCAGGATCACGCCGAAGACCAAGGCGGTCTGTGCGGTTCATGTTTGGGGCAATCCCGCCCGTCTCGATCGCCTGGTTCAGCTCTGCCGGGATCGTGGGATCGCGTTGATTGAGGACTGTTCCCACGCGCATGGAGCGACCTACCAAGGTCGCTCGGTCGGGGTCTGGGGCGACATCGGTTGTTTCAGTCTCCAGGCGCAGAAGGCCGTTTGTGGAGGAGAGCTCGGGATTGCGGTCACCAACAACGCCCGCTATTACGATCGAATGTTGGCCCTTGGGCATATGGGTCGGATGTCCTCCGATCAGAAGGCGGGGACCTTTCAGATCGACAATCTCTGTCTGGGGCTGAAGTATCGGCCGCACCTTTACGGCGTTTTGATGGCGAGCGGTGCGCTACGGCGTTTGGGTGAGCTCAACCGCCGCCGCCGCCACTGGTATGATTACCTCTCCAAGGCGCTGGCGGATTGTCCGGCGCTCCAGCCGATCGAGGCCTATCCAGGGGCGGTTCGGGGGGGGCTGATCGAGTATTTGTTTCGGTATGAGCCGCAGCATGCGGGCGGCTGGAATCGGGGAGCGTTTGTCCAAGCCCTCCAGAAGGAGGGGGTCCCGGCCTATGTGGACCGTTACACGATGGTCGGGGCAAACGCCCGGCTCCTGCACGAGGCGCCGCTGTTCACGGAAGTCGATTTTTCGGAACTGGGCGGGTTTCTGGCTGGAGGGGCGAAGCCCGGGGCGATTCAGACCGACCCGAAGAGCTTGCCGGTAAGCATGGAACTGTGCGATAAGCTGGTGGCCCTTCCGGCATTCACCAAGGTATCCGACAAATACGTGCAGGCCTGTGTGCAGGGGATCAGGAAAGTGGTTCGCCTGGCCAATGATGTGCACGATTTGAGGACCTGAACTCTCCGTCTTCACCCTAACCCGATTGGTTGGCCTCCCGCCCAGAATGGATCCGTTCGGCTCCGCTCCTTGGTAGTGGGATTCTGGGTCGGCCCGATACTTACTCTCTATGACGTCCCCTCTGGTCTCGGTCATCATACCCTGTTACAACGTCGAAGATTGCATTGAGGAATGCATGGAATCGGTACTCGACCAGACCTATGGCGGCCGGGTTGAGCTGCTCTGTGTCGACGATGGGTCGACGGACGGGACGCTCGAGATTTTGGAAGAGTATGCCGAGTCGTACCACCTCAAGGTGATTCCGGGGGAGCATCAGGGCGCGAGTGCGGCTCGCAACACCGGGCTTCGCCTTGCGACCGGGCAGTACATCCAATTCATGGATGCGGACGACATCCTCTTTCCTGGCAAGATCGAGCATCAGATGAAGCTCTGTCAGGAGCAGGGAATGCCTGACCTGATTGCGGGGGCATTCATCCGCGTGCTCCCCAACAGAAAGGAACGGGTGGAGGTCCCGGTGGGCGGATGGGCCGGCTTGATTCGTGGACGGCTGGGGTGCACCCCGAGCAATTTATGGTCACGGGAGATGGTCATGCGAGCGGGGGGCTGGACGGAGACCTTGGCCAGTTCGCAGGAAGTGAATCTGTTGTTCAAGATGATGCGGCTGAGGCCCAGGGTCCTCTTGGACGACCAGCCGATGACAGTGGTGCGCGAACGCGAGGTCGGTTCCATCACGCGCGCGGACCAGAAGGGCAATGCCCTTCGAATCCTCGAATTACGGTTACAGATCCGAGAATATCTCGAAGCGCATCAGAAATGGAATCTTGCATTGGAGGAGGAGTTTCACCAGGTGCTCTTTTCTGCGATCAAGGTATTACATTTGGAGGCACCTGACCTGGGGCGTGATTGGTATGCTCGGTGGATCCCGTCGGAGTTTATCCCAGAGCGCAATCGTGCCACGGGCAGGGCATACATCTGGGTATACAGGCTGTTGGGATTCGAGTGGGCGCAGCGGATGAAATGGCTGCATGATCGGCTCCGGGGGCACTGACCTGGGGCGTGGCTGAACACTGGAGCAGACAGAACAACGGTCAGCGTACGATGAGGCAGTTCTTCAACAGAATAGGCGCAAATATCCTGCACGTATTGGAGGAGCTGGGTATGATCGTCTCCCTTGCCGGAGAGACGATCAAGGTTGCCTTTACCCATCGGCCGCGTTGGCGTCTGTTCCTCGGGCATCTGCTGAACATCGGTGTTCGTTCCCAGGCGATCGTCGGAATTGCCGGCGGGTTTACCGGTATGGTGTTTGCCGTCCAGACCTTTTATCAGTTTCACAAGGTGCGCTTGGATTCGGCTACGGGTGCGGTGGTTGCTGTGGCCATGGCGATGGAGCTTGGTCCGGTGCTTGCCGCCCTGATGGTGGCCGGGCGGGTTGGAGCCGCTGTCACTGCGGAGCTGGGCACGATGAAGGTCACGGAGCAGATCGATGCCCTGCGATCCCTGGGTGTTCACCCCGTTGACTATCTTGTGGTCCCCCGGTTTCTGGCGATGATGATTGCACTCCCCTTGCTCACTGCGGAGGCGATTTGGCTGGGGATCATGGGTGGATATGTCCTGACGGTGCACATGATGGGAGCGGAACCGTCCTATTACATGGCCAACATGATCCTCTACACGCGTGCACGGGACATCCTGCATGGACTGATCAAATCGTTCTTCTTCGGGTTTCTGTTGATTTTTATCGCGTGTCACAAGGGGATGCAGACGGAGGCCGGTTCGGAGGGGGTGGGGCGCAGCACCAATCAGGCGGTGGTGGTCTCCTGCATTGCAGTATTGATCTCGGATTTCTTTTTGACCCTGTTACTGACGAAACTACTGGCGTGAACGGATATGATTCAGGTACGCGGACTGAAAAAGCGACTTCGATCGCAGCAGGTGCTCAACGGCCTGGACATCGACCTGCCGGATGGCCACACCGTGGTCATCATTGGTCAATCGGGGACTGGCAAGAGCGTATTCTTGAAGCACCTGATCGGTCTGATGCGTCCGGATGCGGGCTCGATTCATGTGGATGGTGAACGGGTCGATCCCTTGCGAGAGCGTGAGTGGGCACCGGTGCGTCGCAAGTTTGGGATGTTATTCCAGGGGGCGGCTCTTTTTGATTCGATGCGTGTATTCGAGAATGTGGCCTTCCCGTTACGTGAGCGCGGGGGGCTGACTGTTGAGCAGATTCGGGAGCGGGTGATGCATGCGCTTTCGCTGGTGGATCTGGACGGCTCCGAGGATAAATATCCAGCTGAGCTGAGTGGCGGGATGCGCAAACGGGTGGGGCTGGCACGGGCGATAGTGGGCGAGCCGAAGTACCTTCTCTACGATGAACCGACGACGGGCTTGGATCCGGTCACCGCGGACACAATTAACGAGCTGATTTTACGGCTACGGGATTCGCTCAGAGTAACCTCGATCGCCGTCACGCATGATATGGCGAGTGCGTTCAAGATCGGTGATCGCATCGTCATGCTGTATGGCGGCAAGAATTATTTCGAGGGAACCATTGAGGAGACCAAGGCGACGGACGATCCGATCGTTCGTCAGTTCATCACCGGGCAGGCAGAGGGACCGCTGACCGCGAAAAACCGGCGATAGTGGGGCCCACCAATCGGCCTGGGTGGGATGCGGGCCTGCGGGCGATGGATCGGCTGCGCCGCAAGGTGCAATGGGAAAGAGGAGATAGATTCATGGAAGAATCGACCACGGGCATGGCTGTGAAGGTGGGGTTATTTGCTGCATTGGCCATCTTCCTGGCGGGGGCGATGATCGTCCGGTTTGGAACCATGAGCCGCACTGCCCGAAAGACCTACACGATACTGGTCGAGTTCAGGGATGCGGGTAACCTGGTGATTGGGGCGCCGGTTTCGGCATTGAGTGTACCGATTGGGTCGGTGGCCGATGTTCAACTCGAATTCGACCGTGTCGTCGTGCGGTTGAACGTCTTTGAGAACGTGACCCTTTACGAAGGCTCGGAGTTCGCCATTCGTCAGAGTGGTTTGTTGGGGGATCAATTTGTGGCGGTAAACCCCGCGCCGGACATGGGACAAGCCAAGATTACAGGGGGGAGTCGTGTGGATGGGATCTCTCCGCCCAACTTGGAGGCCGCCGTGACGCACGCGACCGATCTTTTGGTGCAGCTGCGAACGGTAGGGGAGGACGTCCAGCGCGCCCTCGAGAAGGTCAATGTCGGACTTCTGAGTGACCAAAATCTGAAAGAAATCAGCGGGACCCTTTCGAATTTGAACGCCTTTGCCGCTTCTTCCGCGCAAGCCGCCGAGGAGGTGGAAGGTCTGGTGACTGAAGTCCGGGCGCGGGTGGACACGACCCTGGGCAGTGTGGACGAAGCGTTCATTCATGGCTCGGAGCTGTTGATCGACAGCCGAGGGGTCATCTCAGAGCTGAACGTCCAAATCGAGAATCGAGGAATGGAACTGAGTCGGGTCTTGGACAACATGAACCAGTCGGTCTCATCGCTTTCGGAGTTGTTGGACAAGATCAATTCCGGCGAGGGGACCGTCGGCCGTTTGGTCACCGATGACACGCTGATGGAGGAGCTGGAGCGACTTGTTGAAAACTGGCGCAGGTACGGTATTTTACATAAGGAATCTATAAAAAATTCTCCCCCAACATCTTCAAGTCCAAGAAGGGTGTTTGGAATGAGCCCCTGATATTGGGGGGGGGGAACGTATTTATCCATTGATTTTGTACTAAGAAAACTAGGTCACATGACGATTCTCGTAATCCGAGCTTTCCTATTGCTCCTCTGCGGCTTCGGAGGCTGGGCCATGACCTGGGTCGGGTACCGTTCTCTCGAGACCGGTATGTTCTTCCGACCGTTCGAGGGGCGAGGCGAAATTGGGGTTCTGATCGGTCTTGCGGTCGGTATCTTCATCATCGCCATCGATTTGCTGCTGAAACGCTTCACGTTACGCGGTTTCACAGCTGCCGCCTTTGGCCTCCTCATCGGCGCCTTCGCCTCGTCCCTTGTCGCCCAGGGGATGCTATTCAGTGCGGTACCCTTTCCGATTCGCCCGATTACCCAGGCGGTGGTTTACGTCTTCTTCTGCTATATGGGCACGATGTTGGCGATTCGGGGTAACGAGCGGATTGCCTTGGTGATTCCGTTCATTAACTTTCAGGAGCGGGGGCGCAATCGGCAGCTGGTGGTTGTCGACACGAGTGTGATCATTGACGGGCGTCTGGCAGATGTGGTGGAGACCGGTTTTCTGGCGGGGACCCTGATCATCCCCCGGTTTGTCTTGCGCGAGCTGCAATACATCGCGGACTCGGCGGACCATTTGAAGCGGGGCCGTGGGCGCAGGGGTTTGGATGTCCTGAATCGGCTTCAGAGCAGCAAGCACGTGACGATCCAGATCGACGAGACCGATTTCGATGATCTCCGCGAGGTGGACCACAAGTTGGTCAAACTCGCGAAATTGCTGGATGCGAAGATCATGACCAACGATTTCAACCTCAACAAGGTTGCGGAGGTCGAGAGCGTGCCGGTGCTCAACATCAACGATCTGGCCAATGCGTTGAAGGCGGTAGTTCTGCCAGGGGAGATGTTGCGTGCCTTGATTGTGAAGGAGGGGAAGGAGCACGACCAGGGGGTTGCCTATCTACCGGACGGCACGATGATTGTTGTCAATCATGCCAGGAGTTTGATCGGCCGTGAGATCCCGGTCACTGTCAGCAGTGTATTGCAGACCTCCGCAGGGCGGATGGTCTTTGCTGAGCTCGCCCCGATCGATCCCCCTTCCGCGCCCGCACCGAGTGCACCTGGGCCTCGAAACACCGGTGGTGCTAGGGGCGGACAGAGGCCTTCCGGTGGCAAGAAGGGCAATGGCGGGCAGTGAGGCCCGGGTTCTCGTCCATCCGGCCGGCACCCTCTCATTTTTGGGCATCTGAGTGTGACAGTCTCCAGAGGCCATCCGGAAAGTCAAAGGCGAAGCAAGCTCGGGCTCGCTATCGATCTCGGTTTCGAAAGGGCGAGGGATGGGATCCGGACATGAGAATTCGGGTGGCGCAACGGTTTTGTTGTGGTGCTGCAAAACTCGGCAATGAGGTTTGAGCGGTGCTCAGAGGGCCGGGTGCCAACCAGAACTGGCATCGATTTCGATTTCGATCGGACGGATCGGGAGCTATGGCCTGGAGGCTGAGGCAGAGGGATTGTGCTCTTGGGGAGGATCTTTTGCCACAGAGGGCACAGAGTTCACAGAGAGATTCTTCCTTTTGCCATCGGCGGGACGCTCCGCACTTTACCAGATGGGAAATGGCTTGCGCCTCTGTGTTCTCTGTGACCTCT
>ENA-UOOH01002540-UOOH01002540.1-fermentation-metagenome-genome-assembly--contig:-NODE-2540-length-15478-cov-4.967905_pt1 | contig 15478 bp, 10 predicted proteins | sample MGYA00245778_ERZ724025 | MGnify/ENA primary metagenome ERZ724025 (study PRJEB28704, sample SAMN03018313) | fermentation metagenome | biome: anthropogenic terrestrial biome; feature: soil; material... | reverse complement strand
CTTGAGGACGGTTTATCGGCGGTTGGGATCGGTGCATGGCCCCACCCCACCCCCATGACCAGGTCGAAAACGCCACCGCGCCCTCTGCGGGAGGCTCTCCGGATGGGGACAGGGAATGCAGGACCGTCGAACCTGATTTCTGCAACTGCCTTGGACGGCAGGCTTCCGGTCGCAAGGTCCGGTGGGGATTTCATTGTTGCGCCGGTATTGATTCGATAGAGTTGGGTGCATGAAGACCTCTATACCGATTTTTTCTCTTTGGTTGTGCCTCATAGCCCTTTGCGCGGGTGCGGCGGCTGCTGTGGGTGAGGAGACCGGGCCCGTTCGGGTGAGCGGCGTGTATCCGCATTTGGCTGTGTACAGCGACGAGGCGGAATGTGGGATTGGTGCGGTGGTGGTGTGGGCGGACCGCTTATGGGCGATCACGTATGCCCCGCATAAGCCGAATGGGAGTGAGGACAAGCTCTATTCCTTGGATCGCGAGCTCAACCTGATCCCGTTCGAGGGGAGCGTGGGCGGCACGCCCGCGAACCGCATGCTGCATCGGGAGTCGAACCAGCTGATTATCGGTCCTTACTTCATCAACGCGGATGGGGAGGTGCGTGTCGTGCCGCCCTCTCAAATGCCGGGCCGGTTGACGGCCACCATGCGGCATCTCACCGAGCCTGAGCAAAAGGTCTACTTCTACACGATGGAAGAGGGTTTGTATGAAGTGGATGTCGAGAGCCTCGAGGTGGTGGAACTCTATCCGGACGGTAACGGGTTGCCGGAGGGGATCCGCAATCCGATCCTGCCGGGTTATCACGGTAAGGGCGGGTATTCGGGCCAGGGTCGCATTGTCGTCTCGAACAACGGCGAGCCGCTCTCCGGTTCCGAGTGGTTGATTCCGGGACCTTCCGGTTGCTTGGCGGAGTGGGACGGACAAGCCTGGAATGTGATCACGCGGACGCAATTCAACGAGGTGACGGGGCCGGGTGGGATGAGCGGCAACGCGAGCGCGGACGACCCTATCTGGGCGGTGGGCTGGGACCACAAATCGCTTTTGCTATACTTACTCGACGGTGGGGAATGGCATCGGTTCCGGTTGCCCAAAGGGACGCATACCTTTGACGGCAGGCATGGTTGGCATACCGAGTGGCCGCGGATCCGTCCGGTGGACGAGGGGTTCACCCTGATGAACATGCATGGCACGCTCTATGAATTCCCTTCCGGGTTTCGCGCGGGACAGACCGGGGGGATCCGGCCGCTGTCGACCTATCTCAAGATGGTGTCGGACTGGACGATGTTCGGGGACGAACTGGTCTTTGCGTGTGACGATGCCTCACGCTTTGACAACGGTCTGATGGGACAGTCCAATTCCAACTTCTGGTTTGTCCCGATAGGAAAACTCTCGGAGCTGGGGCCGCGGGAGGGCTGGGGTGCGTTTTGGTTGAACGAGGCGGTTGCAGCGGGGGAGACCTCGGATCCGATGTTGATCGATGGATATCCACGAAAGGTGCTGCATCTATGGAACCAGGGTGAGGATCCGGTGACGGTCGCGCTGGAAGTGGATGTGGTCGGAGGGGATCAATGGGCGGAGGTCACGCGGACCGTTTTAGAGCCTGGTGGATACTATTTCATGCCTCAGCAGGAGGTGGGCGAGGGGGTATGGCTGCGCCTTCGTTCTATGGGGAATGCCACCTCCCTGGGGGCGACGATGTACGTCTCTGACGCAACGGTCCGTCCGCTGGAGGCGAGTGCTCAGTTTCAGGGTTTGGCGCGGCTGGGCGAGGCCTACTCGGGCGGGATCATCCGTCCGCGGGGTGGGGATCTAGGGACGCTGCATTACTCCGCGCGCGTGGTCGATGCGCAGGGTGTGGAAATGGAGCGTGCCTATCTGGAAATGGGACCGGACATGACCTTGTCGCGCGTGGAGGATACCGAAGCCTGGGCGTGGCTGGACGAGCAGGCGGCGATTGCAGGGGATGAGTGGAACTTTGATGATGCCTCGATCATCCTCACGGATGCGCAGGGTGCACGTTGGCGCGTGCCACGTGGCTATGCCGGGGCGCATCTGGCTGAATATGACCGAGTGCGTGGGTTCCGGGAGGTGGTGACGGAGCGTGGGCTGCTGAACTGCCACGGGATTTTCTACGAGGTGCCGCGCGACATCAGTGGCGGACTCGGTAAACTGAAACCGATTGCGACACACAACCGAATGATCTCCGACTATTGCTCTTGGCGCGGGCTGCTGGTCATGAGCGGGGTCCGTCCGCGGGCGGAAGCCGACGGGCATGTCTTCGGGCAGAAGCCGGGGCTCTGGTTCGGTGTGGTCGATGATCTGTGGAAGCTCGGCAGGCCGGTTGGCTACGGCGGGCCGTGGCGTGCGACCCAGGTCGAGGCGGGAGTCTGGTCGGATCCGTATCTGATGCGTGGCTTCGACGAGAAGGTATTGGAGCTCTCGCACGACCGTCCGACTGCGGTTCGATTCAGGATCGAGCTGGATGTCAGCGATGTCGGCGACTGGGTTCACTACGTGACGTTCGAAGTCGGCCCCGGCGAATCGCTGGTGCACCGCTTCCCGATCGGCTTCATGGCTGGCTGGATACGGGTTCAGGCATCGGAGAATTGCGCGGCAACGGCGCAGCTGCGTTACGGACCGCTGGAACCGGTGGTCTCTATGCTTGAGGCGCGGTGAAGTTCGAAAGGGCGGCGCAGGTGATGAACCTCCGCCGCCCGCTTGCCTTGGGCCTGTGGATGCGCTTATGTGGCCTGTATGAGTTGGAACAATAGGCCTATTGGCTATGTGGGAATATCGAAACTTACTGGGTATGACGACCCGGATATGGTCTTTGGCGCCATCCGCGACGCGGTCCAGCATGTGGGGCCGCTGGCTTCCCTGATCCCGCCGAACGCAGACATCATCGTGAAACCGAATTTTGTGGCGGCGGCGCCTGCGGCTGCCGCGGCGACGACACATCCTGCGGTGATTGCGGCCGCGGTCCGGCTGGCGGTCGAGGCGGGTGCGCGCAGGGTGCGGATTGCGGACACGCCGGCATTCGGCTCGGCCAAGCGTGCGGCACGGGTGTTGAACCTGGCTGCATACCTAGGCGATCTCGATGTCGAAGTGTGTGACATGACGACGCCGAGGGTGGTGCGTGGGGGATTGAACAACGGCTGTTTTACCAAGCTGCACATGGCCCAGGACGTCTTGGATTGTGACTTTGTGCTCAACCTACCCAAGATCAAGGCACACGGGCAGATGGTCTTCACGGGCGCGGTCAAGAATCTGTTCGGGTGTGTCCCCGGACGTCGCAAGGCGCTGATGCATTGTCAGGTGGGCAATTCTCGGGCGGTCTTCGGGCGAATGCTGGTGGACGTGGCTCGGGTGGTCCAACCGGCTTTGCACATTGCGGACGGGGTGATCGCGATGGAGGGACAGGGCCCGCGCAAGGGCGATCCTCGGCCCTGGGGGTGGATCCTGGCCTCCAACAACCCCTTCGCCTTGGATCATATCGCTGCGTCCGCTTTGGGCTATGAGCTGGACGAGGTCCCCACGCTGACGGCGGCGAAGGAGCTTGGAGTGTTTGATCCAGAGCTGGACGAGGTCAGGGTGTTGGGTGCGACGCCGGCCGAGCTCCAGTTGGATGGCTGGCGGAAGGCGCAACCGATTCCCGTCACCTTCAATCCGTTTCGATTGGCGCGCGGCTATGTACGGCATCAATGGCTGATGCGCCGCGAGCGCAGCTGAGCCTGGTTCGGGCGCAGTTGCACCCCGCTGCGATCTCCGCGGGATCCCATTCGGAGGGCCTCCCGCAGAGGACGCAGTGGCGTTTTCGACATGACCATGGGGCTGCTGAGGGTCAAGGCCTCAGATCGATGCTGTGAGGGGAATCCATTTCCTGCAGCAAGGCCCGTCCAAAAAGGGTGCTCCCTCAGGCGTCGCCTCCAGGCAATAATTGGCGATCGGTCCGATCGGTCGGATCAGTCGGATTCGCGATCGAAATCGGGATCGGGATCGCGATCGGGATCGAAATCGGGATCGGGATCGGGATCGGGATCGAAATCGGGATCGAAATCGGGATCCGGATCGATCCCAGCCCAGTTGGCTCCAATCGGTCGTCTATTCGTTGAAAGTGACGAGGGAGCAATAGGAGGGATTGCCGAAGACATCCTCCTCAGTTCCCGTGCCGGAGTGGCCGTCGCAATAGACGAAGTTGGCTTTTCCGGAGTGGCGATCTGTTTGATGATCGTCGGAGGAGGACCAGACACAGCGGCCGTCGTTGGGGGCGACCTCCTCGAAGATCATGATACGATCGGACGGTTTTTTGACCATGGACATGCGACGCGTATCTTTCGGACCACAGGCGTCATAGGACATTTCGTCATTGAGAGAGAAGCTGAAATTACGGATGCCGGGTCGAGACTGCACTTCACCCTTGTCGCTCGGGCACAACCAGACCTTCTCGTTCTGCACGTAGTTCCAGAGCGTTCCGTACTGCAGGTCGGCGATATAGGACTGCTTCATGGTCCATGCGTAACAACGGAATTGCTCGGTCGGGCTGGCGGCTTGGCAGGGTGGTTTGGCGAAATGTCCGTCGTTGTCCGTCGCGTAGGTAATGATGGCGAGCCCGAGTTGGCGCTGGCTGTTCATGCAAGAGATGGCGCGTGCCTTTTCTCGTGCATTCTGGAGGGCCGGAAGCAGCATTGCAGCGAGGATAGCGATGATGGCGATCACGACGAGGAGCTCGATCAGGGTGAATCCCTTCGAGGTGCAGGGCTGTTTCATAGAGGGTTTTCCTTTTTCAGGCTTAAGGCCCGGAAGAACGGGGCCTTGGGTGGGTAAGCTGATTGGTGAGTTTAAAAAATCGGGTATGCTCAAGATTTAACGACACCGCCCGAACGAATATGTGACCTCTCCGGAAGCGGTCGCCCCGGGGGGGACGATCTGGAGCCCGGATTCAGTGGTAAGACCCTGTGTGAATAGATTGTGCGCGTCGGTTGAACAGGTCTGGTTTTCGATGCAGAACCAGGGTTGTTCCGCGGGTGTATAGACAACCAGATGTTTGAATTCCGGACTTGCGGAAAACCGCACTTCCAGGTCGTTCTGAGGAAATTGAACGATGGTGGGTTGGTCGGGGGCCAAGCCGTAGTATACATCGTCGATGACAAAGCCTTCGAGGGTGCGCTTCTGCCTGGCATCCAGCTCGGTCTCCTCCAGTGGGATCAAGCGACCGGAGGGCAGCATCTGCTCGGATTCCATCCAATGCGTGGCGGGAACGGTCAGAAGCGTCTGGGGACGTCCACCTTTTTGGTAGAGAAACCAAGGGTGCAGGCCTAGCCCGAATGGGAGCCGGTGTTCCGCCGATCGGTTTTGAACGGTGTATTTCCAGGAGACGGCGCCTTCCCGGATGGTGACACGCATGAAAATCGTGTGTGTGATGGGGAAGAGCTCGTAACGACGGGAGCCCGGGGTGAAATCCAGACTGCAGAGGATCTCGGTCTGAACGGGGGTATGCTCCACGGATTGCAGCGTCCAGGGCACGTTATGGACCAGGCCATGGATAAAATTGGGTCCGTTGTTGGGTGGGAAATGGAAGGTCTGGCCGTCGAAGGTGAAGCTCGCGTTGCGCACGCGATTGGGGGTGGGGTAGAGGATCGGGGTCCCGCAGCCGGTGCCGTTGACGTTGGCGATGGTGCCCGGCTGTTTCAGCAGCTCCGTATCCCGGTAGACGATCGAGAAGAGGTTGCAACCGGCCTCAGGGATAAGGCTGGCCACGGTTCCTCCGTGCTTGGCCTCGACGACGAGCCATTGTGTTTCCGGGTCCCGGTACTGCCGGAGTTGATGGGTGTTCGCGTGTGCTGGGCTCATGAGCAAGGAAGAGAGGATGATTGCTAGATGAAAAGGTTTCATTCCAAGGCCCCCAAAGGGATGGTTTGCATAGATGCGACCATATCGGAGGGGCGCGACGGAGGGAAGGGTAAAATGCCTCTGAGTTGGAGCTGACCATGGATGCCGATCAGTCAGATCATGGCCTGAATCGGTGTTGGGGTCGGAATTCGATTTCGATAGCGATAGCGACCATGAATCGGACTGATCCGACCGATCCGACCGATCCGACGGATCGGCAACCTTTGTCTGGAGGAGACGCATGAAGGAGCGGGCCTTTTCGGATACCCTCTAGCCACGGGGGTGGGTTGGGGCAATGCTCTGATCCCTACCATTGGGGGAATTATTTAGATATACCGTTTTCATCGGACCAAGGCAGTTGCAGAAAACAGTTCCGACGTATCTGCATTTCCCCCTCCCAATAGCCCCCTGCGCCCTCTGCGATCTCTGCGGGGAGTCCTCCCCATCCGGAGCCGCAATGCCTTCAGCTCTGCCCCAATGGGCTTTTCGGACAGGCTCAAGCTCAGCAACGCGGGTGGGTCTGCGTGAAATGAGCGAGGCGCCCTGCGGAATCGCGAGGGCGCCTCAGGGTCAGGCCTGTCCGGGCGTTACTTCTTCTTGGTCAGCTCGCGCTGTTTGTAGTGGGTGTGCAGGAGGTGATGAGAGCGCTCGCTGAGCGGTTGGCCGAAGAACTCTTCGTACACCTTCTGGATCTCCACGTTTTCGTGGGATTTGCGCAGCTGTTTGCCCTCGTCCTCCGCGTAGATGGCCTGGATGCGCTTCTGCCGGACCTCGTCGTTGGTGAAGCGCGGCTGGCCGCCGCCGCCGATACAGCCGCCGGGGCAGGTCATGATCTCGACGAAGTGCACCTCCTGCCGGCCGTCCTTGATGGCGTGGATGAGCCGATTGGCATTCCCCAAGCCGTGGGCGACGGCGACTTTGAGCTCGACCCCGTCGAGGAATTCCCAGGCAGGCAGTGTATCCTCGATGCGGAGCGCGGCCAACTTGATACCCTCGAGTCCGGCCAGCGGTTTGACATGGAGGTTTTCGAGCGGCAATTCACGGCCGGTGACGATTTCGTAGGCCGTGCGCAGGGCGGCTTCCATGACCCCGCCGGTATTGGCGAAGATATCCGCTGCCCCGGACGACATCCCGAGGATGCTATCCATCTTTCCATCGGGCAGGCTGTTGAAATCGATGCCGGCCTCTTGAATCATCTTGCCGAGCTCGCGGGTGGTGAGTGCGAAATCGACGTCAAAGACGCCGCTGTCGTTCATCTCCGGTCGCTGGCACTCGAACTTCTTGGCGGTGCACGGCATGATCGACACGACGACCATGTCTTCCGGGCGCACGCCGATTTTGCTGGCGTAGTAAGTCTTAGCGACCGCGCCGAACATTTGTTGGGGCGATTTACAGGTGGAGAGGTTCTCCAGGAAGTCGGGGTGGTAGTACTCTGCGAACTTGATCCACCCGGGCGAGCAGCTGGTGAACATCGGCAGGGCGACCTCCTCCTTCCCGACCAGTGCCCGTTTGAGGCGGGTCAGGAGCTCGGTGCCCTCCTCCATAATCGTGAGATCCGCGGCGAAATTGGTATCGAACACGCGGTTGAAACCCATCCGCCGCAGGGCGGTGACCATCTTGCCGGTGACGAGGGTGCCCGGTTCGTTGTCGAAGCACTCCCCGAGCGCGGCCCGAATCGCCGGTGCGGTCTGAACAACGACGTATTTTTGGGGATCGTCGAGGGCAGCCCACACGCCGGCGGTGTGATCCCGTTCGGAGATGGCCCCGACGGGACAGACCGCGGCGCACTGACCGCATTGGACGCAGGCGACCTCATCGAGGTCGAGCGTGAATGCGGGGCCGATGACCGTATCGAACCCCCGGCCTTGGGGAAAGAGCGCGCCTACAGCCTGGATGCTGTTGCAGACCGTAACGCAGCGTCTGCATTTGATGCATTTGCTGTTGTCACGCACGAGCCCAGGGGTGCTCTGATCGAGTATCGGTCTGGCTCGGGCGCCTGGATAGCGCACGAACTGTATGCTCATCTCGTTGGCGAGGGTTTGCAGTTCGCAGTCCTGGTTCCGATTGCAGGTCTGGCATTCGCCGTCGTGCTCGGAGAGAAGGAGTTCGACGGCCATTTTCCGCGCGGCGCGTGCCCTTCGGGAGTGGGTCTGGATGACCATCCCTTCAGCGACGGGCGTCGCGCAGGAGGCGGACAGTGTCCGCGCACCCTCGACTTCGACCAGACAGACGCGGCAAGCGCCGATCGGCGTCTGACCCTCGAGGTGACAGAGCGTCGGGATCTTGACCCCGACCTGTTTGGCAGCTTCCAAGATCGTGGTCCCAGCGGGGACGGTGATCGCTTCGTTATTGATTGTCACATGGACCATGTTCCGTTCCCCCTTCACCGCACTTGTTCAAGGTTTTTTCCGAAATCGCATCGCAGGCAACGCCGGCTCTGCCGAACGGCCGTGGATTCGTTCCATGGCAGTTCGACTTCATCGAAGTTGGTGCGACGCCGCTCCACGGGCAGCATTCGGATCGGTTCGCGTGGGTACGGGACGGGATCCGCATCGGGATCATAGTCCGTTGTCACTTCAGTGTAGGTACGCCAGAAGGCGTGCTCCTCGCCGGAGAGGAGCGCATCGATTCCGACGGCGGCGCGTTCGCCGGCGCCGATGGCCGCGACAACCGAGGACGGGCCGTCGACGCAATCGCCACCGGAGAAGAGCCAGTCCAGCGAGGTCTGACCAGTCACGGGATCGGCCTTGATCCAGCCTGAATCGTTGCGTTGAATCTCGAACGGTTCAAGCAGCGCCTGAGGCTCCAGGGTCTGGCCGACGGCCATGATGACCTGATCGGCGACGACCACGAAGGAGTCGGAGGGGTCCTCTTCGGGGCGGCGTCGGCCGGAGCGGTCGAAGTTGCCGAGCTTCATCGTGCGGCATTGAACCCCGGTGACCTTGCCATGCTCTTGCAGGATGGCCTCCGGCGAGGCGAGGGTACGGATGGTCAGCCCCTCTTCCAGGGCGGCTTCGATCTCCTCAGCATAGGCCGGCATCTCCTCGCGCGTACGGCGGTAGAGGATGGTGACGGTTTCCGCGCCGAGACGCAGGGCGGTCCTGCCGGCATCGATCGCGGCATTGCCGCCTCCGATGACGACGACGTTTTTCCCGACGGGCACGGAGCCGCGGATGTTGTATTCACGCAGGAAGGTCATCGCCTCGGCCACACCGTGGGCGTGGCAGCCCGGCATATCGATCTGAATCCCTTGCGGTGCACCGACGGCCAGGAAAACGGCCTCATACTCGTCGTGCAGCGATTGCATGGTGAAATCCTTCCCCAACCGCTGATTGGTTCGGATCTCGACACCGAGTGACTCGATCATGCGGATCTCGCGTGCCATGAGTTCGCGTGGCAGACGATAGGCGGGAATGGCCTGGACCAGCATACCGCCGGGGCGCGGCTCGCTTTCCAGCACGACGGGCCGGTAGCCGAGTCGGGCCAGGAAATATGCGCAGCTGAGGCCGGCCGGGCCGGCGCCCACGATGGCGACCTTGCGAGCGGCGTTCTCGGGGTTTTCCCGACATTCCGGCTTCTGGATCACGACCTCTTGATCGACCATGAACCGCTTGACTCCTCGAATGGAGACGGACGAGTCGAGCGAGGCGCGCCGACACTTATCTTCACAGGTGTGGAAGCAGACGCGTGCGCAGATCGCCGCGAACGGATTGCGGTTGCGATGGAGCTGGAGTGCCTCTGCGTAGCGTTTCTCGCCGACGAGCGAGACGAATCCGGGGATATCGACTCCCGCCGGGCACCCGGATTGACACGGAGCGCGGACCAGTCCGGGGCAGACCCCGGCGCGGCATTGTTTGTCACGGATGTGCTCGATGTATTCGTGGCGGAAGTGGCGCAGGGTGGAGAGGACCGGATTGGGCGCGGTCTGACCGAGTCCGCAGAGGGAGCCTTCCTTGATGAAGGCGCCGAGTTCCTCAAGTTTATCCAGGTCTTCCATGGTCCCATGGCCTTCGCAGATGCGGTCGAGGATCTCGAGCATCCGCTTGGTGCCGACCCGGCAAGGGGAGCATTTGCCGCACGACTCCTCTTGAATGAACTCGACGAAGAACCTGGCCACATCGACCATGCAGGTATCTTCGTCCATGACGATCAGGCCGCCGGAGCCCATGATGGCACCGAGTTCGCTCAGCGACTCGTAATCGAGGCTGACATTGAGGTGTTGGCGCGGGATGCAGCCGCCGGACGGACCGCCGATCTGCGCGGCTTTATATCCTTTGTTGTTGATAATCCCGCCGCCGATGTCGTAGATCAGCTCACCGAGGGGGGTGCCGATGGGGACCTCGACCAGGCCGGTATTGCGCACAGCGCCAGCGAGGGCGAAGGCCTTGGTGCCTTTACTCTTTTCGGTGCCGAACGAGGCGTACCAATCGGCGCCTTTGAGGAGGATGGCGGCGACGTTCGCGTAGGTTTCGACGTTGTTGAGCAGGGTCGGCTTGCCCCAGAGCCCTTGCTGGGCAGGGAAGGGCGGCCGCGGTCGGGGTTCGCCGCGATTGCTCTCGATGGAGGTGATCAGCGCGGTCTCCTCGCCGCAGACGAATGCGCCGGAGCCCATGCGGATGTCGAGATCGAAATGGAAGCCCCTGCCGAGAATGTTGTGGCCCAAAAGCCCCATTGCGCGTGCCTGTTCCAGAGCTTTCTGGAGACGTTCCACCGCCAGTGGGTACTCGGCCCGGACGTAGACGAACCCCTCATCGGCGCCGATGGCGTAGGCGGCGATGGCCATGCCTTCGATGACGCTGTGCGGGTCGCCTTCGAGGACGCTGCGGTCCATGTAAGCGCCCGGGTCGCCTTCGTCGGCGTTGCAGAGGACGTACTTCTTATCGCCCTCGGCCTTGGCGGTGAAGCTCCATTTCAACCAGGTCGGGAAACCGGCGCCGCCGCGGCCGCGCAGCCCGGATGTTTCCATCTCGGCGATGACGTCGGCCGGGGACATGAGTGAGAGGGCCTTGCCGAGGGCCTGGTAGCCGTCTTCTGCGAGGTAGTCCTCGATGTTTTCCGGATCGATCCTGCCACAATTGCGCAGCACGATCTTTTCCTGGCGATTGAAGAATCCGATTTGCTCCTGTTTCGGATAGAGCGCCTTCCCGTCGGAACCGTGAACGATCAGACGATCCACGCAGCGGCCGCCGACGATGTGTTGGTCCACGATATCGACCGCGTCCTTGGGTGCGACGCCTTGATAGAAGGTCTGATCGCGGCCCATCAGGAGGACCGGGCCCTGAACACAGGGGCCCATGCAGCCGGTCTTGACGAGTTCAACACGTTCCGCGAGGCCTTTCTCCGCCAGTTCCGCTTCCAAGGATTCCTTGACCGCCTTGGCGCCGGAGGCAAGACAGCTGCCGCCGTAACAGATGAAGACCTTCTCGCGTTTTTGCTCCGCCAGGGCGGAGCGGGCTTTGAGTTGCTCTCTCAGCTCTTTGAGTTTGCCAATGCTATCGATTTTCAAGATACCTGCCCTTATTTTGCGAGTTCTGCCTCAGCTGGTGTGGCCTCCGAATCCGCGTAGAGCCGCAGAATCGCCCCGATCTTGGCCGGCTTGACCCGTTGGTGCACGTCGTCGTCCACCATGATAACCGGGGCCAGCCCGCAGGCGCCGAAGCAGCGTCCGACGTCCAGGGAGAAATTCCGGTCCGCGGTTGTCTCACCGACATCAATCGCCAACTCCTTCTTAATGGCGCGCAGCACCTCCTTGCCGCCGCGCACATAGCATGCCGTACCGAGACAGACACGGACCATATGTTTTCCACGTGGAACCGTGGAGAAGAAGGAGTAAAAACTGGTCACACCAGCGACCTCGCTATACGACTTGCCGAACCTCTCGCTGATCCTTTTGAGGACCGGTTTCGGCAGGTATCCAAACATCTTCTGACAAGTCTGCATCGCCGGGATCAGACCCCCGGGCTTGTTGACGTAATCGGTTAGTATGTCGTCCAACTGTGCCAGCATCTGTTCCTCGTTTTGCTCGGAACAGCCTGCACATGCGCACGCATGCGTGCTGCGCTCCATAAGCACCTCCCTAATGACCTTTGAACCGGACCGCTGAGCTTACAGCGATCCGGTGATGTAGTGCTCGAGGTTGTTAATCATCAGCTCCTTCTCCGAGCAGAGGTGTTTGACGACATCACCGATCGACAAGATTCCCACAACCCGGTCGGACTTCGAGACCGGAAGATGACGAACCCGATTTTCGGTCATGAGTGCCATGCAACTGTCCAGATCCTCGTCGGGATTCACGCAGATCAACTTGTTCTTCGGGGTCATGACCCTTCGAACCTGAACTTCACGGGGGTCTTTGTCCTGCAGGATCACCTTCTGGATACAGTCTCTTTCGGAGACGATCCCAGAGAGCTCGTTCTGCTTGTTGTAGACAAGGAGACACCCGATATGGTTCGTCACCATCTGACCGAGCGCCTCGAAAACGGATTCCGAAGTCCCGATGCCGATGACATCGTGTCCCTTTTGATCCAGTAGCTGTTTGACCGGGGTGCTCACGCGGACCTCCCATCGTGGGGGTGGTTGTTTCGCTGCTCCCTGCCCGGATGCCGAAGGAGGCATTCCTTGAAACCCACCTTAGGGAAAATCGGATAAAAGGGTCAACCATTTATTTTTTTGGAGCAGGGGCAAGGACCACGGCCCGTGGGTCGAGGCCGTCTGAACAGGGCAATGGTGAAGCAAGCTCGGGGTCGCTATCGAAAGGACGTGGGATGGGATTCGGACACGAGAAACCGGGTGCGGCAACCATGTTTTTGCGGTGCTGACCCAACTCGGCAGCGAGGTTTGAGGGGTGCTCGGAGGGGAAGGCGCCAACCAGGGCAGGGATCGATCCCGAATCCGACCGATCCGACGGATCCGATCGATCCGACCGATCCGACGGATCGCCAACCATTGCCTGGAGGCGACGCCTGAAGGTGCATCCCATTTGGGACGGGCCTTGCTGCAGGAAACGGATTCCCCTAACGGCATCGATCAGAGGCCTTGACCCTCAACAGCCCCATGGCCAAGTCGAAAACGCCACTGCGTCCTCTGCGGGAGGCCCTCCGGATGGGATCCCGCGGAGATCGCAGAGAGGTCATGGGAGGGGGGAATGCAGATACCACTGGGTTTGCCGTCGATCCCGATCCCGATCCCGATACCGACCCCGATTTTACTTTTCCTCTATCTGCGGATTCACGGGGCGCAGACGGATCATGCGGGGGTGGGGTTGGTTGGTGGCGTAGATGCGGTCGACATAGTCTTGGGACTGGCGCTCCAGCTCGGTGCATTGGGCGTCGAAGGCGCTTTTCCACGCTTGATAGGCGCGCTTGGCTTCCGGGGTATCAGGGTGGCTGCGCTGGGACCGGAGATTGAGCCAGAGATCACGCAATGGGCGTACCACCCGATCATTGCGCTCTTTATTGAGCTCCGCGACCGCCAGTGCCTGCTGGTATTGCGGGGTGGTCTCGATCTCCTGTAGTTCCACCCCGCCGGCCAACTGCTCTGTGCTATAGGCCCCGACCGGAGTCTGGTCGATCGAGAGGGTGTAGCGCCCCGTCGGCAACCCGACCACGCGGAGCAGCTCCCGGCTCAAGCGGGTGCCCGCATCGGATCGGCGATAGCCGTCCCGCGCCTCCTTCGGCAGGACCCATGGTAAGGCCTCGGCGGTGTACCGGAGGGTGATGCCCATCTCATCCCCGGCAACCAGTTCCGCGGCCGCCCCGTGTGTGGTCTCGATCTCCCAGGTGTCGTCTTCGGCGCGTTGGAGGAGGATGGAGCCGACCCAGCCGCCGAGCTGCATCTGCTCGATCATGGCGGCGGCCATGACGGCATGACCGTTCGCGTTGGGATGGACGGCGTCCGGGATCATGGTGAATTCCGGGTTTTGGATCCTGGCGAGCTCAGTCACGCGGCTCATCGGCTGGATCATCTCGACATATCCCAGGCCGCGATCCGAGGCGCGGTCACGCAGCCATGCGCCGTAGAAGGCGAGGACCGGATAGTAGTAACGGGTCACCTGCCGAACCTGATCCGAATCCTTGGCGACCCAGGCCGGGGGTTTGGTCTGAGATACTCGGGAATCGTACATGCTCGGGCCCATCAGAATCGTCTGCGCACCCAATTCCGCGATACGGTCCATGAGGTATCCCATATCCTGTTCGTATCTCGCGAAGATCTCGTGATTGAAATGCTGGTACTGTCCGTCGTTCATACCGAGCAGGACCGTTACCACCTGCGGTTGGTGGCCTGCGACGTCTTCGGAGAACCGCAGGAGAGCGTCGCCTGCGCGGTCGCCGCTCACGCCTGCGTTCACCAGCTTGATCCGGCGGTTGGGGAATCTGGTGTATACGTAGTCTTCCACATACTGCGTGTAGAGACACTGGTGGGTGATGCTGTCTCCGCAAAAGACGACGGTATCGCCGTCGTGCAGTTGGATTCCCGTCAGAGGCGCGGAGGCACCTGCCAGGACCGAAACAAGTCCCAACAGGCACAAGATTATGGAAAAGACTTTCCGTGAGAGCGATTTCATGGTTGATTTCCGGTGGACTGATGGATGTCGGATCAGGGGTGGGGACGTCACCGCGCAGGAGGGCACGTCGGCTCATTCCACTCTCTGATTAAGTCCAAGGCAGACCTTCGGTCAACACCGCAATCAAGGTGAACCCCATGCCTGCAAGCGTGAGCTTTGAAGGAAGCTTGCGCTCCGGGGTGGCGATCACCGGACTTTTGGGGGGATTTGTCATGGTGTCGGAGGAGGGGGCGGATAGTCGATGGCCGTCTTGCGAAGGCATCACCGTGGCGAGGGCTGGGGCGGATGATTTGCGCGACCGCGATATTGAAACGCGCATCCAGCGCTTACGGAAGCGTATCCGGTGGAGTGCGAACTGGTTTTTTGGTATAGCGCTGCTCTCACTGGTCCACTCCGCCTTTGAGCTGACCGGGCTCGGTACCGGTTCCTTTGCCGGGCTGGGGGTGGGGCGTATGATCAACCTCTATGCGCTCTCCCTGGCTGATGAGCTCGGGTTCCCCATGATTTCCAGCCTTACGCTCCTGGCCTTCGGCTTCAACGTCATCGTTGCGGTCTTTTTTGTCATCATGGGCTTCGTTGCCCGTCAGGAGTTTCGCCTGGCCTTTCTCCTGGGGATTTTTTCCTACCTCCTGGACGGCATCATCCTACTGGGGATTCAGGATTACCAGGGAATGGTCTTCCATGGTGCGGTGCTCTTTCTGCTCGCCCGAGGCTTGTCCTTTTGCAAAGAGTTGGAAATTCTGCAGGCTTGGTGGGACAAGACACGCGGATCAAGGTTTACCTGGTAGCCCACGTTCGTTCGAAGCGATCATTAGGCCCGGAAGCGTTGGCGTAAACAGCGAAGCGGTGCACGTTCCCGGCCCCGGATGGGGAGGATTCCCGCAGGGATCGCAGAGGGCGCAGGGGGGGATCGGCCGCCTTTTCGGAGGTTTTAGCCACAGAGGGCACAGAGTTCACAGGGAGATGTTTCCTTTCGCCATCGACGAGACAACCCCTACTTCAGCCGGGTTACGTTGAGATGGGAA
>ENA-UOOH01002536-UOOH01002536.1-fermentation-metagenome-genome-assembly--contig:-NODE-2536-length-15489-cov-11.395426_pt1 | contig 15489 bp, 12 predicted proteins | sample MGYA00245778_ERZ724025 | MGnify/ENA primary metagenome ERZ724025 (study PRJEB28704, sample SAMN03018313) | fermentation metagenome | biome: anthropogenic terrestrial biome; feature: soil... | reverse complement strand
CAATTCTATTTTTTATGCAAATATAAAACTAATCCCCAAATATTTCATCTGAGCCGGAATAATTCTTCCTAATCGGCGAATAAATCTAAAAACTCCTTATAAAAAACTTTTTAATCAAGGACTTTTTACCCCAAAGATGCACGTCTTTCATACCAAAAGATGTGCATCTTTCACTATAAAAGATGTGCATCTTTTTATTTTATATATTTTGGAGATTAGATTTTATTTTTAGAAATGGACTTTAGAATAAATAGTCCTAAATAAATCTATAAGAGGTATTTTCAATTGCAAATATACTAAATTATTTTGAATTGAGTGTTGTATTTTGAACAATTATTTACTCACATTTTCTAAGCAAAGAACTAAGATAAGAAGTGCGGGATGCATCATTTGTTTTGCTAAACGATACATCCCGCACTATAATATTTTTAGGATTTAATTTAAAAGCAAATCAGCTTTTATTTTTCATTTCTTACTAAAATTTCATCTATCATTCCGTAGTCTTTGGCTTCTTTGGCTGTTAACCAAAAATCTCTGTCGCCATCTTCTTCTACTTTCTCTATGGTTTGTCCTGAATGCTTAGAGATTATAGTATAAAGTTCTTTCTTGGTTTTTATTATCTCTCTTGCTGCAATTTCAATATCTGATGCTTGTCCTTCAGCTCCTCCAAGTGGTTGGTGAATCATTACTCTTGAATGTTCAAGGGCTGAACGTTTGCCCTTAGCTCCTGCACATAGCAATACTGAACCCATTGATGCTGCCAAGCCTGTGCATATTGTTGCTACATCTGGACGGATATATTGCATGGTGTCGTAAATTCCCAAACCTGCATGTACATATCCCCCTGGAGAATTTAGATATATTTGAATATCTCTTGATGAATCCACACTTTCCAAAAACAATAGCTGTGCTTGAATAATATTTGCTACATCATCATCAATTGCTGTTCCCAAAAATATAATTCTTTCCATCATAAGTCGTGAGAAAACATCCATTTGAGCAATGTTTAACTGACGTTCTTCAATGATTGTTGGGTTTATGTAAGCGTTTTTTTGAAAATGTGAAGCATATCTTTGATAGGTTATGCTATTAATATTTCTGTGTTTTGTTGCGTAAAGCTTAAATTCCTTATTAAAATCTTTCATATCTTTTATTTATTAATTTTTTCTTGCTGCGAATTTACAATTTTATCCAATACCTAACCTCATTAAAAGCGACAGAATTTATTTATTTCTGTGCATTAATATATTTGCAAAGGAAATCAGGTTTTGTTTTCTTTGATTTTCAACCCCTATCTTCTCCAAACTCTCCATTGCCTTATTATTATAGTCCTGCATTAGCTTTTGTGCAATTTGTTTCAGGTTGAGTTTGTGATAAATTGCTTTAATGGCGTCTTCTTTTTCCTTTCTGTCGAAATTGGTGGAGGAGAAATATTTTGTCAACACTTCTTTATCTTCATTGGAAGCAAGTTCAAGAGATTTTAAATAAAGAAAAGTCTTCTTATTATCAGCTATATCTGTTCCCGTTACCTTTCCAAAATCTTCCAAATTACTCCAGCAATCCAATATATCATCTTGCAACTGGAAAGCTATACCAATATTTAATCCAAAATCATAAAGATAATCCATATCCTTCTTTTGGGCATGGGCTGTAATTGCTCCCAATTTAAGGGCAGAGGCGAGTAAAACTCCTGTCTTAAGGCGTATCATTTCAATATATTCTTCAATGCTTACATCATCTCTTTCTTCAAAACACATATCCATTGCCTGACCTTCACAAACTTCTATTGATGCATTGGTAAAGACTTCAACTAAATCATGTATTTGTGTTTTGTCTGCCTTTAATAAATAGGTGAATGCTTTGGCAAACATTGTATCTCCTGAAAGTATTGCTGCATTGGTATCATATTTATTATAAACCGTTGGCATACCTCTTCTTAAAGGAGACTTATCCATAATATCATCATGCAAAAGAGTGAAATTATGCAAAACTTCTATTGCAATTGCTGCTGGTTTAGCCTTTTCAATATCTCCAGAAAAAAGCTCTGATGCCATAAGAACAAGTAGTGGACGTATTCTTTTCCCTCCCTGATGCATGGCATATTCAATAGGTTCATAAAGATTGTTCGGAGAAGCTAAAAAACTTTCCTTCTCAATTATACTTATTGCTATTTCCTGTAATTCTTCTATTGTTCTCATCTCTTTATTAAAGTATTTTTGTCAAGGCTTGGTAATATTCTTCGGCAATAATATCTCTGTTAAAGTATTTTGATACGTAATCCAAGCCATTTTCTCCTAATTCTTGTAATTTATCAGGGTTATTGTAGAGGTAAAGTACTTGTTTTTTCATCTCTTCAGGGTTTTCGGGTTCAAAAAATAAACAACATTTTCCTTTATCTACAAATAAATCCTTTGCTTCTCCTTCTACACCAAGCAAAAGAGGCTTTTTTAGAGCAAGATTTTCAAATATTTTTGTTGGAATTGCTCCTTTGAAGAGGTCAATTTTCTTTAGCGGTGCCATTGAACAATTCATATCCATTATTATACTTTGCATTTGACTCTTTGGAACAGCATCAAAGAAGAATACATTTTCTAATTCTAACTGGTTTTTCATTGCCACAAGTCTTTCTTTTTCGGGTCCTGTGCCGTAGATAATGAATTTTATATCTTTATTATCGGAAACCAATTTGGCAGTTTTTAGTATTACTTCTATATCTTGTGCATATCCCAATATTCCTCCAAAGAACAAAAGGAAATCTGTTTCTTTCATATTATGAGCTTTTCGCCAAGAGTTTTTTTCAAAGGTTTTATTCACATCATAGAAGTTAATATCTACTCCATTTTTAAGCCAGTGAACTGTTTTGTTGGGGAATCGTTCTTTTATATTATTGACTATTCCCTGAGTTTGCCCAGAAGTAAGAGAAGATTTTTTGTAAAAGAACTCTTCCATGCGAGTTGCCATTTTCAATAAGGGCTTATTTGTTATCAAACCTAATTTCTCTGCACTCTCAGGCCAAAGGTCAGAAACATTAAATACTAATTTTGCTCCCTTTGCTCTTGAAAGTAAATAAGCAGTTATTCCTAAGAACAAAGGAGGAGATTCTACAAGCAATATATCTTGTTTCTCAATCTTCCATAATCCCCACCAAAGAGATGAAAAAACAAAAGAAAAATAGTTAAGGAGGCGTTTGATAAGAGCTTTTGATTTGGGAATATATATCCAAGAGCGATGAATTGTCATCCCATCAAGGTTTTCTTTGCAGTAGTGTTTGCCTTTGTAGGCTGAATGAATAACCATTTGTGGATAATTAGGCATTGCCGTCAAAACGGTAACATCTACTCCCTTTTTCTTCAATCGTAAAGCAACTTCATACAAGCGGCTTTGTGGGGCTCCAACCTCTGGAGGGAAATACTGCGTAAGAATTAATAGTTTCATAAAATTATTTTGTTGTTAGTGTTTGATAAAATTCTAAAAGAGCGGTTTCTTGTGAAATCCAATTGTATTCTTTTGTTGTGGCTTCATATCCTTTCTCCCTCATTTGCTTTGCAAGAGATTTATCTTGACAAATTCTCATAATAGCTTTTGCTGTTTCTTCTATATCTAATGGATTGACTACAATACCACAACCTGTTTTCTCAGTTATTTCTTTACAAAAATTAATTTCCGAAGTACACACAACAGGAAGTTTGGCTTGCATATATTCCAATTGCTTTATTGGAATGGAATGAGTGTGATTTGGTGCAGAATGTAAAAGAACTAATCCAAGAGTTGATTGAGAATATATTTTTTCATAAAGCTCTTCATGGTTAACATAGCCAAAAAAAGTAACATTATCCCATTGAGGAAGGTTTTTCATTTGGGAGAAAAACTCCATATCGTCAAACTCTCCAACCAAAAATAATCTTACTTTGGCAATAGCACAACTTAATATCATTTCTCTTACTCCTCTAACCGAAGTCAATCCCCCAACATAACAGGCAATAGGCTCTGTTTCTTCTTTGATTTCCTTAAATTCCGTTTCAAATGGCTTGAGTATTGGATAATTCTTTATGATTTGAATATGTTTCAGTCCATAGTTTTGGAATTTTTCTTTAATAGTTTCGGTTGCAGTAATTACACCAGAGATTTTTCTTGTGCTTTTCTTTTCCAAAAAGGTTGTTATGCTAAATAAAAACTTTCTCAAATAGAAAGGAATATAGTCTCTTTGCAGCATTAGAGCAGGGAAATCTTCGTGAGAATCAAATAATACAATATTTGTTTTTTGTTTTATCCTCTTTCCCCAAGGTAAAAAGTCTGGGTCATGGAAATGATAAATATCGGCGTTAAGTTCTTTGGCTTTCTTATATGCCTTATAGCAAGAGACAAAGAGTTTTCTTACTCTGTTTGTTTCAAGTCCAACATCCAATATTTTTACTCCCGAAACCTCATCATCTCCCTTCCCATCGGCAACAATCATAAAAACCTCATAGCCTTTGTTTGCCAAAGAAGAACATTCCTTATAGAATATCCTTGAATCGAATCTCTTATGGACAGTAGTAATATGTACAACCTTATTTTTCATTATCTTTTAAATTCCTTATCAAAAATTGAATAGAACTTCTTGCGATTAGCCTCTTTAGTTCCTTCTTAATAATTAATATCATTTTTCAGCTTAAATTTAACAACAATAAAAAGACGGCGATTTTTATTTCGCCGTCCATAAATCATAATGATATCAATCTACAAAATAATTAATTTGTCCGACTTAATTGATTCTTTACCATTAGTTATAATATAAAAATAAGAACCAGATTTAAAGTATTGTAGATTTATTGTTTGTACTCCTTTATTATTATTAAGAGTTTTGGTTAATAGTTCTACACCTTTATTATCATATATTTTTATTGTATAAACTTGTTTTGGAGGCAAATTATATGTTATAGTAATATAATCTTTTGCAGGATTAGGAGCAAGTATTACATTATCTTCGAATAAATTAATTAAATGATTTGATTTTATTTCCTTGCTTTTAGTATTTGGATTTATAATAATATAATCAGGATGATAATTAGGATTTGGATTATAGAAGTTAAGATAAGCTTTAACTTTATATCCTACTCTTGTATTAGAATTAGACAAAGTCTCCATTCTTTCGTCTATAGACAAAAGATTAGTTGCAGTATCTCTACTTTCCATAATTTCCAATAAAGTAAAATAATCATTAATAGTTTCACCATTATACTTTTCATTATCCGGATTAGATAACAACGAATTTAAAAGATTTCTTGCATTGGTATATTCTCTAGTCTCAATATATGAATCGACTAATTCATATTTCGCATCTATATTCCTTATATTATTTAGAAGATATCTATATTCAGAAGCATTAAATCCTAAACTATCATTTATAGTTCTATATATTTGTTCTCTTTTTATATATTCCATGTCACTTAATTTAGAAGAAATATTGCTCTCTATAGATGTTCTAAATGTTTTAGTATCCCAACTATCTCTTATCATTTCCTTTCCATTAGCAGTTAATAATACATCACTTTCATCATTCTTCATAAAGTCTAAGTATTCATCTTTTTGTGTTGCCTCAGGATTTGATAATGCTATTTCTAAATATATTAGTATTGGTAATTTTTGGGATTTTGCTAGTTCAATAAGAACGTCAGGAGATAGATATGGAGATTTACTTATAAACTCTTCTCTCATTGCCCATACTTCATCAGTCCAAGTTCCTTGTATTTTATCTAATAATGCATCCTTTGAACCACCATCTAATAAATTATTATAACTATATAACAGTGAAATATAATCATTTTCCAATGCAACAAATGCATTGCTTAATGTTACATTATCCCATAAGTCATAATTTTTCAGACACACTCCATTAGTACTATTGGCTAAATAATTATATACAAGTGATGTTATTGCTAAAGGTTTTTTATCCCCAATCTGTGTAGAATAGTAATTAATAACGGATGTATTGTCATTAAATATATCACTGCCTAATATAGATGTATTTTGTGAAAACACGTTCTCTGCAGATAAAGAAATATCTCCACCATCTTGATTAATTGCAATACCATTTTTTATTAAATTATTTGGAGTTACAACTATAGCATAATTTGATTCTATAAAGTTATTACACATATATTTTAATCCTGTTGATGGCATATTGCTAATCCCTCTATTATTACCAATAGCTTGTGAAGCTTGGAATAAGTTTATAAAATTATTATCACTTATTCTGTTAGCTCCTTCACCTGAACTTTTAACTTGAACACCTATTTTATATGGATGATCGCTATTAAGTCCAATAAAGTCATTTTCTTGTATTTGATATCTTGAGCATCCATGAACAGCGACTCCAAATGCAGCATAATCTGGGAAATCTCCTTGGGGTTTGTGAATTGGTTTTATTCTAAATAAGTTATTTTTTATAGTAATATTATTTGATGCTACTGAAAATATTCCGGAGAAATTATCTTCAAAATATGATGTCTGTACATTAAAATTTTTGCTATGTGAGATATTTTCTGCCCTTATTCCATATGTCAAGTTTATAAACTCACTCCTATCTATCTCTATTCCTGTTGGTATTGGAATAATTTTACCTTGCACTGTAAATCCTGCTTCTTCTGAATATATTCCTTGTTTTGAAACTTCATTATTATTTGTTAATGTATTTTTAAAGTCACATGCAATAAATTTTACTCCTTTAACATCCCATAATGTAACATGATCTAATCTTAGCTTATCATTCGAATATATGTTCTCATTCCACTCAAATGTACAATTTGTAAATTTACTTACATTATCTATTTCTTCATTATTTGTATTTATATTTTTATAAGACATAAACTCAACACTCCTTATATTATTCCTAAAGGTAGTATTACTTGCATTTACAATTCCTCCCATGGAGTTCCAATCGTCACTTTTCCAAAGAGAAATAGCATTTCTTGCATTCTCTATTATTGAATTATTCTTTAATTCTAAATATCCCTGATATTGTACTAATTGACTTTGGCTCTTATTGCCATATATTTCTATTCCTCCCCAATAATCTCCTTCACAATTTCCATCAACATAACTTGTAAGAGTAGAGTTATCTATTATAAGTTTAGCATTTGGCTCTACTTTTATTTTTACTTTTGGAGTTAGTGATACAGTAGTGTTTTGTATGGTCAAGGTATGCCCTGATTTTACTGTAAAATCATTACCCAAAGTTTTTGGTGTTGTCCAAGTTTCATTACCAAGTGTTTTTGTAATTACATTATCTATTATTGCACCACAGCCTATAATTGGAATATTATTTATTGATGAAATACAATTATTATTCGCATCTAAAACAAGTTCATTAACACCTAAAAATGCTCCAGTATATAATTTAATTAAACTGGTATTATCCACCAAATTAACATTTGCCCCTTGTTCAATACATAAATATCCACCATCTTCAATAACAATACTCCCATTTCCTTCAACTCTGACATTTGCTCCTGATTTTATACACAATGTACTTCCTGCTTTAACAACTACTTTTGCTCCATTCAAAATATTCAAATTACTTCCATTCTCAAATTCCATACTACTATTGTTCTTAACTTCAATCTTTGAATAACTTTCTAAATTAAATATAGAATTATTTCTCGCTTTAAAAGTTGTTGGACTTGCAAAAATATTTTCTGACTCAAAAGCTATTGGATTATTCGGTCTTGTTGGGGTTAGCCCTTGGTCTAAGAGTATTGTCTTATTAGATTTGAGATTAATCCTTTCTGTCAAAATAATAGGACCACACCAACGTACATCATTATCAACATCAAACTTATTGCAACTAATCCTAACTTTTATATCTCCATTTGGTTTTTCTTCTACAACTTCTATCTCTAAACCATTAAGAAAAATATAACGATTGTCATCAGATGCAGGATTTGGATTAAATCCTAAAGTATTAGGATATCTATCCACTGTAGTATATGTTAATAAAGGGGTAGTACTTGGATTTGTGGAGAGGCCTATCTTTCTTCCTACAGAAAAAACATCAAACTGATATCCATCAAAAATAGGATATAACATTTCTTGATTATTAAAATTAGAGATTATTGTCTCATTATTTTTCTTAACTTTCTTTGGGGTTATAACCTCTCTATTATAAATTTCATTTGCAGTATAAGTAAAATCTAAAGCATGCGATTGTAATAAACTATAGCCAGACAAAGGATTTGAATTGTCGTCTGAAGTTATTCCATAATCAGCCATTTTTGAAGGAGCATCTATTCCTGAATATGTAAAATCATAATTACCAAAGCTACAAATTGGACTAATGTAATTTGTTCTTGAATAAGATGATGTATAGTCATCATTACCTACCTGAAAATTTAATCTTATCCCTTTTGCTTTATTATTATTTGATGGCGTTTCAACACAATTTGGCAACAATTGATGATTCTCTATCCATATATATTGGTTTCTTGTATTATTATTTATATTTTTTGTATGAGGAAGTTTAATCCTAATTGCATCTCCATATTTTGCAAAATCTCTTAATATAAACTCTCTGTTTTGAATGTCTTGACTATATTCCAAATCTCCATTTGCTTCCGAATAATCTATATCTCTTGCAGAAATATAATATTGATTATTATCCGGCTTCCAGCCCAATCTATCCCTATCCCAACCATTAACAAAATTTAAATTAGAATTAACGGAAGACAATAAACTATAACCACCATGATCAGATAAATAAGTTCCATTTCCTGCACCAGCCATTCCAGAATGAAAATTATTATCTCCAAGAAGATGATGAGCATATTCATGTCTGAATGTCTCAACTATACCACTTATGCAAATACTCATATAAGAACTAAAACCAAGTTTCCCTTTTACAGAAAAATTCTCTGGTCCTCTTCCTGTAAATCCTCCATTTCTCGAATCATGATTAGTTCCTTTTGGATGATATCGCCATATTAAAGCAATCATATCTATCTTGCCATCTGATGATTTTGATGCTGGATAGTAGTTTTGAGTATTAGTAGTCCATGAATCAAAATCATTGGAATTAAAAGAATATCCATTCTGAGTAATAATATCCTGCCCTTGCAGATTTTTAAAGAAATTACATACTTCTGTTACAGGGTAGTCAGTGGTTTCATTATTGTTGATTTGAACTATCTGAGAGTAATAATCTCCTAATACTATAAATTTCCCATTAGAAACCTCATGAAAATATTTTGTAACACCAACTAATGGTGTTGAGTTAGAAATAGAATGATTAATAATTAAATCTTTATTTGGAGGAAGGCTACCAGTTTCCCATGAACCATTTCCTACCCATAAACCACCTGGGTCATTTGGAGCACCTATAACCTCAGCAAAAACAATAAATACTCTTATCGTATCTGTTGCCGGTAAAGAACGACCATTACGAGAATTAGTTTGTCCAAAATTCACATTTGAATATAAAAACAATAAAATAAGGAATAATACTTTTTTCATAAGGCTAATTATTTTTTAATTATCTTTCTATTAATAATAGCGTCTTTATATTGAAGTTTTAATATATAGGTTCCTTTCTTTAGGAAGTTTAAATCAATTGCTTTGTTATTATTTATTTCTTTTCTTAAAACTTCTCTTCCAAATAAATCAATTACACTTAAGTTAATTGGATATTTATCTGAACTTATATTTATTTCTTTGTCGAATAGTGTTGGATAGATTTTTATATCTAAACTAAAATCAGGAATCTCTTTAAGACCAACTTCAACTAATTCTGTTCTAATAATTGTATCGCTGTAAAATGTATCAATAGTTGTTATTATATATGACTGGAATAAAAGAGACATTAAGTTAGGAATAAAATATATTATTGTATCAAATTCTTGATTAAATATTGAAACATAAGCTTCGGTTAGCATACTATCTTGAAATGAGTAAAAAGGAATATCTGTCCATTCACTATCTGATTTAATATGTATCCCTTTTTCAATAATAGAATCCGAAACAGAATTCAAACTTGAATATATTTCTATTCTATGGAACATACAGAGCGTATCAGTTATATCTTGCGGAACATTATGTGGTAGAATGTTTGTTAATGAATCCAAGCTAACAGTATTATTAACTTGAGAATAACTAAACTTGCTTGAAAGGGTAATTAAGCAAATTACTAAAATGAAGAATAACTTTTTCATAAGGCTAATTATTTTTAACTAATTTAAACACTTTATATCCATTACTATTTTCAACCCTACAAAAGTATATTCCTTTTTTAAGAAAACTTAAATTAAGTTTGCTATCATTATGGATATCTTTATAATATACTTCTCTTCCAAATAAATCAGATATTCTAATTATAGAAGGAGTATTATCAATCTCAATACTAAGGTAATCACTTATTATTGTAGGATAGACTTTGCAGTTAAAATTACTGTTGTAAACATCTTCCAATCCAACATGATGAAGTTGGATTTCAAATATGCTATCATTATATATTGTATCACTACCTATTATTAAATACGATTTCAGTAAAATAGTCGCATCTGTAGCACCAAAATATAGAATTGTATCAAAGGTTTCATTATGAATTGGCAAATAAAGTAGCGATTCTTCTTCTATAAAGAATGCAAAATTATCTTGAGTAGGTATAGTATCAAAAAGTAAAGCTACATCACGTATAACATTAAGAAATATTCCTTTTTCTTCAATTATAGAAGAAACACTATCATCTAAATCAGAATAAATAAAGAATGTTCGTACAACAAAAGGGTTTGCTTCAGTCTTTTCTACTATAGAATCTAATGTAACTATTGTTTGTGAATAGGATTTTATTCCAAAACCCATAACAAGAATTGTTAAAATTAATAATACTTTTTTCATAAGGCTAATTATTTTTTAATTATTTTTCTGTTAATGATTGTGTCTTTATGTTGAAGTTCTAAAATATAGGTTCCTTTCTTTAGGGAGTCTAAATCAATTGTTCTGTTATTAAATATTTCTTTTCTTAAAACTTCTCTGCCAAATAAATCAATTAACCTAACTCTAATTGGGTATGAATCCGAAGATACATTTATCATATCTTCAACTATTGTAGGATAAATCTTTATCTGTTCATTTGATTTAATATCATTCAATCCATAAGTTACTAAACAATCGGTATCAGTGTTTATATAAATATAATCTTCTTCATATTTTACACATAAAAGATAAGAATTTCCAGCATCCATTAGGTATCCTGACTCTAAAAACCCCTGCGTACTACCAATACCCTCTATCCATGTAAAACGAGGTAAAGACTCCCCAGTATATGTATTAATATCAAACATTATTCTCTTTAAGAATGAACCATTTATTTCAATTGAATCTATGGAATCAACCACAGCATTAAACAACATATATTCTCCCCAATTATCTCCTCCAATTATAATAGGTTCATTAAACTGATCTCCAACATTAAGATTAAAATTATAAATAATTATCTCATTATTTGATGTGGAATTATTAAGAAAATAAAGATATAAAATATTAGAATCTTCTCTTAAAAGTTTATTACAAGTCCAATCGTTCATTAATGTATCGCCCCAATATTCAAATGTATAAACTTTCTTATATTCCCTATTATTTACAATGGTATCTTCTCCTATTTTATTAATAATTGTATATGCTCCAGTCCCAAAACCATTATGTCTAAATGTATTCCATTGTTTTGTTGTGTCAACAATAGATTTATTAACTTGAGAATAACTAATCTTGCTTGATAAACTGATTAAGCAGATGATTAAAATGAGGAAAACTTTTTTCATAAGGCTAATTATTTATTTGTGATTTTCTAATATTATAGTGCTAATCTGAAACAATTTAAATATATAATTCAAGGCAAAGATATTAAATAATTCAAAATAAATATGGAATTTTCAAAATATTTTATTTTATTATCCATTAGCTTTTAAATTCTTTGTCAAATATTGAATAAAACTTCTTTCTGTTTGCGTCCTTAGTTCCTTCTCTTTCCATTAAATCAATATTATATCTTACCAAACTATCATAATCCAAACTCAATGCTCTTTCTATATAGTTTGAAGAATAATCCGAAACAATTATTCCATTCTTCCCATCCTCAACCCATTCCCTATTGGCAATTAAATCACTCATAACAGGAATACAACCTGCTGCCATTGCTTCCATTAGAGAAATTGGAGTGTTGTCTGTTTCAGGAATTGAAACCCATATCTTTGAAATAGAATAATAATAGTTATTTGTTTCCTTTTCCACCCAACCAATAAACTCTACCTTATCCTCAACTGCCAATTCCTTTGCAATTCTTCTAAGATTTTCCTCATCTCCAGTTGCACCAATAACCAATTTCCAATCCTCTCTACCATTCTTCACAAACCTTGCAAAGGCTTCAACAATTTGAGGAATACGATACAAAGACTTATGCAAACGATTAGAATAAACAATATTTTGTTTTTCCATTGGCTTACATCCAGGCTCAAACCCAGAATTGGCCACAACAACATTCAAATCCCTGCCAGCCAAAGCATTCATCTTTTCTGCAGCAAACCTTGCCCCAGTATTAAAGTATTTCCCTCTCTTAAGAACAAACTTTGCTAATTGTTTATAGAAGAAACCCTTTTGAGGAGTAGTCAAAACATCACTACCCAAAGCAATCACCAAGGTTGGAATATTCTTTGTATTGGCAATAATGGTAGCGAAAGCACTTGTAGAGACTTGAATAATAATAATAAAATCAGGCTTATAATCCCTTATTACTCTGTTTATCTTATGAGGAAGTAAAGGGATATTAAGAGGATTGAAAAAAGAGAAGTCAAAAATCTTATGCTCTATTTCCTTAAAATCATCATACTCCTTATCAGTAATAAGAAACACATCAGAAAAATAATCCTTTATTAAATCAATAGTATTAAAAGTGTGAATACCACTACTCCCAACAACCAATAATTTTCTTTCGCTCATAAACAACAACAAAATTTATAGCGACAAATTTACAAATATATTTTGAGAGGTAAGGTATAGATAGGATTATTATGTTTTATGCATTAATTATTCACTAAGAAAATACTATTTACAATAATTCTCAATATCAAATTTTATTAATTGTGTATCTTTTTTTACATATAATGGATGACGTGGATGTCCTTCATTAGTTGTTCCTACAGAAAACCATTTAATTCCTTTTTTATCTCTTGTAATATTATAAATATCACGCAAACACTCTTTCAGAAAATCTCTTGTTTCAATTAATGTACCCCATGCTGCCCAAATATTAATATCTCTATTTTCATTCAGCAAAGTTTTAATCTTCTTAATATTTTCATCATGTAATTTTATACATTTATTTTTGTGAATCTCACATGGATTAGTCGCTCTTTGAGGATATAAGTTAATCATAATCCAACTATCATATTCATTATTACATGAAATTCTTCCTACAGATTTTAGAGTGTTATCTAATCTTTCTGGAGTAGCAGTACTCGGATTAACACCAATACAAACTAAAGTTTTTTTCCTTCTTTCCCAAGAATATACCTAGCACTATTACCCTCGTTATATTCGTATAACCAATTCATAATAGATTATCTCTTGAGTAGGTAAAAAATTCCTGAGTTGCGGATAATATTTGATTTATCAAATGTTTCTTCTGGAGCTAATGATTTATCCATAAATGTAACTCCAATTCCATAAGGGTTAGTGTAAGTTTGTTCTTCTTCTGGCGTTGTAGGCGTACTTGTTTTGATTTCTATGTTTCCGTTTTCAAGTATAGTCATATTGGCAAAATCTAAACCCAATAAGTAATTGTCCGACTCCCATAATTCATTGCAATAAAACACTGTGTATTTATTTTGATTAAAGTAGTTTTGAAATTCTTCTTGTGAATCAAAAATATCTCCAAAGAATATATTATTTGTAGCAAAATAAGAATAATAATCAGAGCTATTATTAACTTCATTAATACATTCGCCTTGACAAAATTCAAAATTGGATAAGGTATTATCTATATTCTTACTCATCTTTCCATGGTTCACTCTATAAATAATATTTGATGCATTAGGGAATAAAGTATATGACAATGAAGTATCAGCATTAATAAATCCATAAATATTATCTTCTGAATAACCAATTATTTCTCTATATCCTTTTGCCTCTAATTCTGCTTTAACTGAATTGTAATCTAATCCAACATATCGCTTAGCGTCTTGTAATGAAATATTGGTATAAGGCTTTGAAGTTGGAGTATTATCTTTATCCTCCTTGCAAGAATAAAAACTAAAAATGCTAAATGTAATTACTAATAGTGCAATAATCTTTTTCATGATATTTTGTTTTAATAGTTTATATTTACCTGCAAAGATATTCTTTTTTAGGAAATATAAGTATAAATTTCATTTTCTTTCATTGGAAAGGATTTTTGTATTTTGTTATTTCGATTATTATTTATATTTTTGCCCTTCTAAAATCATTGGATGTTTAATAATTTATTTATTTCGGATATTGTATTATAAGAATCTGTTTCGTTTACAGATTCTTCCTTTTCGTTGTTCTCAAATATTTCATTTGGGGATATAGTCATTTATTTAAATAATTTTTAATGCTCACAAATTGTAAATCATTAGTAGATTTGCTTTGTGAGACAATACAAATAATCATGAATACAGAAAATAAATTAATAGTAGATTTCGATTTTCAATTAGTAATTAACTTTTTTGCAGGTATTAGCTCTCAAGGTCCTGGTGGAGAAATGGAAACCCTTAAGGCATTAAGCTTTTTGGATAACACTTCTTCCAAAATTAAGATTGCAGATTTAGGATGTGGTACTGGGAAACAGACAGAAATTATTGCATCAAATATTGATTGTGAAATTACTGCCGTTGATATAGCCCCCAAGATGATTGAAGGGCTTAACAACAGAATAAAAAAGAAGAATTTAACCAATAAAGTTAAAGGTCTTGTTGCTTCAATGTGCGAACTGTCTTTTAATAAAAATGAATTTGATGTAATTTGGGCTGAAGGCTCCATTTACCATATTGGATTTGAGAAAGGGTTAAGAGAGTGGAAGCAATACCTTAAACCAAATGGCTATATGGCAATAACGGAATGTTGTTGGTTAAGCAATCAAAGACCAAAAGATTCAAGCTTTATAACAGAAAATGTATCTGAGATAGATATGATTTCAACTAAATTAAAGATAATTGAAGACTGTGGTTATAAACCAATAGCACATTTCATATTGCCTGAATACACTTGGATAGATAATTATCATTCTATTGCAAAAACTCGTTTCAAACCATTTCTTGAAGAAAACAATTACAGCTTTGCAGCTAAGGATTTTGTTGAAAGAATGGAGCAAGAGATAGAATATTACCAAACCAACAAAGAATACTTTGGTTATGTCTTCTTTATATTCAAAAATATCTAAGACTAATAAAGTAATTAGTAAGAATCATCTACATGAGAGGGGGAATTTTCCTCCTCTTTTTTTGT
>ENA-UOOH01002535-UOOH01002535.1-fermentation-metagenome-genome-assembly--contig:-NODE-2535-length-15512-cov-4.397813_pt1 | contig 15512 bp, 10 predicted proteins | sample MGYA00245778_ERZ724025 | MGnify/ENA primary metagenome ERZ724025 (study PRJEB28704, sample SAMN03018313) | fermentation metagenome | biome: anthropogenic terrestrial biome; feature: soil; material... | reverse complement strand
GGTATAGGCATGGAGCCGGGGGGCGAAAACACGAAGCACGTTGCGATGGGCGAGGTCGCCGTAGGGCGGGCGAGCCAACGGCTCGTCGCGCGGGGCGTGGGCTCATGCGTCGTCGTCGCCCTGCACGACCCCTGGGCGCAAGTGGTGGGCCTCGCGCACGCGATGCTTCCCTGGCGCGGGATGGCGGGCGATCGGCCGACGAAGTACGTCGACGCTGCGCTCGAGCGCCTGCTCGTCGACATGGAGGCGGCCGGCGCCCGGCGCGAGTAAGGCGTGAAATCAGCTTGGTGGAACGGCCATCGGCGAGCGCAACGTGGCCGCCGCCCGCTCCGAGCTGGCTCGATACGGCATCCCGATAGTCGCCGCGGAGGTGGGCGGGCACGTCGGCCGGAGCGTCGAGATTGAGGCGGCCAACGGAATGCTGACGATCAGGAAGCTCGAGTGAGTTGGGAGTTCTGAGGTGGGAGGTGGGAGTTCTGGCGAGCCCGGGTTCCGCTCACCCTGAGCGAAGTCGAAGGGCCTCTCGCGACTTCGCCTGCCCCGAGCCTGCCGAGGGGCTCAGGGTGCGCGGGCGGCGCGCCGTTTGTGAGTTGTGAGTCGACGGCCGGGCTCATCGATGCGGGCGCACCCGCCAAGACCGGGCGTCAGGCTCGCTTCTGCCCTACCGCGGCGAGCGCCGCGGCCACGACCCGCTTGAGCGGCACGCCGCGCTCGCGCGCGAGCCTCGCGCAGTCCTCGTACTCGGGCGCCAGGTTCACCGTCGCGCCGCCGAACGAGGCGCGCTTGATGCGCACGCTTCCATAGGGCGTCTCGACCGTCTCGAAGCTGCGCTCGGTGACGGTCCGTTCGACCGGGTGCGCGCGCACGCCGAGCGTGGTCGTCTCGCGCAGCAGCAGCGCGGTCAACGCCTCGCGCTTGTCGCCGGTCGCGAGCACGCCGAGAAGCTGCCCGGGCCGCCCCTTCTTCATCGTCACCGGCGCGACCCAGACGTCGAGCGCGCCCTCGGCGATCAGGCGCTCGAGCGTCCAGGCGATCAGCTCCGGGGTGGCGTCGTCGAGGTTGGCCTCGAGGACGAAGACGCTCGACTCGCCCGCGGCCCGCTCGCCGAGCAGTCCGCGGAGGACGTTGGGCCGGTCCGCGAAGTCGCGGGTGCCCAGGCCGTAGCCCGCCTTCTCGAGCACGAGCTCGGGGAACGGCCCTTCGCGCGTGAGGCTGGCGACGAGCGCCGCGCCGGTCGGCGTGGTCAGCTCGCCCGTGCCCTCGAACAGCACGCGCCGGCCGCGCAGCAGCTCGACGGTCGCCGGCGCGGGGACGGGGATGACGCCGTGGGCCGAGCGCACCGTGCCGCTGCCGACGGGCGGTGGCGCGCAGTAGACCTCGGGGGCTCCGAGCAGCTCGAGCCCGACGGCGGCGCCGACGATGTCCACGATGGAGTCGACCGCGCCCACCTCGTGGAAGGAGACCTCGTCTACCGAGGTGCCGTGCACCTTGGCCTCGGCCTGCGCGAGGCGCGTGAAGATGTCGAGCGCCCGGTCGCGCACCGGCGCCGCGAGCCCGCTCGCCTCGAGCATCGCCCGAATGTCGGCCCACGCCCGGTGATGATGGTGGCCGTGCTCGTGATCGTGGTGGTGCTCGTGCTCGTGCTCGGGCTCGTCGAGCACCACGTCGAGGTGCGTGCCCTCGATGGCGTGGCGGCTCGCGCGCGAGACCTCGAACCTCCAGCCGCCTAAACCGAGCGGCGCGAGGCCCCGCCGCAGGTCGTCGAGAGGAACGCCGAGGTCGATGAGCAGGGCGAGGAACATGTCGCCGGCGATGCCGCCGACCGGCTCGAGGCACAGCACTTTGGTCATCTACTTGCTCGCGATGAGCGCCGCGTAGAAGCCGGCGCCGAAGCCGTTGTCGATGTTGACGACCGAGACGTTGGGCGAACAGGAGTTGAGCATGCCCAGCAGCGCCGCCAGTCCCTGGAAGCTCGCGCCGTAGCCGACCGAGGTGGGCACGGCGACGATGGGGATGCCGACCAGGCCGCCCACCGCGCTGGCGAGCGCGCCCTCCATGCCGGCGACGACGACGGCGGCCTTGGCCGAGGCGATGTCGGCACGCCGCGCGAGCAGCCGGTGGATGCCGGCGACTCCGACGTCGAAGATGCGCGAGACCGGAGCGCCGAGCGTCTCGGCGGTGATCGCGGCCTCCTCGGCGATGGGGATGTCGGAGGTGCCCGCGGTGACCACCGCGACGCGGCCGAGCTTCTTCACCTTGCGGCGGATGACGAACATGCGCGCCTCGCGGTGGTGGACGCCCTCGGGCGCGGTTTCGAGGCAGATCGCCGCCTTCTCCTCGCTGAGCCGGGTGACGATGACCGGGCTCGGCTTCTTGCGCAGCGCCTCGAGGATGCCGACGAGCTGCTCGGGCGTCTTGCTCTCGCCGAAGACGACCTCGGGCAGGCCCGAGCGCAGGTGGCGGTGGGTGTCGAGCGTCGCGTAGCCGAGCTCGGCGAAGGGCAGGTCCTTGAGCTGCGAGACGGCGCGGTCGACGGGCACGGCGCCCGACTTCACGCCGCGCAGCAGCTTCTTCAGGTGCGTTTCGTCCATGGCCGCGGAAGGTAGCGGCAAAGGTGCAGGGGCTCAAGCGAGGAGGGGGGCGAGGGCCGGTGGGGGCGCACAGCGGTGCGCTTGGGATGAGCTCTTGGCCGCGAGCTTCTCCGCGTTGCTTGGGCTTCTCGGGCGAAGCCGGTCGGTCGGCTCTCGACTCTCGACCCTCAACTCTCGACCCTCAACTCTCGACCGTCGCCCCGAGCACCTCGACGAGCTCGGCGATCACCTGGACCGCGTTCTCCTCCACGCCCTCGAGCACGATGGGCGAGTACGCCGGGTTGGTGGGCTTCAGCGTGATCTTCGTGTGTCGCCACGAGTCGCCGGCGCACGCCTTCTCGCTCTCGTAACGCTTCACCGTGTAGCGCTGCCCGGTCTCAGGGTCGTTGGCGTCGCGAAGCTGGACGAGCACGGTGCGTCCTTGCCGGGCCCCGGTCACCGGAGCGGCGAAGAGGCAGTACGAGCCGTCTTCGATGCCAGGCTCCATCGATCGGCCGACGATCTGCGCGACGAACATGCCCGGTCGGAGCTGTCGTTCGATGTCGACTTCGACCCACTCGATGTCGTCGTCGAGGACGTGCTGCGGATCGCCGAATGCTCCGGCTGCTGCCTCTAGCGGCACAAGCGGCACGCACTTCACGTAGCGGTCCTTCGCAGCACCTGCGACCAGCCGCAGCTTCGAGCGGCTTGTGCTCGGCGACGAGCCCTCGCCCGCGCGAAGGCGGCGGTAGGCCTCTTCGGCCATCCAGGTCGTCACAGCCTTCTGGAAGGGGAGGACGTTTGAGAAGCGAACGAAGATGTCTTCGTTCTGCTCTATGCGATCGACGAAGAGCCCCTCGAGCACGTTCTTGAAGAGCAGCTCGAACTTCTCGCGCGTATTGACCGCCGCCGCCCGGCGCAATCCGTCGTCGCCCAGCGCAGCCTCGACGATCTGATCGAAGAAGAGCTGATCGGCCTGGTTGAAGTCGGTGCCGAAGCGCTCGTTGAGGACGTCGATGAGCTGCGAGAGCGGCACTGGTTGCTCGCGCAGCACGCCGCTTCCCACCTCTGACGGTCCGTCGAGCTTCCGCGCCTCGCCGTCGTTCAGAGAGATCGACCCCTCGCTGATCTTCTGAAGCCGGTAGTACGCGAGCTTGACCTCGTCATCGAACTGGTAGCCCGCGCCGCCGGCGCGACGCGGCAGCTTGGTCATCAGGTGGCGCAAGAACACGTAGAGGCGCTCGAGGTCGGAGTCCTGGTACGGGATTACCTGGCTGAGGAAGCCGTACAGGTTCTGGAACGCTTGGAGCTTGCCGCGCCACAGCTCGGCCTCGTCGGGGCTCTCCTCGGAGTGCGCCTTGAAGCGCGAAACCGCGGGATCGAGCGCCGCGTTCATGGCCTGGTGATCGAGGGCGCTCTGCTTCTGCTTGGGCTTGAAGTACACGGCGCAGAACCGCGCGAGCTCCTCGTCGCGGTAGATGCCCGCCTCGTCGAGCTCGCCCTTGACAGCGTAGAGCCGCGCGGGATCGACCTCTTCGCCCATCTCGGCGCCACCGTAGTAGGTCTTGAACGCCTCGCGGATCTCCTCGCGGTCGTTCACGAAGTCGAGGACGAAGGTGTCCTCCTTGAGCGGGTGGATGCGGTTGAGCCGCGACAGCGTCTGCACCGCCTGAATGCCGGCGAGCCGCTTGTCGACATACATCGTGTGCAGGAGCGGCTGGTCGAAGCCGGTCTGGTACTTCTCGGCGACGAGGAGCACCTGGTACTCCGGTGACGCGAAGCGCTCGGGCAGCTCCTTCTCGCGTAGCCCGTCGTTCATCGCCTCCTCGGTGTACGAGACCTCCGGCAGCTTGTCGTCCTGCACCGTGCCCGAGAACGCGACGAGCGACTTGAGCGGGTAGCCCTTCTCCTTGATGTACCTGTCGAAGCTCTGCTTGAGGCGAACCGCCTCGAGACGGGAGCCGGTCACCACCATCGCCTTGGCGCGCCCGCCGATCTTGTGGCGGGTCACCGCGTGGAAGTGCTCGACCATCACCTCGGTCTTTTGGGCGACGTTGTGTGGGTGCAGCTTGAGGAAGCGCGCGAGCGCACGAGCTGCCTTCTTGCGCTCGACGTTCGGATCGTCCTCGCACGACTTCAAGAGCCGGAAGTACGTCGCGTACGTGGTGTAGCTCTTGAGCACGTCGAGGATGAAGCCCTCTTCAATGGCCTGGCGCATGGTGTAGCGGTGCGCGGGCTCTCTGTTGCGTCCGAACACCGCGAAGGTCTTGTGCTTGGGCGTGGCAGTGAAGGCGAAGAAGCTCAGGTTCGCCTGCCTGCCGCGCTTGGCCATGCTGCGGAACAGCTCCTCGAGGTCTTCCCGACCTTCCTCGGCAGCGAGCTTCTGCGCCTCCTTGCGGAGCGCCTCGCCGCCGAGCACTTCCTTCAGGTCCGTGGCGGTCTCGCCGCCCTGGGAGCTGTGCGCCTCGTCGATGACCACCGCGCAGCGGCGGGTCTGGAGCGTGCCCGAGGCTGCCTCTCCCCGCTCCTCGGCCATCTTGAGCAGGTGCCGTGAGACGAAAGGGAACTTCTGCAGCGTGGTGATGATGATCGGCACGGCGCTCTCGAGCGCCTCGGCGAGCTGACGAGAGCTCTCGTCGATCTTCTCCACCACGCCGCGCTTGTGCTCGAACTGGTAGATGCAGTCCTGGAGCTGCTGGTCGAGCACCACGCGGTCGGTGACGACGATGACGCTGTCGAAGACGCGCCGGTTGCGCTCGTCGTGCAGCGACGCGAGCCGGTGTGTGAGCCAGGCGATCGTGTTGCTCTTGCCGCTGCCGGCCGAGTGCTCGACGAGGTAGTTATGCCCCGGGCCTTCCCTGCGCGCCGCGTCCACCAGTAAGCGGACCGCCTGGAGCTGGTGGTAGCGAGGGAAGACCATCTGCTCGGTCTTCACCTTGCGGCCCTGGTCGTCGCGCTTCTCGTCGATCTGCAGATGGAGGAAGCGCGCCAGCAGCTCGAGCAAGCTGTCGCGAGCCAGGACCTCTTCCCAGAGGTAGGCGGTGCGGTAGCTCCTGCCCTGCGGATCGGCAGGGTTGCCCGCCCCCTCGCGGTCGCCCTTGTTGAAGGGCAAGAAGTGGGTGGCATCGCCCGCCAGCCGCGTCGTCATCAGCACCGCGTCGGTGTCGACGGCGAAGTGCACGAGCGTGCGCCTCTTGAACGCGAAGATGGGCTCGCGCGGATCGCGGTCCTGCTTGTACTGCCGTCGCGCGTCCTCGACGGTCTGCCCGGTCATCGCGTTCTTCAATTCGAGCGTGGCGATGGGGATGCCGTTCACGCTGAGCGTGACGTCGAGCGATTTCTCCGAGCGGGTCGAGAAGCGGAGCTGACGGGTCAGGCCGAGGCGGTTCTTGGCATAACGCTCCTCGAGCTCAGGGTTCAGCTCGTGCGCGGCCTTGAAGTAGGCGACGAAGAGCGTGCGCCCGTAGCACTTGAAGCCGTGCCGGAGCGTCGCGAGCGAGCCGTTCGCGTCCATCCACTTGCAGAGGTCGGTGAGGACCTGCTCGCCCGTCTTCGACCCGTGTAGCGCTTCGAGCTTCGCCCACTCCTGGGGCTGCGTGTCCTTGATGAAGTCGAGGACGACCGACGGGAAGATGGCCCGCTCGCGGTCGAAGCCATCGCGGGAGATGGCGAGGTAGCCGTGCGCGAGAAGGTGCTGCTCGATGACCGACTCGAACGCGGCCTCGGAGTGGCGGGACGCGCTGGTCATCACTTCTCCTTCCTCTTCCGGGTTCGCCTGGTTTCGATGCGCTTCACCTCGGCCTCGAAGTCGCTCTCGAAATCGCGATCCTGGCGCACGCGAAACTTGTCGTACTGCCCCTCGGCGAGGCGCTTGGCCACCTCGGCAGAGACCTTGCCGGCGTTGGTGAGCACCTCGTATTCGTTGAACTGGAGGAAGGCGTCGAGCTTCGCGACCCAGTCGGCCATCTTCATCGGGATCTGCCGGGCTGCCTGGTTCTCCGCGTAGTCGAGGTACATCGACACGATGCGCTCGAGCTCCTTGATCTCGCGCTCGATCAAGTAGTTCTTGGCGACGCTGACATCGCTCTTGAGGATTTTCCCCTTGGGCGCGTTCTTCCACGTGGTGAGGCCCATCGAGGGTTTCCCGGCGTCAGCGCGCTCGGCGATCAGCTCCGCGGCGGTCTTGCCCGTGACCGCCCAGTGCAGCTTGTTCTGCACGGTCTTGAAGAACCTCTGCGTCGTCTCGGCGTGCTTGTCGTAGTCGATGCTGCACTGCTCGTAGATGTCGGTGATCTTCAGGTAGAAGCGGCGCTCGCTGGCGCGGATCTCGCGGATCCGCTCGAGCAGCTCGTCGAAGTAGTCCTTGCCGAACCGCTGGTTCAGCTTCAGTCGCTCGTCGTCGAGGACGAACCCCTTGACGATGTACTCGCGCAGGGTCTGAGTCGCCCAGATGCGAAACTGCGTGGCCTGGGCGCTGTTGACCCGGTAGCCGACGGAGATGATGGCGTCGAGGTTGTAGAAGGCGATTTCGCGCGTAACCTCGCGATTTCCTTCGCGTTGAACTCTCCAATTTTTTCGGAGAGTTGCCTCCGGGGTCAGCTCTCCCGAGGCGTAGATCTCCTTTAAGTGGTGGCTGACCGTCCGCAGGTCGACGCCAAACAGCTCAGCCATGCGCCGCTGGTCGAGCCAGAAGGTCTCGGACTCGTAGAGCACCTCGACGCGCACGGTGTCGTCGTCGGTTCGGTAGAGGATCAGCTCGCCTTCCTGCGGGGTCTGGTCGGTCATGCCGCCGCCTCCACCTCGGTCGAGAATCGTTCTGCCTGCGAGCAATGCCGACGGACGATGGACCACTGACGCGTGACCGATTGCGCGTGGGCTTGATACTCGCGCCTGGTTTTCTTGATGCGCTGGCCCTTGGGAAGCGCCGAAAGCTGTCCCTCGACGTTGAGGTTGCACTCGAGTCCGGTCAGCAGCGCGTGACCGTTGTCGAACACGGCGGCGACGAGCCACGCGTCGATGGCCTTTGAGGGCAAGCAGAGGACGGTCTTCGGTCCAAGCGCCCGAAGCCCCGACCGCTCGAGCAGGCAGGCACGCACCACCTCGACGCTTCCCATGGGTGGTGGGCAGGGGACGCGGTGTGGCAGGAGGGGCCAACCGCGCTCGGTCGCGGCAGCAGCGACTTCGTCGCTCACCTCGCTGTAGGTGCCTTCGGCGACATCGGCATCGACGTGAACCACGAAGAGATCGAAGCCCGGCAAGGTGGGGTCCTCCTCGAAGCTCGCGAAGCCCCGCGCCGCGAAGTCCGAACACCAGCGCAGCACTCCGCCCCAACCCGTCCCGAGCTTCGGGCGCGTCGGCTCCGGTTGGAGTTGGGTCATGACGAACGGCCGAGGGAGCAGCGCCTTGAGCGCCGCCTCGATGACAATCGCGTCGGTCGGGCCCTCGGCGACCAGGGCCACGCGAAGGTCAGACATTGGGGACAGCTCCGAGGTTGCCCATCGCCCACAGGCGCGAGAGCGGAAACTCCCCGTGCAGCCTCCGCAGCTCGGGCGTCAGCGTGATGCGCCGAATCGTGGAGTGTCCCAAGCTGTTTCGCTCCACCGCGAAGAGCCGAACCTCGTCGTCGTCGAGGTCGAGCCCATCGAGCACCGTGGGGTTGTGAGCCGTGAAGAGGAGCTGCCGGTCGGGGCTCGTCGCGGCGAGCCACGCGGCAAGGTGGCCCACCAGCCGAGTCACCAGCCTTGGATTCAGCGCCGAATCGAGGTTGTCGATGGCGAAGATCGGGGGCGAAGAGGCCGAGAGGCAGAGGATCGCGGCAAACAACACGTACAGCGCACCCTCGCTGGCATCGGCAGCCGTCAGCGTATTGCGCGACGACGCCATGAAGCGGTCGGTGAACCTCAAGACGTTCTTCGTGCGGGGAACCGAGGGAGAGAGCAGATCGCCGACGACGTCCGTGACGGCCACATCGCTCACCCAGTCGATCAGCCCGAGGACCTCGTCGAGCCGCGCTTCGTCGGCTTCGCGCTTCAGCGCCTCGAAGCCCTCGGCGAGACCGCCGCCAGCCAGTCCCACCGGCACGCGAGTCTGCGGGTCCGGCACCGTCGAGCGCAGGGCGGGCGTATTCGGCGTGTAGATCACGTACTCCTGCAGCGCTTTCAGGAGCAGCGACGCGGGATCCCCTGGCTGCAGGTCGACGACTTTCAACGCCGAGAGCCCCCGGGTTTCGTCGAGGTTCTCCTTCTCGGTGCGCACCCCTCGGCTGACGATCTGTGTCGCGCCCGACGAGAGGGACTCCGTCTTGAAAGACCAGGCTGGCTTCGGCCTGTCGAGGGGGTTGAGGAGCGACACGCGGAACGTCGCGGAGGGCTCGCCCTGCGCCTCGAGCATGATGTGCGGCGGGATTTGAGTGCCTGCGAAGGAGGTCTTGAACAGGCGAGGCAGCCCCGCGCGAACACCGTGCCGAATGATGGCCTCGTCATCCACGCGCCCACCCGCGGCAGCACCAAGCACGCCGAGCGCTTCGAGCACATTGCTCTTTCCCACGCCATTCGCGCCGATGAAGCAGTTGAGGCGCCCGAGCGCGACGGTCTGATCGACAACCGACTTGAAGCCCTTGATGTGGACCTGGCGCAGTCTCATGTGGCGCTCCCCATTCCTCGATTTGAGCAGCGAGTGGTGTGAGGCGTGCTAATGCGGCGCTTCGTGCGAGGCGCTATTGAGCCAACACACGGCTGGCGAGTCAAAAGGCGTGGAGATACCCGACCAATTCGCCAGCGCGCGTATGCGAGCTCGAGGCGGGTGGCATTCATGTCGCCGCCTCCAAGTCGAGCTGGCCGGTGACGGCAGCAGCAATCAACGCGGAGCGGCGCTCTTTCAAGAGCGCGATGGTGCGTTCGGTCGCGGCGCGGACGGCGTCGAGCTTCGCGGTTTCGCGGGCGATGTGCTCGACTATGGCGCGCTGCTCCTGCTGAGGCGGAACGGGCAAATACATCTCACCGAAGTTGTTGAAACGAATCCTCGGTGCGCGTTCCCGAACTGCTGGGCAGCTTGCTTGAATGAACCCGGCTAGCGCCATTGTCCGTAAAAGTGGACCGAAGTACTCGGGCACGATGACGCCGCGATCCAAAGGCTCACAGATGATGTATTCGGGGGAGCAACGACCATTCGAGTCGGAGACACCGATGGCTCCTGCAAACGCATCCATCGAGTGAAGTACAAGTTGCCCCCGCCGAATGCCTTGGTAGCCAACCTCTAGATCGGCATTTGTAAAACCCTCTTCGCGCCGGTTACGCCGCAGGGTTACTTGACCGTCTCTGAAACAAGTCACGATCTCGGCGCCGGTGGCGACCGGTAAAGCCGACTGCCGAAAGAGGTACTTGGCACGTCGGGGCGCCCAATGCGCCGGAATCTCGCCCAGCCACGGCACGACGGAGTCGCGCAGCTTCGCCGTCGGGTCGAGCCCACGAGTAACGGCCGTGGCGATGATGGCCTTGCGCTTCTCGGCCAGCAGGTCGAGGACGCGCTGCTTGGCGGCGACGAGGGCATCAAGCCGCGCCGTCTCGCGGGCGAGGTGCGCAACGATTGCGCGCTGCTCCTCGATCGGTGGGACAGCCATGCGAATCTCGGCGAGTCTATCGGCTCCCAGGTGCGCGATGTTCGTCGATTGTCGGCAAAACAGTTGAAACACGCCGGAATTCAGCCAGCTAGCGAACTGCGCTTGCGCGAACTCTGGGTCGAGGCCTTCCCCAACGCGGAAGCGAATCAGGGTGTTCTGAAAGCAGAATTGATGGGGCTCGCCGCGATAGACCGCGGATCGCCCGACCAGCTCTCGGCTCTGGCCTTCGTTTACCAAGATGTCGCCCGGCGACACCGCAAACCGCGACTGCTCCTCCGGCTCGAAGTTCATCTTGAGGATGTCCAAGTAGTCGATGAAGCCGTCAAGCACGTTGGCTACGCGCAAGTAGGGCGTCATGTGGTCGCCCTTCTCGTACTGCGGCGCACGTTGGCGTCCCATCAGGATGGATCCAGCCAATCCAACTTTCATGACGCGCCAATGCGCTGGTACCTCGCCGAGCCACGGCGCAGCAGGGTGCCCGTGCCTCACGTCGTCACCTCGCGCAGCAGCCTAACGATCTCGTCTTCAGCGGCCTTCAGCTCTGCATCGATCTCCGACAGCGACCGCGGCGGCGTAAACACATAGAAGTGCCGGTTGAAGTTGACCTCGTACCCGACCTTGTCCTTGCTCCGATCCATCCACGCATCCGGCACGTGCGGCTTCACTTCTCGCTCGAAGTAGGCCTCGACGTCCTCCTTGAGCGGGACGTTCTCAAAGTCGCGCAGGTCGGCATCCGGCTCGTAGCCCGAGCCACGACCACCCGTCGGCACGGGCTCGGCCTTCGGATCGCGCTGCGTGAACACCGAGCGAAACAGCTTCTGCTCGGTCGCCTTCCAGCGGCTCCCGCGCTTCTTCAGGAGCGCCTCGATCTGGTCCCAGGTCGCCGGCCAGTCGAGGCGCGGCTCGCGGCCGAGCGCCTTGTCGATGGCCTGGACGTCGTTGAGGAGCTGCGGACAGGCGTCGAGGAAGCGCGCCTTGTCGTCGGCGGTCATCTGGTAGCGCAGGCGCAGCGGGCGCTCGATGGTGACCCGCGTGTAGCCGAAGTCGGCGTTGTCGAAGAGCTTCGAGCGCGGGCCCTCCTTGAACCTGCCGTAGAGCCGCACGAGCTCGTCTATCTGCGCGGCGGTCATGTGACGCCGCTTGTCGCCGAGGCTGCGCTTGCTCTCCTCGCTGCCGCCCGCGGTCCACACATCGCGCGCGTCGAGGAGCTGTACCTTGCCCCAGCGCCGCTTCTCCTTGCGGTTGGTCACGACCCAGACGTAGGTGCCGATGCCTGTGTTGTAGAACATCGACTCCGGCAGCGCGACGATGGCCTCGAGCCAGTCGTTCTCGAGCAGCCACCTGCGGATCTCGCTCTCGCCCGAGCCCGCGCCACCCGTGAACATCGGCGAGCCGGAGAAGACGATCGCGAGCCGCGAGCCCTCCTTGTGCTCCTTCGGCTTCACGTCTTCGCGCTTGCTCCACATGTGCTGCAGGAACAGCAGCGCGCCGTCGTTCACCCGCGGCAGGCCGGCGCCGAAGCGGCCGTCGAAGCCGCGCTTCTCGTGCTCCCTCTGGATCTCCTTCTGCTGCTTCTTCCAGTCGACGCCGAAGGGCGGGTTGCTCAGGAAGTAGTCGAAGGTCTCGGACGGGAACTGGTCCTCGGTGAAGATGTCGCCGAAGCGGACGTTGTCGCCGCCGCCGTTGTGGCTCACCTCCTTCATCAGCATGTCGGAGGCCGCGGTGGCGAAGGCGCGATTGTTGTAGTCCTGGCCGTAGGCGTAGAGCATCGCCTCGGTGTTGTGCTCGCGCAGGTAGCGCTGGGCCTCGGCGAGCATGCCGCCGGTGCCACAGGCAGGGTCGAGCAGCTTGCGCACCGTGCCCGCCGTGGCGAGCAGCTTGTCGTCGTGAATGAAGAGCAGGTTGACCATCAGGCGGATCACTTCGCGCGGCGTGAAGTGATCGCCGGCCGTCTCGTTGGCGAGCTCGTTGAAGCGGCGGATGAGGTTCTCGAAGATGAGCCCCATCTGCTGGTTGGGCACGTTCGACGGGTGGAGGTCGACGTCGGCGAACTTCGAGACCACGAGGTAGAGGATGTTTGCCTCGTGCATCTTCTGAATCTCGGCTTCGAACTCGAAGTACTCGAAGATGCGCTGGACGTTCGCCGAGAAGTCCTTGATGTACCTGATCAGGTGCTTGTTGATGTTGTCCGGATCGCCCTTGAGCTTCGCGAAGTCGAGCGGCGAGTGGTTGTGGAAGCGTTGGCCCGCAACCTTGTTCAGCTTGGTGTCGAGGGCATCGCCCGCGAGCTTGCCGCCCTTGGCCTTCTCGTGCGCCGCGATGACCTTGGCCTTCGTCGGCGCGAGCACGCAGTCGAAGCGTCGAAGCACCGTCATCGGCAGCATGACGCGCTCGTACTGTGGCGGGCGGTAGGGCCCGCGCAGCAGGTCGGCGGTCTGCCAGATGAGGTTTGCGAAGGAGTTGTGATCAGAAGCCATTTCCGCCGTCCGTCGAGCGAGTGCGTGCGAAGGTGAATGGACGCCTTGGCATCCCCGCGTCCCTCTTTGCACCGGGCTCCAACTGGGCACGGGGGGGCAGGTCGCCAAGCGGCGGCAGGGTACCTCAGGGATGTCCGACTCCCAACGCTTCTTGGCGCCGTCGTGCCGCTGCGACCAGTGCGAGAACGCCGACCGCTGCTCGGCCCACGTGCCGCGATAGGCAGCCGCACGCAGGGGCCGCTCGGCATCGGCTCAGCGCCCGACGACACGGAGCGCAGCAGCCTTGTCAGGTGCGTCTAGTCGATGAGTGCCGACGAGGGCCGGAATGGAGGTACAGCGGTGCGCCCGGGTAAAGCCCATTCCGAGCCCGGGGCCGGAGGTCTTCCTCCTGGTCAGGGTTGGGCGGCGAATTCGCAAGGACTTCGACTGCGGGGCTCCCGCGGGGCGCCTCTACGCTCCGGATGCGCGGTCGGCGGGCTCCCGACGGCCCCCAAGCGCCACCGAACCGAGGCTCGGGCAACTAATTTAGTTCCAAACGAGGTGGTCACCCTTCCGCTGGAACTAAACTAGTTCTCGAACGAGGCCCCGGCCCCCAAAGAAGAACTTGAGCTTGTTGAAACTGGACCGTCGCCTCGGCGATTGGAACTAGCTTAGTTCTCGATCGAGCCAGACCCCCTTCGTCCCGAACTAAATTAGTTCCCGATGGCGCCAGGCCCCCTTCATCCGGAACTAAATTAGTCCTGCAGAAACCCCCGGTTCCCGGCCAGCGGAGTCCGCGCAACCCGAGGTGCCGATCTGCCGGCTGGCCATGAACCGGTCACGCCCGAGTCGATCGCCTGGCGCCCGCAACGGCGCCGCCCGACCCCTCGCGGAGCCGGGCGGCTTCGAAGCTTGGCATTGTGGAGCGATCAGATCGTCGTGGTCGCCTCTTCCTGCACCTTCGCCTTGGCGCGCGCGCGGGGCCGGCGGGCCGCGGAGATGAGCGACACGAACAGCTCGTCGCCGCCCTTGTCGTGGAACAGCCAGCGGCCGGGCCGGGCGATCTGCTCGTAGGTGTCGTTGAGCAGGGTCCAGGCGCGGGCGACGATCTCGCGCTGCTGGTTCTGCTTCGGGGTCGCGCCGTCGCCGAGCTCCCGGTCGATCTCCAGGGCCATGCGGTCGGCCGACTCGGGATCGGAGGCGACGTAGTGGGTCGGGTCGCGCGAGAGCACGTCGAGGTTCTCGCGGTAGAGCTTGGCGAGGTGCGACAGGTCGGCGGCGGTGTCGAGGTAGCCGGAGCCAGCGCGGATGTGGGCGATGGCGAGGCGGATCTCCTTGTTGTCGCCGAGGTGGAAATCGACGAGCTTGAGCATGCGCTCGCGCACCGTCGCGGCGTCGCCGGCGAGCGTGGCCGACAGCTTGACGTTGCTGGCGATGGCCTGGGCCATGCTCATCTCCTGGTAGGCGAACGAGGCGGCGTGCGCGGAGGGCTCGAGAAGATCGAGCAGGGTGATGTCGAACCGGCGCGCCGGCAGCTCGGCGAAGACCGAGCGCATCGCCGGCTCGTTGACCTTCCTGCTGACCCCCACCGCGGCGACCGCGGCGCGGCGCACGTTGATGCGCGGCCAGCAGATGCGATCGTCGAGAATGGCGCGGTAGTTGGGGAGCAGCTTCTCGAACGCGGCCTGGCCGGTCTGAAGCTCCTCGGGGCTCATCGTCGATTCATCGGCTTCGGTGGGCACGGATACCTCCGGAAAACGGACAGGCGCGCCCCAACCCCATGTCGAAGACGCACACCTGTCGTTGAAGGATGGCGCCTCGCGAGCCCTCAAAGCGACTCACCCCGGATGCCGCTCGCGAGACGAGAGGCAGGCTATCCAAGAACCCGAGGTACGAGCAACCCCTGGGGCGAAAATTTCTAGTCTTCTGGAGACGGTCGAGAGTCGAGAGTCGGCAGCGGGCAGATGTGACCATCAAGGGGCCCGCTCTACAGGAGCAGCGTCGACTCGACTGCGGCGGCGTTCTGCTTCAAGGGCGCTATCCGCTCCGCGTTTCGCCCCACAGCTCGAGCAGGTCGAGCTCGACCGCCTCGAATGGCGGTGTGCGCACGCGGGCCTCGTCAGCGTGGGTGCAGAGCAAGATCCAGTTGCCGTCGCCGCGCTCGAATACTTCGAGGGTGCGCGCGAGTGGGTCGACGAGCCAAAGGTGGCGGACCTTTTCGCGCAGGTAGATCGCCCTCTTCTTGCCCCGGTCAATCGATGCGGTCGAGGGCGAGAGCACCTCGCAGATCCAATCGGGCGCGAGGGTCACCCCAGTGGACTCCGGCCGCGTGGGCATGCGCTCTCGGCGCCATCCGGCGAGGTCGGGCACGACCACGTCGGGACCAAGACGAAGCTCCGGCTCGAAGACGATCCACCATCCGCCCGGGCCTCCGCGGCCCGCCTGAAACGGAGCCCCGATCGCGAACCCGAGCGTCGAGGTCGTGACCGAGTGCGGGAAGGCAGGACGAGGGCTGACGATGAGCTCGCCGCCGAGAAGCTCGCCGACCATGTTCTCGGCGACCGATTCGAGATCGGCAAGACTGGCGCCTCGCTTGCGGTAGGGGGCGACCATGTCTCTAAGGATAGTTCCGCGCCGCAGCCCTGCGCGCTTGTCGAGCCCAAGCGCCAAGGAGCCCGTCCCCCCTACACCAGCGCGCGTCTTCGGTCGGCATTCGTGTCGCCGCATGCCCAGCAGTGAAAGCCCCCTGCCGGTCGGCGGGCGTCTTCTCGGACAGCATTCGTGTTGCCGCGTGCCCAGCCGTGAAAGCCCCGTGCCGGTCGGCGGGCGTCTTCGAGCGGGTTCTCGAGCGGCATTCGTGTTGCCGCG
>ENA-UOOH01002532-UOOH01002532.1-fermentation-metagenome-genome-assembly--contig:-NODE-2532-length-15532-cov-4.187181_pt1 | contig 15532 bp, 11 predicted proteins | sample MGYA00245778_ERZ724025 | MGnify/ENA primary metagenome ERZ724025 (study PRJEB28704, sample SAMN03018313) | fermentation metagenome | biome: anthropogenic terrestrial biome; feature: soil; material... | reverse complement strand
ACCACGGTAGAAGACGGCATAAAATGTGGTATGGTGGATTTCAAGATCTATGGAATGAAAAAAACCTTCGGCACCGTCATCAAAGAAACCGTATTTCAATCCCTCTCCTATGTAAAATGGGTATATGAAGGTTTATATGATATGATCACAGGCCGCTACGGCATGGAGGCGGTATCCGGCCCCGTGGGGGTGGTGTCCGCCATCGATAACACGGTCAAACAAGAAAAAGGCTACTCTTATTTGCCTACACTGTTTGTGCTGATTAGCATCAACTTAGGGGTTGTGAACCTGCTGCCCCTGCCTGCTTTGGATGGAGGACGCATTGTCTTTGTTCTGGTGGAAGCCGTTCGCAGAAAGCGGATTTCGGCGGAAAAAGAAGGCCTCGTTCACCTCGTCGGATTGGCGGTTCTTGTTGCCCTCATTGTGTTTATCAGCATTTTTGATATCATTGATCTGTTCTCGTAGGAGCGTATATGGCTGGTCATAAACATGTAGTAAAAATCGGTTCGGTTTGCATCGGGGGCGAGTATCCCATCGCCATCCAGTCTATGACCAACAGCAAAACCACCGATGTGAAAGCCACTTTGCAGCAAATCCATTCCCTGGAAAAGGCAGGCTGTGATATTGTGCGCTTCACTGTACCCGATAGGGAAGCAGTCAAGGCGATTGGTAAAATACGGGAAAATACTGCCATGCCCCTGGTAGCGGACATCCATTTCAATCCCCGTCTGGCTGTGGAAGCGGCGGCGGCAGGAGTGGATAAGATCCGTATCAATCCCGGCAACATCGGTTCTCAAGAAGGCATTCGCAACGTGGTAAAAGCCTGTCGGGAACATGGATTGCCCGTCCGCATCGGGGTGAACGGCGGTTCTCTGGAAAAGCATATTTTGGCAAAGCATGGGGGCGTTACCCCCCATGCTTTGGCAGAATCCGCCTTATATCATGCCTCCCTGCTTGAAAAGTTTGATTTTACCGACATTGTGTTATCGGTGAAATCCTCTTCGGTTGCCACCACCATACAGGCCAACCGGATTTTAGCCGAACAGTCCCCCTATCCCCTGCATTTAGGCGTCACCGAAGCGGGTACGCCTCGCATGGGCATTCTCAAATCGGCTGTGGGTATTGGTTCCTTGCTGTGTGACGGCATCGGTAATACCATCCGTGTTTCTCTCACCGCCCCGGTAGAAGACGAGGTGGCGGCAGCAAAAGCCTTGCTGGAAGTCTGCGGACTTAAACAAGGCATTGAAGTGGTATCCTGCCCCACGTGCGGAAGAACCGAGATTGATTTGGTAAAAATCGTCAACCAACTGCAGGACATCTTGGAGCGGGAATGTGTAAAACCCTCCCGCCGCTATAAAATTGCCGTGATGGGCTGCGTGGTCAACGGACCCGGTGAAGCCCGGGATGCCGACGTGGGCATCGCCGGAGGAAAAGGAGAAGCCCTTTTGTTCAAAAAAGGACAAATCATCGAAAAAATCAAGGAGGACGAGATCGTATCTCGTTTACTGAAGGAAGTACATACAGATTTGGAGTAACCATGGCACAAAAACCGTTCTTGGAAAAATTCTATTCGTATCAGCCTGAAGGCGAGAAGAAAAAAATTCTCCTCGCCTTACGTTCGTATACCCTTTCGGTGGATACGGCTCAAAGACGGATGATGATCACCTTTTCCCTGGACAAAATCGTAGATAAAGCCGTGTTATATGAAATCGAAAAAGATTTGTGTGAAATATACCAACTGCATGATTGCTATATTGTACCGAACTATCCTTCACATTTATTTTCACAGCAATATTTACCTCATTTGATTTTTGAATTAAAACGGCGTACCGCCGTGGCAAATGGATTTTTTGCCAACAGTACCGCTTTCTATGACGAAAACGGCGGCATTTTTACCGTCCGATTGAATAATCCCTTAGAACAACTGCCCAAAGATGCCGGTTGCGAGGACATTCTCCGGGAAATCATTCAAACCGAATTTAATCTGCAGGTCCGGGTGCAGATACAAGCCAGCGGTACCTTTGATGCGGAGAAATATTTCCGGGAACACAACACCAACACCATACGGGTGGCACTGCCTCCGGAAAAACCTGCACCGGTCATACGCTCAGCCCTGAGCGAAGAAACCGCCCCCGCCGTGATCAACGAGGATGCCCCCCATATTGTCATCGCCGGCAAAATGGAGTTCAATATCAGTGCACCCGAATTGATTTACGGCAAATCTAATAGAACCATCAAGCCGGAATCCATCCTGTCCATCGGCAGCATTTCCCAGGCTGGGGGACGTTGCCTCTTTTGCGGCGAAATGTTCAAGGCCGATAACCGGGAAACCAAATCCGGGGATAAAGTCCGCATCATCATGATGCTCACCGACGATGTGTCTTCCATCACGGTAAAACTGTTTGGCGGCGTGGAACCGGATGCTCCTTTGGCGAACATCAAAGACGGTACCGCCCTGCTGGTGGAAGGGATACCCCAAATCGATTCCTTTGAAAACGAATTGGTGATAAAACCCACCAATGTCTATCAAATCAAGCGGATTTTTCCCCAGGATGATGCGGAAGAAAAGCGGGTAGAGTTGCACCTGCATACCCAAATGTCCTCCATGGACGCGGTCATTTCCCCTGAAGCTGCGGTCAAACGGGCATTCGATTGGGGGCACAAAGCCGTGGCAATCACGGACCACGGCAACTTGCAGGCATTTCCCCGCGTCATGCTCATCGCCGAAAAACTGGGCATGAAAGTCATCTATGGCATGGAAGGGTATTTTGTAGACGATAACGCCCGCGCCGTATTCGGGGGGGACAGCGCATCCTTTGAAAACGATGAATTTATTCTTTTTGACCTGGAAACCACGGGACTATCTCCCCTCTCCTGCGAAATCACCGAAATCGGTGCCGTTCTCTATCAAAATGGGGAAATTCTCGATCGGTTTTCCACCTTTGTCAATCCCGGTATACCCATTCCCCAAAACATCGTTTCCATCACCGGTATCACCGATGATATGGTGAAAGACGCCCCGCTTCCGAAAGATGCGGTGAAAGAGTTTCTCTCCTTCTGCGGCAACCGAATCCTCGTTGCACACAACGCTTCGTTTGATACCGGCTTTATCCGCAAAGTGTGTGAAGACAACGGCTATCCTTTCAAAAACACCTATCTGGATACCGTGGCTCTCTCCCGCTATGTAAACCCGGATTTGAAGCGTCACAGACTGGATACCATCACCGAATATTACCGATTGGAAACGTTCAATCACCACCGCGCAACCGATGATGCGGAGGCGTTGGGTCGAATTTTCCATTGTATGTGCGCCAGACTGCGGGAAGAAGGCGTGACCAATTTCGAAGATCTCAACCGTGCTATGAGTGAAAGTGCTGATCCCAAAAAACTTCCCTCTTACCACATCGTCCTGTTGGTGGAAAATGACATTGGATTGAAAAACCTGTATAAACTGGTTTCCGCCTCTTATTTGCATTATTTTAACCGCAATCCCCGCATTCCCAAATCCCTGTTGGACAGACATCGGGATGGCTTGATCGTTGGCTCTGCCTGTGAAGCGGGAGAGTTGTACAAAGCCATTATGGAAGGAAAACCCAACGCCGATTTGGAACGAATTGCCGGATATTATGATTATCTGGAAATCCAGCCTTTGGGCAATAACTCCTTTTTGGTGGATGAGGGAACGGTGGCGGATTTTGAACGGTTGCGGGACATCAACCGCACCATCCTCAAATTGGCAAGAAAGCTGAAAAAAACCTGCGTGGCTACGGGGGATGTCCATTTTCTCAATCGCCACGATGAACTCTACCGCCAAATCCTCATGCACGGGCAAAAATACAGCGATGCCGACCGTGACACAGGATTGTATATGCGCACCACCCGAGAAATGCTGGAGGAATTTTCCTACCTTTCCCCCGAAGATGCCTATGAAATTGTGGTCGCTAATACCAATTATATTGCAGACAGAGTGGGCAACATCCGCCCCATTCCCAAAGGATTCTATCCGCCGGAAATGGAAGGCTCCGAAGAAGAATTGCAACACTGCTGTTATGAAAAAGCCAAATCTCTCTATGGCGATCCCTTGCCCGAAGTGGTGCAGGTGCGTCTGGACCGGGAATTAACCGCCATCGTCAAACACGGATTCTCCGTTTTATATGTGATTGCCAAGCGATTGGTGGAAAAAAGCGAGCAGAACGGGTATCTGGTGGGCTCCCGAGGTTCTGTGGGTTCCTCATTCGTTGCCACCATGGCAGGTATTTCCGAAGTCAACCCTCTTCCCCCTTACTATCTCTGTCCAACCTGTAAAAAATCCGAGTTTTTCACAGACGGCAGTGTGGGTTCCGGTTTTGATTTGCCTCCCAAACACTGTCCCCAATGCGGCACCGCGTACCAACGCGACGGACATGACATCCCTTTTGAAACCTTCCTTGGCTTTAAAGGAGATAAAACTCCCGATATCGATTTGAACTTTTCAGGAGATGTACAGGCGGCGGCTCATAAATACACCGAAGTGCTGTTCGGTGCCCAAAACGTGTTCCGTGCCGGTACCATCTCCACTCTGGCTGACCGTACTACATTCGGGTATGTGAAACATTACCTGGACGACAAGGGGTACACCCTAAACCGGGCTCATATGGAACGGCTGATTGCAGGCTGCTCCAAAGTAAAGAGAACGACGGGACAGCATCCCGGCGGTATCATCGTTGTGCCTCGTGATAAAGATATCTATGATTTTACCCCCATTCAGCACCCGGCGGATGACCCCAGTTCCGGCACCATCACCACCCACTTTGCTTTTGAATTTCTCCACGATACCATTTTGAAGCTGGACATTCTGGGTCATGATGTTCCTACCAAATATAAACTGTTAGAACGTTTTACCGGTGTTGACATTTTATCCATTCCCATGAGCGACCCTCAAGTCATGTCCTTATTCACCTCCACCCAAGCTTTGGGCATTTCCCCCGCAGCTATCGACAGTGAAACCGGTACTTTGGGCCTCCCCGAATTCGGTACCGCGTTCACCCGTCAAATGCTGGTTGATTCTCAGCCCACATGTTTTTCCGACCTGCTGCAAATTTCCGGCCTGTCCCACGGAACCAACGTGTGGCTTGGCAACGCCCAGGATTTGGTGAAAAACGGTGTTTGTACCATTTCTGAAGTCATCGGTACCCGTGATAACATCATGGTGTATTTGATGCACAAGGGGCTGCCGTCGGACATCGCCTTCCAGATCATGGAAACCGTGCGAAAGAAGAACAAGCAGCTCACGCCCGAACAGGAATCCATGATGCGGGAACACAACGTGCCCGCATGGTACATCGATTCCTGCCGGAAGATTCAGTATATGTTCCCCAAAGCCCATGCGGCGGCGTATGTCATTTCTGCTTTGCGTTTGGCATGGTTCAAGGTCTACCGCCCCCTGGAGTTTTACTGCTGTTATTTCACCATCAACCTGGACAGCTTTGACGGGGAATTGGCGATGTCGGGTATCGGCAATGTCCGCCGCGTCCTGCAAGAATTGAAAGATAAAACTGATCCCTCTCAAAGAGACAAAGACACCTACACCACCATGCAAATCTTTTTGGAATTCTTGGCGCGAGGGTTGAAAATCCTTCCCATCGATTTGGACAAGTCCGATGCGTCAGTCTTTATGCCGGAAGATGGAAACATGCGATTGCCCTTCGGCTGTTTGAGCGGTCTGGGGGGCACGGCGGCACAAAACATTGCTTTGGCGATGCAGGGAGATCAGCCCATCCGATGCGTGGAAGATTTGCGCATTCAGGCATCTCTGTCTAAAACCGTCATTGAAGTCATGCAGAAAAACGGTATCTTGTCCAATTTGCCCGAAACCAATCAGTTAACTTTGTTCTGATCAAATCACCGGAAGAAATATGTCTTCCGGTGATGCTTATTATTTGAATACGTGTCACCTATTCTGGATACCTGCAGAGAGATTTATTGTTTCAATGCATGGTTAAATATTGCAATTTTTACATCGATATGTTATAATATTTTCAATCTTGCAAAAGAAAAGAGCGTGAAGAAATGCGGGAGTTGTCACCTCTGCCCAAAACGGTCAGGGACATGCTGAGTGAAAAAGGAATACCCGAACAGGATATTCTGACCTGTGTATGTGCCGATATGGACGAGACTGGCACCTTGTGCGATGCCTATGCGGTCATGACCAAAGACGAGTTGGCGATTCTCACCTTGCTTCCAACCCTCCGCCCCGGGAAACGCACCTTTCCTTACATAAAACCATGTATCCAAACCGGCTATGCGGAATTGGATTTTACCCATTTCATGCTTTCGGATATTTGTGATTTTCGTTTGGAAGAGTATGTCGGTAGCGGAAAACTAACCGCTCGTTTGGGGCGGGATGAAACGCCTACGGATGCTCCCGAAGGACCTGATATGCCTCCCAGATGGAACCGGCGCAGCGGTCCGGGCGGACTGTTTGGTTCCGGCGGCAAAGAAAGCGTATCCACCGTGCCGTTGTCTTCAATTGGAAAAGAGCCTAACAAAGGCATTGACCGTATTTGTCTTTTTAACTTCACTTTTCGCAAGAAGGCCGTTGTTCAACAATTTTTGGAAATTCTGAAAGTCGTAGCAAAAACAGGTGAATTGCCGGCAGAATCCGGCACGAAAAAAGAAACGGTTTGTCCCAAATGCAAAACCCCCTATCCCGATCCTCATTCTCCTGTTTGCCCTCGCTGCATGGACAAAATGCAAATGGTCAAACGGCTTTTACCCTTTTTTTACAAGTATAAGTTCTTCATTATCCTCATCTTTCTATGCATCTTGGCATCGTCTGTCTTGGAACTTTTGTCTCCCTATATCAGTTCCAAAATTTTTTATGATGAGGTTTTGGCAGTCAATGGCAAGTACTACGGGCAAATCGTAGGAATTATTCTGGTCATCGTTGGTGCCAATTTGCTGTCCACCGTGGTCAGCATGATCACCCAGCTCATCAATTCCCGTATCAGCGCACGGGTGACCTATGATTTGAAAAAAATCATCTTTTCTTCTTTCGGTCGCCTGTCTTTGAGTTTCTTTACCGGACGTCAAACCGGCGGTCTTATGACCCAGCTCAACAGCGACGCCAACACCCTGTACTGGTTTTTCTGCGATGCTTTCCCCTATATGATCATCAATATCATCCAAATCATCGGGGTATCTGCGGTTTTGCTATACATGGACTGGAAGCTCACCTTGTTAACAGTGCTGCCCCTCCCCCTTTTGCTGTATGTATATCGGCTGATTCTCTATGCATTCAAAAAAATGCATGCCCGACAATTTTCCAAATCGCGCTCTTTCTACGATTTAATTGCTGACGTGCTGTCGGGGATTCGGATTGTAAAATCTTTTTCCAAAGAAAAAGAAGAAGTGTCCCGATTTGATGCCAAAAGCCGGGATGAAGCCAATACGGGTTTAAAACTCACCAAAATGAGCAATACCATCTTCCCTTTGTTTCATTTTATGATGTTTTCGGGGGCATACATCGTCTGGATCTACGGGGGATGGAAAGTGTCCCAGGGCGTCATGCAATACGGTACCATGATGTTATTCATATCGTATCTATCCTCTTTGTTCGGCCCTATGAACCAGTTGGCAGATATGTCAGGCACGTTGACCAACTGTATCAATGCCATTCACCGTTTGTTTGAAGTGCACGATGCCATTCCCGATGTGGTAGAAAGTAAACATCCCGTTTCTTTGGGTAACGTGCAAGGAAAAGTGGAATTTGACCATGTAGGGTTTTCCTATACCAAAGATAAGAAGACGATTGATGGGGTCACTTTTACGGTAGAAACCGGCGAAACCCTGGGCATCGTGGGAAAAACCGGTGCAGGCAAATCCACCCTGGCCAATCTTTTGACTCGATTGTATGATGTGTCAGAAGGGGGCATTTATGTGGATGGGGTGGATATTCGGAATCTCTCCTTTGATGAATTGCACCGCTCCATTGCCATCGTATCGCAAGAAACTTATTTGTTCCGGGGAACCATTATGGATAACATCCGCTATGCCAAACCGGATGCGGGCGAAGAAGAAGTCATGGCAGCTGCCAAAGTGGCCTACGCCCATCCCTTCATCATTCAATATCCCGACGGCTACAATACCATGATTGGGAAAGGATATAAAGAACTGTCCGGTGGCGAGCGGCAAAGAGTGTCCATTGCCCGCGCCATTTTAAAAAATCCCAAAATTTTAATTCTGGATGAGGCCACCGCATCCATGGATACCGAAACGGAACGGCAGATTCAAAAAGCCATCACCGAGATTACCCGAGGAAGAACCACCTTCATCATTGCCCACCGCTTGTCCACCTTGCGGGATGCGGATAAACTGATCGTCATTGACGGCGGAAAAATGGTGGAATCGGGTACTCATCGGGAATTGATCATAAAACCGGACGGTGTGTACGCCAAGTTATATAAACTGCAGCTGGAAGCATTGAAAACCATCGGAATCGACCCGTAGAAAGGAGAAACGGATATGGAAAATATGGAAAATAGCCGCTTGTCGAAAATTGTGTCCATGAACAGACTTACCCCCGAAAATTGCCGTTTTTCTCTGTCATCGGGTGGATTTTTGCTGATGGAACGCTTGGGAGAGACGTCGGAAATGATGGGGCGGGTGATACTGCACCGCGCTTTTCCTTTTGAATATCCCGAATCCTTCCTTGCTGTTATGGATACCGAGCAAAACGAACTGGGTGTCATCCAAGATGTAACGGATTTTGACCCTGAAACCCGGCAATTCCTGCGTTGCGCCCTTGCCAGACGATATTATATGCCCATCATCGTGAGAATCGACTCGATCAAAGAACGCTTTGGATTTTCCTACTGGAAATGCAAAACCGATCAAGGGGATGTATCCTTTTCGGTGAAAGACACCTATCGCAGCATTTTGAAAGTGGGAGAAAATCGCATTGTCATCACCGATGCCGACGGTGCGCGGTATGATATCCCTGATTTAATTCACTTTGACAAGAAAAGTTTTCGGAAAATCGAATTGTATTTGTGAGGAATTGTCATGCCCCAGTCACTATCTGCCATTGCCTCTGCCTTTGAAAGAGCAGCGGAACAATTCAGCCATGAAAAATCTTTGTTTACCATGGCGGGTTTTCCCCTGTCCGACGGCTCTGCCGAAGCGGACGTTTTTGCCGTATGTAAAGGGGGCATTGTGACAGCCACAGCGACGAAAAACGGATTTCAAACCCTTTCATGGCATCCCATGGATCAAATACAATCGGTGGAATTTTCCATGGGTGTGGGATGCTGCGAGATTATTTTTGAGAAAAACGACACCCTTCATACCTTGTCCCGTTCCCACGCAGGGGCAAAAACCGCATATGTGGAAGCGGTTCGATGTATTCGCCGCTTGATGGAAGACACCAACAGCAATGTCATCTTTGCGGCACGCATGACGATCTGTCCCAACTGTAAGCGTCCGCTGCCTCAAGGGAGCAGCAATTGTCCCCGTTGTGCAGATAAAAAGCATTTGTTTCGCCGATTGATCCAACTGTCCCATTTGCGGTATTGGCTTTTATTGTTTTCCACCTTATTGTTTATTCTGGTTTCTCTCCTGGAACTGGTGGTTCCCAAACTGAAGCAAATCATCATTGACGATTACATACAACCCACCAACGATGTCAACCGGGGCTTGACCATTTCCACCTTGGCATGGGTGGTCGTGCTGATGGCAGCATCCAATCTATTGATCAATATCATAAAAATTTTCCGAAACAATACCTTTGCCACCGTGGGCAACTCCGCCGTGATTACCCTGCGGGGCAAATTGTATGAGCGCATTCAGGACATGTCTCTTGCGGGCATTTCAGAAAAGACTGCCGGGGAACTGATCAACCGGGTAACACAGGATACCCGGGAAATTTCCTCCTTCCTCTCAAAAACCTTGCCCACTTTGGTGGAACAGCTTTTAATCCTTTTCTCTGTGGGAACGGTTATGTTTCTCTATGACTGGCGGCTAGCTTTGATGATTTTGTTGCCTCTGCCGGTTGTAATCGTGGTTTTCCGGGTTTTATGGCGATTTACCCACCGGTTGTACCATCGCCAATGGGTAGCCAATTCTGACGCCAATACGGTGCTGTATGATATTTTTCAGGGCATCCGTGTCGTCAAAGTCTTCGGAAACGAAAAACAGGAAATAGAAAAATACGACGTAGCCGCAAAAAAAGTGGCAGATATCTCCGTTAAAAACGAAACGGTCTGGAGTTTGGTCATGCCTTACGCCAATTTTCTGTTGGGTTTGGGCAACTTCATTGTTTTGTATTATGTTGGCAACCGCATATTGGGCGGGGAAATGTCTATCGGCGATATGACCATGTTTTCCGCCTATGTCAGTTTGTTGTATACTCCCATCCGCTGGGCAGCCAGACTGCCCCGTATGCTGGTCAGAGCCACCACTTCCATGTCCAAAGTCTTTGATATTATGGATGAAGATCCCCAGGTCGCGGACAAATCGACAGCGGTGCACCCGGTGATTCAGGGATATGTGGATGTGGAGGATATCTCTTTCGGGTACAACGAGTATGACGATGTTCTCAAACATGTAACCGTATCCATCAAGCCCGGGGAAATGCTGGGAATCGTTGGCCCGTCGGGGGTTGGAAAAAGCACCCTGATTAACCTGATCATGCGCCTGTACGATGTACGGGAAGGCAGTATCAAAATCGACGGCATTGATATCCGGGATTATTCGCAGGATGCCCTGAGAAGCCAGATCGGCGTCGTGCTCCAGGAAACCTTTCTGTTTTCCGGTACTATATACGAAAACCTGGCATACGCCAAGCCCAGCGCCGAGCGGGAAGAAGTGATCCGGGCAGCCAAATTATCCGGGGCTCATTCTTTCATTATGAAACTTCCCGATGCGTATAATACCAAACTCGGGGAAATGGGGTATACCGTCTCCGGGGGGGAACGGCAGCGCATTTCCATTGCCCGGGCAATTTTGCACAACCCCCGTATCTTGATTTTGGATGAAGCCACCTCTTCCTTAGACACCGAAACGGAAAAAAGCATCCAGGATGCTTTTACCAACTTGATTCAGGATCGAACAACCATTGCCATCGCCCATCGTTTATCTACCCTGCGCAATGCAACCAAACTGCTGGTGCTTCATAAGGGAAGAGTGGCTGAGATTGGCACCCATGAGGAACTGATGCGTAGCAATGGTATTTATTATGGTCTGGTTATGGCACAACGACAAATGAGCCGTATGGTGGGAACCGACGAAAAAATAAAACCACCTGAGGATAAAACCTGATTGAATCATTTTAATCATACACAGGAGAATACATTTCATGTGGTTTATATATGCGCTGATTGCAACCCTAAGCTGGGGTTGTGCAGATCTTTTTTATAAAAAAGGTACCGATGAAAACGATCGGTACAGTTACTTAAAAATCGCCGTCTGGGTTGGCTTGGTTATGGGCGTGTGCGCCTTTGCTCTTCTCCCTTTGGCTGAAAGCGGCACTTCGGTTTTAAACCTGATCAACCTAGTCAATTATGCGCCTGTCTCCCTGGCATACATCCTTTCCATGGTGATCGGATATGCCGGCATGCGGTATCTGGAAGTATCGATCATCTCCCCTGTACAAAACGCTTCCGGCGCTTTTTCCTCTTTGGTGATGATCCTCTATTTTGTTGCCGTCGGCAGAATCGGCGCCATCGCCGATGAATTCACGGTCTTAGATTTGGTGGGAACAAGTGTCATCGCGGTGGGTATTATTCTCTTAGCCATCGTGGAAAAGAGGAAAAAAATCATCCTCACCGATGAAAAAAAATATCATTTGGGTGCTTTGGCATTGATTTTCCCCTTGTTGTACTGCTTGATTGATACCATCGGAACCGCAGCGGACGGCATCGTTCTCGATGAAAAAACCGGTCTGGGCCTCGGTGAATTCGATATCATCATTTTGTATGGATTGACCTTTTTCTTAGCCGGCATTTTCTCTTGGCTATTCCTGCTTATCAAAGAAAAACATGCTTATAACCCTTTTAAGGAAGGTACCAAAGGAATTGCGGCGGCGTTTGAAGAATTCGGTCAACTCTTTTATGTTTTTGCCATGGCGAAACAACCGGTTTTGGTCGCTCCCATGGTTGCTTCTTACTGTATTGTATCTGTGATTTTATCGCGTTTGTTCTTAAAAGAAAAACTAACCCGGGAACAATACTTGTGTATCACAATGGTCATTTTAGGCATTGTGGCGCTGGGGGTTGCCGAGGGATTGGCGGAAGGATAAAAAAATGGCTCAGGGGGAAAAAAATATCCACGCAGGTCATAGAGAACGGTTGAAAAAACGGTTTCTAAACGGTGGACTGGATGGGTTCGAAGCGCACAATGTGTTGGAGCTGCTCTTGTTTTTCGGCGTGCCCCAACAAGATACCAACATCCTTGCTCATCGTTTGATCCAACGATTCAGTTCATTATCCAAAGTACTGGAAGCCCCCTATTCCGAGCTGCTGGAAGTACCCGGCATGGGTCCTCACACTGTCACTCTGTTGAAATTGATTCCTTCTCTATCACGATATTATCTCAAGGATCGTTCTTCTTCGAAAGCCATGGAATCGGGCTATGAGGAAATCGGCAGTTTTTTAGTTCGCCAATATGCAGGGATTGAAAACGAATGTGTCATGGGCGTATTTTTTGACAATGGGTTTCATTTGCAGGGCTGCAAAGTATTGCATGTCGGCTCAGTCAATTCCGCCAGCTTTACCCTACGGTGCATCGCGGATGAAGTGATTATGAGAAAATCATCTGTTGTCATCATTGCCCATAACCATCCTCACGGATTGCCCCTGCCTTCCCCGGATGACCTGGAAACCACCCGAAGAATTGAACATTTTCTTTCATCTTGCGGGATTGAACTGGCAGAACATTATATCATCGCGGAACACAAATTTTGCGGAATCGTGCATGCCAGATCCCTGCCTGCGGGACAAACCGCTGTCCGAGAAATATCTTGGGACACTGTATAAACAAGCAAAGAGCAAACACATATGCGTGTTTGCTCTTTGCTTGTTTTATTTATGTATGATGATGTATTATTTGGATGTTCCGGCGGCATCATGGAAGCCTTCTAAAATGGGGAACACACCGTCGGTGCCGGAAAACTGGGGTAACTGTCCGTTCCACTGATTGACCAGGTAATATTGAATCAATTCCGATGTCAGCGTTTCTGCCAATTTGCGGTTCATTTCCGCTTCTTTTTCACCGGCATATTGGGCCACTTCGGCTTGAATGCGGGTCACTTCCGCCTCGGCTTCGGCAGCAATCACCTGCCGCCGGGCGTCCGCCTCGGCTTCCAAATTTTTCTGATCCTGCTCAATTCTGGCTTTCAGTTTTTTCTGTTCCGCCACCTGTTTTTCTTCTACGGCATCGGTAAAAGCATTGGAAAAATCCAGATTTTCAATGGCAGTGCCAATCACAATGATGTTGTATTTCTGAAGGCTTTTTTCCAATGTTTCGGTTATTTTCACCGATAACGCATCTCGAGAGGCCACCAGGTTTTCGGCGGTGTATTTGGAGATGACCGACTTCACGGTTTCCTGGATACGGGGTGCCATGATGGTGTTGAAATAATCCGATCCAATGGTCTTATAAATCATCTGGGCGTTTTCTTTTTTGATTTGATAGTTGATGGAATAGGCCACCTGTACTTCCTGAATGTCGCTGGAAAAACAAGGGAGATCCAAGTTTTTGAGCTGCGCACGGTTATCCATCACAACCACATTCTGATAAGGAAGTTTCATATGCATGCCGGCTTCCAACGTTTGGTTTTCCACTTTTCCAAAGGTGGTCAGAATACCGGTGTGTCCGGTAGGAATCATGGAAAACATGGAAGGCAGAATCAACAAAAGCCCTGCGACAGACAACCATTGTTTACGATTGAATTTCCAGCGGCCCTGTTTATGAAATCCCATCGCTACCAGTAGCACAAAAACTGTCACCAACGAAACAATCATCCAAAACAATGATCTTTCCTCCGATCAAATATATAATTTACCACTATTTAAGAAGTTCGCGCCAATCCAAATCTCCTCTGTCCAAAGAGTGTATAATGGCCTCTGCGGTTCCTAAATTCGTGGCAACAGGTACGTTATAGGCATCGCACAAACCCAAAATATTCAAATCGGATTCCGAAAAAGGTTGATTGGTATCTCTGAAATAAAGAAGAACGTCGATCTCATCGTAGGCGATGCGGAGAGCAATCTGCTCATTGCCCCCTTGCTTGCCGCTGAGGAGTTTTTCAATTTCAAGTCCGGTGGCTTCGGTAATGTATTTGCCGGTAATGGCTGTAGAACACAACGAATGCCGGGACAGTACGCCTTGATAAGCGATACAGAACTGGGTCATCAATTCTTTTTTGGAATCACTGGCAATTAAGGCAATTTGCATATCAACACATCCTTTAGAACAACCTGGAACGGGGTTTGGTTTTCATGATCCCCTTAAACAGGGGGATGTTTTTGCCGCACATGCGGGCAGCAATATTATCAAGGGCTCTCTTCCCGTTACAAATTTTGTTTTGATCATGAGGGGCAAGTAACTGATTGTGTACTAAGTTATCGGCACTGGGTTCATAGGGTACAACGCCCACCAGAGGAACGGAAACTTGAAACAAGGTTTCCAAAATGGGTCTGGCTTCTCCTTCACGAACCTTATCGGGAGCAAAGCAGTTCAGAATCAAATGAATCCGGGAAATTCCCTTCCCGGTTAATTCTCCTGCGACTTTCTGGGCAGCACGCAGAGAGTTTTCATTGTGCGTGGCAACCACCAAAGCTTCAGTCACAGCAGAACAGGAAGATACCGTGTCAAAGATGTGTCCGCCGCCGGCAGGCATGTCCAAAAACACAATATCATAGTGTTTTTTTAATTCCAACAGACATGTGTTAAGTGGTTCTGTTTTTAGATTTTCACCGCCCTCATTGATGGGCGCCGCAATAAACGTCAAGTATTCATTTACCGGCAAAGCCGCGTTCCGCAGTTCACATGTTCCCTCGAGCCACTCGACGATGGAAGGGGCTGCATAGGATTCCATGCCCAATGCAATATCCAGACCCCGTACACCGAAGTCCATATCAATGGCTATTACATTTTTCCCTCTCCCTGCCAACGCGTGGGACAAACCCGCGGTGACGGTGGTCTTCCCCACACCGCCCTTTAGGGATGTAACCATGACGATTTTATTCAAATTCTTTCTCCCTAATCCGTTAAAATGAATCTTTTTATATCCAATGGTTTCTGACATGGGACGACAGAATGTGCCAAAGAGAAATAATCAGCAATCCTTCAACGAGTTTGAGTATATCACATTTTAATCAAAAAGTCAAGATTAAATGAGATCACGATTGACTGAAATGTCATGGCCCCTCCAACTTGACCAAGAGGAATATCCCGTTTACAATGACAGTTTTTTACCTGCCAACAGCTACAACATGAAATGATAGTTTTTGTGCATATTATATATGAATGTCCCTATGAATGCCCCGTTTTCACC
>ENA-UOOH01002531-UOOH01002531.1-fermentation-metagenome-genome-assembly--contig:-NODE-2531-length-15532-cov-4.199910_pt1 | contig 15532 bp, 12 predicted proteins | sample MGYA00245778_ERZ724025 | MGnify/ENA primary metagenome ERZ724025 (study PRJEB28704, sample SAMN03018313) | fermentation metagenome | biome: anthropogenic terrestrial biome; feature: soil; material... | reverse complement strand
TTGGACCGTTCTTTTTGCACCGGAACTTCATCGCCCGTCTTGCCGGGGAAGGTCAACATCTCCAAGACCTCACTTGCCGTAATCGGGATATAGTGCTCCATCTCTTGTTCAAGCTCTTTCATTCTTGCGGCATTCGCAGGGTAGTCTCTAATCATTTCTTTTACTTTCTTGATGCTATTCATGACAAACCCTCGCTTTTACCGCCTGCATTAAGGTCTCCTGTGTGACATCCTTCTTTTCCAAGGCACGTGCCACATCTCGGTCGATTGTTCCTTCTGCAATAAGCCTGAAAATCACAACCGTATCTTTTTGTCCTTGCCGCCACAGCCTGGCATTTGCCTGTTGGTAAAGTTCCAATGACCAAGGTAGAGACATCCAAATCACAGTAGAACCGCCATGCTGAAGGTTCAGCCCGTGTCCCATAGAAGCGGGGTGTGCCATAGCAATGGGAATCTCGCCTTTGTTCCAAGCCTGAAAATCCTCCGGTGTTTTGATTTCAACAGCATCTTTAAAACGCTTTTTTATCCGCATGCGTTCATGCTTGTAGTTGTAATAGATAAGGACAGGTTTGCCGTTGGCGGATTCAATCAAGTCCTCCAAGGCATCAAGCTTTGCGGAATGAAGTTCTGCGACTGCGCCCGTCTCGTCATAGACAGCACCCGATGCCATTTGCAGGAGTTTGTTGGTAAGGACGGCGGCATTCACGGCATCAATGGTTTTGTCTTCTAAGCTGGCCACCATTTCTCGTTCCATCTCCTTGTAGATTTCTCTAGCAGCATCCGGAAGCCTGACTTTGACATCCCGCTCCAATCTTTCCGGCATCTCAAGAAAATCTTGACTTTTCATGGAGACGCAGAGACCGGATAAAAGGCCATAGATAAATTCCTCCGCTCCGGGACGGGGTTTATAAGAATAAACGATGTAGCCGTTCATGCGGTCGGGAACAAAGAAATCCGCCCGGTAGCTTCCGATTGTTTTCCCAAGTCTCTGCCCTTGATCCAAGAGATAAATCTCCGACCACAAATCCATCAAACCGTTGGTAGAAGGCGTCCCTGTAAGACCTACAACCCGGTCAATGCCGGGACGCTTCTTTCTGAGGGCTTTGAACCGTTTACTGGACGGGTTTTTGAAGCTCGAGAGTTCGTCAATCACCATCATGTCAAAGTCCCACTCGCCAAGTTCACAAAGCCAGGCAACATTCTCCCGGTTAATCACATAGATGTCGGCAGGAGTTTTAAGCGCTTTGATTCTTTCCTTTTCGCTTCCCAGAACCTTGGAGATGCGAAGAAAGGTCAAATGGTCCCATTTCTCCAATTCCTCTGTCCAAGTATTCTCCGCTACACGAAGCGGGGCGATGACGAGAACTTTCGAGACATCAAAGTAGTCAAACATGAGATCCCAAATGGCGGAAAGTGTGATGACTGTTTTCCCAAGTCCCGGCTCTAAAAAAAGACCGCAAGCTTTCTTTTTGATGATCTGCTCTTTGGCATATTCCTGATAATCATGAGCCTTGTATTGCATCAAGCAGCCCTCCAATATCACCCGGATCATCCAAAATGAAAACCTGAAAGCCCAATTTCCTGATTTGCTTATGCCTTCGCAGCTGTAAGGTTCTAGGATTTTCACCGGATTTCTTGACTTCTACAAAGCCTATTTTTCCTCCGGGGAGAAGAACGATTCTATCCGGCACACCGTTCCATCCGGGAGAGATGAATTTCAGGCAAAGTCCGGCTCGTTTTCTCGTTTCCGTCAATAATTTATGTTCAATCTGTTTTTCAAGCATTTTGTTTCCTCCATCTAAAACGCTGTAATATCAGGCTTTTCACTGAGATGGTGCAGGTCGGTGCAAGTCATCTATTAAACTTCTCTATATAATTTTTTTCCTAAAATTTTCACCCTAAAGGGGTTTTATATATTGACCTTCACCGACCTGCACCTTTTGACTTTTAGTCCATAAAATCTGACTTCAAACGAAGTCCTAAAATCATCATGCCGCCCTTTGTTTTCTTGCGTTCAAAGCCGGCGATTTCAAGTCCGGTATAAAAGTCGGCCGTGCTTCTCGTCCATTCTCCGGTTCTCAGGCAATAGGCCCGGTATTCCTGATAAAACTCCCCGGATTTCTCTTTGTATGATGGTTCTATCTCACAACATTCCTCCAGAAAACTTGAAAGCCAGTCATTGTTCTCCCGGTAACGATGGATGGCATCGGCCACACATTTCGGAACAGGGATTTTGAAGCTTTTATCAATGGCTTTTTTCGCTCCCTCAATGATCCAGGAAAGAATCGCCCCGCCCGCATGCTCCACCAGATAGTCCGAGTAGTTTTTAATATCCGCCTTGCCTTTGATCTTGGCTTGAAAAGGGATGACGATGAGTCTTCGCCAAGTACCGTCGTCATTGGCTCCCACCTTGGGGAGATGATTGGTATAAAGGACAAGTGTATGCGTCGGAGTAAATTTGAAGGGATCCTTGTATTTCTTTTCGCCGGAGACAAGGTCAGTAGAACAAAGCTGTTTGATGACGGATGTATTCAGCCGCATGCCTTCTTCCAGCTCGGCCGCTATGACAAGCCTTTTTCCCTTCAGCTCTGCGATTTCAGGCTTCACATTTCTTCGGCAGCCAACCGTTAAGGCATCCGCCGAGATTGTGCCGCTGTAGTTTCCCAGCACTTTGGCGATGGAGTTCCAAAAGGTCGACTTGCCGTTCGAACCCTCTCCATAGGAAATGATCAAGGCTTCCATATAGACCTTGCCAATAGCGGAAAGGCCGACAATCTGTTGAACATACTCGATGAGTTCCTGATCACCGCAAAAGAAACCGGACACCGCATCAAGCCAGAGCTGTTCGTTTTCCGTATCGGGAGAAAACAGCGTGATTTTTGTCATGTAATCTTCCGGCTTGTGCGGTACTGCCCCTTGAAGGCCTTTTGTCAGGTCATAGGCAGCGGCAGGTGTGTTCAGCATAAAATCCTGGCTGTCAAAATCCTGAATCATCTTAAGGAGCATGGGTTTTGCGGCCTGCAGTGCGGAAGTGACATATTTCATGTCCCTGCGCTTCATGACAAAGTTCTTATAGGCGAGGGCAACTCGATATAAATCAAAAGCTTTCTTTTGTTCTGACTGGATGCCTTTTTCAAGTGTCCTGCCGCCTGCCTGAATCAGATCTTGCGGCACTCCGGACTCAGTGAGAAGTTTTGTCGCTTTATTAAGTGCGGCCTTTGCTTCTTCAAGCTGCTTGTCCAGAAAGTCCTGGCAGACACCGACCGCTTTTTGCTTGGATTCCTCCCAATGCGTCCCGTTATAGGTCATGTAGTCTGTTGCATCGGTGTAAACAAGGATTTCACCTTTCTCTCGAGTGAGCACCTTTGCTTGACCGATATCCGAGAAGTCCGGCGGCATGAGTGAGAAGTCCTTGCCGTATTCTTCCGGAGGAATATAGCCTTCCTGAGCAGAGACTTTCTTTCCGAATCGTTTCGCACTTTGCCAGATGGTTTGAAGTTCAGAGTCCGGAAGCGGAGGATTGCACAGATCTGCCTTTTTAAGGAACATCTCGTAAGCTTCCTCTGTCGCTCCGAGCCTTACGATGATGCGCCCAGCATAATGCGACATGGTCTTGTTCCTTGATCCTTCCGGGATCTCGCTTTGTGCCGCGTCCCACTCGGCAAAATCATCTCTGATAAAATCTGTGATAAGCTGACTGCCGTCACGCCAGACGACCTCGGCATCGGGATTTCCAAACATGAACCGGGCACTGCCTAAAGCTCCGGCATCGAAAAAAAGGAAAATATCCGCCAGCTCCTCTTTAAGTTCCGAATAGCTGTCGGCATTCTTTGTTTCGAGAATGGGAAAGTAAACATGAAACCTCGGCCTTGCCGACTTGCTGCCTTTTTCCTTCAAGTGATTTCTGCTGGTGGCAATGGCAAGACCCACTCCGTCAAAAAGACTTAAAATATCCTCCGGAGAAATCCAAGTTTCGGGATCATCGCTTTTCTCGTTGTCGCAGTCCATGCTGATATGGTCGGCTTCGATGAAGTTGACATTGCTGCGATAGTTGTTCTTATAGCTTGCCGCCACATGGTCAAAAGAAACAGCCTTCTTGAAACTTCTTTCATCCGTCACGTCTACCTTGTTGGGGTAGTAGACATTCGCTGCTTGGCCGCAAGCATCTGATGTGTAGATGGTTAATTTCATTTATTTCCCTCCTGCACCACAGGAACTCCCAGTTCCTTCGCCGCTTTCATCTCTTGCCACATACCGATGCTGATCTGGCCGCCAAAAACACGGACTTCATCAGAGTGGCGCATGATTTCAAGGTTCATCTCCATAGCTCGTTCTCGCTCAGCATCAATGTTGTCATCCATGAACTGAGGGAATAGAAGATGTGGAGCGATGGGGATATTACCTTCTGCTACAATCCTCCGGCAGTATTCCCTGGCATTTTTAGCGTTTGTCTCGATATCTCCCCGATAGGGAGAGCAGACATAAATGAGCTTGTTCATATAAAAAACTCCTTTCGATTATTCTCGAGAGGAGCAAAACAAAAGGGATAATGATCCTCTCACTATCCCCTTGGACAAGTTATGCGGTTTTGGGCAATTTTTTTAGAAAATGACTTTATTCTGTAGCTTCAATATCTTTTAGGCTTTTTCCGGATTCATCTTTCCACATTATGTTTCCGCTTAAAGAGGAACCACCAACGAAACCTGCAGCCGCTGAAGGGCTTGGAAAGAGCAGGTCTTCAGTTAATTTACCTTGATCATCGATTTTCTCGGCAAACTTTTCTCTAAATTTAAGGATATTTTCCGGACAGCTTTTAGTTGTTGTTAAAGAAATGGTGCTTCCGGTCATGACAACAAACCCCTCCGATGTTCTTTTCCCGGAGGCATCCGCTTTTTGTGTTTTGAAGAACAATAAAGGCTGATCATCAGTTTTTTCAGTAGCCTCAATTTGCTGTTTTCTCACTACCAGAGGCTCAAAGATTTTGTAACCAAGAGCTCCCATTACAAGTTTTGCATAAACAATAAACTCTTCCAGCTCGCTTTCTTTTTCCTCTGTGATGTTTCCGGGACTTGGGTCATTGCTATTTTTCACAAAGTATCGCTTAGCTTCCTTTGCCATGTTACAGAAACGATTTTCAAGATAGCTGATTTCCGTAGGACCGAAAGAATTGTTTGAAGTGGTAAAGGCTACAGCTTCCGTCCAGTAGTCCATTTCACTGTCACGCCTATGTTCGTCCAAACGACAAAGTATACCGCGACCATTTTTTCTTATTCCTGCTTGGCCAACGTAAACGACAGGATCTCCTGCAGCCTCAGTTGTGCCAAAGAGAAAATAAACACCCGTTTGATCCAAATAGGAAATATCTCTTGCTTTATCCAGCATAGTGCGCGGTATTTTGTATGCGATACCGGTCCAATTGGCAAGTGTACACTTGATACGGCCGGAGGCCTCGCCATCCATTAGGAATAAATTGATATTTTTACCTTGTGACATCATCTTTACCTCTCAGAGTTGTATTTGTTTTTAGTGTATTCCTTGGAGCCAAGTGTTGCTACACCCACACTTTCCAGAAAATCATTGCATTCATAGATAGTGCATCCGGATAATCCGGTGAATAAAAATTGATACGCTTGTTGAGCTTTATCTGTCACACTAAAAGCCATGCCGGCTAGGCTGAGTATAGTATTCATCTCTGTTAATGGGAGAGCAAGTCCTACCCCCATAGCAATTAATTGAGGCATCTTAAATGGATGAGTTGGATTCTGCACTCTACTATACGCCATTGGGTTTAGCAAAGTCTTATCTTGGAAAATGCTGGTATTCCATTTCTGCGATTGCATATGTGACCACAAAACAGCATTGGCAGTCGTACCAATATCTTGGGATCGTTTAAACTGATTCTCGAATTGCCGAGCCTTGTTAAACAACTCAGTATTTTGCGTATTAGATTCGAATTTGTTCTTAGTGGTAAATTGAATATCTGAGCGATACAAAAGTCCGTTAGCATCGGTGCTGGGAGTAGTGCTAATCAGAAGCGAAGATATGCTCAATGTACACTCGGCTGGTCGTTCCTTTGCAAGACTTGTTAATGTTCTTTTGCCTTGCTCATCCTGAATAACATATTTTTCTTCATTTAGAACAAAATAGCCATCCGCAAAAACAAAAGCACCTGTATTAATTGTTTCACGAAAAAAATCATCCTCAGAATACAGCTTGAAAGCGTCACTTATTTCCAGAGGGCATTGATGTTTTCTGGCAGACCTTGATGAAGCATCTATTTTTTCATGAATCGCTACGCCTTCATACGCTTTTATCCAATAGTCGGCCGCTCTGTTGTAGCCTAATTCTTCTAATCGTATGACCACAGACTGTTCTGAAACCTCAAAAAAATGTGCAAGTTCAGGAATGACAAAAGGATATGCCTGCTGTAGCTGATAGGGCGTTCTTGCATTGTATCTATTAAATATCTCTTTAGCTTTTTTCAAAAAAGCAATTTTAGGCATGAGAATTTTAGGAGCCATATGCTTGGCCTGCCATTCCATGTTAGCGATATCTTTTAGGAAAGGATCGTCCGACTTAGTTTCTCTGACCTTTGAATCGCAACGAAAGGCAAACTCAGCCCCTGCATTGTGAGACATCCTATATATAAAATACTGCCTATGAGCAAACCAGTGATAACACTCATGAGCCAAAGTGTTATTACGTCGTCCGAGATTCATTGTTCCGGCATCTATAAAAATAGTGGGTGCCCCAATTGGATATCCAACCATACCGTTGGTCATCCAATCAAAAACCTCTATTGTCCCTTCACTAAAAGCAATGGCACCATCAACACTACCGTCACTAGAAAGATACTCGTCTTCAATGACTTCTAGGCTCATTCTCGTTTTGGCAATCGTATCTATAGGTATAGCCTGTGGCACCTCTGCAGCATCAGCACAACCGTAATTTTCTAAAAATCTTGTTGCTTCTGTATCAAGATCCTTAATATAACGCCTAAATGGATTGCTAAATCTGTTTCCCATCCGCATCACCTATGCCGTTACAACTTGCTGTTATGCAGAGAGTCATAAATTTCTTCCATAAAGACTCGGCTAATCTTCGCTCTAACTTCATCATTATTTAGAAGAAGCGTGAAAAAATCTACATTTTGGTCGTATGCACCTACCAAGGCATCCTGAACGCATTCGTTGAACGTAAATTCAAACTCTGATAGAGCATTGCTCTTAGCACTCTTTTGTAAACGAGCTCTAAGTTCAGGTGTATTCAGGATAAGATCTTTAATCTGCAAAGCTGCCTTTGAGGTAGAATTCGGTTCGTAGTTCTTATCATATCGAGCATTAACTTCTTCGATTAACTCAGATAGTTTACGTTTTTGATCTTCTTCCAAGGAGGCTGGCAGTGGTTTCGTTATCTTTATTTCAGGAATTGCCTCGATTTTACCTTCTTCATGCCGTTCCATCTCCTGCTGACGGAAATCACTTACCGTAATTTTGTCCGCAATGTCAAAGTTATTTCCTCCGCTACCAGGATTAATCTCTTTGATTAGGTAAGAAAGAAAATTGAAACGTTTATGCAACTCTATATTTTCATAAACCGTTGCCTGAATTAGGAATCGATAAGCCCTTAAGAAGCGAGAAATTGTAATTTTAATTTCCCTTTGCCGAATCTCTTCATTGGATGTGACCTTTTTCAATGCACGATCAAGCAAAAACCACATTTGCTCTTTATCTCTTGTCGACCTTTTTGCCTTGTACAGAAGTTCATTGAATTTATCTATATCATCCGTATCTAAGATATCATAGGCTTCAATTTCGGCATCCATTTCTCGTACATCGGATGGGGAAATCGTCTCAAATAAAATTGTGTCCTTATAATAGGGGCTGAAGGCAGCTTTGATATCTTCATACTCGTTTTTGAAATCAAGTACAAACGTCGACTTTTCATAAGGCGGATAAATACGATTAAGCCGAGATAGCGTTTGTACGGCGGCTACCCCGCGAAGCTTTTTGTCTACATACATCGCAACAAGTTTTTTCTGGTCAAACCCGGTCTGATATTTGTTTGCAACGATTAATACCTGATAGCAGTTCCGGTCAAATTCATAACGTAGCTCTTCTTCCTTGATACCACTATTCATTGCAACTTCTGTGTACTCGTTACCTTTCAAGGTTACTTTCCCGGAAAATGCTACAAGAGCCTGTATGCCCTCATAACCATGTTCATTAATATATTTGTTAAAAGCAATTTTGTATTTGACAGCAGCTGCTCTGGAGGATGTTATAACCATGGCTTTAGCCTGTCCATCAAGCATCCCAGCTATGTTAGCTCTGAAATGCTCGATTATAATCTCTACTTTTTGTGCGATATTAGTGTCATGAAGATCAATATACCTGGCCATTTTTCTTTTCGCTGTTATTGACTTAAGCTCAGGATCATCATCAATCGCTTTGTTAATATGGCAAAACGTCCTCCAAGTGATATAGTTGTCAAGGACGTTCAAAATATAACCTTCTTCTATGGCCTGTTTCATAGAATAGAGATCGAAGGCGACTTTCTTTCCTTCTCTATTAAGTGTTCCGAATAGTTGAAGCGTCTCAGGTTTAGGTGTAGCGGTGAAAGCAATCATTGTTACATTATCCTGCTTACCACTTTTCCTGATTTCCTCTAACATTTTATCTTCTTCAGTGGTGTAATCATCATCTTCATCACTTAAAACATGAGTAACTGATTGCATTAAGGCACCGTCTGTGGAGGAATGTGCTTCATCAATTAGTACAGCAAAAGTTCTGTATTTTAGATTAGCCAATAAGTCGTTACCTAAAATGTAGTAAAACTTGTGTATGGTTGTTACGATGATCTTGGTATTACCTTCGAGAGCTTCAGCCAAGTCAGTCGAGTCGGCCTCATCATCCATAACTTTGACTTGCCCACTTTTATGGTCAATACCCAGGATTGCCTCCTGAAGCTGACGATCTACAACGATACGATCGGTTATTACTAATACAGTATCAACAATGTTCCTGTTTTGATCGTCATGTAAAGTTGCCAAAATATGCGCCAGCCAAGAAATTGTTTCTGTTTTTCCGCTACCGGCTGAATGTTCAATTAGATAGTTCCGGCTGGTATGATTTTTCTTTATATTTTCCATTATTTTTTGCACAGCACGCAATTGGTGAAAGCGTGGGAAAATAAGAGACTTGCTGCGTTTTATCTTTTTTGTATCCGGATTTCGTTCTTCCTTTTTCTTTATGTAGATAAAACGTTCAATTAGATAAAGTATCTGATCTTTCTTCCAGATATTTTCCCACATGTAAGAAACCCTAATGCCATCAGGATTTAAAGGATTACCTTTGCCGAGTTCGCTACCGATATTAAATGGATGGAAATTTGTATCTCTACCAGCAAGTTTTGTTGTGTAATAAACTTCTTTCAAGTCCATTGCAAACGCAGCCAGAACACCGACTCGCTCTTTAAATAATCGAGTCGCAGGATCTCTTGCATCCTTATATTGGCGGATAGCATCACTGTAGTCTTGACCACTTGTGTTACATTTCAGCTCAATAGCAAAAATAGCAATGCCATTTAAGAAAATCACCAGATCAATGCGTTCATCGGACTTATGGTAAACCTCTTCCATGACAGAAAAGATGTTCTTCTGATATAGCTCAACTGCCTCCGTATTAATTGTACTGTCAGGCTTGCGGTACATCAGTTTAATGGTTGCGCCATTATCAAACTCCACGCCATGTTTAAGCACATCAATCAGGCCTCTGCTGGACTTGTTGATTTCAGAGTTAATCACACTAATGATGGTTTCATAAGTATGTTCTTGATACAGGCGATGCAGTTTATTAATTGTCTCTGACTGTGTAGATTCCAAGAACTCTATTAAGAGTTCAGTATCCATAGCCAAGCCGGAATTAAATGCAGAATTTGGGCGGATCCTAAAATCATTATCTTCGTTAAGTCGCTCAAGAATCAGATGCTGATAATCTTCCTTTTCTTTCAATTGATCGGCACGAATTGGCATATTAGTTAACCCCCTTTACACGCTTCTTCCCGGTGACGTATTCATAAATGAGCGATTGTTTATATTCTTTCTGTACTTCGATTTGCTTTAGTTTGTCGTTTATAATTGAATCAATCTCTGCACATCGTTGATTGAGGAAAGAAGCAATGGCTTGTTGTTCTTCTCGAGGTGCATCCAAATAATACTGATTTTTTATTATTTGCTGGCTGATGTTTGGTTGCCCTCCACCAATTGCTTTTGTATCAAAATCCTGTTTACAAGTCACAAGCCAGTAGTAAAGGAAGTCGATATATTGGTATCCATTTGGAATTATGACGCAGCATGCTTGATTTACACAGGCATCTATTTGAGAAATAGCTACATTACCTACAGATGCCCCATACATGGCTAATACTATAAATGGTTGTTTATAAACTTTTAGTGTCCCAAAAACGTTAAGTGCCAAATCGGTAACAGTTTTTTCTGTATTCGTTACTTTGGATGTCTTATACAAATCTCCACTTTGAATCCAATTAATTGCTCCATCGTAATACTCTGTAGTTCCTGTGTCAGGCGTAGTTCCACTTCCAATATATGCAGCTATGTGTTTAATCTTTTTAACTTCCCAGTGCTCAGGAATCTCTCCAATCCACTCAATGCCGCTATCTTTCATCAGAGCATCCGGATTTAGGCCTTTAGTGACCGTTTCCGTGACGAGAGATTTTTATACTCTAAAAGCAACTCAATCTGTCGCTCTAAAGTGGAAATGACATTACTGATTTCTAGACATTTAATATCTAAATGTTTTGCAATTTCCTGTTGCATCCTAAAAGACGGGTATGCATATTTGAATTCTCCAAAATCTTTCTGATAAAGATGAATAATTGTGCTATTACCCGCATTTCTATAATTGAACCAGCCCCAGAAAACAGAAGATTGCAGAACCCAGAAAAGAAATTTTCTGTCATATTCTGGATAGGTAGAAATTCGCAGAACTCCACTGTTTAGAGAAGTTTTCCCTGGAATTTGTTCCACAATAGCAACTTTTCCTACAGTTCCGTCCTTAGTAATTAACAAGTCGCCGTTTTCAATTTGTATATCCTTAGCTTCTTCCCAACGGCTTTCTGGGATCCTCACACAACTTTCCCAATTGATGGTTCCATTTAAAAAGTCTGTACCTGTGATTAAGTAAGCACCATCATCCTGATATTCCTCGGATGTCAATCCTTGCCAACCTATTCGACCTTTTAGTATTGCAAGATACTTTATTTTATTTATGGACCAACTTTCCGGAATCTCGCCAATCCACTCAATTCCACTTTTTTTCATACTTTCATTCATGATTTCATTATCCTTCGAAGATCTTCTATCTTTTTTGATAGCTCATTCTCTAGCAAGAAGAACTCCTGCAATACATCTTCAGACTGCCGAGGTTGCTCATATTCGTAAAAATAACGAGTAAAAGGGAATTCTGCTCCTAGCCTTTCTCGGTTGCTTGAGCTTTCAGCCTTATTCGGATCATGCTCATAACGCCAAATAGCATCGGGGACATGAGGCAATACCTCTTCCTTCATATACTCCTCGACATTTTGATTTAATTTAATAATTTCAGTATCTTTCGTAGTCGGATCAACAAGTGGATTACCTTTACGATCCTTCTGTATGACTGCTGTCTTATCAATTTCTGATAATTCCGTTGCAATACTGCTGATACGAGAGGGAGTTACGCCATCTACATCACGAAGAATCTCCTTCAAAAAAGTTTCAAATTTTTTATAATCCTGATACGTTTCCTCTGATTTATTCTCTTCAAGTATGCGTAACACATCTTCAGTAAATTTTTTACCTCGAAGCATCTTCTGATAAGCTTTTTCATCCTTATTGCTACGCGGATTTGTCTGTTCCAATTCCATGAATGTGCTCTCGTTGTAAACATGAGCATTGGATGTAAAAAACGCACTTGTTTTAAGTTTCTCGATCGTATGATCGCTGATAATCCCGCTCCTCTGGAGAGGTTGATATGCTGCCCATTCCTTGTATAGGAACTCATTCCTGTCGAAAATCTTGCTCTTGATTATGCAGTCAGTTTTACGCTTTTCTGAATATTGATGCTTTTCTCCCTCTGCAAAAGCTGTATAGACCTCTGTAATTAGGCGAATTTGTTGACGGGAAATTTCTCTGCGCTTTTTACCCAATGAGCGTCGCATCGGCTCCCAAACATCGGTAGCATCAATAAGCTGTATCTTGTTTTTTCTTTCTTTACTTTTGTTTTTTGACAGAATAAAAGCGTATATAGCAATGTCTGTGTTGTAGAAAAGTTGCGGTGATAATCCGATAATGGCTTCTATATAGTCTTTTTCCAGCATCCAACGTCTAATCTGACTTTCACCGCTTGTTGTATTTCCGGAAAACAATGGCGATCCGTTAGAGATGATTGCACCACGACCTTTTCCTTTTTGCATCTTGCTAATCGCATGTTGCATAAAAAGAAGTTGCATATCTCCTGTAGCGGGAAGACCTGCCGGAAATCGTCCATATTGTCCCTTTTTGTGTTCTGCCCTGACAGCCTTTTCAACACCATCACCGGCATCCTTTCCGCCCCAAGCTATACCAAAAGGAGGGTTAGCGATAACAAAACGCATGGATGTGCCTTCAAAACAGTCCTGCTTCATCGTATCCGCAAATCGAATGTTTTCAGCATCCTGATTTTTAATAAGCATATCCGCCAGGCAAATTGCATGAGATTCCGGATTGTTTTCCTGACCAAAAAGGCGAACATTTGCATCAGGGTTCATACGCTTTATAAAGTCGTGCGAAGTTGAGAGCATGCCCCCGGTTCCGCAAGCCATATCAAGTACAGTAATCTCACGTCCGGGGCGATAAATATCATCACAACCTTCAGCTAACAAAATGCTTGTCAATAGCCGAATAACCTCTCGAGGTGTATAGTGATCGCCCGCCTCGGCGTTTTCTGAAAATCGTCTAATGATTTCCTCAAACATATAACCCATCTTAATTCCGTCTACAGTTTCAGGATTTAAGTCTAGTTCAGAGAATTTCTTGACTACGCCAAGTAGACGATTGTTTTTATCTAAGTTCTTTATTTCTGACTTAAATTCAAGTTCGGCAAATATCGACTTGATGTTCGGCGAGAAAGAGTCAATGTAAAAATTCATATTCTCCACGATAGAAGGAGCTTCGTCTAAAAGCTTCTTCAGTGTAAATTCTGAAGTGTTGTAGAACGGATAACCGGATATATTGCATAAGTAACGAACAGGAGCTTTTTTGTTTTTCTTATAAGCAGCGACTACCTGTTCTTTTGTTTTTTCGAGAGCACACTCAATTCTCCTAAGAATGATCATAGGAATAATGACGTCCTTATAACGATCTGCTTTATATGGACCCCTCAGTGTATTTGCAATGGAAAACACCATCGCAATTTCTTTTGATGCATCGATGGGTTTATCATCCATCATCACTTCTGTTATATGGGTTTGAGCCATTAAAAACGCCTCCGTCAAATTTTATTTATGTCAATGCCAGCTTTAAGTAGCCTTTCATATCGATCGTTCGACATGATTACTGCGATAGGCTGACCATTTTTCAAAACATAAGCCGTTGTATCTTCTTCTGAAATAGATGTGATAATTTTCGAAGCCTGACCTCGAAGAAAGGCCGTTATATTGTAGTGATCCATTGGAACGATACTTTTCCTGTCAGATGGCATTGTTTAATCCGTCCTTTCTGTTTCAGATGATTCTATTATACCTCTTGGTAATTACTTTTGCAATTACTTTATTCACTATTATGACGAATGAAAAATTTCTCTAACTTCAGAAGTTAGAAACACTATGAAAAAAGCCCTACTCTTTGGGCTTTTATCTTTTATCACCCTCTTCGAACTACAGAAAAAGGCTTGAAAAGAGCCGTAAAACAGGCTTTTCAACTAACTTCTCAAGATGCGACATTTAACCCTCGCCAATAGAAAATAGAACTAATCAATGAGAGATGCATCGTCTGATCAACGGTGGCTCACGTCTCACATTGAACAACAAAATTAACGATTCAGCCGACTGATGAGCAAAAAGGCTGCATTCCCAGACGGAGAAATCCGCAGGACTGTAGCTACTTTTACATGCCTTTTTCAGTCAGCAGAAATTCCTCCGTCTTGGAGCAAACCAACGGAGGAATTTTTATGCCAAACCATGTAAATCAGAGTCAATCCAAGAAACAACGCTACTACCCGTTAAGAAAACCGGACGACCCCTATAGCGTCGACCTTATCCCGGTCAGTGAAGAAATCTATCAGGAATTAAACCTAAGCATCAATCGAATCCGAAAGCAGGAACAGCGGGCAGGTCGCTGCTTCTGCCCCAAACACCTCTTATGGAAATGTGCAGCTGACTGTGATGTCTGCCCGCTGAATATGGAAGTCGCAGATGAAAACAAGGATATGAGTACGCTTATCGACCTGATCGCAGATGAATCAGATTTGTCTGAAAAACTCGAAGAAAAAGAATTCAAAGAAGCTATCAAAGCTGCAATTCAAAGCTTATCTCCCCGTGACCGGGAAATAACCCGGCTGTTCATGGACGGTCTTAGTGAACGAGCTATCGCATCTGAAATCGGCTGTCCGAGAAAAACCGTGAACTACCGAAAATCGGTCATTTTCAAAACCCTGCTTGAGAAATTAAGTGACTGGTTCTAGACCATAAAAAACTTTTTTCAATTTCGTTTGCCCAAAATCCCTCCTCTTGTCCAAGGGGAGGGTGAAGGGACAAACGATACCTGCCCTTCGGATAGGAGGAACGCCAATGAAACGAGCAAGAGACCCGGATGACAAACAGCTGATCGGTCTACTTATCACCATCAGCATCATGTCAAAAAGATTAGCACAAGAACTCATGAGTAAGAGAAAGGAGGCCAAGTATGGAGCAAATGCAAATCTATGAACATGAACAGTTCGGAAAAATCCGAACACTGACAAAAGACGGAGATATCTGGTTTGTCGCAACGGATATTTGCGATGCACTGGATATTGCCAACACAAGCCAGGCAGTCACACGTCTCGATGAAGATGAACGGTCTATGTTCAACATAGGTCGTCAGGGAATGACCAACTGTGTCAATGAGTACGGCTTATATAACCTGATTCTGGCCAGCCGAAAACCTGAAGCGAAAACCTTCAAACGCTGGATCACCCATGAGGTGCTGCCGGATATTCGAAAACACGGAGCCTACTTGACTCCTGCGAAGCTAGAAGAAGTACTTCTCAATCCGGACACCTTAATTCAGCTGGCAACGGAACTCAAAAAAGCAAGAGAAGAACGTGATGCCCTTTCCATCCGGAATTCGCAGCTCACCGTTCAAAACACGGTCATGCAGCCTAAGGCGGATTACTTTGATGAGCTGGTCGACAGAAACCTGCTCTCCAATTTCCGCAATACGGCAAAGGCGCTCGGTGTTAAGCAAAAGGAGTTTATCGACTATCTCCTGAGCCACGGCTACATCTACAGGGATG
>ENA-UOOH01002530-UOOH01002530.1-fermentation-metagenome-genome-assembly--contig:-NODE-2530-length-15548-cov-4.141354_pt1 | contig 15548 bp, 15 predicted proteins | sample MGYA00245778_ERZ724025 | MGnify/ENA primary metagenome ERZ724025 (study PRJEB28704, sample SAMN03018313) | fermentation metagenome | biome: anthropogenic terrestrial biome; feature: soil; material... | reverse complement strand
AGGCAAAGTTTACCATAAAACATGTAAAGAGGCAACGCCTCCCATTATTGACAGCTTTCGTCACTAACCGGTATAATGACATTGAGTTCGTCCTAAACGAGGTGACTTCTGTAGTGGATAATAAACGGATACAGATTCGCATCCCTGCGAGTTTGTTGGATCAGGTTGATACCATTGCGCAGGAAAATCAGATTAATCGCAGTCAGTTTATACAAAATTGCATCCAGGTGTATATAATGGAGAGAGAACCCCACTGTTTGCAGGAGAAACTGCGGATGGGTTATCAAATCATGGCTGAGTTAAATCTGAAGCTTGCTGAAGAAGGCGACGATTATTCGCTACTAGAAGACTATGAGCGCCAATTGGCGGAGGCTGAATAGAGTGGAAAATGTTTTGCGAGGCGATATCTATTATGCTAATTTAAACCCCGTTATCGGTTCGGAACAAGGGGGCGTTAGGCCCGTTTTAATTCTGCAAAACGACATTGGGAACAAGTATAGCCCCACTACTATCGTAGCGGCCATCACCTCGCGCATTAAGAGAGCTAAGCTGCCAACCCATGTTGAGTTAGACAGTGACCACTTTTCCCTTGAGAAGGATTCGGTTATCCTCCTAGAGCAGGTGCGCACCATTGACAAGCGACGACTTAAAGAGAAGATTGCCCATCTCGATGAGGACACGATGAGCAAGATAGACGAAGCATTAGAGATTAGCCTCGGCCTCTCGAAAGTATAAGCGCTTAGAATCAAACACTCATGCTATGGGTGTTTTTTATCACCAAGGAGGGGATTGCGTGAGACAGGATCAACCGATGATTGGTTTACTTTGCGCTCATGAAACAGAAAAACGTGATCAGTACTACGTTACGAACTCCAATATTCAGGCCATTGTCAAGGCCGGGGGCATTCCCATACTCATACCGTACCAGCCCAAGGAGCAAGTCTTCCGTATCCTTGAAGGTTTGGACGCTCTTATGATACCTGGGGGAGATGATGTGGATCCGGGTCGCTATGGTGAAAATCCCATCGTGCAGTGCGGTGATATCGATCCCCATTGGGATGAGCTCGATCTCTGGGCTGCTGGTTTTGCTCTAGAACGCAACATGCCTATCTTGGCCATCTGCCGTGGTTGTCAGGTGCTGAACGTGGCGTTAGGCGGAACACTAATTCAAGATATTCCCTCACAAATCAAAGATCCTATCAAACATGCTCAGAAGGCTCCCCGATGGTATGCTACCCATGATATTATGGTCCAATCAGCAAGTCTCTTGGGGGGTATCTGGCAGAATGATCCCAAGAGGGTCAACTCCTATCACCATCAAGCCATTGCCAAAGTAGGTCAGAGCCTCCGCATAGTGGCCTCAGCCCCCGACGGTGTCATCGAGGCGATAGAAGGCACGGAGCATCGTTTTGTCCTCGGTGTACAGTGGCACCCCGAACTAATGACAGACCACTATCCAGTGGCTAGTCGTATCTTTAGACGTTTTATTCAAGCTGCTTTAGAGAGCTAAGTTCTTAGGCAGGATTTGTGCGCCTCCACGGTGAACATGGAAGACATGTGCTGAATGCAGAGCATTCTGGTGAATGTAAACATTCATCACGGAGCTTCACTACGTGAAACGTCCACTGCAAGTTGATGATTGCTTCGCATCATCTTGGAGTTTCGTTTCACGAAACATCTACTCGAGGAGGCGAAAGTTTGCTAGTCATTAAAAACGCAACACTTTATACGATTGCAGATGGAATCAAAGAGGGTTCTCTACTCATTGATGAGCAAGGGAAGATCGCCGGTATAGGAGACGTCGAAATTCTTGACAATGCCACCGTCATCGATGGTACAGGGAAAGTTGTCATGCCGGGCATGATCGATGCCCATGGTCATGCAGGAGTGTATGAAGAAGGACTAGGTTTTGAAGGTTCTGATGGCAATGAGATGACAGATCCGATTACTCCACATATGAGGGCCTTAGATGCCATAAACCCTCATGAAGAGGGTATTTCCGATGCTCTTAAAGCGGGTGTTACTGCCATGTGCATTTTGCCTGGAAGCGCCAATGTGGTGGGCGGTCAAGGCGTAGTTGTACACCTTCATGGCAACACTGTGGAAGACATGATCATCAAGGAAGATGGCGGATTGAAGATGGCCTTTGGCGAAAACCCCAAGCGGGTTTACTCTGGTCAGAAGAAAACCCCTTCTACCAGAATGGCTACTGCCGCTATCTTGCGCGAAAACTTAGTCAAGGCACAGAATTATATGGCGAAAGTAGAACAAGCTAAAGCAGACCCTGAGAAAACCGTTGAACGGGATCTGAAAATGGAAGTGCTGGTAAGGGCGTTGAAACGCGAAATTCCAGTCAGGGCCCATGCCCATCGTGCCGATGATATTATGACAGCTCTACGAATTGCCAAGGAATTTGACCTTGACATGAGTATTGAACATTGTACGGAAGGCCATAAGATCGCGACAGAACTGAAAGAAGCAGGCGTGTGGGCGTTGGTTGGGCCGACCATCAGCAACCGTTCCAAGGTGGAGTTACAAGAACTGTCCTTTAATACCCTAAAGGTCCTCTGGGAAGCGGGGATTCCGGTGACCATTACCATGGATCACCCAGTGATCCCAGTGGGTTATCTTCCTACAGCAGCAGGTTATGCTGTGAAGGCAGGACTCCCCTATGAAGAGGCCCTCAAGGCGATCACCCTTAACCCTGCTCAGGTCTTGGGTATTGATGACCGTTATGGCTCACTTGAAGTTGGGAAAATGGCTGATGTGGTACTGTGGAGCGGAGACCCTCTGGAGATTCAGTCCGAGGTAGAGAAAGTCTTCATCCATGGCACAGAAGTCTACAGTCGCTAGCTGTTTCTTAGGAGGAAATGTATTGCTGATTCTCACATCCACTAGCCCAGAAGAAACCATGGAGATCGGTGGGATCCTCAGTCAATGTCTCTTACCGGGAGATTTGGTGAACCTAGGTGGGACTCTAGGTGCCGGCAAGACCCTGTTTGTTAAGGGAGTGGGGCAGGGACTGGGAATTGATCCTGGAGTAGTCACCAGCCCTACATTTTCTATCATCAATGAATACGAGGGAACCAAGTTCCCTCTCTATCATTTTGATCTCTATCGCTTAGAAAGTGACCTTGATTTGGAACAAGTCGGTTTCGAGGACTATTTCTACGGCTCTGGCATTACTGTTGTGGAGTGGGGTGACCTTTTTACTCACTACCTACCACAAGACCGCCTGGATATTTGTCTAAAGAGTTCGGCACCAAACGAGCGAACACTCTCTATTGTGGGTCACGGTGAGCGGGGTAGGCAAGTTGAAGAAAAGTTGAGGGGGCTTTTTCCTTGTACGTTTTAGGCATAGACACTTCAACCATGACCGGAGGCGTAGCGCTACTCAAAGACGACGAGCTGGTGGGCGAATCGGTATTGAACATCCGCACAACCCACTCTGAAAGACTCTTGCCTGCACTAGAAACGCTCTTGGCCGACGGAGGTATTGAGGCCCAAGAATTGGATTTGTTGAGTGTTGTGACAGGTCCCGGATCCTTTACGGGCCTGCGCATTGGTGTGGCTACAGCCAAGGGTTTAAGCTATGCTCTAGGGATACCCGGCGTCGGTGTGACAACCCTAGAGGGCTATGGGTGGCAGTTTAGTTACTTTCCAGGCACTGTCCTTGCATTGGTGGACGCAAGGCGTGAACATGTTTTTTGGCAGGCATTTCAGGAGGGTGTTGCTGTAAAAGGCCCCTCCTATGGATCGCTTCAGGATGTCTTGACTTGGTGCCGTTCTTCTCAACGGATAGGAGAGCCATTTCTCTTTGTGGGGGATGGTGCCGTTAATTATTCGGAACAGATTCGTGCTTCGCGCGCGGTTCCTGCTGCCCAGAGCTTGCTGAGACCGAGTGCAGTAGCCCACTTGGGATACACACGGTTCTTGGCAGGTGAACAGAGTGATGCTTTTACCTTAAACCCTACATACATGCGTCAAACGGAGGCCGAACGAAGATGGCAGGGACAAATGTAGTCTATCGCGTCATGACCGTGGAGGATATCCCCATGGTTCAATTGGTGGAGCGAAAGTGCTTTACCACTCCTTGGTCTAGGAATATTTTCGTCAGTGAAGTTACGCGCAATGATAATGCCATCTATGTCGTAGCCTTGGCGGGTGAACGTATTGTGGGTTATGCCGGGATCTGGATCATTTTAGATGAGGGACATATTACCAATATTGCAGTTGACCCTTCCTTTCAAAGGCAGGGAATTGGCCAGGGACTCATGGATGTGCTCACAATGGCAGCGGTCAAGCGTGGAGTTGTTGCCATGACTCTAGAGGTGAGGGTGAGCAATTCGGGTGCTCAGGCGCTGTACACGAAGCTTGGTTTTGAGCCCAATGGAATTCGTAAAGAGTATTACCAGGATGATAAAGAAGATGCCTTGATTATGTGGAGGGAATTAGGTGCGGAGTGGACTAACGCTGGGAATTGAAACGAGTTGTGATGAGACAGCGGCGGCCGTCATCAAAGATGGCACCGCGATTTTGTCCAATGTTGTGTTGTCCCAGATTGATATTCATCAAAAATACGGGGGAGTGGTTCCGGAGATCGCCTCCCGTCATCACATTGAGGCCATGTTTCCGGTGATCAACGAGGCCCTAAAAGAAGCCAAAGTAACTTTAGATGATATTGAAGTGATCGCCGTTGCATATGGACCGGGTTTAGTGGGCAGTTTGCTCGTGGGAGTAGCTGCCGCCAAAGCGCTGGCCTTTGCTACCGCTACTCCTTTGGTAGGGGTCAATCACATTGAAGGGCATATCTATGCCAATTTCTTAAGCGGTCAAGAGGTCAAGCCGCCGCTAGTCTGCCTGACTGTCTCAGGGGGTCATACAGATCTCCTCTTAATTCCCCGTCTAGGGGAGTACGAGATTTTAGGCCGCACCAGAGACGACGCCGCTGGCGAAGCCTTTGATAAGGTGGCCCGTGTTCTTGGTCTACCTTATCCCGGGGGACCCCAGATCGAGAAGTTGGCCACAGGGGGCAATAGCGAGGCCATTTTCTTTCCTCGAGGTTTATTGGAGAAGGATAACTTAGACTTCTCCTTTAGTGGGTTAAAAACCGCTGCTCTGAACTATCTCAATGGGGCCAAGCAGAAAAATCAAGAGGTACCGCTACAGGACTTTGCTGCTAGCTTTCAATGGGCTATCATCGATGTCTTAACTCAAAAGCTCATGACTGCCGCCCGCAGGCATGGGGTTCATCAGGTGGTGTTATCTGGAGGTGTGGCCGCTAACGCTACCTTCAGAAATCATGTTGCAGGTGAGGCTAGTGAACATGGTCTGGAGCTTCTCTATCCGCCTGTACATCTGTGCACCGATAATGCGGCCATGATCGCTAGCGCCGGCTATTTCGGCTACCTTGCGGGGAGACGTAGCGACAATTCTCTTAACGCGGTAGCCAATTTGCGATTAGGCGATAGTTAGGAGGACTGTATGCGAGCTGACGTGATTTTGAGCCCCGGGGAGTATGGACTCCATGAACTAGCAAGGAAAACCGCCATCGTCATTGATGTCTTTCGTTTTACTACCACTGTATTGACGGCCTTAGAGGCAGGTATGGAGAGGTTTTTCCCGGTAATGGAGATTGAGGAAGCCTGGGCGATGAAAGAGCGCTATCCTGATTATTTCTTGGCTGGAGAGAGGCAGGCCCTGAGGATCCCTGGTTTTGACTTTGGCAACTCACCCCTGGAACATCATGGGAAACTCTACCCTGGTGGCATGTTGGTTTGTTCAACCACCAATGGCACGAGAGCGATCTATGGAGCGAGGGGTTCTCAAGAGGTTGTTTTAGCTTCTTTACGCTCAGCTAGGGCAGTGGCAAGCTATGTGCAGAAGCAAGGCCGAGATGTAGTTATGTTCCCAGCCGGCCTAAAAGGAACGTATTCCCTCGAGGATACTTGGTGTGCTGGGTTGATTCTCAGCGATTTGAAGCCTAGGAACCTTGGTGATGGGGCAAAGACTGCACGGCTCGTCTATGAGGGGATTCCCTTGGATCAACTCAGAGCTAGTGCCCATGGAGAGAGACTGCAAAGCCTAGGTCTCCATGATGATCTGGCCTTCTGCCTGGAGCTAAATGCTAGTTCGGGAGTTATTGTGTGGGATCAAGAGTCAGGTTGGGGCGCTATGGCCCGATAACGCGAGCATTATCACGATAAAACTAGTATTGTGGTCAAAATCAACCAATTGCACCATTTTTTGAACGGTGAAGGGACTTGCAAAAAATGGGGTGGTTGATTAATATATGGTATAGATTTAGCACTCACCAAGAATGAGTGCTAACAAAAGAGTATTGAAGGGGGTACACGTAGTTGAACATTAAACCTTTAGGAGATCGCGTAGTTTTAAGAGTTCTGGAAGCTGAAGAAAAAACCGCAAGCGGCATCGTTTTACCAGATACCGCCAAAGAAAAACCACAACAAGGTAAAATCGTGGCTGTGGGTCCTGGCCGATACGGTGAAGATGGCAAATTGATGCCCATGAGCGTAAAAGACGGGGATACCGTTTTATTCGCGAAATATGCCGGAACTGAAGTAAAGTACGGAGGCGAAGAATTACTTATTCTCAAGGAATCTGATTTACTGGCAATTGTAGGATAATTAAACGAGGAAGGTGACTGACTATGGCTAAAGAATTACTTTTTCGGGAAGATGCCCGGAAAAAGTTAGAAAAAGGTGTAAACACGTTAGCTGACGCTGTAAAAATTACCCTAGGACCCAAGGGGCGAAATGTTGTTATTGAGAAGTCCTATGGTTCCCCTACCATCACCAATGATGGAGTGACAATTGCTCGGGAAATCGAGTTAGACGATCCATTCGAAAATCTCGGTGCCCAACTGGTTAAAGAAGTGGCCACCAAGACCAATGATATCGCCGGTGATGGCACAACGACCGGTACCGTTTTAGCCCAGGCCATTGTTCGCGAGGGCTTGAAAAACGTGGCCGCTGGCGCTAACCCCATTTTTGTCAAACGGGGTATTGAAGAAGCAGTAGCGGCTGTTGTAGCAGAGATTAGAGCAACTGCCAAACCTGTGGAAACTCGCGACGCCATCTCCCAAGTAGCGTCCATTTCTGCAAGTGATACCAAGATTGGTGATCTCATCGCCGACGCCATGGAGAAGGTTGGCAAAGACGGAGTTATCACAGTAGAAGAATCAAACACTATCGGCACTACACTCGATGTAGTAGAAGGTATGCAGTTTGATCGCGGTTACGTCTCTCACTACATGGTGACAGATACCGACCGTATGGAAGCAAGTTTGGACGATCCCTATATCCTCATCACAGACCGCAAAATCAGTGCCATTGCTGACATTCTGCCTATTCTAGAAAAGACGATGCAAGTTGGCAAGCCCTTGTTGATTATTGCGGAAGACGTTGAAGCAGAAGCCTTGGCGACTTTGGTGCTTAACAAGCTCAGAGGAACCCTTAATGTAGTGGCTGTAAAAGCCCCTGGTTTCGGCGACAGGCGTAAAGCCATGCTTGATGACATTGCAGTTGTAACTGGCGGCCAGGTAGTGAGCGAAGAGGTTGGACTGAAACTCGAAAACACCACAATTGACATGCTCGGCCAAGCTCGCCAAGTGATTGTAACCAAAGAAGACACCACCATTGTAGATGGTCGCGGCAGCTCTGAAGCTATCGCAGGTCGTATCCATCAGATTCGCACAGAGATTGAAGACTCCACGTCGGATTATGATATCGAAAAACTTCAAGAACGTTTGGCGAAGCTCGCTGGCGGTGTAGCGGTTATTCAAGTCGGTGCACCTACAGAAACCGAGCTCAAAGAGAGAAAGCATCGCATTGAAGACGCCCTTTCTGCAACCCGCGCGGCTGTAGAAGAAGGTATTGTTGCTGGCGGTGGAACAATGCTCATTGATGCCCTTGACGTTTTAGATAATCTGAATCTTTCAGGCGATGAGGCTACCGGTGTAGCCATCATTCGTCGGGCCTTAGAAGAGCCTTTGAAGATGATTGCCAATAACGCCGGCGTTGAAGGGGCCATCGTTGTGGAGAAAGTTAAGAATGAACCAAAAGGTGTCGGCTTTGATGTTCTCACCGAAGAGTATGTGGACATGGTTGCAAAGGGTATCATTGACCCAGCCATGGTCACCAGAAGTGCCCTCCAGAATGCCGCTTCTATCGGTGCTATGATTCTGACCACAGAGGTCTTGATTGTAGATGAGCCAGCTGATGAACCTGCAATGCCTCCAGGTGGCGGAATGGGTGGCATGGGTGGAATGATGTAGAGACACGGATATAAGTTAGAGCCTAGGACCTCAACTGAAGTGTGAGGCTCTCGGGGGCTGTTGCAAGATGAACTCTGGTTGGTTCATTTTGCAGCAGCCCCCTTTTAAGTTAACACTGGATTTACAAGGGGAATTCAGAGGTCGTGGCGAAAGGAGTAGTTACGAAAATCGGAGGTGGTATAGGTTTGCAGATACAAGTTTTGCTCAGCGAAGAAGATATAGCCAGACGCGTGAAGGAACTCGGCGAACAGATCAGTGGTGATTATGGTGATAAGGATCTGGTTGTAGTGGGTATCTTAAAAGGGGCTGTGATCTTTATGAGTGACTTAATTCGCCAGATCAAGGTTTCGCTAGAAGTTGATTTTATGGCTACATCAAGCTATGGGCAATCAACGAAGACCTCCGGTGTTGTCCAGCTACTCAAAGACCTAGATACGGCCATAGAAGGCCGTGATGTACTTATTGTAGAAGACATCATCGACTCAGGACTCACTTTGTCATATTTATCACAATTGCTCCTGTCACGTAAGCCAGCTAGCATAAAGACCGCTGTCTTACTGGATAAACCCGATCGACGGCAGACTGAGTTTGTCCCTGACTATGTCGGTTTTTCCATTCCGGATCAATTTGTGATCGGTTACGGCTTAGACTTCAATCATAAGTTTAGGGAGTTACCTTATATAGGTGTGGTCAATGACTAAGATGGGAGGCTTAAGCTTGAAGCGGATTTTGGTCGTGGATTATGGCTCGAACAAGGTGCAGGATGTGGCCCGAGAGGTTCGGGAAATGGGAGTTTACAGCGAAGTTGTTCCCGCCTCTTCCTTGGAGCAGGCGCTGGGGAAGGAGCCTCGTGGAATCATTCCCGTAGGTCCAGTTCCTAGCGAGGTTCTTCAAAAGCTTAAAGCAGAGGCCGTTCCAATTTGTCTATCTGGTGACTTACAGACCTTCTTACATGATACCTGTGGCGATACGAAAGAGTGGAACATGGATCGCTTCCTCGCGCAAGCCATAGAGCAGATCCGCGCTCAAGTAGGCACTGGCAAAGTCATCTGTGGCCTCAGTGGGGGGGTTGATTCTTCGGTTGCAGCGGTTTTGGTCCATAAGGCCATAGGAGAACAGCTCACCTGTGTGTACGTAGACCACGGATTCATGCGCGCTGGAGAGACCGAGCAGATTGTGCGGACGTTTCAAGGTCAGTTTGGCATTCCCCTCATTCACGTTGATGCCCAGGACCGCTTTATAGATAAACTCCAAGGAATAGAGGATCCGGAGCAGAAAAGGAAAATTATCGGGGCAGAGTTTATCCGAGTGTTTGAAGAAGAGGCGGCTAAAATTGGGGATGCAGCGTTTTTGGTACAGGGAACAGTGTACTCCGATGTCATAGAGAGCGGTGATTCTGCAGGTAAGGTTGTAAAGTCTCACCACAACGTGGGAGGCTTACCTGATGACTTTGCCCTGGAATTAGTGGAACCCTTGGCCACACTGTTTAAGAATGAAGTGCGCATCCTTGGTGAGAAGTTGCAGATTCCCAGTGAGATCTTATGGAGGCACCCCTTCCCAGGTCCGGGGCTAGCCATTCGCTTGATGGGGGCAGTCACAAGGGAGAAACTGGAGATTCTAAGAGCAGCTGATGCCCTTGCCATGGAAGAAGTCCGCAAGGCGGGATGGTACGATAAGATCTGGCAGGCACTCGTTGTGTTAACCGACACGCGAACAGTTGGAGTATTTGAGGGCGAGCGGACCTACGATTACGTTGTAGCCCTGCGCTTTGTGACAAGCACCGATGCTATGAGTGCCGATTGGGTGCGGGTTCCTTATGATCTTCTGGATACTATCAGCCGACGTTTGATGACGGAAGTCAAGGGAGTTAATAGGGTTGTCTATGATATAAGTTCCAAGCCGCCAGCTACGATTGAGTGGGAATAGATTGGGGGGTATTGCCATGATCAAGTATGACGAAAATGGTCTCGTACCAGCGGTGATCCAAGATACTCAGGGTAGTGTTCTAATGATGGCTTATATGAATGAGGAGGCCCTCAATAAGACTCTACAGACAGGTGAGACATGGTTTTATAGTCGTAAGCGTGGAGAAGTTTGGAAAAAGGGGGCCGAATCCGGGAATGTGCAGAAAGTTCGACGCATTACTGCTGATTGCGATCGAGATACGCTCCTCATAACCGTTGATCAACATGGCCACGGCGCCTGTGATGATGACCTAGAGGGAGAGGGAGACCATTTTAGCTGTTTCCATAATCTGATTATGTCCGATGGGCCTGATCAAAGGGATCTTCAGCCACACAGGGAGGCCCTCTCCTGGCTCTATGCCTCTATCGAGGATCGCAGACGTTCGCCCAAAATAGGGTCCTATACCAACTACTTGATGGAAAACGGTCTGGACAAGATCCTCAAAGCCCTGGGGGAAGAAGCTGCAGAAGTGATTATTGCGGGGAAAAATGATGGTGACGAGGAACTCGTTTATGAAGCAAGTGACCTATTGTATCACCTTTTAGTCCTTCTAGTGTATCGGAGAATTAGTCTAGAAACCATCTGGGAGGAATTACTAGGTCGCTCCAGTTTATCCGGAAACTGACCACGTGAAATAGAAAAAACCTTTCTGCCAGAGGTCCTCTGTAGCAGAAAGGTTTTTTGACGTAAAGCCCTTTAATGGAAGAATCGATGGTTTCCGATGGTTACGGTTGGAGTACGGTTCCACACCCATGAGCTTGATCCAACCTTGGCCGGAGCAAAAAAACCAGTGGCGTTTAGCGATGGATCCCAACCTACTAAGGCATCGTTAACGGCGTCTTTCGCCGTTTGACTGGCAGGAGCTTTAATGGCTCCGTTGAGCACGGGCTCATATTGGTAATATCTGCGGCCGCCGGAGACTACGACCTGGTTAATGATGCCGCTTAAGGTGTTAGGGTAATCAGAATGGAGCACACGGTTCAGAACGGAGGAGGCCACAGCCACTTGACCTCGATACGGTTCGCCCTTGGCTTCCGCATGGACCAGGCGCGCAAAGAGGTCTATTTCACCCACCGTGAAAATGGGCGTCATTTTCTCAGTAACGCTGGTGTTCGCGCCTGTGATGACCACTTGTTTTTTGAGGGGTCTGTAGAATACTTTCTCGATGGTCAAAGTGTAGGCACCGGGGGCTATGTCCTGAAACTCAAATGCTCCGCTCCGGATGGAGGTGTTGTATCCATTATGTGCGTTCGTTAAAGTAACCTGCCCACTCCAAAGCGCTAATCCAGAATTGGCATCTTGGACGAGTCCTGTTAGGGAGTTTTTTTGTTGGTTGCCAGGAGGCGTTAGGCCTGGACTTGAAGAAGGTGGTAGGGTGTTCAAACAACCACTCAGAAACACAGCCAGGATTAAGACACTTGCTAACAATGAATAATTCCGCAAAACGAATCGCCCTTCTTTCCAGCTTGGAGCTATTTTCTGCATCTCATATTTCTTCCTGGGTTTCCACTAACCTGCAGGGAAAGGCTGGAAGCCCCAGAAACCAGTTGACAAGGGCATTTTTGCGTAAAGGAGACGAGTATGGATTATTTGAAGAACTTAAACCCTAATCAGAGATTAGCGGTGACGACAGTCGAAGGACCTCTTTTGGTCATTGCAGGGGCAGGTAGTGGTAAGACCAGGGTGTTGACGATGCGCATTGCCCATCTCATTTGTGAGCACCAGGTGCCTCCCTATAGAATTGCTGCCGTCACCTTCACAAATAAAGCGGCCCAAGAAATGCGGGAACGCGTTGAAGATCTGATCGGATCTCGCAGCGCTGACGTTTTCATGGGCACGTTCCACTCACTGTGTGTGCGCATCCTCCGCACCCAAGTAGCTAAGAGCGGTTACGAACCCAACTTTCAAATCTTCGATCAAACCGATCAACTTGCGGTGATTCGGGAGTGTCTCAAGGAGCTTAACCTTGATCCAAAACAGGTGGCGCCGAAGCAAATTTTGGGTAGCATTGGTAAGGCTAAGGATGAGCTGATCACTCCTGAAGATTACCCTGTATCTGGTGGGGATTTTTGGGGACAAACGGTCTCAAGGGTATATGGAAAATACCAGGAGAAACTACAAAGGAGCAATGCCCTAGATTTTGATGACTTGATCATGGCTACGGTGCAAATGTTCCAGAAGCACCCCGATGTATTACGCAAGTATCAAGAGCGTTTTAGGTATATCTTAGTGGACGAGTATCAAGATACGAATATGGCCCAGTACATGCTTGTCCGCATGTTAGCCCAGGAAAGGGGTAATATCTGTGTGGTAGGTGATGAGGACCAGAGTATTTACGCCTTCAGGGGTGCTGACATTCGTAACATTCTAGAGTTTGAAAAGGACTTCCCCGGCGCTGCAGTCGTCAAGTTAGAAGAGAACTACCGGTCTACCAAAACTATTCTAGGAGCAGCCAATTCGGTAATCCAAAACAACACCGAGCGTAAAGAGAAGACGCTCTGGACGAATCGCGACCAAGGTGAGCCGGTTGTTTTTCATCAAGGCGAAAATGAACGGGACGAGGCACGCTTTGTCGCGGAGACAATTTACCGTCTGCGTGGCGAGGAGGGGCGCCCCTTTAAAGATTTTACCATACTATATCGTACCCATGCCCTATCTCGGGTTTTTGAGGAAGAGTTTATGCGTAGGGGAGTTCCTTACCGTATTGTGGCAGGACTTCGCTTCTATGAGCGTAAGGAAATCAAAGATCTCTTAGCTTATTTGCGTCTGATTCAAAACCCCGACAATGACCTAGCATTTCTAAGGATTGTTAATGTGCCGAAGCGAGGCTTAGGCGATGCTACCCTAGGTAGGCTTGCTGCCTATGCGGAGCAGTTTGAGATCAGCCTCTTTGAAACCCTCTCATTTCTTGACGGCGTGGATGGTCTAAGTCCTAGGTTCAAGAACTCCCTAGAAGCTTTTAGAGTACTCATTGACGGGTTCCGCATGCAACTTGGGGATTTCACTTTGACAGAGCTTACAAAGTCCGTCTTAGAGCAGAGCGGCTATCTGAGGGAACTTGAATCTGCAGGTGATAGCGATGCCTTGGCGCGGATAGAAAACCTACAAGAGTTTCTATCTGTAACTAGTCAGTTTGAGACAGATGTGTCTCCCATTGACTTGGGTGCTTTATTGGAGCATGTGGCGTTGATTAACGAGGTGGATTCGTATGATGCCGCGGCTGATGCTGTGAATATGATGACACTACATGGTTCTAAGGGCTTAGAGTTTCCGGTTGTTTTCATTGTTGGGCTCGAAGAGGGTATCTTTCCCCACGCTCGATCATCCTTTGAAACAGAGCAACTTGAAGAAGAAAGGCGTCTGGCCTATGTGGGCATGACCAGGGCTCAAGATCGTCTTTTCTTGACCTGCAGTTGGCAGCGTACGCTCTATGGAGCAACCAAGTTAAATGCGGTATCCACCTTTGTGGATGAGATCGCCGAAGAATTCCTGGCGAAGGTAGGCGTTTCTACCTCCGGCCCTAGTTTGAAGGGCATTATCCCCTCTAATAGGCCCAAGGTGACGCCTTCGAACTTAGTATACAAGGCAGGAGACAAGATTCGTCACAAGATGTGGGGTGACGGCATGGTGGTTTCAGCAACCCAGTCAGGTGGAGACCTGCAGCTGAGCATCGCCTTTCCCGATCAAGGCATCAAGACGGTGATCGCACACCTAGCACCTATAACAAAGATTTAGCGGGGAGGACAATTCCATGAACAACGCTCGGAAGAGAATTGAGGAACTACGCTCAGTCCTTAGACTACACAATTACAGGTACTATGTCTTAGATGAGCCAAGTATCTCCGATGAAGAGTATGACCGTTTAATGCGAGAACTAGAGGACTTGGAGGGCAGGTACCCCGAGCTTATCACCTCGGACTCACCTACCCAAAGGGTAGGTCACACACCCAGTGAAAAGTTTTCTCCAGTTAACCATAGCCAGCCACTCATGAGTCTTAGTAACGCATTTTCCGAAGAGGATCTCCTAGCCTTTCAGGATAGGGTGCAGAAGCAAGTTGCTGAACCTGTTAGCTATGTTTGTGAGCTTAAGATCGATGGACTTTCGGTCTCCTTGGATTACGAAGAAGGTGTTTTTGTTCGCGGCGCCACCCGGGGCGATGGTATGATCGGTGAAGACGTGACCTTGAATTTGCGTACCATTCGTTCTCTTCCCTTGCGATTGAATGAGCCCGTTTCCATCAATGTTCGGGGTGAGGTCTTTATTAGCCGCAGGGATTTTGAGATTTTCAATGAAGAACGAAAGCGCCTGGGAGAGAGTCTTTTTGCCAATCCGCGGAATGCTGCGGCGGGCTCATTGCGGCAACTTGATCCCAAGGCGACGGCACTAAGGCCGCTTGATATCTTTCTCTTCGGTATGGGAATGCATACTGGCCTTGCCATTCACACCCAGGGTGCGGCTTTGGAGTATTTACACCGCCTTGGTTTACGGACCAATCCCCACTCTAAAGTGTGTGGCGACTTCTCGGAAGTGTTGGATTTTGTGCGCCTCTGGCAGGAAAAAGATCAGCGAAAAAGTCTGCCCTATGATATTGATGGAGTTGTCGTAAAGGTCAACGAACTGCCCGCCCAGAGAGACTTAGGAACGACGGCCCGTAGTCCTAGGTGGGCTATTGCCTACAAATTCCCGGCCGAACAGGTGATAACGAAGGTTTTGAAGATTGGGGTGCAGGTGGGACGCACCGGGGCATTGACTCCCCTAGCTGAGCTCGAACCTACTTTAGTCGCGGGGTCCACGGTGAGTAGAGCGACGTTGCATAACGAAGACATTGTGAGCGAAAGGGACATCCGCATAGGAGACTATGTGGTCCTGCAAAAGGCGGGGGATGTAATTCCCGAAATCGTGCGTTCCTTGCCAGAGAGGCGTGATGGCAGCGAGTTGCCCTTTCAAATGCCAACGGATTGCCCAGCTTGCGGCAGTCAAGTTGTGAGGATGCCCGGGGAGGCGGTGACGCGCTGTGTGAATGGACGGTGTCCTGCGCAGCGTGTAGAAAAGCTAATCCATTTTGCCTCCAAGGGAGCTATGGATATTGAGGGATTGGGCCCTGCTAACGTCATGCAGCTAGTGGAAGCTGGTCTGGTTGAGAGCCCGGTGGACTTTTATAGGTTGGCGAAAGAGGATCTTTTGAGCCTGGAACGTTTTGGCGAAAAGTCAGCAGACAATCTGTTAGCAGCCATTGCCCAAAGTAAAGAGCAGCCCCTTGCTCGACTCCTATTTGGCCTAGGTATT
>ENA-UOOH01002529-UOOH01002529.1-fermentation-metagenome-genome-assembly--contig:-NODE-2529-length-15553-cov-4.553878_pt1 | contig 15553 bp, 9 predicted proteins | sample MGYA00245778_ERZ724025 | MGnify/ENA primary metagenome ERZ724025 (study PRJEB28704, sample SAMN03018313) | fermentation metagenome | biome: anthropogenic terrestrial biome; feature: soil; material... | reverse complement strand
GGTATCACTGAAAATAACCCCAAAAAAGTAGGCTGCAGAGCATGGAACCTACCCATCCCGATAGGTTGGTCGAAAACGTCACCGCGTCCTCTGCGGGAGGCTTTCCGGGTCCGGATGGGGAGGTCAGGTTGAGAATGCGGCTACCTTTTCGGACGGGCTCTAGCTCTCGGACTTCGCTCCTGGCGCACCTGCGCGCTCGTTCCAAGCTCACGGACGCCGGATCGCCAGCAGCCGGAGCGGCTCGGAACCGGTATTGCGCCAGCCACGGGATATGCCGCGATCGATATGCACGCAATCCCCCGACCGCAGCTCGAACTCCGTTCCATCCTGGATGCAGACGCCCGCCCCCGCAATCAGGTAAAACAGCATGTCGAACGGCACCGCGTGCGCTGGGATCAGGTCCTCAATCGTCAACTCCACCAGGGTGAACTCAGGCAGTTCGGCGATCTCATACCCGACACTCCCCGGCTGCTCCCAGATCTTACGCTTTTCCGCGTGGCTGAATACCTTCCCCATGACACCCTCTCTCACCCCTGAGCCGACCGCATGCTGCGCCACCAGGCGCATGCACAATCCGCGTTCATCGAGCCTTCGGTGGCTTGGTCATCAATGCCTCGATCTCCGCCGCAACCGTCTCAGGCGCGCGCGCCTCGATCAAATACCGATGGGTCCCCTTCTCATACGGAACCCAACGGTTGCGGCCGTGCGGAATCCCAGCGTGCATGATGCACACCCCCGGCTCGGAAAGCCGCCAGTGCTCGCCCGCACCGCGAACAGCAAAGAGCACCGCTGTCAGATCCCAGCTCTCACGATCCGTAATGCCGTTGTAGTGCTGATAACATGCGCGCACCGGATTCGCGGATGAGGTAGCCGCCAGGCCCGAACCGGTCTTGACCCTCGCACCGATCTCGAACCCGCTGAAGACAACCGGCGTCGGCCAGTCATTGATCGCACGGACCGATGCGCTGGTGTCCCACATCAGGTTGTACTCCAGGCCGCCGTCAGGGAAGACTCCCCCCATGCAGACCCACTGCTTCACTTTCGCACGCACCAGCTCCTCACCGGTCAGCGAACTCTGCGCATCCGGCCGTGAGTCGAGCAGGTCACGCAGGTTGTTCAGGAAACCGACCGTAACGAAGGTCACCTCGCCGTCCGGTTGCGCCGCCAGGATCTCCCGGCAGAGCAATGCGGCTTCCGGTGCGTCACTGCTACGTTCCAGGTCATGCGGAAACGCCTTCGCAACCGCCTCCACATACCTGGAGTCCACCATCTTCATGGGGTCGCTCTCATTACCATAGCCGAACCGGAGCCCGCGCTGATAACCAATCGGGATGTCAGGCCGGCCGTACCAGGTGTTGATCGCATCCAGGCAGGGACCGATCGACTCGTTGCGCGCTGAAATGATCGTCGCCAGGATCTCGACCTCGCCCAGGTCCGCCAATGCATGCAGCACCGCCAACGCCCCCGCGTCATCGACGTCCTCACAGAGATCGACGTCGAGGATGACCTTCACCGGAGCGGCGTCCACCACCCCGTGGATCATGCACCCCGAAAGGAGCAATCCACCTAACACCAAGCGATTGAAAAACCTATCCATCGGAATTCCCTCCCCACAATGTCGGCCCGAACCTAGAAGAACGGCCCCACCCTCTAACAACCACCGACCACCAATCAAGCCATAAGTGGGTAGCCCAGCCCGTCTCGGTCTGGTGTCCACCAACCCCAATGCTCCGCGGGCATGAAATCGGAAATCAGAGCGCGTGCCGCAGCGAGCCCCCGTTCGAAAATGCCAGTGAGACCAAGCGAGGCTCTCCGGCTCCGGATGGGGAGGACTCGCGCAGAGGCGCTGAGGCGCAAAGGCCAGAAACAGAGGCGCTTTTCCCTGCAACGGCCTTGGTCATCAGGCAATAAATCACCCCTGAGATCCCCATAATCCAGCTTGGATCAGGGCATGACCCCAACCCACCCGCGTGGCCAGGTCGAAAACGCCACCGCGCCCTCTGGGTCCTCTGCGGGAGGCATCTTCCAATCGTAAACCGCACGCTCACCTCGCATTCTCGACCGCATACGGTTCCGGGAACTGCGTGGACTCGGCCAGTGCACGCCAAGCAGCATCCCCATAGACCCCGGCTGCACTGGAATCGAACGGGACAAACCCGATCTCGGCTGCCGGGGAGCCAGTGCGCAGCCGAAAATCCCTTGCCTCAGGGTCGACAAACAGCGGGTCGGCTATGAGCGAGCCCGAGTCGCGCCCGTCCGATCGCCACTCGTCCCAGCTCTTCCCGTTGAAATCGAACGCGGCGCCACCCGCGCGCCAGTAAAGATTGTTCCCCATCTCCACCTTGGCGCCATTGCCCCAGCCTGGATACCCCAGCAGTGTGCCCGAGTCCCAATACACAAGATTCCGCTCGAACGTGAACGACAGATGCTCCTCCGCACGCGTCACCGCAATCTGCCCCTGCCGGCTGAAGGCGAAGATGTTGTTGCGCACCACGTTTTCCCGGCCGTAATGCTGATGAAAACAACCGTCCTGGACGTCATAGACCAGGTTGTTTTCAAACAGGATCCCCGTGCTGCCCTCGTCAGGATAGAGCCCCCAGCCGCCATAGCGTGTCGAAAAGACGTCGTGAATCACGTTGTGACACACACGCGTGCCCTCCGACGGCCCCAAGGTATAGACCCCGCCCATGTCGCTGAGCACACGGTAGCCGAGGTGATGCAGATGATTGTGCTCAATTCGGTTTCGTTTCGCGCCGCTGTTGTCATACCCCCACCGCCAACCGACCGACACCGCGGTATAATAAAAATCAGCGACGTCACAGTGCGTGATCGCATTGTCAGCGCTGTGCCCGATCCATACGCCGACAGCAGCCGGCATGATCCGACCGCCGCTGTGAATGATGCAGTTGTCAATCGTGACGAACCCGGTGCGCACCGCCTCCGGTACCAAGCCGGTCTCGCCGATGCGCACGCCCCCGATGCCGACGTCGAAAATGCGCGTCTTCTCTACCCGCACATTGCGGCAGGCCTTGCGAAACCAGAGGCCGCTCGTGCCGATATGCTCCACCGCGCAACCGAGCAATTGGATGCCCTCCACGCCATCGGCCAGGATCGCGCTGGCTTCCACACTCATTGCCGCCTGGGCAGGCCGTAACCCCTCCGCCGGTATCCGAAACTCCGTATGCCGAAAGGTCAACCCCTCAAATTGAATGTGCCGCACCCAACGCTCCGGCGAATCCACCTCGCCCTGGAACTCCATCAAGCACGGCAGCCGCGCGGAGATCACCTCCGCCGTCGCCATGTCCTCACCCTGCAACGGCCGGTAATAGAGCCAGCCGGACCGGTCCAAAAACCACTCGCCCGGGGCATCCAACGCCCCTGAATAATTCTCTAAATAATAGAGACAATCCCGGTTCATCGGGTTCCACGATTTCATCTGTGACCCGTGCGTCGTGAAGCTGCCCGCCTCCGCCTGCACCGTACTCAACCACTCGCGCGTGGTATCCCATTTGTGAAAAACGATCACCTGTACATCCCGGAATTCCTCCGATCCAAGCCCCTTCAGTGACCCCAGATCAGCCGGATCGACCTCAAACCTGTGCAGGAATCGGGCGTCACTCCCCTCCAACGGCGCCTCGTTCACATCACCCAATGTATAAAAAGCGCCGTGGTTCGGCGTGCGCGCACGCACCGCCCTACGCCCGTTCACCCAGATTTGCTCGAACCTCCAGCCTGCATCATCGGCTGGTCCCGGCTCGGCCACACGCACACGCCAAATCCCAGGCCGCTCAGGGTCCTCCAGCCATCCAACAATTCGGCGACCGCCCGAGAAGACCACCTCTCCACCCGCCTGCGCACGATACCGAACCGGTCGCTCCGCCGAGACGCCCGAGTCCTCCGGCAACCAGCGAATCGTCTCTTCCAAACTATAGATACCCGGCAGAAAGGTCACCGTCACCGCGGCATCCGGCTGATCCATCCGCACTCGCCGCACGGCAGCCTGCGCCCCGGCAAGGGTCGCCAGCGGTTGGTCGAACGAACCGGGATGCGCGTCCGAGCCCGTTACCGAGACAAACAACTCCACCGTGTCCTGCCCATTGCCCCACCCCGACGTGACCACTCCCGCGATCAGCGCGAGCAAACAAACCACCAGCCTCAGACTCCAATTCCGTATCGGCATCGCTCGACCTCCTGCACCTCGTGCATTCATCCCGCCTGCGTGACTCGTCGCAGGCATATCACGCAGCCGAGCATCAGGCCAAGCGAATCAGGACAACGAACCCGATGTCGCTAGCGCCCGTCCGAAATCCGTATAGGGCCACAACGCAAGATCTCCGGATCCGGATGGGGAGGACTCACGCAGAGGCGCTGAGGCGCAGAGGGGTATTCGGAGGGGGGCAGATCGTGGGAGCTGTTCTCTGCAACTGCCTTTGACTTGGTCCGCCGAAAAGGTATTTCAACACAATCCCCACCCCAAAAACATGGATCAGGGGCACGGACCGACCCTATCACCCCCATAACCAGGTCGAAAACGCCACCGCGACCTCTGCGGGAGGCTCTCCGGCTCCGGATGGATGGGGCGAGATGGTGCTTCTACCCTTTCGGACATCCTCAAGCTGGTGCCGGTCCCGATCGATCGCACATCCGATCAGTGCACAGGACCGCTCAGCGGCTTGGCCAGAAAACGTGTCGTGGCCGCGTCGCCCACCGAGAAGTCCGTAAACCCATACCGCTCATAGATCGCCCTGGCCCGTCGGTTGTCGTCCTGGACCTCCAGCGTCAGCCGACAGCAGTCCGCCGCACGCGCACGCCGCTCAATCTCCCGCAGCAACGCCTGCCCCACACCCTTGCCACGATGCCCGGGAAGCACCGCCAGGTCGTGTATGTTCAGGAGCGGACGCGCATGAAAAGTGGAATACCCGAAGAAGCAAACCGCGAGTCCGACCGGCGCTCCATCGCTCTCCGCCAATAGGACCAACCGATTCGGCAATCCGCGCAGCCCAGGGATCAGACGTTCCATGACCTCCTGCGACAGCGGCTTCCCAAGCCCTGCCGGATCACTGGCGTACGAGTTCAGGATCTCTACGATCGCCTTCGAATCGCGCGGACTCTCCAGATCGGCCTCAAAAATGTGCAAGTTCATTCCCCTCGCCTGCTACCATGTTCGTTCCATCGACAAGGATCAGGCGCGACCAACCACAAATCGCATGCACCCTCGTGTTAGCCACCGTATTCCTCTTCCTCTTCCTCTTCCTCGTACTCGTACTCCTACTCGTCCCCGTCCCCGTCCCCGTCCCCGTACACGTCCCCGTACACGTACACGTACACGTACACGTACACGTCCCCCGTCCCAGCCCTCCCGCACGGGTGCGTGCCCCGCTTCGCTGTGTACTCGTACGTTTCCGTGCTCATCAGTGCGGATCATCGGGGACTCACCACGCGCCTGGTTCCGACTCCATACCATCCCGCACACCCATCAGCCAAGCTCGACAAGCTGCAACCGAATTCAGTACCGTGATCGTCCGGTTCCGGCTAGGCAACTTTCCCCAACCGATAGGACTCCCAAAGCAGAGGAAACGGATCGCTCGCTGCCCACCCTCCACCCCACCCTTCGCCCCCCAGCTCGGAGGCCACTACCATGCATGATTCCCCTACACTTGTCCGCCGGCTGCTCGTGTTCACCCTCACACTCATGCTCATCGGCGCTTTCAACGCCCTGGCAGGACCGGCCGCCGGCTGGATGGAACGACTGCAGCAGGGCGATTCCATCACCATCGTCACTCTCGGGACCAGTCTCAGCGCCGGCAAGGCCGGCTGGCCCGTGGCCATGATGGAATGGCTCGACAGCGAATGGCCGGGCCAAACCATTCTGCATAACCTCGCCGTCGGCGGCTCCGCGTCCCAGACCGTGCCCGCAATGGACGCCAAACCCACCGTCCGCAATCGATGCGGACTCGACAGGCTGCCGGAAGCAATCGCCTCTCGGCCTGACGTCGTCTTCATCGAGTTCGCCATCAACGACGCCTTCGCCGGTTACGGCATCCGCCCACAGGCCGGACGCGCCAATCTGGAAACCATGATCGACCGGCTCCAGCAGGCACTTCCCGATTCAGAGATCATCCTACAAACCATGAACAGCGTCCTCGATACCGGCGGCCACACCTCCGCAACCGATCGCCCCGAGCTCGACGAGCACTATGAACAGGTCCGCGTCGTTGCGCGCCAACGCGGTCTCCGTCTCATCGACCATCACAGCCGCTGGCGGGCCCTCATGCAACAGGACCGGCAGTGCTTTCTCGAGCTCGTCCCGGACGGGATCCATCCCAGCCTGGAGGGCTGCCGCGAAATCATCCTGCCCGGCCTTCAGGCAGTCCTGAAACCGACTGCCAAGGCGTCTGCCACAACCACAACCGGAGAACTCATGCCACGATCATTCACCCTGAACACCATCGGCTATGTCCGTATCGAGAACGAAAAGACCCTCCTCGTGCTGGAGCCGGAATACGAGCCGGGATTGCTCGGACTCGACGGGTTTTCACATGTCCATGTCCTCTGGTGGTTCGACAGGAACGACAACCCCAAAGACCGCGCAGTCCTCCAGGTCCACCCGCGCGGCAACCCCGACAACCCATTGACCGGCGTCTTCGCCACCCGCTCCCCTCGGCGACCCAACCTGCTGGCCAAAACCTTGTGCAAAATCATCGCCGTTCGCGGTAACATCATCGAGATCGAATCGATCGATGCACTCGACCAGACCCCGATCATCGATCTCAAGCCGTTCATTCCCGCCATCGATACCGCGCCGGAAGTCCGCCAACCGGCGTGGATCAACAACCGCAACTGAGCCGAACCAAGCCGCCTCCCACCCACCAGCCCCGATCAGCACGCAGCCTCCACAAACATCGCACCCAACCCACCCGGGACAGTCCCCTGAAAGCAGGCTTTTTATGGCGAACACCAAGGCATTCCACCTCTGTCTGAGCCTCTCCTGCGCTCTCGCCCTTCTGCTTGCCACACCCCAGCGCTCCACAACCGCACAACCGGCGGAGGCGTACGAACAGCTGAAAGCCGGGTTCACCACCCCCGATCACGCGCGCTGGGGGGAGGTCCCACTCTGGTGGTGGGAAGGCGACCCCATGACCCGTGAGCGCATCACCTGGCAGCTGGAGACGCTCGCAGCAGCCGGCGTCAAGTCGGTCTGTCCCATTCAACGCTCCCCTGGACGTTGCGAGCCACAGGCCTTCAGCACCGAGTGGTGGGAATTGTTCGAATTCGTCCACCAGGAATGCCGGCGCTTGGGCATGACCCTCTGGGCGTATGACCAGGTCGGCTACGGACACTACGGTTGGCTCGAAAAGGCGGCAGCCCAGACGCCGAACGCCGATACCCAGAGGGTGCAATTCTTCTTTTCCGACGGCCGCGCAGGCGCCGCAATCGGAATCGTCCTTCCTCGCGGCGGCCGGCTGCTCGACGCGCGCGCCTACCCGCTCCTCGACGGCATCGCATCGGATGCCGACAGCCTCGACCTACGCGCCTTCGCCACCGATGACCGCCTCGAATGGACACCACCCACCGGCGGCCACAATACCTGGCGCGTGGCCGCCTCCGTCGCCGTGGACGATCAGAGGTTCCAACTGAACCCGGCCGCCGGTGAGGCATTCATCGATATGTTCTACGGCGAGCTCGAGCGCCGGCTCGGCTCGTCGGCTATGGGCACCAGCTTCGCCGGCGTCTTTCAGGATGAACACCCGACTACCCCGCGCGATGTCTACACGCCCGAGCTCGCAGCCGCCTTCCAAAACCAGCTCGGCTACGATATCGCACGCGCCATCCCCGCCCTCCATTTCGATGTCGGCCCACGCACACCCAAGTACCGCAGCGACTTTTTCGACGTCTACCTGCAACTGGACGAAGCCGCCTATTGGAAAAAAATCTACGACTGGACCCGCCAGCGCGGTCTCCTCACAAGCCACGATAATTGGGGACGCAACGACATCAATGCCCAGAGCCAGGGCTACATCGATTACTTCCGCACACAACGCTGGTTCTCCGCGCCCGGGTACGACGACTACGGCATCGCACCGGTCCATCGGCGCAACTATTACGACACCAAAATCGCCGCATCCATCGCCCGCCTCTACCAGCGCCCACGGGTCTGGTCCGAGTCGTTTCACTCCAGCGGCTGGGGACGCACCACCGAACAGACCATCACCTGGCTGTCGGCCAATTTCGCGTTCGGCGCCAATCTCTACGACGAACACGGTCTCTACTACTCGACCCGCGCAAGCACGTGGGAACACGCCGCACCCGACCCGCATTGGCGCCAGCCGTACTGGCGATACTACTCAACCCTATCCGACTGGGTCGCGCGCATGAGTTTCCTCATGAGCCAGGGACAACACGTCGTCGACGCCGCCGTGCATTACCCGGTCGTCAGCCTGCTTGCAGGCGCCGCACCCGGACAGGCCGAGCCCGATTACAACACCTATATGCAGCTCTCGCGCACGCTCTTCGATGCCGGGATCGATAATGACATCATCGATGACGACTCGATTCTGAATGCCAACGTGCGCGACGGCCGGCTGGTCATCGGCGGTAACGCCTATCAGGCACTGGTGTTCGGACCCGAAACAACCATGCGCAAGGCCGTCCTGGAAAAAGCGCAGGCGCTTGCCGAAGCAGGCGGGACCGTGCTCTTCTCCGGCAGCTTGCCGACCGCATCCACCGATACCGGGCGCAACGATCCCGAGCTCGCCCGCCTCATCACCGAGCTCCTGGGCGCCGCACCCACCCCCGGCCGGATCCGCCACACCGAAAACCGCGGGACCACCGCCTTCCTGAACGGATCGCCCCAGGCACTGCCGGAGCTCCTCTCCGCCAACATTCACCGCGACTTCATTCCCAATTGCACCGGTGTCTACGTGACGCATCGCAAGATCGATACGCTCGACCTCTACCTGGTGCAAAACGTCAATAGCCACCCGATCACACTCGAAGCGCTCTGCCGCGTGGATGGTGTCCCTGAACAGTGGGATCCCTTGACCGGTGCGATCACCCCGGTCGATCAGTTTCAACGCACACCCACCGGTACGCTCCTGCGCCATCGGCTCGAAGGGAACGTCGCAAACATCTTCCTCTTCCGCCCAGGCCCGGAACATCACGGTTTCGCAACCAGCCACCTCCCACAGCCTGAACACCTGGAAATCACGCTCTCGCCCGACTGGGATTTCTCGCTGATCCCAACGCGTGACAACCGCTGGGGCGAATTCAGATGGCCGCCCAGTGACGAGCTCATCGGTGCAGAGATCCGCAGCTTCCAGTATCGAGAGGAATCGGAGGCATCCGGCCTCGACCTCGGCTGGCACCAGCCGGGGCACGCCGATCACGATTGGACCACGGAGCGCTTCAGCATCGGTCCCTATTGGCTCTGCCTGCCTGAGCTCCCGGTCGAGGAGCCCGATCTCGCACACGCCATCCTCGAATCCGCCGATCAGATTCATCGCGGCACCGCCATCGAGCTCGAAGACAGAACCTACCGCTGGGAACCGGTCGCCTTCTCGAAGAGCATCGGCCGTGCCGAACCCGCACCCTGGGGCGGGCATAGCGGCTACCCCGAAGGGACGATCGAGCAGGACTTCATTCAGCTGCCGCCCGGACGCAAGCTCCTCTTCACCCATATCCTGAGCCCGAAATCAGAGCGGCTCGGACTGCGGGTCGAACTGCGCAACTCCACCGCCCGGCTCTGGGTCAACGGTATCGAACAGCCGTTCGAAGACGCCGTCGGAAACCTGCCGCTCAATGCCGGCAGAAATCAGGTCCTGCTCGACCTGCCCGACGGCGGCCGAGGCATGCTCTACGTTCAACGCGAGCCCCCGAGCACACAATCCCTCGCCGAGGGCGCGCACGGCAGGGTCCAGCCTGAGCTCGCCGCAGCAGCATGGATCCGCGGGAAAGACCCGGCCGATGCGTACCTGCGCAAGAGCTTCCACCTCAACGCAATCCCCGCCGAAGCCCGACTCAATGCCACCGCTTACACCGGCTACCGACTCTTCGTCAATGGGATCAAGATCCACGAGGAGATCGGACCCTGGGCGCAGTGGACCCGGCCGGAATCGATCGTGATCACCCGCTACCTAAGTGAAGGCGAGAACGTCATCGCCGCCTGGACTCAGGTGCATGCCGATCTTTACGTCGGCGGCGAAGCCGCCCATAAGGCCCTCGCACTGGCCATGAAACTCCGCATGCACGACGGCAGCGAGCAGGCCATCGTCTCCGACGCCTCCTGGCAGGCACACGAACGCGAGATCGAAGGCTGGACCGAGGTCGGCTTCGACGACGCGGATTGGTCGTCCGCCGTTGCCCTCGGCCGAATGGGCGACGCGCCGTGGGGCAGCGCACCCCTCGAAAACCAGGGACTCATCACCGAGCCGCTGCGCGCACTGGCCATCCATCAACCCTCGCCTTACCTGACCTGTTTCGATGAAACACCCGAGATCATCTATGACATCAAACGCGAGAGCGCGCGCAGGGTCGGATGGTACCGGTTCACCGCGCCACCCGGATTGAACACGCTGCGACTCCCAACCTCCGCACCGGCCCGGGTCTGGGTGGACGGCAAGGAAATCCCTGTCCGCGACGGGATCGTACGCATGGATCCCGCACAGGCAGGCACCGCCCTGGTCGCGGTTCGCCTTGATATGTCCCCAGGGGCTTACGGCGGCGCCGCATTTGATGTCCCACCCGCCATCGAAATCGGCGGCGGCAAGATCCAGACCGGGCTCTGGTCCGATTTCGCACTCCCGACCTACTCCGGGATCGGTGTCTACAGTCAGGTTGTGCACCTGGATGAGGCACAGCTCGGTCGAAAGACCACGCTCGATCTCGGCCGCGTCCTGGTCGCTGCCGAGGTCCTCGTCAACGGGCATTCCGCAGGCGCGTGCCTCGCCGCGCCATTCCGGTTCGAGCTCGATCAATGGCTGCGCGCCGGTGATAATACCATCGAGATCCGCGTCGCCAACACGATCGCGCCGCACTATACCGTCACCAACCGTGTCGAAAATCTCGGGGCCACCGAATCCGGCCTGCTCGGCCCCGTGGTGCTGATCCAACAACTCGCGTCCAATGAGTGGCGGCAGTGGGCCCAAAGCGAGATCACCCAACTGGACGGGCTCCTCGCCAGCTCCAGCCAAGACCTCGCCGCAGCGCAGAGGCAGTGGGAGCGCACAGGCCAGTGGCAGCTGCTCCTGCCCGCCGATGATGCCAGCCGAGACACCACAACCGCGGACGATGGCTGGGTGAAACTGCCTCCCGCTGCACAACAGGCGGACTTCACCACCCTCATGTTCGAGACCGAGACGGAGGCGTTCGCCGGACTGCGCCTCGATATCACGCCACCGCTGGATGCACGCCCGGAGTTGACCCTCACCGCGCATCCACTCGACCGCCAAAGCTTTCGAGGGCGGTACGTCCGAATCGACATCCCCGACCGCGTGGAATACCTGCACCTCGCCGAGGTCGAGGTGTTCCAGGACGATGCGAACATCGCCGGCCAAGGCCGCGCTGAGCAGTCGAGCCTCTTCATGAACGCAGCAGCAGCGCTCGCGATCGATGGCAATACCGACGGCAATTGGGCCGGCGGATCGGTTTCACACACACACAGCGAACACGCGCCCTGGTGGGAACTCGACCTGGGCAGGATGCAGAATATCAACAGGATCGTTGTGCATAACAGGATCGATGGCGGACTCGCCGCCCGCCTCCAAGGCTATCGAATCACCATCCTGGATGCGGACCGACAAATGGTCTGGCAACGCGACGACCTCCCGCCCGCAACCCCCAGCAGCACGTTCTTCATCACGCCGATACCCATCGAGCTCGATTGCATCGCCGCATGGCAGTCGACCGGCGGTCAGCGGCAGACGCTCCTGTTTCAATCCCTTCAAACCGCCGGGTTCCCCAATGGGACACGGCTGGAAATGACTCTGCGCCCCACCGGTGCAGCCCAGCCAAGCGCCCTTCGCACCGCCGTTATGGCCGCGCCACACCCCATTCGCCACATCCCCGATTCGATCGCCGCCATCGTCGCTGCACAGCCACGCGATAGAACCCCGGACGAGGCCGAGACCCTTGCTGCCTACTATCGGGATATCGCTCCCGAACTGGAGTCGATCCGATCACAACGCTCCCGCTTGGCAGCGTGCCTGCGCGCCATGGAATAACCTGCTTGCAGCTATAGCGAAAAATGGGGAGACTGACCCATTAACGTCCGCGAGGTGGAATCGAGCCGGATCTTCCGCTCTTGAGCCAGGCCTTCCCTAGAAACCCAGACTCAGAAAGCATCAACGATGACACGCCCTCACAAACCCGCCATCCACCGCAGAGAATTCATTCGCATCGTCGGCGGCAGCTGCCTGACGGCCGCCATCGCACCAGGCTACCTCTTCGGTGCACAGCCAGCCAGGACCAAGGGCGTGCTTGTCGAGGCATCCGGGTTCCGAGACTTCGGCGGCTGGTCGCTCGATACCCAACACTACCAGCAGATGGGCGGGTGCTACCTCCTCGCCCACGGCATGGGCAACCCCGTCGCCAACGCCAAGACCGAAGTCGACCTGCCCGAAACCGGCCGGTGGAACGTCTGGGTGCGCACCCGCGATTGGTGCCCCGGTGATTGGGAAGCCCCCGGCCGCTTCCTCCTGCGGGTCGGCGGCCAGGAGCTGCCTGCGGTCTTTGGAACCGAACAAGGCTGGGCCTGGCAGGCAGGCGGCTCGATCGAGATCACCGTTGCCGGGGAAACCAGCGTCGAATTGGTCGACCTGACCGGCTTCGACGGCCGGTGCGATGCCATCTTCTTCTCCAAGGAATCCAGCCCGAACCTGCCGAATGACGATCTCGTCGAACTCGCCGCTTGGAAGGACGCACAGACAGGTCGGGCAGAGCTTCAAATACCAACCTCCGAGTTCAATCTCGTCATTGTCGGCGGCGGGATCAGCGGCTGTGCAGCCGCTATCGCAGCACGTTCCCAGGAAATCTCGGTCGCACTCATCCAGGACCGCCCCCTCTTCGGCGGAAACGCCAGCCAGGAGATCCGTGTCCATACCGAGGGAATCAAAGGCAAAGGCGCGAAGATCCTCGATACCATCGATACCGAACACTACCCCAACGGTGACGCCAAGGCCTCGATCGATCAGGAGAAGCGCGAGGCCGCCATGGCCGCCTGCGGTGCCGACCTCTTTCCGCTCCATATCTGCTGCGGCTTGGAGAAGGTCGGTGATCGCATCGTCAGCGTGGAGGCGCGCGAGGTGCGCACCGGCCTGCTGCGCAGGTTCTCCGCGCCCGTCTTTATCGATGCCACCGGCGACGGCTGGCTCGGCTTCTGGGGCGGTGCCGAATGCCACTACGGCCGCGAAGCCGGCAGCGAGTTCAACGAGAGCTGGGATAAATATGGCGAGCTATGGAGCCCGACCGAGCCCGATAACCGCGTCATGGGCGCTTCCGTGCTCTGGAACTCCGAGAAGACCAACCAGGCGTCCACGTTCCCAGAAGTCCCTTGGGCCATCCCCGTCGCAAAGCAGCACGAGGCCGTCAACGGCGAGTGGTACTGGGAATACTCCTCCAATGACCTGGATCAGGTCGAAGACGCGGAGGCCATCCGCGACCATCTCCTTCGCGCCATCTACGGCTCCTTCGCGAACGCCAAGAAACACCCGAAGAACGCGACCGTCGCACTCAAATGGGTCTCGTTCCTCGCCGGTAAACGCGAGTCACGCCGGATCATGGGGGATTATGTCTACACCATGAATGACATGGTCAACCGTACCGAGTTCCCCGATACAGTGGTTGAAGAACGCCGCGATATCGATGTGCATTACCAGCTGGTCGAGACCGGCGCCGCCACCGATTTCATCTCCAAGGCGCTCTACCGTAACCCCGGCGGTAATTATTACCTACCCTTCCGCTCCCTCTACTCACGCGATATCCCCAATCTCATGATGGCCGGCAGGTGCTTCAGCTGCTCGCATATCGGCTTGGGCGGCCCCCGCGTGATGTACACCTGCGGGCAAATGGGGATCGCTACCGGCTACGCCGCCGCACTCTGCATCCACCATAAAGTGGATCCGAAGACCATCGGTCAGAGCCAAATCCAAGAGCTGCGCAGGCTGATCGGGTACGAGAACGCTCAGGCATAACGATCGCCCCCTGAATCCACTCGCCCGTTCGGTCGCTTATGCGTCATCTCGTCAATTTCGGCCTCCTCTTCTGCTTCGTCACGCTCGCGCTCTCCGGCGCGATGGCCTTCCTGCGCCCGTTCTCGATCGTCACGACCCGTATCCATATCGTGTTCGGCGTCGTGACGATCGGCCTGGTCGGACTCCACCTCCTCGGGCGTGTGCGCTATTTCCGCAATCAACTCGCGTGGCGGAATCCCAAACGCTCAAGCCTGCCGCCCCTCCACCTGCTTGGGATGATCCTCGCATGGACACTCCTGCTGGCCACCGCCTGGCTCGAATGGGCACCCGTCCCCACGCTGATCCGACAGGGGTACGAGGCCAAACACCGAGCCGAGATCGTACGCACATCCCCACTCGCAGGCTTCCTGGATCCCGAACTGCACATCCGAACCGTCGCGCGTCAGCCAGGCCCAGACGCGGATGTTGCACTATCTCTCACCATCGTCTTCCAGGATCCGGAACTTCCAGCGCCCAGCATCGCCGTCTGGACCGAGTCCACAACCGGATCGATGATCGAGACACTCTACATCGATTCAACCCTAGCATTCTCCGAAGAACCGGTCTGGGGCGGCCGCCCCACCCCGCGAAATCATATCCTGCCTCTCTGGCGCAACCGCTATACCCTGATCTCCGGCGTCGACCCCAAAGGCGAAATCGACGCATTCACCGGCACCACCCCCAGTCATAGCTTCACCCTCGACGATTACCTCAACCTCGGTGAGAACGAGGCCTTCGTCCTCTGCGTCGAGGTGAACGCCCCCCACGATCCCAATCCAGCATTCCCCGATCCACACATCGGGCAGCCATCCATCCTCTACACGGCATATATCGAGCCCGATGCGGATCAGAAATACGCCATCCTCGAACGTACCGGCCACGGCGGCGGCGCCGAAGAGAACGGCGCGATCCAGTACAACCTCGATGACCTCACCACCGCCGGCCACCTCGTCGATCTTCTCCTGGCCAAGACCGCCCCCCAATAGACAATCCCCACCGCAAGCCAGCTTCAGGACCAACCACCTCGGAACATCCATAACGAAAATGTTCAGTCGCGAGCGAAGGGTTGTCCGAAAAGGTAGCGGCTTTCCCATCCGGATCCGGAGAGCCTCCCGCAGAGGGCGCGGTGACGTTTTCGACCTGCCGATTGGGGTGGGTAGGTTCCATGCTCTGCCTCCTATATTTCTCAGGGCTTTTTTCAGATATCCCGTATCAGCAGGCCTCGTCTTCCTCGTACCAGTGCTCCTACTCGTACTCCTACTCGTACTCGTACCTGCCCCTCTCCCCCCTCTGCGTTCTCTGCGGGAGTCCTCCCCATCCAGATCCGG
>ENA-UOOH01002520-UOOH01002520.1-fermentation-metagenome-genome-assembly--contig:-NODE-2520-length-15605-cov-11.606945_pt1 | contig 15605 bp, 16 predicted proteins | sample MGYA00245778_ERZ724025 | MGnify/ENA primary metagenome ERZ724025 (study PRJEB28704, sample SAMN03018313) | fermentation metagenome | biome: anthropogenic terrestrial biome; feature: soil... | reverse complement strand
CTGAGATAATAAAATTTATCTCTGAGATAATTTCTTTTAAGTCTCGTTTATTTTATCATTTCTTTTTACTACTTTTGTCTTTTCAAAAACAAATTGATATGAAACAGATTTTAGGACTATTAATTTTACTTTCTTTTTCTTCAAATAGTTTTTCACAAACTAATAATCAAAATGAATTTTCCCATACAATAGCTCATAATTTTGGGATAATCATTCCTTTTATGCTTGATAGCTATGAGCCTAAACCTTCTTTTGACGGAAGTGCTTATAGTGCTCTTAATTTTATTCCTTCCTATGAGTTGGGCTATAGAAATATGTTCTTTGGTAAGGTTAAGTATAGAAATCTCAGAAATAGAGAAATATATTTTGATGATATTTCAGAAGAGAAAGAATATCTTGATGCATATAGTATAATATTTAGTTATAATACATTATGGATGAAGGATAAGCTTGCTTTAAAGGTTGGTGCGGGATATTCTATTTTTAATGTTCATACAGTGAAATCAGGCTTTGATAATAATTCGCAAGTCAATTACAAAGAACATATTCAAGATATTAAATATGCTAATTTTGTCTTTTCGGTTAGTTTAACCAAAAAACTATCCAAAAATTTTGTTGTTGGATTAGATATTGATTTATACGATTTGATTATTTGCAGAGATTATAGCCTTTCTTTAGGTTATACATTTTAAGTGCTTATCTCATAAACCTTACTTCCCTCTTCCTTGGAAAATAATTATAAAGGTATAGAGTAAAATCTTAATATCCGTAGCAATTGAAAGGTTTTCAATATAAAGTAAATCGTATTGAAGTCGTTCAATCATTTCATCAACATTTTCAGCATAACCATACTTCACTTGACCCCAAGAAGTAATACCAGGCTTAACTTTTAATAGGAGTGTGTATTCAGGATTTCTTTCTACAATCTTCTCAATAAAGTACTTCCTTTCAGGTCTGGGACCAACCAAACTCATTGTCCCAATCAAAACATTGTAGAATTGTGGAATCTCATCCAATCTAACCTTACGCATAAACTTCCCAAATGGTGTAATACGATTATCATTATCACTTGAAAGCTTTGGCACTCCATCACTCTCAGCATTCATATACATTGAACGAAACTTATGCATATAGAATGGTTTCCCTCTATATCCTATACGTTCTTGTTTGTAAAAAATTGGTCCTTTGGAAGTAAAATAAACTATTGCACCAGTAATAATATAAATTGGAATAAGTAGGATTATTGCAATGCTTGCAAACAAAATATCCATAATTCTCTTAATGAGCTTTTGTAAATTAGAAAGAATTTCGTTTGAAACTAAAACAAGTGGCGTCTGGAAAATTGAAGACATCTTTACCCTTCCCAAAAGAATATCAGTTGTGTCAGCAGGAACCTTAATCAAAACATTATTATTTGTTTCAATCTGAGTTATTATCTTGTGCAAATTTGCTTCATTATCCTTTTCAACTGCAATAATAATCTCCTCAACATTATTTTCAGCAATTATTTTATCAATATCTTTATAATCACCAAGGCAATTCAAAAAAGAGGAAAGACCATTATTACTTGTGTCAAGATTTACATATCCAATTATTTTGTTTCCAGATGATATTTCTTGACTTTCAATATCATTATATAGTTTAATTGCTTTCGAATTATTTCCAATAATAACTGTAGGGAAACCAATAATTTTCTTATGAATTTTTTTTGCAGCTTTTGTAGTAATGAGAAGTCTTGGAATATAGGTTAGAAAGAAATGTGTGATTAGGAGAATAATGAATGAAAAATAATAATTCTTATAAGACACTATTTGATCATCTAATAGAAGTACAAAGAAAATGATTATTATCCCAACAAAACTAATAAAGAAAGTTTGTTCTAATTCTTTGAGTCTTGACTTACGATAAGGATCTGTATAGGTTCCTTGAATAAAATATAGAAAAATCCAAAAGAGTGGAACAAAAACCAAACCTTTAAATAGGTTTGCATCACTGAAAACAGCATTAATATCATTGAAATTACCGGCATCAATTGATGTCTTTCGGAATATAAAAAATAATGTCCAAGCAATTAAAGCTGATAAATAATCCGAGATAACGTATTTCGAACTCTGTAGTTTTTTATTCATTACAATTAGAAGAAGAAGTTTTGTTAATTATTAGGGTAGTGAATGATTTTGATATTATCAATATAAATCCAGCCTTTTTGAACACCTGTTTTTTTCTGTGGAGTTAGAAAAACTCTAAAGTTTTCAGGGTAGGAGAGCTGTTGCCAAACCTTTCCTAAAACAATATAAACTTTTTGCCATCCTTTTTTATCATTTGGATTAAGAGTCATCACATTCAAATATTGTGTTTGAGCAGCAGGAGAGGGCTTACCCATCATTCCGATTCCCAATGGAATATTACACCAATAATCAATTTCCATCACTAATGTAGATTTGTTAGTACATTTAATCGTGTCAGAAATAATCCTATAAGGAATTTCACTTGCATCTAAATACATTGCTCCACAAGTAGTCCCCCATTCAACAGTATCAGCGTGATTGCAAGTGTTTAGTTTATTAGTATCTTGCATCAAGCCTTCAGTGCTAAAGGAAAGAAATGAATTTTCAAACAATTCTGAAATAGCAAAAACAGAGAAATCATCCCTATATGTTATATCCATTGTATCAATTGTGTCGGTTTCCAATTCCCTTAGGTTATGTGTAGCAGTATATGAGGTATAGAAAGGATAGTCCGACCTTGTAAGGGCAATTCCATTTAGTTTTATGCCTGGTTTTATTTCAATCTTATGATTTCCTTTTTTAAGAATAGGAACCTTTGAAGGGAGGGAATATGTTCCGATATAAATATTATCAACATAAACCCAAGCATCAGTTATTGCAGAACTTTGGAATCCATCAACCGAGCTTTGAGATATTGCAGGATTTTCGACAACATTAAATCCTTTGATATATATAAATGAAGGGACTTCCTGATCTCCCTCAAACTCATTGCAGCTAACTATAAATATAGAAAATAGAAATACAGATAAAATAGTTAAATAACTATTAGATAATAATTTTTCCCTCATATATGAATAAAAATAAGATTTCAAATTTAACGAACTAAAAAGCGATTTAGTATAAAAACAAAGAACAAAAATAGAAGTTTTTTTTGAATTATCACCCTTAACTCAGAACTTCTTTGTAAATTCGCATACTTAAAATATGTTGAAATGATAATAGATAGCTTTAAACACAAAGGACTACGCAAAACTCTGGTTGAAGAATTAGCAACGAAAGGCATTACTGACAAAAGCGTTTTAGAAGCAATTGGTAAGATTCCGAGACATATTTTCTTAGATTCTTCATTAGACAATATTGCATATCAAGATAAAGCTCTTCCAATCGGATGCCAGCAAACTATTTCTCAACCCTTTACAGTTGCACTACAAACACAACTTTTAGAACTTAAACCCAATGAAAAAGTATTAGAAATAGGGACTGGTTCAGGATATCAAACCTCAGTGCTTTGTGAGATTGGAGCAAGGGTATACACTATCGAGAGGCATAAGCCCCTATTCGTAAGAGCAAAATCAGTGTTGGAACTAATGAAATATAGACCTAAATGCTATTTTGGAGATGGATATAAAGGATTGCCTGCTTATGCTCCTTTTGATAAAATAATAATTACCTGCGGAACAACAACAATTCCCGAAGAATTGGTAGATCAGCTAAAGATTGGAGGAGTGTTGGTTGTCCCAATTGGAACAAATAGTCAGGTTATGTATAAAATTACTAAAAAGAACGAAGGAGAATTGATCAAACAAGAGTTTGGTAATTTTAGATTTGTTCCTATGCTTAAGGACAAAGAAAGTTAATTTTAAATCAACTTTTGCCTATGTCCTTTATTTTTACTACCTTTGCATAATATTTATATTTTACATATGGGAAAAGGAAGAGTATTATTTGTAAATCAGGAAATAACTCCATATTTGGATGAAACTCCGTTGTCTATCTTTGGGAGAAAACTTCCTCAATTTATTCAAGAAAGTGGTAAAGAAATAAGAACCTTTATGCCACGATTTGGAAATGTTAATGAAAGAAAAAATCAACTCCATGAAGTCATTCGACTATCAGGAATGAATTTAATTATCGATAACTCAGATCATCCATTAATCATTAAAGTTGCATCAATACAACAGGCAAGAATGCAGGTTTATTTTATTGATAATGAAGATTTTTTCCAACGCAAATTTGATGTTGTTGATGATAAAAGCAAGGCTTTTGAGGATAATGATGAAAGAACAATTTTCTTTTCAAGAGGTGTTCTTGAAACAATTAAAAAGCTTAACTGGAAACCAAACGTTGTTCATTGCAGTGGTTGGTTTTCGTCTTTACTCCCTTTCTATATTAAACGAACCGATTATAAGAATAATCCTTTGTTTGGAACATCAAAAATAATTTTGACTCTAATTGAAGATGAATTTACAGAACAATTAAATGAGAGTTTCCATAAAAAATTGAAGATGGATGGAGGAACACTCAAGGATTGGAATTTATATAAAGAGCCAAATTATTTGAATTATATGATGGCTGCAATTTCCTACAGCGATGGTGTTGTGTTGGCATCAGATAAAGTTAACCCTAAGCTTATTGAGTTCGCCAAGCATAATAAAAAACATATTATTGAATATGTTCCTGCAGAACAGCAATATGAGCTAATTAATAATCTTTATGATAAGATAATGATTTTGGATGAAGATTAATCTTGTCAAATACAACATATCAAACTCAAACACGTTTATAGAAAAAATATTTCAATATTATGTTTAGAATAAAATATTTATTATTTCTAATTCCCCTCTTTTTAGTTTCTTGTGTTGAAGAAGACCCAATGTTAGGAATGGGTTTGGTTGAAGAATCCGACAAGGTAAATGCGAATATTTATGATAAGTTTGATATAAATGCATTCCTGTTTCATGAGGATTCTTTAAAAACAAATGATTATCATTATATGACCTTAGGTACTTATACAGATAATTATTTTGGGAAGGTTACCACATCAATGTTTTCACAAATAAGTTTATCTTCAACAACGATTGATTTTAATTTTTATAAAAATAAATCTGACTCAATTGTACTTGCATTAACTTATGCTGGGGCATTCACAAAAGATACCTCCATAAAGTCAATGGAAATGCAGATAGAAATATTTGAAATAACAGAACAATTTGTCGATTCATTATCCTATTACCAACAATCCTCAATGCAATATAATCCAGTTCCAATTGTAACTCAAAATGTGATTATTGCTCCAAGAGATAGTGTGGAAATTACTGGAGGAAAATTACCAGCTCATTTAAGGGTTAATTTAGGAAATGATTTTCTCCAAAAGATTATTAATGCAGGGTATCATCCAAATAATAAAAGTTTCTTAGAGTTTTTTAAAGGCTTCTATATTAAGTTAAGCCCAACAGCAAACTCCGATGCAAATGGAATGATAGCCTATTTTAATATGTATTCTTCCAACTCAGGAATGATGCTATATTATAAGGATAACGCAGGTAAGACTCAAAAGTATAACTTCTTGTTTGATCTGACTTCAAGACGTTTCACTCATATAGATTATGATTTTTCAGCTTCCGAAATTTCTCAATTTTCATCAAAAAGAAAATTACCAACAGATACTTTAGATTGTAATTCCAGCACTGGAAGAATTCATTTAGCAACATTAGGAATTAGTGCAGCTAAGCTAAATATTAAAGACCTAATGCAATGGTATAATGATTCAACTCAAAATTTAGGAGGCTTTAATCAAGCGATGCTCATACTTCCTGTAAATGATGATTATATTGCAAGTGTTGGAGGAACACAAAACATTCCTGCCAAAATTATTTGCTATAGAATGGACGAGAATGGTAAATTGACATACATTCATGATGCTTTTTCCTCTGCAGAACAATTTATGGGAACCTTCGATAAAACTACTAACTCCTATAGAATGCGTATAACTTCACACCTCCAAAACTATTTGAATGGTAATATAAAATCTTCTGACATTTATCTTATGCCAGACAATAGAACATCAACTGCAGCAAGAGTAATTCTCAATGGACCAAAAAATTCAACAAGACCTGCAAAAATTGAAATCATTTATACACGATGAAAAAGCTTCTTTTTTTACTGATTTTTATTAATATTTTATTCCTATCTTCCTTTGCTCAAAAGGAATATACTGAGTATTGGAAGAGTGGTAGCGTTTCAACCAAAGGATTTAAGTCCGACAAAGGAGTAAGGGTTGGAAGTTGGACTTGGTTCTATGAAGATGGAACAAAGGATCATGAAGGTAAATACGACGATAGAGGAAAGAAAATTGATACTTGGATATATTATTATTCTAATGGAAAGGTAAAGAAACAAGAATGTTATTCAGATAATGGCTTCGAAAAGGCATACTATAATAATGGACAACTCTATTATTCTGTTGAAATCATTGATGGTAAGAAAGTAGGAGATTACAAGGAATATCACAAAGATGGAAAGGTTAAGATGATTGGTAAATATGTTGATGACCAGTTGGAAGGAGATGTTGTTTGGTGGTATGAGAATGGGAATAAGGAAATGGAAGGTAAGCTAAATAGAGGGCTTAGAGAAGGCAATTGGAAATATTACTATCATTCAAATGGTGTGTTGGGAAGCGAAGGGGCATATTCAAATGATAAAGAAACAGGAACTTGGATATACTATTACGAAACCAAAGAAAAATGGAGAGAAGGGAGTTATATAAATGGTTTGAGAGAAGGTGAATGGATAACTTATTACGAAAATGGTAATACACTTCATAAAGGGAGCTATCTTAATGGTTTGGAAACTGGTGTGTGGGAAAGCTGGTATGAAAATGGGAGCAAGAAAGACAAAGGCTCCTTTGTAAAAGGTAATCTATCAGGGAAATGGAATCATTGGTATGAAGATGGGAAATTGAAAACGGAAATCTCATACAAGGATGGATTAAAAGACGGACAAGAAAAGCTTTATGATGAAAGGGGAGAAATGTTTCGCTATTCCGAATATAAGGAAGGGAAATTTCACGGAAAGGTTGAAAGATATTCAGAAAGAAAGATTTTGATTGAAAGGACAAACTATAAAGACGGATTAAAAGAAGGGCTTTCAACTTTCTACTATTTGCAAGGTGCAAAGCAAAGAGAGCAGAATTTCAAGAAAGGGAAACCCGATGGTAAGTGGACAGAATACCATGAAAATGGGAATAAGGCAGCCGAAGGATATTATTCCAATGGGAAACAGGTTGGGGATTGGTATAGTTACGACAGATATGGAAATAAGTCCTCATTAGTTAAATATAATAATGGGAAAAGAGTTTCTCAAGAAGTTTTCAAAAAAGATAAAACCCCAAAATCTAATACGTTTTAATGCTTAAATAAACTTATAAATGCAAAGTCTTAATGAATTATTGGAGTATAGAATTATTCTTGCATCAAAATCGCCAAGACGCTTAAGTTTATTAGAACAAATGGGATTTAAGGTTGAGGTTGAGAAATTGGATGTTGAAGAAGATTATCCTCTCGAAACTTATTATTCCGCAATTCCAGAATTTTTAGCAGATAAAAAAGCCAAAGCCTTTGACATTGCAAAGCTTGGTGAAAAGGATATTTTGCTTACAGCAGATACTATGGTCTTCCTTAATAAACAAATAGTTGATAAGCCAAAGGATAGGGAAGAGGCAATGATTCTATTGAAGAATCTATCAAATCAAACACACAAGGTCATCACAGGCTGCACCCTAAAAACAAAATCTAAATCAATATCTTTCTCTGCAAAGACTGAGGTTAGTTTCAAAGCCCTTACCGATGAGGAAATAACATATTATATTGATAACTACAAACCCTACGACAAGGCAGGCTCCTATGGCATTCAGGAATGGATAGGTCTTATTGGGGTTGAAAAGATAAAAGGATGCTACTATAATGTTATGGGGCTGCCAACTCAAGAGATTTTCAGACAAATTAACCATATAATAAATTCAAAATAAGTATGGCAAACGAAGAATATAAAGTATTGATAGTTGATGATGAGGAAGATATTTTAGAATTTCTCTCCTACTCATTAGCAAAGGATGGTTTCATTACCAAAACTGCCAATTCGGGTAAGGCTGCAATTGCATTGGCAAAAGAGTATATACCAGATATAATTGTTTTAGATGTTATGATGCCTGGCATTGACGGAATTGAAACCTGCACTGAGCTTAGAGCAATTGATGAATTGAAAAATACTATGATAGTTTTCCTCACTGCCAGAAATGAAGACTATTCTCAAATTGCAGGATTTGGAGCTGGTGCTGACGATTATGTTTCAAAACCAGTAAAACCTAAACTTCTTTCCGCAAGACTAAAAGCCGTACTTAGAAGAAAGCCTGACAATAATAAAAAAGAAGAGATAAATAATAATATACTTGTTAGGAATGATATAACAATAGATAGGGATAAGTATGTTGTATTTGTTCAGGACAAAGAAATTATACTTTCCAAGAAAGAATTTGAACTCCTCTATTTCTTAGCCTCCAAACCCAATAAGGTATTCACACGAGATGAAATATATTCTGCAGTTTGGGAAGATGGAATAATTGTTGGAGAAAGAACAATTGACGTTCATATCCGTAAGCTTAGAGATAAACTAAAGATAGACAATATCAAAACCTATAAGGGCGTAGGATATAAATACGAAGAATAGGACTATGAAAATTAGATACTTAGTCTTAAGAATATTAATCTTTTCAACCATCCTATTTTTGGGCATATTAATCGCAATATTAATATGGTTTAGAGATAATTTCTTCCTTCCTGTCATTGTTTCAACCCTAATCTTCATCCTATTAAACTATCTATACTTCAAATACATAATCGACAAAGAATTTTACGACAAGGTAAGAACAATTTATAAGAATATCTACAACTTTAAGGTCTCAAAAATAGACCTAAAACATAGAATAAAATCTTCAAAAATTGGACTTGACGACGTAAAGCAAGAAGTATCCGATTGGATGGACGAAAATGTTAAGCAGATAACCAATATGATTGCCCTTGAACAGTATAGAAAGGAATATATTGGCAATGTTGCTCACGAACTCAAAACCCCAATCTTCAACATTCAAGGCTATGTCTCCACCCTGCTTGATGGAGCAATGGAAGACCCCCATTTAACCAAGAAATACCTAATAAGAGCAGAAGCAGGTATAGATAGATTAATTGCCATAGTTCAAGATTTAGACACCATAACCCAATTGGAGCTCGATGAAGTGCAGCTTCAGATTACCAATTTCAACATTGCACAACTTATTGATGAACTTATTGATAGTTTTGAAATGAAAGCCTTTGGCAGAAAGGTATCATTGGTATTTCATAATTCAGAACCTGCAGTTGTTCAGGCAGATAAGAGCAGAATAAGGCAGGTTTTGGCTAATTTGATAGAGAATGCAATAAAATACAGTAAAGATGAGAATGGGGAAGTAAGGATAAAGATTTTTGATATGGATGATCAATACCTTATTGAAGTATCAGATAAGGGCATAGGCATTGAAGAGAAAGATATAGAAAGAGTCTTTGAGAGATTCTACAGAACAGATAAGGCACGCTCCAGAGAATATGGAGGCACAGGATTGGGCTTAGCGATAGTAAAGCACATAATAGAAGCACATAATCAAACAATCAACGTAAGGAGCGCCATAGGACAAGGAACTGTCTTTGGGTTTACCCTCAAAAAACACGTTGAATAATTCCAAATATTAAATTCCTCTCCTCTAAAACTTAATATTTATTACACAAAACGAAGTTTAGACTAACCTAAACTTCGTTTTTGTGAATTTAAATAAGGAGTTTATGAATACGAAATGCCATTTCGTTTCAATGAAATGGCATTTCACTTATAACGAAATGCCATCTCGTCAAAACGAAATGCCATTTCATTTCATCAAAACAAAGATTAAGTGTCGTAAAGTCCTTATTTTCTTTCCTTTAAACTTGTAGTATTATTTAATTACAAAAGACTGATTGGAGATTTCTTTATTAAAAGGAAAGTTTAATTAATGTGGAGCGTAGGGGAGTCGAACCCCTGACCTTTAGACTGCCAGTCTAACGCTCTAGCCAACTGAGCTAACGCCCCAAAAACTTTGCAAAGATATAAATATATAAAGATATTCCAACAATTAGTTAAGTAAAAATATCTTTATGGTTTTTTATTGTATGCATTCATTGTCCTATCCATTCCAATGGTTGAAAAGGATTTGATAATTTCAACTATTGTGTCGAGCTTTTGATTTATTGTCGCCATTTCTCCCTCATCCCATTTTCCCAAAACATAATCAACCTGCCTTCCCTTTGAGAAATTATCTCCAATCCCAAAGCGAAGCCTATTAAACTTATTGTGTCCCAAGGTCTCAATAATATGACTTAATCCATTATGCCCTCCATCGCTCCCCAGCATTCGCATCCTTAGTGTTCCCAGCGGAAGAGCAATATCATCAAGTATAACTAAAATATTTTCAAGAGGAATATCCTCCTTATCCATCCAATATTTGAAAGCCTTGCCGCTAAGATTCATATAGGTTGTGGGCTTTGCTAAGATAATTGACCTGCCTTTGAACTTGGTTTTGGCAATATAGGCATGCCTTTCCAATGAAAATACACAATCGGTTTGACTTTTTGCAAAGTAATCCAATGCCATAAATCCAATATTATGACGCGTGTTTTCATATTCTTTCCCAATATTCCCCAAACCAATGATTAGGTATTTCATTCTTATTATCTTTTAAAGTAAAATGGCGAACAATTACTGCTCGCCATCTCAAATAAATAACCTAATTATTATTGATTTGCTGCAGCTGCTGCCTGACGAGTTGATTTAACCCAAACAACAACCGAAGACTTAACATCTAATTTCTCAATATTTGGAATTTGAATTTCTTCTACCTTAATTCCTTGTGCAATGTTTAGGTTAGAAATATTAACTTCAACATATTGAGGCATATCGTTAGGAAGTCCTTTAAGCTTCATCTTACGAATCTTTGTTTCAAGTTTTCCCCCTTGCAATACTCCTGGAGCAACTCCAACTGTTTTTACAGGAACTGAAATTGTTATTGGTTTATCATCAAACAAACGTAAGAAGTCTGCGTGAATAACCTCATCACTTACTGGATGATATTGAATGTCTTGAAGAATAGTAAGAGTCTTCTTACCTTCAATATTCAATTCAATATAATTTGTGTCTGGAGTGAATAGAAGTGGTTTGAACTCTGTTGCAGGAACAGAAAAACGTACTTGTTCTTCTCCACCATACATTACGCAAGGAACTAAACCTTGTCTGCGAAGAGATTTTGCATCTTTTTTCCCTACGTTCTCTCTTGGAGAACCGCTCATAGATACTGTTTTCATCTTTTTATATATTTATTTGTTTATTAATTTACCCTACTATTAGGGCTTTTATTTTTTAAAACTTAATAGTAAGTCCTTTTTTGCTGATTGCCATTTCGTAGAAGTCAGCAATAGACTCATTAAACTCAACTCTGCGAATTGCTTCTGCAAAAATTGGAGCAACAGAAAGAGCTCTTATTTTTGAAGAAATTTGTTTTAGAGGAATTGTGTCAGTAACAATTAGTTCTTCCATTTGAGAATTCTCAATCTTCTCAACAGCATTTCCACTTAAAACAGGGTGGGTAATCATTGCCCTAACACTCTTTGCACCTTTTGCCTTAATAACTTCAGCAGCTTTGCAAAGTGTATTTCCTGTATCAACAATATCATCAACCAAAATAACATGCTTGCCAGCAACATCACCAATCAATTGCATTGTACCAATTTCATTAGGCTTATTCCTTTGCTTGTAGCACATAACAAAACCACAACCCAATTTCTTTGCATACTCACTTGCTCTCTTAGTTCCTCCAACGTCAGGAGAAGCAAAAAGAACATCATCCAAATTAAAATTCTCACTTGCCAATCCTCTCAAATAAGGAATGAAAATTGAAGAAGCATAGAGGTGATCCACAGGAACATCAAAGAAACCTTGAATTTGGTCGGCGTGAAGGTCAATTGTTATAACACGTGTAACCCCAACAGCAGTTAGTACGTCAGCTACAAGTTTTGCAGTAATTGGAACACGTGGTTTGTCTTTGCGGTCTTGACGTGCAAACCCAAAATAAGGAATAACTGCAATAATTCTCTTTGCCGAAGCTCTCTTTGCAGCATCAACATACATCAATAACTCCATCAAATTATCAGAAGGAGCAAAGGTAGATTGAATAATAAATACGTCTCTTCCTCTAATGTTTTCTTCAAAAGAAGGTTGAAATTCTCCGTCAGCATATTGAAGAACTTGTGAATCTCCAAGAGGTTTCCCATAAATGCTTGCAATGTCTTTTGCTAAATAAGCTGTTGCTCTTCCAGTAAAGATTGCAACACTATCCTTAGGTTTGCTTGTTTGCATATTCAATACTTAATATATAGTGATGTTTTTGAAAGTGCAAAATTAGTGAAGAAAATTGGAATAATAAAAAAAACTTAGGTTTATTTGCACAAAAAGAAATTATTTGTACCTTTGCACCCTTGTTTGAGTCAAAAGCAAAAGAAATGCATCAGTGGCGGAATTGGTAGACGCGCTAGACTCAAAATCTAGTGAGGTAACACTCGTGCCGGTTCGATTCCGGCCTGATGTACAAAGGGATTTCAATTATTGAAATCCCTTTTTTGTTTTAGTTAATCATATTGAAAAGACATCCTATGTAAAGTCTCACTCCTTTGTGAAAGACATCTCTTGAAGGGGAAGTAACGTAATCTAATTTTGCACTAAGGTTTGCTTTTGATGAAATTTTAAACTCGTAAGCAATAAATGGAGAAGTAATAATACTTCCTTTTTTATCCCATTTTACATAATCATAAGCACCTGAAGAATTATTATCAACAATAATCTCCATTTGCTTATTGCTGCCTCCTCCAATTGTTAGACCAATAATAAGTAATGATTTCTTATATGGTAAGATAAACTCTCCCAAAACTCCACCCCAACCAATGGAATAAAAACTACCATCCTTTTTGTAAGTAGCACTGCTTCCATACCCTTCACAACCTATTCTAAAATTATTACATACCTTAAATGTCAATTTACCCCCAATTCCTAATGCTATATCGTCAATACTTTTCAAATAACCAGCATTCAAGTACATTCCTCCAATAAGTTTTGCATCATGAATGTTTTGTGAATAGGAAGAAAAGGCAATAAAAGAAAAACAAAGGATTAATAATTGTATTCTTATAAGTTTTTTAATCATAGTTGCAAAAAGGTGTTTCTTAAGTATTAAAAAAATAAGGTTAAGTTGAAATTTAACCTTATTTTAAAGATGATTATTAAGAAAAAACTCTATTTATTCTTAAGTAAATCTCTTATTTCGGTTAATAAAATCTCTTCTTTTGAAGGTTCAGGAGCTGGTTTTGCTTCCTCTTTCTTTTCTTCTTTTTTCTTTGCAGCATTAAGCAATTTAATAACCATAAAGATTGAAAAAGCAATTATCAGAAAGTCAAAAGCAACTTGAATAAAGTTACCGTAATTTAAGGTAACTGCAGGCACATCGCCAACAGCATCTTTCAAAATAAATTTAAGGTCAGTGAAATTCACCCCTCCAACCAATAGACCAATAGGAGGCATAATTATATCACTCACAATAGAGGTAATAATCTTGCCAAAGGCAGCACCAATAATAATACCCACAGCCATATCAATGGCATTTCCTTTGATAGCAAAGGTTTTAAATTCTTGTAAAAGTTTCATATTCCTTTTCGTTTTTTGGTTTATAATTTGTCCCCAATTATTAAGTAAATCTACTCAATGAGAACTTTTCTTTATTAATCATAAGTCTTTCCTTAGGGCAAATAAATTATGATTATTAATTACAAAAATAGCAAAAAATGAATAAGTAGGAGCTTTTTAGAGAAAATAAAAAAGGATTTCCTTCAAAAAGAAGAGATTTAGAACAACAGAAATAAGGAATAGGACTAAAAAAACAGGATATAAAACTTTTTAAACTTCGTTTTTATCCACAAATAATGGCATTGTATTCTCGGAATCATGCCATGATATTCTCCAATTCATGCCATGATTCTCTTCAATTCATGGCATGATTCCAACCAATTCATGGCATGATTCCTAGTAATTCATGCCATGAATTCAAGAACATCATGCCATGATTCCAACATCAACTCCCTATATAATTATTTCTAAACAAGTTATAACGACATTAAAACAAAGAAAAATAAGGTATAAATCAAGGTTTTTTGGATAAAAATTCTTGATAATTTTCATTAAAATAAAACCTCATTTTCGTATCCTAAATTAAATGCAAATAATATTAAAGAAAAGATTTAACCCAATGTTAAAATAATTTCTTATCTTTGAACCCTAAATAATTAAAAAAGAATTAATGATGATTAAATATCTTGTAATAAAATATAATAATAAATCAGTGTTGAAGAGGAAATCTTACACTGAAGATAAATTAAGTAGGATTTTTAGAGACTTTCATTTTAATCATTTTCCTTTTTAGAGTATGAAAAAGTATATATTAATTTTCGTTCTAATATTGTTACAATTTAAGTCATTGAACAGTCAGACAATTGCATCTTATATGCTGTCTATTAAATCATATGGTGTACATATTCATCTATTTGATACTAATAAATATATTCTTTCAATTACTATTGCATCATCATTAGATGATATTTCAAAATATGATTTATCTTATGGTACATTTACAAAAGATGGAAATAAAATCATATTAAAAGATAAAATTAATGGATCAGAAATAAATCTACTAAAAGAAGATAATGATTTATTAACAGATAAGGGTTTAGTTTGTTTCAATAATCAATCTTTTATTTATACAAATAATCTCTTTTTATTTTCAAATAATTATAAAGAATTAGACTCTATTGCCAATTTAAAATATAAGGAGATTATTCATAATAACGAAAGTTGTAATATAAATGTAGGAAAATATAGTAGTGATAAAGCAAAATATGAAATCAATATTAATTCTAACAAAAAATATGAATATAAAATTGACGATGTAATAATTTCAAAAGGGAATTATAAAATTAATGGTAATACACTATACTTTTACGATGAATATTTATGGTATACTTTTAAGGCAGAGATTATTAAAGATACAATTACTAATTCTAATCTACCAGGTTATTTTGACAACATAAAATTTCATAACATGTCAAACAAATACAAGTAATTTCTATATAAATATTCCCCTATCTTCGAATATTAAACAAGTAAAGAGTAATATTGAATAAATATCAAAAGCTTTTGTATTGGAGGATATTTTCTTTCTAACCTCCAACTCGCTTTACTTTATAGCCTTCTTGTGTAAGCAGAGCAATAACTTTATCTCTAAAATCTCCTTGAAGAATAATTTCTCCATCCTTTGCACTGCCTCCAACTCCACACTTTGTCTTAAGCACTTTGCTTAGATTAATTAGGTCTTCTTCACTGCCAACAAAACCTGTAATAAGAGTTACCTGCTTTCCTGCTCTTTGTTTGCGGTCAAGCTGG
>ENA-UOOH01002518-UOOH01002518.1-fermentation-metagenome-genome-assembly--contig:-NODE-2518-length-15616-cov-44.425680_pt1 | contig 15616 bp, 37 predicted proteins | sample MGYA00245778_ERZ724025 | MGnify/ENA primary metagenome ERZ724025 (study PRJEB28704, sample SAMN03018313) | fermentation metagenome | biome: anthropogenic terrestrial biome; feature: soil... | reverse complement strand
GCATAATAGTTGGAATGTTGACAATATTCTTTACACAATTTCATGTAGGCACATTCAACTACAAGAATACCCTTACAAATGCGAAAGGAACGCAGTATAATGTATATGAGGATAAAACAGGATATAAGGTACTAGAGCCTATACAAGATAAACATAAATTTGTAGTTAAGGTAATATCAAAATATGAATATAAAAATAATTAAGGAGGAGAAATTAATATGACGTCAATAAAATATATTCTTGAAGCATTTAAGCAACAAGGAGTTGACGATTTAGAAATAAAAAAAGAAGGAAATTTAATAACTATTGGTTATTTTAATGAAGCCCCTGTTGATTGCATAAAGATTAGAGGTGAATTTATAGAGTATATAATCTTTAATAGACAAGAAAAACTGAATTGGTTATTTTCTATATATGATAAAAAAATAAAGATTATTGATGATTATTTTAATGAAAATAAGGAGGAAAATAAAATGGAAGATAGAAAAATAGTATTACTTAAAGCATGTAGGGACTTGCTCAAAAAGCAGGAAAGATCAGGATATGTTCTTGATTTATTAAGCGAAACTGTAGAATATGATGATACCGAATGTGATGGCAGCTGTCTTCTTTCAGAAATTGAGGATGAACTAGAAAATCCTGAGAGTGAAATAAAGGAGGAATAGAAATGGTTGGTACAGTAGTAGATTATTCTAAAAAAGGAGATACACTATGCATTAAAGTTTTAAGCGGAGAAAAACTATTTACATTTTATCCTAAAGAATTTGACAATAATATAAGAATGGGCATAGATGTAGAATTTACTCTAGGTGAAAATGAATATACAATTATGAACAACTAAGGAGGAATATTTATGGAATGTACAGCTTGTGGATATGAACATGAAGGATATTATACAGAAGATAATAAATATGTAACTACTAAAGGAGATATACCATTTTTAGAAGGTTTAAGACAAATACAGCTAGATAAAAAGGATAAATTTGATAAAACACAAGAATATATAACAACAAAATTATATGTTTGTCCTAAGTGTGGGACTGCTAGAATAGGAGAAAAACCCATATTGTAGACTCCAAAAAAGGAGGAACAAAGTGAAAGAAAGAATAATAAAAATAAGATTTACTAAATCAAACAAATACATTTTAACTTTTTTGTGCGAAATTCTCTCACCTCTTAGGCGGGAGATGGATAGCACTTGCCGTTAGGCAACATTCACCACTATATTTCAATTAGTGAAAATGATATAATATAAATATAGGTTTGCAAAAACAACTCGTAAAGTTGTAGTACCGTTGGTATGACGGGAAGGTTTTTCCTCATAAAAAAGCCATAGCCTTGGAAACTGATAGTCCGTAAAATAATCTCCTACTTGTAGGTTGGAAAGGATTAAAGGAAGCTATCACTTCTCGAAGTGGTAGTAGTTCACACTAGAGAGTATCTAAAAAGGTACTCTTGTTTTTTACTTATTTTTATAAAAAGTATTGCTTTGGTAACGTTAACGTGATATAATAAAAGAGAAGATAAGGAAAGGGGATATGAAAAATGTTTAATAAAAATTTAGCAAAAGAAGCTCACAGAATGGCAAAGGAAATTAAAGGAGAATATCCAGAAGTAAACTACAAATTTCAATTTGGATTAAATGTTAAATATCTCCTTTCCAAAGTTGAGGAGGTAGAAAATACAATGGCAGAACTTATGGGAAGTCCAAAACAAATTGCTTGGGCTGAAAAAATCAGAAGCGAAAAAATGGCAGCATGGGAAAAGGAACAAAAAGATATGAAAGATGCTCCAAACCAAAAATATGTTGTTGAACTTGCTGCCGCAGCTGAAAGAATATTCAACATAGAAAGTGCTTCAAACTGGATTAACTTGAAAGACCATTCTATCATATCACTTGCAAGAGCAGATATGAAAAAGAAACTTAATAGATATTGCTTTGACATAGGAGAAGAAAAAGCTTTCACCGATAGATATTAAAAAATATGGTTGGCAGTAATCCAATAAAACTGCCAATATAGGAGGATATATGAAAATAGAACTTAGTAGAGAAGAATTTGATATTATTGCTGGAGCATTGGATTACCAAATACAAGAACAAACCAAGAAAATAGGGGAGATGCACCAAGATTTAAACCTATATAGCAAAAAGGGAGAAGACAGCTTAAAAGAGATGATTGAAGCCGCTAGAAAAGTCCTAAACGAAAAGTTTGACCCTATTTACAACAAAGAAAATAAGGAATATTTTGAACAGCATGAGTTTATACTTGCTACGGAAGCTACTGAAAAATGGGGTTTGAAAGACAGCACAATTAGACGCGCTATATTTGACGGGAGAATAAAAAAAGAAGAGTGTAAAAAAGAGGGAAGGGATTGGAAAATAACCATAGCGGCCATGAAAAGGTTATATGGAGAACCTAAAAATAAAAAACAAGATTAAAAGAGCACTTCAAGGGTGTTCTTTTTTTATATCTAAAATACAAGCTAAATAAGACACTTTACAATATAAAGGTATAATTGCATTGCTAAGATAAGAAAAAACGATTATACGTCATTCTGAAACTATAAAAAATTAAAAAAATCTAAAAAAATTTCTAAAAAAGCCCCAAACCCCACGCAAAGGGAAAAAACCAGATTTACAATATAAGTGTAGATAAGAAATGGTAGTTTTGTAGTAGGGATTACAAGCTATGTAAAAATTAATTCTGGTAAAGTTATTTTTAATCTTCCATAAGAGTGTTACTGGCTATTGCAGCACTTAAAATCTAGCTGGCCACCATATAACGATATGCTATAAAACAATAAATTTTAGGTTATGTTCTGCAGACATAGGAGGTTCGATTCCTTCCATACCGTTATAAATTAGGAATATAACTCAGTTACTATTTGATAGTAGAAGGATAGAGTACGAGGTTAAAACCCCGGAGTCGTAGGTTCAAGTCCTACTATTCCTAAATTTATTACACAAATATGTTAAAGGAGATGATTAAATTCAATAAGTTAGTAATCAATTTAGAAAATATTATATAAGATCAGCAGCAGGCGAAAAAGCCAGTAAAATTCCGTGCTTGTATCGAGTTGTGGTTGAGTACGAAGCAATAAAAACTTAGTTGCTACCACAATAGCAACAATATTCTCCAAATTAAGTTTAGCGGTTTATATTTGGAGTAGTTAGCTCATGTACCATGTTGTACAAAGAGTAGAGTTATTGTTTATGCAATAACGACAGATACAATACACTTACAACTTACTTTTAAGTTTACAGTGTTAAATATAGCCGAGGCAGATGGGTGAGGAATACAGAGGGCTAATATTCTAAGGAGTTAGCGTGTAGGCTATATAAAAGTGGTGCTGACATAGGCCACTATAAAACAAACAAGTCATGGAATATTCTATTGTGGGAATTGAGCAGTAGAGACGGGATGGCTCAAAAGCTATTGGTGGAACAGGTTAGGATAGCAAATAAAAATTAAATCTATATGTTGTATAAATGACAATAGAGTAGTGGTGGAATAGGTAAACACTAATGGCAGTATAGATATATAAGCTGATACCAAGGTAGGAAAACCAGTAAAATCCTATGACTTAGGGATGTGGATAGCAACGTCCAAAATATATTATGTGGGGTGCAAATCTCCACCTACTCTATAATACATAGGCAAATACAAAAACAAACTATAAGATAATATTCAGTTGTTCGGGAATACTTGACAACTGAATTAAAGGAATGACAAAAGAAAAATGAATTAAAAGTTGTCTCTATGGTTGCAAGGGACGTAAAACAACAAACGCAACCACCAGTAAAGTAAATCATTGGATGGTTTCTTTCCGATTTCTTTGGGGTTCGATTCCCCTAACTCATTCATATAATCCCCAATAGGTCACCTTTAGCCGGTGGCCTATAAAAATAATAAAAAAGCAGGTGATAATATAGACAATGATATAGTTCACGATATACCGGGCCCTTGTTTTTCGTGCAGATGTAATGAAAATCTTTATTATGAAAATACCACTGGAAGACCTACCATACATTTAAAATGCTTACCTACTTGTAATAAAGTAAACATACCTAGCCCATCAATGGAATTATCTGAAGCAATAAAAGGAGAAGAATTTACTAATGATTTAATAGCTTATACATATGAAGGACAAAAATGGTTTAAAAATATGCATGAATTAATGAAATATCTATTTTCTACTTATAATGATGAAAAGAAAATAGCGTCGATTCTAGAAAGTAAGAAATGGAAGATTAAAAGGAAGTGAATTAGAATGGATGATTATATGACTAAATATCAAGCTATAAATAAAATGCAAGGATTTTTAGAACTGATATATAAAGATTTTAGGAACTTAGAAGTTAATAACAATTCAGCTAAACAGCTTGCAGAGAACGGAATATTATCTGCTATAGGTGCTATGAAAATGTTAAAAATGGATGAAGAATAAGGAGATGTTTGTATATGACAGAGCAAGAAATTATGGATGATTTTGAAGAAGATAAATATACTAAAGCATATTGTAAAAGGCATAATTGCAATCAATGTGAAGGAACAGATTTTAATGGAGAACCTAATGGATATGGATGTGAAGGATTAAAAAAGCGTGTAGATGCAATGTATACCTCAATTTTAAATAGAAGAATGAAAAAGTTAAAATCATAAATAGAGGGGGAAAATAAAATTATGATAGAGGTAATTAAAAATGATTCTTATACCAAATGTGAATTATGTGATAGTGATAAAGATGTTAAAGTAATTAATTTTGGTGGAAAAATAAAACCAGTTGCATTATGCCAAAAATGCAGAGAAAAAACTATGTTGGCACTTGAAGACGAACAGATTAAGGAATTCCAAAATAGCGATTTAGCTTATGAACTTGAATTAATGGGCGAATAGGAGGAGATAAAATATGGAAGATGAATATAAATGCCCTAAGTGTGGAAACACTAAAAGATTTTACAGAGATGTAAGCATACCGGCTAAGCTAAGATTAGATAATACAGATGGAACTGAAGGCAAGGTTTATGACATAGACACAGACCAATTTGATAATGAATTTGAACCAATATATTGTGCGGTATGTGGAGAAGTTGTAGACAGTTCAATACTATAAAATAAATACCAATTAGGCAAATAACTCAATAAGGAGTGAACAATATGCCATTTAATAAAATAGATGCTAAAGAGAAGAAAGAGGAGTTCTTAGAAAAGCATCCAGAAGAAAAGTACTCTATGATTGCATTAGACAGGCTATATGAGATTAGAAAAACCCTACACGAAGTAAGAACTACACACAACATAAACCTAGAATATATCTCTAAAGAAACTGGTATGAAAATAAAAGAATTACAAGATATAGAGCATGGTAAGGATACAAATATATTGAATATTTTGAAATATGCAAAAGTTTTGGAAAGTAGTCTTTATGTTAGACCTTGGGAGGGATAAGCATGGAATATATAGAACCAGAAGAATTTCTAAAACAGACAAAGAAAGTACAAGAGAGTTTAAGAAACTGGTGGAAACCAGAAATGAGAGATTTATTCTTCAGAAGTTTTGGAGATAGCCCAAATAGTTTTTTAAATGGAATTTATATTGGTTGTATTCAAGACAACGAAACAAAGAATAATGCTATTGCTTATAAAGACTTTTTACCTGTTCTTACAGAGGGACAACTTAGAAAATATATTGAAGATAAAAATGGGAAAATTGATTGTATAGGAATAACAGGGAATGACTATGGCATATCAACTTTTACTAAAGATTATGGAATAGAGCACGCAACAGACTTATTAGACGCATATTGGCAAGTGGCGTGTAGAATAGCAGAGGAGGAATAAATGGGTAATAAATCAATAGAACCTATAGAGGTCACAAATGCAATATGGAAAACTGCTAAAAGGTTAGAAAAAGGAGTAGACACAATAACAAGTAAGGCTAAAGAATATGCATATGCGGAGAAGAATTATAGGATTGCATTAAGAAAAGAAATAGTAAAGCTCAGAACAGATAAAATGCCAGTTACTCTTATAGCAGATATAGCACGTGGTAGCGATGATGTAGCAGAATTAAAATTTAAACGTGATTTGGCGGAACAATGTTTTAAGGCTTCAAGAGATATGCTAAATGCATTAAGCACAGAAGTAAGCTCTTTACAAAGTATTCTGAAGGTACAAGCAAGAATTGAATGAGGTGATTAAATGAATATAGACCAGATGCTTAAAGAAGTTGCAAATAATAAAGCAATAAAAGATTTGGATGCTGAAACTTTATTTTATACGTTAAAAGGTATATATGTCAAAGGGTTTGAAGATGGAGAAAGTAAAGGCAAAAATGAATTTAAAGAGAAAATGATTAAGACTATTAAAAGTATATAGGAAGGAACCTATTAAATGAAAATAATAGCAATAATCTTATTAGTCACGGCTATATATGATACATTAGGTACTATTAAAATACTATTAGGAATACACACTAAACTTAAAGATATGCTTAAATTTAAAGAGTTCCATCGTACGATTTATAGTCTAATAGGTGATTTACTGGTAATTATATTTGTAATAGGATGGTGGATTAAATGAAAAGATGTTGTAAAAACTGTGATAACTTAAATTACTGGGATGGATATAATTGTTTGCTTGAAGATAATATGCTAGGAGATAAATATATAGAAGATATAGAAAGCACTTCATGTGACTATTTCAAGATAAAAGAAGGTGAATAAATATTATGAATGGTGAAGATTTATTAAAAGAAAAAATGGCTGAAGATTGGAATATATCTATAGAGTGTAAAGGTAAAGGAAGAGTTTATGGAATGTCTTATGAAGGTAACGCTTATAAAGTTGGTGAAGATTTTAGAAATAGACCTGTTCAATATATGCTATACCATGGTGTAGGAGATACACTCGAAGAATTATTGGACAATATGTTTAATAAATCTAAAGACTGGCAAATGAAGGATGGTGATTAAATGAAAGCATTACATATAGGAAATAATCAATATATAAATACAGATAAAATAACGATAATAACAGGATATAATTCAAATACAATGCACAGAGATGTACAAGTAGCAGAAGAAAAAGGAAAATTGATAAAAGCTTCTAAGGGAAGAACAACTCATAGTGTAATATATACTAATTGTGGATATATAATAACATCTTCTACAAAACCAGAAACATTATTAGAAAGATTCAATAAGAGGTGATTTAATGTACGAAGATATAATAAAAAGGCTAAAGAATTATAAGTTCTTAAAAGCAGAAATTAAAGCCTTAGAATTAGACATAGAGGAAATGAAAGACGATATTGGAGTAGATGGCATGGACTATGGTAAAGACAAGATAAGCCCTACTAATAAATTTAATAGTACTGTAGAAAATTCTGCACTTAGAATAGCTCAAAAGGAATTAGACAAGCGTAGGAAAGAAAGAGAAATAGAAAGAATAGATAATGCTGTAAGTATCTTAGACGATAAAGAAAAAGAAGTAATTACATTAAGACATATAGAAAATAGGAGATGGGATACAGTTACATATAAATTAGACAGAACATATGATGCATGTAAAAAAATAGAACAAAGAACACTTAGGAAAATGAGCAAGTTTCTAAAACAATAGGTTTTTTATAGGTTTTTTATAGGTTTTTAGGAAATCAATGAGATATAATAGTAGTGTAGAAAGTTTGGGACAATTTGAAAAGAAAATAATATAATTAATATACGAGAAGCCATTAATTTGACTTCTCTTTTTATTATCGGGTTTGCAGGGAACAACTGCCACCTCCTAGGGGAGAAGAATAGCCGGGTAAGTTCCGGCTGCTCCTAGATAAATATATCGTGGGAGGATATAACATGGATAATTTAATTGACTTGGGATTATTTACGAAGAAAGAAAAAGTTTTGGTAAGTAGCAGAATTATTGCACAAAACTTTAATAAAGAACACAATAGTGTTTTAAAAACAATTGAAGGCGAGAATAGAAAAGGAAAACATGTTGATGGACTAATAAATGGAATTATTAAATCAAGTGGAAACCCACTTGGTTATTTTATTGACTCAAAATACAAAGATTCCAAAGGAGAAATGAGAAAAGAATATCTTCTAACAAGAGATGGATTTTCATTATTAGTAATGGGATTCACAGGCCAAAAAGCTTTAAATTGGAAACTTAAATATATAGAAGCTTTTAATAAGATGGAGTCTTTCGTAAGAGAAAAACAATCTAGTGAATGGCTTCAGACAAGAAAGAATGGAAAACTTGTAAGAAGAAGCGAAACTGATAATTTAGCAGAACTACTAATATATGCAATTAATCAAGGCAGCAAAACGTATCAAAGAAATCCTAATTTACTTTATTCTAATTACACCAAATTAGTAAATAGTGCCGTAGGAATAAAGAAGAATCAAAGAGATCGTGCAACTAGAAAAGTATTAGATATTATAGCTTTTATAGAGGACATGATAATTCATACAATAGATGAAGAAATGAAAAACAAAACAGAATATCATGATATATACGCTATATGTAAAGAGAGAACACAGCAAATAATAAGATATGCATATTTACCAGAACAAAAATTGATAGCATAAAAAGGAGCAGCTAAGTAAGGCACTCCTTTTTATTTTTTTTTGGAGTGAGCAAAGATGGAACCAACATATATAAGTTATTTATGTAATAGATGTAAAGGCGAGTTTGTACTATTAAAAGAACAAGTAGATAAATTTGCAGGAGACATAAGCTGCCCTTATTGTGATAGCAGGAATGTAAAGAAACAAACAGTAGGGGACGTATTAAAAGAATGTATGCAGGAACGGTCATATAAAAGGGTAAATGGTGCTCTTAGGGAAAAGAGGTAAAGCATGAGCAATGCAACATCATATACATATGGGAAACCACAAGGCAATAAGACCAATTTTTCAATAGAAGATAAAAAACCAGATAAAAAGGAAACTGAATTCTATAAAGGATATAAAAACCCAGGATATTTTAAGGAGAATAAACATGGCAAATAAACATAAAAGAATAAACTATTTAAAAGTAGCAGTAGAAGAAAAAATACATAGAAAATTAGGAGATAGACAGTATATAGAAGCTTATTACAGATCATGTAAACATGATTGTATGAGTATGGAAAGCAGAATAAATTCTATAGTAAGGAATTTGTAGGAGGAAATATAAATGTTTTTTGAAGTTTATATTGAAAGTGTAGACGAATATAAAGGATACAGAGAAAATATAAAAAATGAATGCATGGAACAAGGTTTTACAGAAGGTGAGGCCACGTATGTAGTCAATAGGATTAGCAATGTAATGAGAAGAAAGACAAAGGGCTGGAACGCTTATAATTTTTGGGTAGAAATAAACAAAAAAAATAGTGAAAAAGTAGGCGAAGAAATAATTCTTAAAAGTGGTAAAATAGTTAAATTTGATTTTAACCTTGATTAAAAGTTAGAATTTGTAGGAGGAAATATGGGTGCAGGAATAATAGACTTATCTCAAGGACAACTTTTCATAGATGGGCAAAAAATAAATGATTTTGTGACAGGAGAAATAACGATTCCTGAAGACAATAGATGTAGTAACATTAATCTTCCAGTATCAGGAACAATGAAAGTTAAAATAAGAATAGCAAAGGAACCTAACAGGTTAATTAATATATTAAAACATACCAGAAAGATAAGGACTAAAAAGAAACTCTTTAATAGAATTTATAATAAATATAGATTTTGTTTATTGACAATGAAATAGCAGATTTCAGGAGGAAGTATTATGAATTTACAAACTTTAAAAAGAGCAGAGGAAATTAAAGTTTGCATAGACTCTACAGCTAAAAACATTGAACATTTAGAAAAGATAAAAGCCTGCAATGAAATTATGGTTGTTGCATGTACTAGTAAAGCAATAAAAGCAATAAAAGGTGTTTACTGTGATGATAAAGACAATTTAGCTCCTATGTATTTTACCGGAGAAGAAAAAAATAAAATGTTAAATATTGCGTTAAAAAGAGACAAAGAATTTCGAGATAAACATATAGAAGAATTACATAAGTTATAGGCTAAATAATACAAAGGACGGTGAGGTGCAATGTAGTATGGCAGATACAAAACAAGCCGAAAGAGATTATATAGCTGGAATGAAATATAAAGATATAGCAAGTAAATATAATGTATCTATAAACACAGTTAAGTCATGGAAAACTCGTTATAAGTGGAATAAAAAAGGTGCGCACACAAAACAAAAAAGTACGCATACAAAACAAAAAAAAGTATGCACACAAAAAAAGGATGCACTGCAAGATATAAAAGAACCAAACATTGAAGAAATAAAAGATATGAGCGACGGATTAAAACTTACTGATAAACAAAGATTATTTTGCTTTTATTATAGTAGATGCCTAAATGCAACTAAAGCATATCAAAAGGCTTATGGATGCACTTATATAGAAGCAGCAAGACATTCATACGAGTTGAGGAAAAACGGGGACGTAAACAAGCTTATAGACTTATATATGAGCCATGAGATAGATAAGGAAAGGCTAAGAAAATCAGTAGTTCAGAAGTATATTGATATAGCATTTTCAGATATGAATGATTACATGAAATACGGTCATAAGAAGGTACCTGTAATAGATAAAGAAACAGGAGAACAAAAGCTTGATGTAGACGGAAACCCTCAGTATTTTATTGATAATTATGTAATCCTAAATGATTCAAAGGAAGTAGACGGAACACTAGTAACGGAAGTAAGCGAGGGCAAGGATGGTATTAAATTAAAGCTTACAGATAAGACAAGAGCTATGGACTGGCTAGGTAAACATATTGATTTACTTACTACAGAACAGAAAGAAAGATTTGATATTGAAAAGGCTAAAGTAAAACATGAAGATAATGAGCAATCAGATAATGTATTAAAGGAAATGCTAGAAGGTTTAAAGGATGAGTAAATATAGATATTCTCTTAAACAAAAGGATGTAATAAACAAAACAATAAATAATAAACTAGGATTCATAAACATATCAGAAGGCAGTGTAAGAAGTGGCAAGACTTTTTCTTTTAATTTAGCATGGATTATATATGTATTAAATTCACCACATGATAGATTTTTAATGTCAGGTGAAAGCACAGATTCCCTTTATAGAAATGTAATAAAAGATATACTTTTTATATTAGGAGATAATAGGGCAGTATATCAGAACACACAAAAAGGTGGTGCACAACTTGTAATAAGATTTGATGGCAAAACAAAAGTGTGCTATTGCCGTGGAGGTTCTAAAACCAACGATGAAGGGAAAATAAGAGGTATTACAATTGGCGGATGGTATGCAGATGAAATAACCTTGCACCATGAAACATTTGTTAACCAAGCTATTACAAGAATGAGTTTAGATGGAGCCAAAGCTTTTTGGACAACTAATCCAGATAACCCACAACATTTTATTAAAACTCAATACATAGAAAATTCAGAGAAGAACGGATATTGTCATTGGCATTTTACTTTAGATGATAATTTAGCATTAAGTGAAGAGTACAAAGAAAACATCAAGAAAGCCTATTCTGGTGTATTCTACGATAGATTTATCAAAGGCTTATGGGTAATGGCTAATGGTAGTATATTTGATATGTGGACAGCAGAAAACGAGATTACAGAGGATGAACTACCAACTGACTTAAAATCAAAAGCTATGAGATATATTTCTATAGATTATGGTACTACTAATCCTATGGTGTTCCTTGACATATGGGACGATGGAGAAACAATATGGATAGTTAATGAGTACTATTATGATAGCAAAAAGGAAATGCATCAAAAAACAGATAAACAGTATGCAGACGACCTTATAAAATTTATCGGTAGTGATTACCCTATTGCTATTATATTAGACCCTTCTGCGGCATCATTTAAGGCTGAAATGCGTAATAGAGGATATATAATAAAGGATGCAGATAATGAGGTAATGGATGGTATAAGAGTTACATCCAGTTTAATAGCACAGAGAAAAATAAAAATGGTTAAAGCTAAATGCCCTAGAACATTAGAAGACATAGCTTCTTATGTATGGGATGATAAGGCAGCACAAAGAGGAGAAGAAAAGCCATTAAAAGTAAATGACCATGGATGTATAGCAGGAGACACACTAATTGATACAATAGATGGACAGATGCCTATTAAAGATTTAGTAGGCAAGACTGGAAAAGTATTTTGCTATAGTGAAAATGATAAAGCAAAAACAATATCTGATTTTTATAATGTTGCCAAAACAAAAACTAATGCGGATATATTTGAAATAGAACTTGAAGATGGGAGAACGATAAAAGCTACAGAAGATCACCCTATGTTAACTCAAAGAGGATGGGTTCAATTAAAAGATTTAACTGATAAAGATTATATCCTTGATATATATGACCGTAAGTGATACGCCAAAATATGGAGATAAAAATAAAGAGGGCATGATAATGGCTAAATATGATAAAAATAAGAAACATGCTTATTTTAATGGAATTACTTTTACTAGAGACGAAAAGACAGGCTATTATTTAAGCACTAGAAAAGTAAAAGACGGCAAAAGGCAAAGACTTCACGTTTATGTATGGGAATACTACAATGGAGAAATTCCAAAAGGATATGAAATACATCATAAAGATGAAAACAAAGGGAATAATGAAATTTCTAACTTTGAATTAGTCACTGGACCAAAACATAGAAGAATACATGCAGACGAATTTCTTCATGATAAAAAAAGAATAGAAGAATCTACTAGATATTTGTTAGAACTGGCACAGCCTAAAGCAAAAGAATGGCATAGATCAAAAGAGGGCAGAAAGTGGCATAAAAAGCATTATGAAAAATTCAAAGATAAATTGCAACAAAAAAGAGAATTTAAATGTAGAAATTGTGGTAAAACATTTCTTTCTGTAAGAGAAGGATTTTGTTCAAATAATTGTAAATCAGCATGGAGAAGAAAACAAGGGTTAGACAATGAAAATAGAATATGTGTAATTTGCGGTAAAGAATTCGAAACAAACAAATATTCAAAAGTTAAAACATGTTCAATAACATGTGGGAGGAAGTTAAGATGCCTAACTATGCGAAAATCAAAAAAATAAAGTATATAGGTAAAGCAGACGTATATAATATGCAAGTCAAAGACCACCATAACTACAGTGTTAATGGCGGGTTGATTATTCATAATTGTGACGCTATAAGGTACTACGTGAAAACCATTATTAAGCCGTGGAGATTGACATTATAAGAATAATTTATTAAATAAGCATTTCAATTGTCAGATAATTTACTATGCAAAACATAAAAGTTATATCAAAATAACCGAGGATATACTTTTTAAAAGGGCAAAACAATAAAAACGAGTGAATAAATTAAAATAAGAATATTCAAAATAGAGGTAATATTATGAAAAGTATATTTAAAAGAATAAAAGAAAGTTTCAATAATGCAAGAAGTAGTAAAGACGTTCCACCTGCAAAGACTAATAGAATACCTAAACCACCAATACAACCTAAATGTTGCGATTGCTTCTTTAAATATTATGATCATGTTCGGCTGAAGAATTTTGAAAGCCAAATAGAAAAAGAAATATTTAAAGACTTTACTACTAGAAATATAAATAGCGACCCACCATTAGGAAGTAAACCTAATGAACCTAAGAAACAATGTTAGAAGGTGAAGATATGAAGAAAATAATTGATAGCAAAAAAGTTAGTGAAGAATTATTAGAGGTTTTGGCTAAAAATGAAATTACAGTTGATTTTATAGATTCAATATTTAAAACAACAAAAGATTTAGCATGTCATAGAACAATTGTTCAAAAACAATAATGCTGAATATATACACTAATATACATAAATAAACGCATAAATATACTGTATAAAGTAGCTAAATGAGAATAGGATATATTACAATTTCATTTATTTATACAGAAAAATCTAGTACAAGTTAGATATATCAATGGATATAAGATAAATACGCCAACTTCGTTAAGCAAAAATTTAGCGAAGTTAACTAAAATAGTATAGTTTTTGAAAGGAGAAATAATGAGTTATTGTAGAAACCCACATTATATTTACCAAACAGGCGATGGCGTTGAATTTGATGGAACTTTTATTTCAGATTCGGCTTTAAATGTATAGCTTTATAATGTATTACTGAGGAACAGAAGAAAAGAATTAATATCAAGATTGAAGCAAGGCAAGTTAGAAGATATAAATAAAATCGATATTAATTTTAACCCTCTACCAGAAGACGATCCAGAAATTATATGTGATAAAAAGTATCAGGAAAGAAACGAAGATGAATTAATTAAGAACTTATTACAAAATAGGAGTTAATACATATGGAAGAACCAAGTATAGTAATAGATATGACTAATTATAACGACCAATTATATGATGTAATAAAAAGAATAATACATGATGATAGAATACCTTTATACATAAGAGATGAATACAGAAACAAGATTATTAAGGCTAAGATAGAAGGAGAAAAGTAATGTTTCATTATGTAGACTCTTTAGATTATTTAAACCCGAAAGAAAAAGAATTTGTAGATAAGAATATAAAAGATACACCAGTTATTAGATGCACAAAAAAATTTACTGTACCTGTAGGAAATGAGAATATCTTTTTAGGGAAATGCCAAGTGTGTGAAGGACCATATTACGTTATCTTTAGCGACTTATACAGTATATTATATCAACCAGAGCAAGCTTTATCTGACGGCAAGTACAATATACCATTAATATGTTTAGATGAAATATATAGGCCATATTTTGATATGAGCGCAAACATAACCCGATAAATAGAAGGAAAGTGGGAAAACAATGGATACTGATAAAATACATAATGAAGTAGAACAAGAACTTATTAAATTTAGAAAGAAACATCATAGACCAGCTACAGACATAGAAAAAATGCAAATAGCAAGTCCTCATTACGGTAAAGCAGTTAAAGCTATAGATGAAGAAATTTTTGAAGCTTTGGGAGTATCACCAGAGATTTTAAAAGTACAAGATACAGCATTACATCGTGAGTTAAATAATTTGGAGGGAATATGGGGTTTGGATTAGAGGATTACACTACAATCAAAATGTATGCATTAATAAAAGATAAGAAATATTATGATTTTAAGACAAGACAGTTTGTATCCAAGGCTAATATAAATTGTATATTGCCAGCTAAGTCTATAGCAAAGATAATATCTAGTTATTTGGATGAAGCTGCAACAGTATGTGAAGTACAAATTGCTATGAAAAAAGATATAGAGAAATATATAAAAGATTCTTTAGAAAGTTTAAAAATAGAGCTATAATATTAAATAATTTGGAGGATATATGAAATTTTTAATTAGCAGGGCTAGTATATCATATGACGAAGATGCAGCACCTTGTGAAGAAGCAATAAAAGAAAAATATGTAGTTATAAATTCTACCACAAATTATAAAATGGAAGAAAAAGAAGGATGGTTCATAGAAATAAACACTCTTGAACAATTACTTGAATTTCAAAATAGATATGATGATTTGATTATCATTAAAAGAGACGATTTAACCTGCTCTTGTGCAAAATTCTCCCATCCTCTATAGGTGGGAGATGGATA
>ENA-UOOH01002514-UOOH01002514.1-fermentation-metagenome-genome-assembly--contig:-NODE-2514-length-15636-cov-6.093383_pt1 | contig 15636 bp, 13 predicted proteins | sample MGYA00245778_ERZ724025 | MGnify/ENA primary metagenome ERZ724025 (study PRJEB28704, sample SAMN03018313) | fermentation metagenome | biome: anthropogenic terrestrial biome; feature: soil; material... | reverse complement strand
AGATATTACGGTAAGAATGCTGCTCAACCATTCATCCGGTTTGCCCGGGTCTACCATCTGGAATAACTTTGGTTCTGAGTACAACCAGAATATTTATGAAGAACTCCTGGCATCCCTGACCCGGTCCACCCTCAAGCACCGGCCGGGGGAACTGGCGACTTACTGCAACGACGGCTTTACGTTGGCGGAAATGATCGTGGCTAAAGTCACAGGCCAGAGCTATGGTGATTTTCTGACCGAGCGGATTTTTGAACCTTTAGCCATGAACCACACCGGCCTTGGTGTCGGCCGGCTCCCGCAAGGGATGACCCCGGCCAGGTTCTATCGTCCGGATGGCAAAAGCGAGCCGCTGGAGATAGTGTCGCTGCTCGGTTCAGGCGGCATATCATCCACAGCGGAAGACCTGTGCCGGTTCGCCGCCTCCTTTTCTAGCGGCTCCGCCATCCTGTCGGCCCAGTCGCGAATGGAGATGCTGAAGAGGCAGCCCAGTGATCTCCAGGGAAAACTAGCGGGGGATAGTTTCCCCTTTGGTCTGGGCTGGGATTTCGCCGATCTTAAAGTCTTTTCTGACGAAAACCTCTGTCTTTACGGCAAAACAGGCGGCACCGGTCATTATGCCTCCATGCTCTATACTATACCCTCCCAGCGGATCTCGGTAGCTGTGATTGCCAGCGGCGCACAATGCGACTCGCCGGGGATCGCCTTGAGCATACTATCGGCTTATCTTGAAGAAAAAGGCCTCATTACCGCAGAGGAGAAAGAAATCAAGGAGCCAGTTGAGGCACAGACCATTCCATCCGGCCTGATGGCTTATGAAGGATACTACGACAGTGGCGGTATAACCTTGCGGATTGTCCTGGACGATGAAAAAGGCATGTTGATTTTGTATCAGGTAGACGACAGTAATCAGTCTGCCCTGCTTTCTGCAGACTATAACGATGGATTCTTCTACGCGGGCAAGAATAAATATTACTTCACCACCGTGGACGGAACCCGCTATTTTGTGGCATACTCTCCTATTTTTGATTTCCATAACGTTCAAGCCGAGAAGCTTCAGGCTATTGCGGATCCCCAGGAATTATCTATCCCCATGGACGGTAAAGTATGGCTGAGGCGAAATGTAAAAGCAACTGAAGCAGCAATGTTTTTGCCGAACCATATAGTATCTTCCAGCCAAATCCCCGCTTTGCCCGGATATGTGGATTTTGACGGGCTGAAAATTGTAAAATCTCCTGATTATGCCGGCATGCCGGTCAAATCAATGAGGGACCTCACCGAGCTGATCCTGGTTGAACAAAACGGCGCTACCTGGGCCTGGTTATCCGGAGCGGATTACATGCCAGCCGAGCTGGCCCAACCGCTGGACACCGGCGCCAATACCCTGGCCATCGGCAGCGCAGGCAGAAACGAATGGCTGACAGTGGGTTTTGATACTACCCTATGTTTTGAAGTACCTGCTAAAGGACGTGTCATTGTATTTGGGGAAGAAGGCGTACTCTACGACAGCATGGTAGAAAGCGGGGATATCTCTGTCCCGGCGGGCAGTCTGATCGAATTTGCCGGCGATCCGGGAGATCCATTCCAGGTAACAGCTTCTGCTGCGGAAATACCTGTTGTGAGTATTAGCTTAAACAAGGCCCATACTTCCGTCCGGGTGGGAGATTACGAAACATTAACCGCTGTGGTTGATCCAATAGATGCCACAAACGCCAATAAGCTCACCTGGAAAAGCAGCAATGAAAGTGTGGCTGCAGTTGACAGTTCGGGCAAGGTTCATGCTATCGCGCCAGGAATGGCCGAGATTACGGCGGAAGCGGGCGGCATTAGGTCGGCAGCCTGCGCTGTTACCGTTTTGGGCAGTTCCAGTTCCGGTGGTAGCCACAGCAAAGGAAAGACAACTCCCCCGGAAGCCCCTGAACCGATCGTCCCCGAACCGGTCAGCCCGGATACAGTCACCCCCGGCGCGGCCATGTTTACGGATATCGCAGACTATAGCTGGGCCGGGGAAGCAATTACGGCCCTGGCAGAAAAAGGCCTCATCAAAGGCGTCAGCGACACCAGTTTTGCCCCGGCCAACGAGATCAAACGGGCTGACTATATGCTCATAATGGTGAGATTGCTGGGAGTAACGGCGGATGTGGCAGGGAACTTTGCTGATGTGGCGGAAAATAAATATTATTACAAGGAAATTGGTATCGCCAGGGCCCTGGGTTTAGCCAGCGGCGTCGACGGCGCCAATTTCCAGCCGGAAGCGAGCATCACCAGGCAGGATATGTTTGTGCTGGCCTATCGGATTATGCAGCGGCAAGGTTTAATTAAAACTGAGGGGGATCCTGGCGTGTTGAACCAGTTTTCCGATAACGCCGAAATTTCCCAGTATGCCAGACAAGCCCTGGCCACGCTGGTATCTATGGATCTGGTAAAAGGCAGCGGAAACATGGTTAATCCCAATGGGAATGCGACCCGGGCAGAAGCAGCTGTGTTTATCTACGGATTGTTAAGCTTCTTCAGCAGATGAAATTAAGGAGCTGAAATTATGTCAAAGGAACAAGCGATGAGGTTTATGTTGCTCACAGAAGTAGATGAAAACTTAAAACAGAAGTACCAAGATATTGTGAATAAATTATGAAGGAAAAAACTTAACAAAAGAGGAGCAGGAGAAAATTATCCTGGAAGAAGTGATACCTCTGGCCAAGAGCAAGGGTTATGATTTTAGTCTGGGAGATTTTCAAGAATTGCTGCAGCCTGCGAAAAAGCAATTAACCGATGAAGAGCTTGATGAAGCGGTTGGGGGTAGAGGGCAATTTTCTTCACAGAAAAAATCATCAGCATATGTTCGAGCCAGGTTTTTGTCCGTAATTTCCGACATGTGTTCAATCCATTGGATAATATATAATTAATTGAAAAATACCCCATTTAGAGCAACACTGCACAAAAACTAGATTAAGGGGGAAGAAAATAATAACTCGTTTAAAACATTCAGGCCTAATAATATTATTGATGCTGGCAATACTGATGATGTTTCCAAGTATAACTTTTGCTGAACACGATCTTTATGCTGATGTGAAAAATTCAGCATATGAAATGGCTGAAGTTATTGTAAATGATCACGGTGTTTCCGGCCTTCAGTATGCATTGGTTTCCGACGGAAATATTGTCGTTTCGGGTACTGCTGGAATTTTTCACAAATCTAATGTTATTCCATTGAATAGTCAAGCAATGTTTGGAATCGGTTCTATAAGCAAAATGTTTACGACCACAGCCATCATGCTGCTCTCAGATCAAGGTAAATTGGATTTGGATGAACCGGTCGTAACCTACCTTCCGGAATTCAAAATGGCTGACGAGCGCTATAAAAAGATAACTGTACGGATGTTGCTTAACCATTCTTCAGGAATAATGGGATCCGTCTATGTTAACGGTGCCACATATGATTACCCTAATACCCTCAATCATGATGCTTTGTTGGCACAACTTGCCACACAAAAATTGAAAGCGGATCCAGGAGAATTCTCAGTTTATTGCAATGACGGATTTACACTTGCAGAGCTTATTGTTGAAGAAGTCAGCGGTATGAGCTTTTCAGAATTTATCAGACAGAATATTACCGGGCCTCTCAGCATGACCAACACAAAAACACCTCAGGACGACTTTGACCTGAACCGTCTGGCAAGAACATTTTTAAATGAAGAAGAGACACCGGTTGAAACTTTCAATATGATTGGTACAGGCGGAGTTTACTCGACTGCTGAAGACCTATGTCGACTAGGGCAAGTATATATGAATGATCCGGGATTTGTACCAGCAGCGGAACTTTTGTCTGAAAATGCTAAAATAGCCTTCAAGCAAAAAGAATACCTAAGAGGTATCTGGCCTGAACAAAGTGACAGCTCTATCGGCTATGGATTGGGCTGGGATTCAGTTGATGCCTATCCTTTCAGCCAATACAATATACAAGCCTTGATCAAGGGCGGTGACACTGGCTTATATCATGGTTGCATGATAGTGCTGCCTGAGCACAATATGGTTTTTGCGGCTGTGCTTTCTGGTGGTTCCAGCATGTTTGGCCAATTGATGGGTCTGCCCTTGCTGCTTCAAACCTTATTAGCCGAAGGTGAAATTGAAGAAATTCTTCCACCTCTGGAAATTAAGGCGCCAGTCCCGTCTGCAATGCCATCGGAATTAACTTCATATTCAGGCCTCTATGCTAACAACAGCATAGTTAAGAATATGGAAATTGGAACGGATGGAAAAATAACTGTGTCAGTTTTGTCTGATACAGATTCACCTGATGAAACTTACCTTTACACGTCACACGGTGAATTTGTAAATGAAACCGGCGACAAGAAGTTGACGTTTGTGAATGAATCCAACGGGAAAACATATGCGCGTATTATCCAAACTATTAACGCGGCAAATTTAGGGCAGACGGTAATAACTGCATACGATTCTGAGAAAGTAGAACATAATATTGTCGATAATGCAACACAAAAGTCCTGGGATGAACGAAGCGGCACAAAGTACTATATTGTCAATGAAATCCCAACCAGTCAGGCCTACCACGTAGTAGAAAGCATATGCATCGAAATAACCACTAGAAAAGAGCTACCAGGTTATGTCGGGCAATATAAAATCTTAGATCTGGACACAGCTATCCAGGATGTCCAAATCCCTGTTATGGCGGGACGTGATAATGTAACCTACCAAATTTCAAATGTTGACGGGAAAGAATATCTTTCAACCACAGGTTGGATTTGTATTAGCGAGAAGGATATAGTGGATATCTATGCCGGTGACAATGCCGTCTGTACAATCCAAGGAAACGGATATGCCCGTTGGTATACTATCAACAAAAAGGATGCCGGCAAAACGATGACTGTTAATTTGCCTGAAAACGCTTCATTTGCTGTTTATGATGAAGAAAGCTGTGTTTACTATTCTACAGTAAAAGGTAATCAGCCTGTCAAGCTGCCTGAAAACGGAAAAGTTGTATTTATAGGAGAAGCCCCTGGAGTCCATTTTACGATTACCACCAAATAATTTAATTATTTTGAACCTTTTGAGGATTTGCCCGGACATAGGCGGTCACAGGGTCAATAATTGTGGTACACAGGAAAGTTTCGTTTTCCAGCCGGATTTCCGGTTTTTGCTACTGGTTCTTATAAGATTTCATGAAATCCAGAGCCTCTTCATATATTTCCCGGTATCTGATTTTTTTACCGGTTGCCCAGAATGCTTCAAAGTCTGCGAGATATTCACCTTTATACAGGGACAGAATTTTTTGGGCTGCTTCATCGCTATTCTGCAGCCTGAATTTTTCTGCGGCTTCTTCGAATAGTTCGTAATCACACTCGATTTCATCCCGGCAAATGCGATAATGCTTTTGGTGGTTTATAATTAGATCCTCAACACCGAGGGAAGCAAGGTCTTTTTTTAGATGAGCAAGATTTACCCCAATCAGCTTTTTTACATTATCTGATTCGGTTTCTGACCAGATGGCATTGTATATCTGCTCTTTAGTCATTCCTACACTGTCTGTGTCAAGGAGGAAGGCGAAAAGTTCACGTTCCTTTTTTGAACGCATTTTAAGTGGCTTTTGCCGGTCTTGATAGGGGTGGATGTTTAATCCGCCAAAGGTAGAAACATATACCTTTTTCGTTTTGTACCCGGCAAAGGCCATCATTTTTTGTGCAAAATGAGACTCGATCCCATGATCCAGGGCAAATTGCAGAATAGATCCGTATAAGCCCCGGATTTTGAAATAATCATAGATGCCGTTATCGGAACAGAGCTTAAGGTAGCGGGCTGCTAAACCACAAGCCTGAGCATGGTCCTTTGCTGAAATGGCTGCTCCCGTCAGAAGACCATAGGCAATGGTGGGGATCATCATTATACTTGACCTTTCGCCAACCTTGATTGACATCATCGCGTATTTAACGGCGTTTGGGAAATCAGATACCGATAAATAATAGGCGAAAAGCCTGCCCAGGACAATAGTCTTCAGGTAGTCGCTTACATTTTCCAGATTGGCAAGGATTTCATCTATAACTGCTGCTTTTGAGTCATTTGTGAATATTAGACTGTAGACAAGGCGCTGCATTTTTGCCCATTCTAATTGGAATTTTGAAGTGCGGTAGAGGGACGCATATTCAATGCCGAGGGTAAAATATTTCATAGGCGTATTATAGTTGGAGCTGTTGCCGTTTCTTCTGTCCATGTCGGCAATGTGATAGTAGATTTCTGCCGCCAAGAGATAAGCCGCCCACAATTCCTCATATCGCCCCGCACTCCTGAGCTTTTGAATCTCTGTTGATATAATGGTCTCGGCTTTCTGCCGGTCTCCCCGCATTTGATATGCTTTTGCCGCATACATGCCGGTACTGTGCATATCCAAATACCGGCGTTCATGCTCCGGAAGCTCCAGAGATTTTTCATAGTAGTAAACAGTATCCTGCATGCGTCCCGCGAAAAAATGCACGGCGGTCAAATATCGCTCAAACCAGGCCTTGACCTTGACATTCCCGGCCCGGGCACATGTTTCAATCATCAGGTATGCGGTATCGTAAGCTTCCCTTATTTGAGAATTCCAGCAGAGGTTATAGATTTTTTCAATGCCGGCTTGATATAATCTGCCGGGAACCAGGCTGTCAGTATTTGACAGCAGGCTGTCCAGCAGCTTGTTTGATTCCTCAAAGGAGGCAGAGTTCCTTAAGATCCTGGCCTTATGTACCACGGCATCAAAATATATGTCTTCACCCGCTTTATCTGCCTGTGGTTTCACATTATCCAGCCATGTTTTGGCCTCACTGAAGTGACCGATGCTGGAGAGAAAAATCCCTCTGACCAGGGAAATTTTCTGGCTGGCGGTGGCAGGGGCGCCGCCGAGGGCTTTAAACCAGTTCCGCAGTTCGCTGAAACCGCCGTTTTTTATCTGGTCTTCGTAGCCGCCCAGTATAATTTTCTCCAGCATTTCGTAGTCATTAGCCAGCATGGCGTATTTGGCAGCCTGGGAATACTGCTTTTGTTCATAGTAATATAATCCAGCAGTTTGCTCCAGCTGCTTTTTTGGGGAAGCCTCCATGTCTTTCAGCAAGTGCTGTCTGAAAAGTGTGTGGTAACGGAATTGTGCGACTTTCGTCTTGGTGGTAAAGATATTTCGTTTTACCAGACTGTCCAGGAGAAGAAGGGAGTTTTTCCTGTTGGTAACCGCATCCAGCATTTGCGGGTCCAATTCTTCAAAGCAGGCTGAAGTTTTGAGAAAATCTATCATCTCAACCGGCAGGCGGCTGGTGCATTCATAAAAAAGGTAGGAATCTAAAATATGATTGCCCTGGACGGGGATGTCAACAAGGTCCATGCCGTCTGCAAAAAGCACCTTGAGGGAGCCGATTCCCAGGGGCCATCCTTCCGTGACCGTATAGATATTTTCGTTCTCAAAGCCCAGCACCCGGGCTGCTTCGTCCCTGGTAAAGGCAAGTTCTTTTTGGGTAAGCTCTAAAATATTACCCCTGACCCGCAAAGGTACAAGCTCCTGCCAGGGAGTTTCCCGGCTGCCCACGCAAAGCCGGGCACTTTCAGGCTTATATTTAATGATGCAGGTGATGAAATCCTTAATACTCTTGTCTTGTACTGTATGCAGATCATCCAGGACAATCATACAACCCTGTGAAAGATTTTCAATGCTGCTGATCAGCGCATTGGCTAATATGGTGATAAAATTGCTTTTCCCCTCAAAAGGAAGGTATTGGGAGAAGTTAAGCTCACAGCAGGGGAAAGTATGGTGAATGGCTTCACTTAAGAGGTCGAGAAAGGAGAAAATGTCGCTTTCTCCATCAAGTGTGAGCCAGACAGCGTTTTCCACAGAATTGGCTGCCTGTGCCAGCAAGGTAGTTTTACCGTACCCCGCTCCGCCATGAATATATGTAAACTTTTTTTGACTGTTAAGAATTTTTGATACAAGCTCTTCACGTATAATTTCGCCGGCAGTTTTTGTTGGAACGGAAATTTTTACACTGGATACGTTGGCCACATCATGCACTCCTATTTATTTGCTCATAATATTATAACAACATTCAACTCATTGGTGGGCGAAGAAGCGAAAAAATGTCAAAAGAAGAATAATTATGTTATATACTACTAATCCTTAGTAGTATATAACTGTTTAACGGATTTTGTCCGGGGTATGCAGCCAACACCACAGCCGTAGCCCCCCGGTGAAGCTGTTTGTGGATGTAAAAAACCGCCCTATGTCCATCTTAAGAGCGGTGGGGGAGTGGTAATATTTATGTACGAAGAACAGCCTGCCGGTTCGAAAAAAGAAAGGCGGCGGCCTCAGCAGGAAGAAATAATGTTATTTTACAGGTATGGCGGTGACGGTGTTGTATCTGCTGCTATTTGGCGCGCTGGGTTATTTTTGTGGGGTTTTGGCGCGGCTGAGCCAGGCGTTTATTGTGCTGCTGATCGGCTTAAATCAATATCCCAGCGGATAGCCTTTTTTTTCTCCCATAGAGGTCGGCAAGCTTGCCGTAAATCGGGGTGGAAATTGCGGAGATCAATAAATATACCGAAAAAACCAGGCTGGTCATCTCTAGACCGTTCAAATCTCTTACAATGGTAGGCGTGGGTCAGGCGAATTATGACACTTTGTGTAAAAAAAGTCAATTGACCATTTATTCCAGGCCCTACCACCTGGCAAAAGCCATTCCACCCCGTTAAAAGGGTAGCCCATAATTTGTTACAACGGCCATACAATGACCAATGGATGTCTCCTGATTTTATAATTGATGTAGTATTCGGTCCCAATCTCCCATGACTCTTTAGGCAATTCGACGACGAACGTCTGAATGGCCGGTTTGGTTTTTATGCTCATTAATCAGGTCATTTACCATGGTGGCCCTGACTATAGCAGACTTCCACCCGCATTCGTAGCAATAACCGTAACACAAAGTACTGGTTTTGATGCCTCCACCTACCTGTTCGAGCTGTTCTTCGTTCAGTTGACGGTTTGTTTCCAATAATTCCCTCTTTTCCTTCACAGTATTACCCCCTTATTTTTTGGCCATCTTTTGAATAGGGAAAACATCCTGCCTTTAGGATGGCCCAAGCCCACTCGGAGCCTTCCACTTCTAATTATAGGTTCTAGTAATTATTAATTCGAGGACAAACTCAATGTCCGCGCCAACAACCAAATATTATTTTACTGTTTAAGTTCGGTACGTGGCTAACTTTCCCTCTTAATTAATATGCAGAAAAAAAATAAAAAAATTTGTATTATGAATAATGTAAAGTAAAGAAAATATTCAAACAAGGTGTTTTGGAAAATCTGCCTGACACTGTGGGGGCTGAAATATGAGTAACCACCAGGCTGTGAAAAAAGGAGACAAGACCAGGCTCTATATAAATAGGCTTACCCACGCTGCTGAGGGCGTGGGGCAGCATAATGGGCCCTTTCCTAAACCCTTACATGCTGGACAAGCTCCTTCTCGGGTATTATAGGAGAAGTGAGTTCTTGTCAGCTTTTCCATCCTGTAATTGCATAGGCTGCAATACATAAATGCTTTAAAGTCCCCATCCGCTTTTTCGACTTCTTCTTTACATTCTGCGGCTGATATGACTTCATGGCAGTTCGGTACAAACCCTTACTCCTAGCTTTTCATAAACCATTCGCAGGTCTGTATAAATATCAGTCAGTGTTCCAACAGTATTTTGTCGGCCTTAGCCGCGAAGAGTTCGGGGCAGGAAAATCCGCCTGGCAGCACTTATAAACCCTGTACATTCCGGAGTTAATCTGCACGTCAACGTTTTTACTGTGGGTAATGTAACGGATATACCATTTTTATTCCAAGTATGGTTTAACCCTAAACTTTCGGGAAATCCTCAACTGACGGACATGATCAGCCCGGCATATACGGCATTATTTCCGCCACCCAAGCCAAAAGTTCAATTTATGTTTGCCAGTAACGTTGATGAACTTCCGCAAGGTGGGGTTCTAGTATTCGGGAGAGCCGTTCCACCTGAAACTACAATTGTTTCAGAAGAAGATGGCAAATTTATCTTTCCCCCCGGTGGATCCTTTGCCATCAATTACCTCCCACCAGAGACAAGTACTAAAAAGATTTTAGGCAGAGTTGCTTTCGGCTGGTGGGAAGAAAAAATAAAATGTGGCAAAAATAGCTTACTTCAAAAACTCTTTCGAGATCCATAAATGCTCATAATCTCATTTTTTATTAGGCTTTCGTTTAATTGCCAATAGCTTTTTCGGATATCATCAAATAAATTTGAAGCTGAAAGACAAAGTTATTCCAAAGAAATGCACCTTTGGGGGGTACTTAGTACTTCTTATTTAGATGGTTGAAAATTAGAATTCCGGTTATGACGCAGGTCATCCGGGTAGTACTTGCTCCACAGCGGCAATATTACTTGCGCGGCATAATCAACTGCCCAAATCGCAAGCGTTGCCTTACTCTGCGTTTCAATTAATCTCACAAGTGACTGAATATACGGTGCGTTCCAGTCACTTAGCATCTTTCGTGCTTTTGGCATACTCATCCCCCAATCAGCTTTTTACGAAGCCTGAGTACAAGCCCCTGCTTAAGAGGGACAGGGGGACAGGTCCGAGACCACTGAAAAACCCCCTTTTTAGTCCTTCCACGCAATAAAGGAGGGGTCTTAAACCATTGAAAACACTAGGTTCTTCAATTTTGTTTCGGAATGATAAATAACAAAATTAAACTTTCTCAGTGGTTTCGGACAGGTCCCTTGTCCCACATTTGAGGGACAGGGGTAGGGCAAATTAATCCAGAACCTTCGCAGACCACTTTTTATCTTTGGGGCCCACTTTGTAGCACTCCAAGCTTTAAATTTTATGGGTAGTGCTTTGTGTTACGGATGTTTTTCCGGCACACAAAGCACATCAAAGGGGAAGATGAATTCCGGATTGGGAATATGCTGGTTGGCGTTAATAAGCTCCTCTTCACTTATATTAAACTCCCGGGCAATAGAAAACATTGTATCGCCATCTTTTACTTCGTAACGCCCCTGGAAATTCGCCGGGCAAGTTGTTGGTTTGCGAAATCCCGGGACGCACAGGACATCCCCCAGGTAAAGCACATTTGGATCGGTTATATGGGGATTAATTGCGATCAGCTCTGCCGCAGTCGTGCCAAAATACTGCGCAATGATGGACATTGTGTCGCCGGAGACAACGAAATACCGGCTCAAAAACCCTTCCGGACAATTTTGCGGATAGCGCGGCGGCATAGATGCCACCTTCTTTCTGTTAAATTTAAAGCTCAAAGCCTTACCTCATATTAATATATGCCGGCTAGCTGGAAATGGACGTTTTGATAAAAGTGTGCACCGCTTCGGATGCCGGGTTTGAAAATATTATGGAATTGGCGCCGGATAGTCAATAAAAATCGGGTGATTCATGATTTCAGTGACTCATAGATTAGTGGAGGAGATTTTTTTCAACGTTGCGGAACACTATGCCAGTGTGTTCAACTCAATCTGCCGGATCAGTTCAATCTCGAACTCGATGTCATTGTTGATGCTCTCTTTATCGCCGTCAGTGCCTTTCTTGAAGTCCTGACACAGGTCGATATAGATGCTCTGGTAGTCCCTGTCCGATAGAATTTCAATAGCCCGCAAAGTCATCGAAGGTGACGAAAACCTAATTAATAAGGGTTTTGACATTGAAATAATTTATGAGAACATTTTTTATGATTTGTGCTCAAGCCTGATAAAGTCGTTACAAAGTTAGCAGGAAGGATAATGCAACATCATGACGAAAGGAAATAATTATGGATAAAAACGCTTTTTATGATAGTCTAGAGAACAAAAAATATGTTTTCATTCAATATATGGAATAATATTATAACGGCAGCACTGATGGGCGGTGGTGAATTTGAAGCCGAAAACTAAGAACTGGCTGGATATTGCCCAGGATGACTTTGAGGTAGCGGGATACCTTTTTGAAAAGAAGAAATACCTATACTGCATCTTTTTTTGTCAGCAAACGATTGAAAAAGCTATAAAGGCGGTTTATTTCGAGAAGTACAACAAGACACCGCCCAGAAAGCATGACCTTATGGCGCTGGCCGGGGCTGTCGGTATTCTGCCAGAACTGGATGAGGCTACAAAAGACTTTTTTGATCTGCTTTCGCAATATTATTTAGAATCCAGGTACGCCGAGGACAGGGATGCAATGGTAATAAGTTGTACCGGGCCCCTTACGAAGAATCTGCTGAATAAGGCAGGGGAGTTATTGACATGGCTGGAAAACAAATTGAAGTAAGTGTAAAGAGGTATCTGGAAACTCTCAGGACCAAGAATATAAAAGTAAAAAAGGCGATACTTTATGGCTCCTGTGCTTCGGGTGGTAATGATCAGGACAGCGATATCGACCTGGCCATCATATCACCGGATTTCGGATGTGACAGGTTTGGCGAGGCGCTTATGCTGAAGAAACTAACCAGGGACATCGACCTGGATATTTCGCCGCGGCCGTATTCCGTTGAGCAGTACCAGAAGGCAATGCAAGGGGATTTTTTGTTTGATGAAGTCATGCAAAAAGGTAAAATCGTCTACGAAGAATAAAAAAGTAAAAAAGCAAGGGTCTTTAAGCGGTTTAAAGAAGAACGGACGTTAGTACGAACAAACGTTTTGTATAATATCCCCAAGAACAATTGTTTGAGGGGATGTTTTAATGACCAACAAAGAGTACCAGATATATTATGCCGTCCGTGAGTACACTGCCATCAATGGCTGCGCTCCCACAGTCCGAGAGATCGGCTCGGCGGTCGGCCTCAAATCTACGGCTACGGTTCACCATTATCTGAACAGAATTATGGGCAAAGGGTATATCACATACAAGCCCAACCAGCCGCGCACATTGCGGGTGTTGAAGTAATGGCCGGCCCGTGTTTCAACTACTGGCGCCTTTTAAGACAATCGGACAATCGGGGTCAGGCTTGAATTATTTACTTATTTGTTGTCATATGATCACAATACAATAAATGCAACTTTACTCTCGCCTGATTTTATTTTTGATATCATTGATAGAGATAAATGATAGAGATAAATTAAGCTGCTTTTTTTCGATTATTTCCTTTAATCATTAATGTTATAGGGTTTCTGGATAGTGAATCCGTGGCTTTATTCCACATTAATCACTCAAATTATTCCATCATCGGTAAGTAAATATCTCAAGCCTGACCCCCTTTTACCCCCGTACCAATCCGTGAATTTTAATTGAAAGACAATACATAGAGCATTAGGAAAGAATTAAAAGAATTATAAGAAGTTATTTTATAACTTGATGGTTATTCTGTTTTTTCCCTCTATATGCCGGCAAGTGCTGGCGGTTGAGACTTAAAGATAAATCGAGCAGGAGGGGATGATTAACCCCCTCCTTTATAATTACATATCTTGGCTAAGGCCGATTTTGCGGCTTCTGAATGGGTTAGCCCTTCACGGGGGGAGATATTTTTGTTAAGCTTAAAAGAATAATAACTCGGGGAGAGAAATTTATGTTTGAAGCCATACTATTTGATTTGGACGGGACGCTTTTAGATATAGATATGGGTGATTTTTTTCAATATTATTTTCGGGCTATGAGCGAATTGGCGGCAGAAAAAGGGTTTGCAGATCCGGCTCAACTGGTGAAGCTGGTTGACCGGTGTACCTGGGATATGATTCGGGATCGCAGCGGCGGGAACACCAATAAAGAGGCTTTTCTGGATAATTTCCTGGCCCGGTGGCCTTACTCCGAGGACCAGGCAACTGACTTCTTTGATGAGTTTTATGCAGCTAGATTTCCTCTTTTGCAGCAGCACGGCAAGGCCTTTCCAGGGATGCAGGAAATGATGGCGGAATTGTGTAAGCAAGATCGGAAGATTGTAATTGCGACCCAGGCGATCTTCCCCATTGAGCCCATTCAATGCCGTCTGGATTGGGCGGGAGTGGGAGACTTTCCGTATGAATTGGTAACATCATACGAACACATGCATTACTGCAAACCCTCTGCAGAGTATTATGCCGAAATTGCCGAGCGAATAGGTGTGGACCCGGCTAAATGTTTAATGGTCGGCAATGATACTGGTGCGGATCTTCCGGCAAGTGCGCTGGGTATGAAAACTTTTCTTCTGGAAGAACGCTTGATTGATAAAGGCAACAGCCCCTACCGGCCGGATTGGCGCGGCAAACTCTCTGATCTGTATAGTTTCATGAAAGAAGCCTTTAACTAAAAATACAACACATTAGTATCAATTGACAGTCTGTTGTCACGAACCTGGCTTAGTCTTAAAATTAAGTCAGGTTTACTTCCTTTTTGCTCCCGCCTTGTGGCCCAAAAGAAAAGCATTGTTGTTTGCAGAAGGGGAAGGGACCTGGGTGCTGGACTAGAGCAAATCTTTATGAGTGGGCGGTAATTAACGATAGTTCTAACCAGTATATTGTTTGATGATTAGGAAAAGATAACTGTTTAATGGTCCTAAATAAATTACACGAGAAGGTATGAGATGATAGAATTAGGCAAAATGCAGGAATTGGAAGTAGCGAGAAAGACTCAGCATGGATTTTATCTGAATGCCAAAAAAGACAAAGACAAAAATGATGTTTTACTGCCTGAGAATCAAGCGCCGCAGGACATCAAGACAGGTGAAGAAATAGAGGTTTTTGTATATCGGGATGATCAGGGAAGCATAAAAGCAACGGTAAAAAGACCGAAACTGCTGCTGGGTGAGCTGTCCGTTTTAAGAGTGGTAGACATTACGAATTTTGGCGCCTTTTTAGATTGGGGTTTGGAGAAAGATTTGCTTTTGCCGCTTAAGGAGCAAGCCGGTAAGATTGTTAAAGGCAGATCGTATTTGGTGGGGCTATTTGTTAACAGTAAGGGCCGGTTATGTGCAACGATGAAAATATATGACTTGCTCAGCGCCGCGTCCCCGTATAAAGAAAGTGACAGGGTTCATGGAACCATCTACAATATCAATAAGGATTTGGGCGCTTTTGTAGCTGTGGACGACAAATATCATGGATTAATTCTGAACAAGGAGTTGTATGGTAATTACGCTATAGGTGACAAGGTTGAAGTAAGAATCAAAAAGGTAAGGCCGGATGGCAAACTGGAATTAAGCTTAAGGCAAGAGGCCTATAATGAAATTGAGAGTGATGCGCAAAAGATCCTGGAAAGGTTGAAAATGAGCGATAGTACCCTGCTGCTTAATGACAGCAGCTCTCCTGAACAGATTAAAGCTGAGCTGAATATAAGTAAGCGCGCTTTTAAAAGGGCTGTCGGCAGACTATTGCGGGAGGGAGCTGTTAAAATCACTGATAAAGGCATTGAGCTAACGTGGAAAGATTAAAGGCGGTAAGGGGGACATTTCTTTTGGTCCCCCGGGCCGGTAATCATATTACTTATTCTTGACCGTCGGGGGGCGGGACTTAAACCCGCCCGGTCATCCACACGCCCCTCATGGCGGCGTTACTTTGTGGCGGATAATTGATGATAAATATAGCCAAACGGCGCCAGGGAACTGTGAACACGTTCCCGGCTTCTCTTTTTTCCAGCCTCTCTTGCCTGATGTGGTAACCTACTAGCGGACACCAAGAAGATGGACAATAATAAAGAGAAGC